>Ga0209563_100088_pt1 | contig 175375 bp, 164 predicted proteins | sample AraplaCvi_mMF_r2_FD_184271 | JGI IMG/M metagenome (GOLD analysis project Ga0209563, IMG submission 184271) | Arabidopsis root microbial communities from North Carolina, USA - plate scrape CL_Cvi_mMF_r2 (SPAdes) (version 2) | ecosystem: Host-associated > Plants > Roots > Endosphere | place: USA... | reverse complement strand
ACTGATGGGGCCGTTGGGCTACGTACCGCCTGCAGAGTTCGAAGCCAATTACCATCAACAACGCGCTGGTCAGGCCGCGATCGTCTGACTTAAACCAACCGGCCTCCGCAGAAGCCGGGGCGGTTCACCGAGGGTGCGAGCGTCGTTCTTTACGAGGGCCTTGCGATTGACATCTACATGGACGATGAGAGTGACGACGGTCGTGCTGACCCGTTGATTGCAAGCGGCGTCGTTGAGGCGACGGCTGGGCGTGGCTGGGCTCCGCATGTGAGATGGTGCTGTCGAATCAGGGCGCCCGGAATCCGCCACATGTCTACCGTCGGCGGCTAGGTCCGCTTCCGCTGTCGCTCAGCCGGCAGCCTCAGGCTAGTAGCGGACTTCACGCTGACCACACAAGCAACTAAAACAATGATCGCGTTCATGCCTCAACGATAGGTTTCCTGAATATGCGTCAGCTTCTTGCATTCATCTTCACTTCATTGGCCCTAGGCGCCGCGCCCTCGTGGTGCTTACCCCCAAGTCCCGAAGTGTTCGTAACCGCGAGGCTGACGCATCTGGAACCTGGGCCAGGATGCGGTATTTCCATGGTAGGCACGCCGGTTACCTACTCTGTAATTGCTGGCCCCTCCAATCTGGTGGGAAAAGAAATACACGTGATGATTGACTGTGTAGAGATGCCCAGGGGCAGCACGCCGGAGCGCTATGGCGACCTCGAGAAATTTGAAGTTGGAGCGAAGCATTTTCTCGCGCTCAGGCTGGGCAACATTCGCCACATTGACTATCCAAACAAGCTGCCCAAGGATGGAATCTGGTTCTATTTGCGTGCGGCATCTTTGAAGGAACTGCGCCCAAATAGTTCTGGGGCGAAAGCGCCGAATAGATGAGGACGCCCACACACAGATCCTGTGCCGGGAACGACAGCTTTCCGGCGTTCAATCCCGGCCGCCCGTGGCCTGCCTCAGGCTGCACGCGGCCGTTCGGCGCGCAACTTGCGCAAGGGAATTTGGCCAGCCGACGCGTAACGTGCGTGCTCAAATGGTGGGCCGCATCGTTAATGATCGACCTACGACACTTGGGTCTATGCACAAAAGCCTCACACCTCGGTCGAACATCGTGCTGACAGCCATATGGGCGTTGGTTCTTTGCTGTGCAGGGTTTGCCGTCTGGCCTGGGGCAAATTGGCTCGCGTGCACGACCTTCCTCCTCGGTTCGGCGGCAGGTCACCTTCAGGCGATTGCGCTCCGTGAGTCCGGCGCTGCATTTCGTGTTGCTGAAACAGCAAGTCAGGTTCGCCAAGCGATGACCGCTACGGGACCAGGCAAGCTCTCCATCGCTTTGCTTTGGGTCTCATCCGCCGTCACCGTCGTTTGGGTGCTCTTGGGCGGGTTCGGCAATTAGCTTGCGTATTTGCTCACTGGCTTTGCTTCGTTCGCACTAGCGCGAGAGATGTTCTCTTTTGCCGCTGTAAGACGCTTGGCGCAGGCTGCGTGAGTCGTGCTGCCAGGCGACGGCCTCAGGCTGATGGCGGTCGCTCATGGTTGGCGTGACCTTCAGCGCTCAGGGTCAATTGGCGGACTTGGAAAGGCCAAGGCCGTGTCGCCACGGCGCAAGGTGGACTACCTGCTGTGCCAGTCGGGCTTTTGGGCCAACTGCTCACGACCGGCGATGCTAGGCCAGTCATCCATCCAGTCTGAATAGCCGCCGGAGTGGCGGCTGCACCAGAGCGCCTCACGCGGATGGGGTGATCCAGTCGGGGGCAGGGTGATGCTTGAAGGCTTGCGTGGCTTTGCGGATTCGACGGCCGCGGACGTGCGGCTAAGGACTTTGAGGGGCATGACCGGCTCCAATCTGAGTCTGACGGCTTCTCGACCTGGTGAGCCGTGGACTTGGAGGCAATGTAGAAGGGGCGCCATCAAGGCGGGGTCAAATTTGGTGGAAGCGCCGTAAAGATGGCGTCAAGAGGTTTGGCGTCGGAACGGACGGCGCGATTCCTCCCACAGCATACGGAACGGCGTGTCGGATGAGCGAGGGGACAGGCCTAGCCCAGTGCAACAATGCCGCGGCACGACGCACAGGAGCATCGCAATGCCGGCCTACTTCATCGGATTTCTTGTCATGCTCGGCGCCGCCGTGCTGCTCTTCCTGGCAGCGCTGGTTGCTGCTGCAGTGAGCCGTCGGTCGCCTCCAGCAGTCTTCAAGGGCAGTGCCGCCTCGACTCTTCAAGCACTGCACCTGGCGTTGGTGTGGTCCAGCGTTGGCGTTGGTTGGCTGCTGTACTTCAATGTCTACCGAATCCACGTTGACATGGCCGCAGTGAGCAACGCAGCCTTTCAGGCATTCACGCGGGGGTACACGTCGCGCCTGCCGATAGTTGTGCTTCCCTTCGGCGCCGGAGCCTTGGTGGCCTCGTTATGCCTTTGGGCCAGGCCAGCCGTATCTCGGGGGATCGCGCCCTGGGCCATTGCGGCCCTATGGATGTTGTCCCTCCTGAGCACGCCATGGGCTGCAGGGGCACAAGGAGACATGCAGGAACAGGGCTTCACGGAAGCCGCGTTTCAGCAGCTGCAGATCGCGCATCTGGTTCGAACGGTCTGCGTTTCGGTTGCTGCTGTGTGGGCACTGATTGAGAACCAAAGCACACGCGCTCAACCTGGCTTGAAGGGCACGAATGGCGACCATTGACCACCTGGCAACATACCTAATGCTTGAGCCAGTCGGTGACCGCTTTGGGGCGATGGAACTGCGGTCGCGCGTAGGAGCCTTAGGCTGCTTGCAGACCTATCAATCTACGCGCGCGACGGTCGAAAACGCAGGCTGACCTCTGCCTCTGTTTCCTCGTCAGCCCACCAGCAGGCCACAGGCGAGGACGATCCCATTTCCTGGAAAGTGAAGATGCTGCAACCGTCGTAGTGGCTATGCCCGATGTGTTGAAGCCTGTACTGCTTGCCCTGAACGAAGGCACCGCCGGGACCGCCAAAGTCGCTCCTTGCCTCGTACAGTTCGCCGATCTTGAGCGAGTGGCTGCGCCAAGTTCTGCCGTCCAATGCCAATGTCCACTCCCTTTTCGATCAAGGAAAGTCTAGCGCCCGCTCCAGCTGCGCCGCAGCCGGCAGCGTTAGGCTGGAAACGGTCGTTGGCGACCAAGGGAATTTCACCAGGCCACGTTGAATAGCCCGTGCTCAAATCTTCAGCAGGGTGCACCCCGACCAATCTCATGCCAACCGTTACGCCGAGATGAATGCCGAGCGAGAGCAACTCAAGCGCAAGTACAAGTCACTGTTCAATCAGTCAGTCGCACACACCATGTCAGACCTCAGCCCCCAACCTTCCTTCACATCACGATCCCCCAGCGTCGAACCTGGTGCCGAAGCGTCATCGCCGGAGCTTCCAATCCGTTCGTGGCTGAGATTTGCGTTGTTGGCCAACTCCATCGGCGGTGGTTGCATAGGCCTTGCGGCGGTGAGTCCCATGGCCTCGGGCGCGGAAGAAGGCTTCGCCAATGCGCTGCTGCTGATATTGCTTGGCGGGCTGTTTGCCTTCGGCGTATTTGCAGGCTTTTCCCTCTCCGTTCCCGGTGCGTCTGGACTTCGCTGGATGCGGAGATATCTGCTTCTTCAGATTCCGGTCCTGTCCTCGCCCCTGTTGGGCTACCAACTTGTCTCAGGCCTTGGCTTGCCGCTTTCCATCGGGGCCATGGGATCCGGCATGGATACGCAACTCACGTTCACCTGGGCACCCACCTTTGGCAGTGCAAGCTGGGTTTCCTTTGCACAAGGGGCCCCTTTCCGTATCGGCGTGAATGTGATTCCGATCATTCTGCTCATGCTCACGAACTGGGCACTCCGACGCGCGGCTGCGTCCGCGCCGCCTGCCGCTGCCCCCCCCCGCGTCTCTGCTGTGATCGGCCCGTCGGATGCATAGGAGAAACATGCCATGAATATGCGAGCAGGCCTGTTCCTGGCCTTGACCGTCCTGTCGGCAGGATCAGCGCGAGCGGCCTGCGACGACGCGCTCAAGGCTTTACTCGGTCTCCGACTCGAGGCGGTCGCAGGATACGAGTCGAGGCTGGCGGCTGGCATCACGCGCGAGGGTAGCGCGGAGTTCATTCCGAGCGTCGGATTTGAAAGCCTGCAAGGTCGAAGCGGGGAGTTCGTTGTTGACCGCGTCATGGCCTTCCAGGACGGCGGCCGCTTTTTTTCGATCCGGGCAATCCTCGACGTACCGGACCAATCCGATCACGGTCTGAAACTCGCCGTCCAGAAGTTGGTTGCGGCCACCGGCGCCGCGGTGCATCAGGATGGAAAGCGCACGACTTTCGAGTGCCCGATTGGTCTTGATCTGTCGATAGAACCCATGGCCTGGGACACCGGCGCGCGCGTGCTCGTCCATTTGGCTGACCCCGCTGCCCAAGCCGCGAGCCGACAGCACGTTGCGTCGTTCTGCTCAGCCCATGAGGGCCAGTACGCCTGCAAGCGTTAGCGTGGCCGCGCTCTGCTTTTCTTCAGCCAGGGGCGGAGCAAACGGATGCAGTTCGAACGTCCGCTCCAAGGCGATCCATCGCGGCGCTCCGATGTGCGTATTGGGTCGGAAGCGGGCCGGCACCTCGGTGTGCGCCTGGTTGACGCGCCGCTGGTTTTTCCGGATGCCGCGAATTGCGTCGCTGATAGGCTTCCCGCTACAAGGCTCATCAGGGAGGGCGTATGGCCGAAGTAGGTCGAAGAACATTTGTACTGGGGTTGCTGTTTGCGGGCTTCAGCGGCGTTGCTGAGGCCAAGCCCCGCGGCCCTAGGAAGGCGCCCAGGGGCGGTAAGGGCCACGGCGGCGGCTCCAAGGGGTGCGGTTCACGCGGTGGACCAGGCGGCTCGCGCGATAAGTACGGCAAATGCCCGAGCTGGAAGAAGTGACGCAATGCTGGTCATATGACTATCAGTTCGTTCTTAAGAATGTCACTGCGGCTTGGCTGTATCGCCTTTGCGTTTGCGGCATCGCACTGTTCCGCCCAGGAGAGCCGCGAGATCTACGATCCAAGGGGAGAGTCGGCACAGGCCGGCTTTGTGGACATCGATTTGCATATCGATGACATGGACTGCAAGAGCTGGGCAAGCTGCTTAGTAAAAGCATCAGGCATGTTCCGCGGGGCACCAGTTGCAGTCGAGGTGCGGATTCAGGGCCAGAACGGAGTGGAGCAGGGTCGAATCACGTATCGCTCAGTTGGGCCGGCAAGCGATGCGCTGCTCCGGTCATTGGCGACGCTCTACAAGACTCCACTGAAGGGCTTGAGCTTTTCAGGCACTGCTTCTGCCGACATCGTTTTCCTGGCGGCCAGCGCGCGCGATGTCGGGCAAGGTGTTTTTCTCTGCCAGTGGCCCTGAGTCGGACTACGCAGAGCTCTACACCAACATTGACAAGCAGCGTCGCGTTCTGGAACTGCATGAGAAGGATCCAGAGTATCGGAAGAATGTGCTCAAGGGGCTCTCCCGATGATCCGGAAGTGCCAGTGCGCGCAGTAGGGCTGAAAAACCGAACGTCTGCTTTGCTCCGCCTGATCTGGCGATGCCTTCAACGGCCGTAGGCTGTTAGCGGTCGGTCGCGAGGAGCATCACTCAGGCGGGCCAGAATCCCTTGAGTGTCCGGCCCCGGGGAATTTCATCACCCCGCGCCCCCTGGTCACGTGCTCAAATGTTTGGCAGAAATCGTTAACGATCCGCATACGACACGTTGGACTGCATGAAACGGCGCTCCCGCTCTTGTACGGCTGATTTCTCTGATGAAGCCGCGCAACTTCCACTCTCCGAGATTGAGTCAGAGATTCGAAGGTGTTTGTGGGGATTCGAAAATGGCGGCACGAGCCAAGGCCGGAAGGCCTACTTCAAGCGTCTCGTGTGGCTAGAGAGTCAGCGCCAAGAACTCTTTGGCATCGAGGCACCCGCGCGTGCGTTCAGGGAAAGGTAAGTCCCTGCTGCCCAACCCATCATCCCAGCGGACCGGCTTCGCCGGCCGCTGAATTCAATCGTTAGGCATCTCGTGGTTCACCTTGATTGTTCGGGCGTCACGTTCGGCTCCCAACTCGACGAAAAGCATCTCTTTGAGTGGGCAGCCGAGATCACTGGATTTCTGCGTTGGGATCAAGACACCCTTGTCGTCCGGTCTCGGCTGTCTGAGACTTCGCTGCGCGACTTGCTGGCGCTCTTCAATCGCTACGGCATTTCCATGAAGCAATTGGCACAGTTCAAGACTTCGCAGAACGAACACTGGTTCGCAGCGCCGCACATGTACTGGCATCGCAAGGTCTTCGGTGGTCAGAAGCCTAAACCTAGCGGCGCGGCTGAACGCATTCGTTGAACGACAGCTTCGGGGCGTCGCGTTCGGTAAGTTGAAGGTCCGCAACCGCTGCACCATGAGCCGTCCTGAACGACTGCTTTGCGGCGGCAAATATCCGGTATGAGGCCGCGGCTCTGGGCTGGAAGCGGACAGTCCTAAATGGCGCCTACGACGCCAAGTATTGTTCGACAGCTACCAACTTCCATCGTCCATGTGAGAGCAGGAACTTTGCGGTGTACCAGTTGCCGGCCTGGGGGCCTGAGTTGATTGAATAACTGGCAACAGCGGCGGTGGCGGAGGTCCACTTGTAGCCCGAGACGCTGATGATCGCCGCGTGCTTGCCCGTGGGCTTATGAACGACGCTTCGATCTGGCGTCGTGCACTCAGACTGCGGCCCGGCCAAGGGCATCGCCTCTCTGATCTTTGCCATCAGATGGGCTGAGGGATCGGCACCATCAACAGAAATGCACGTCACTTCGTTCCTGAAGGCGTTGGCATCGAAAGTAGCCAACTGGAGAGCTTCTTCTGGTGGGAACGGCAGAAAGGGATTGCCGGCCGCCAATGCGGCCGTCATCAGAAATGACGGATTCATAGACTCCAACGCTTACGCAGGGGCTGACGGTCAGGAGCTTACTCGAACGCCGACGGGCGTCAGTGTCCGCTTCCGCTGCATCGTGAGCCATCCGGAGCGTCCGCTTTTCGACGGCGAATCTTCGGTCCCAGGCTGCGGCTCCAGGCTGGAAGCAGTCATTGGTAAGGCCTATGACACGGGCTTCCAATTCGGTCATTCGCTGGCGAGCGGCACGACCGTATCCAGGAGAAAGGGATTCAAGGTGAGTGAATGGTTCAATCGTGGATGCGAGCAATGCCGACAGGGTGTCCTGTCTGGGATGTGCTCGGCAGAGGCTGCGCTGCGGCAAGGTGTGCCCGTGTTGCCGCCAGCGTTTGTCACGACGTCAATTGAAGCGCATGCACATTTGCATCACTGCGCTGCTTGCAATTCATGGTGGGAGTTCGGCGAGCGTGAGGCACATGTGATTTCGGAGGTCGAGGCTCAATCAACGTTCGCCGCGTACTTCGCGGGCCCTACCGGTAGGTAACTGACTGCACCGGCCAAACTGCGACGTCCGCTATCGCTGCATTCCGGCCCGCCGGGCGGCCGCTTGCAGGCGGTCCGTCAGAATGATTCATCGACACAGCCAATAGGTGAAGCTGATGTGCGACAATGAGCAGCTAATGGGCGACGTCCTTGGACTGATTCAAGAAGGCGCTCAGGCCAGTCCGGTGTACCTTTTTTGTACCCGCCGCGAGACTTGATTTGGCCGAGAAAAGATTCGTGCGACCGGTGAAGAATCTTGCGATTCCGCCCCAGGCCACCAAGATCGCAAACCCCTGATTTCTTCGGAGTCAGGGGTTTTTGCTTTCTGGCCTCACGCCAATCCCGTGGGTTGATGGATCTTTCAAGGAACCCGCTGATGGCTGCTGTCGAACATGCTGAACTGATGGCCTGTGTTGCCGCGAGTCTATGCACCCGCACGCTGAATCGCTTCGCCGAAGAGTCCCGCCTGGACGGCGAAAGCCTGAAGGATGCCGTCGAGCGCTACGAGATCGACTACGCGTGGCAGGTGCTGGGTTCGGACCGCCTGCGCGACGAGACGATTGCGCTGCTGGAGGCCAAGCTCAAGCACCCGGCAAGCGAAACGCAAAAGCGTTGTGTTGCGGAAGTCCTGACGGCCGCAGCCGCAAGCCAGTCGTCGGAATTGCTGATGAGCTTTGACAACGACATCGCTGAGCCATTGGCGGCGCTGCTCTGGTCTCGGCATCAACGCGAGGCGATGGGCGAAGCTGAAACGGTCTGAGCTGCCGCGACCTTCGTAAAGATGGGCGGTGGCAGCTAGAGTGCTTGTGCTTCAAACGACGGCCCGCACCGACGGAACGGCTTCGGCGCCTTGGAACCACCCATCGAGCATCTGCAAATGACGAAATGGAAGACTCTCTGTGGCGTCGTCTTGGGCCTGCTTGTGGCGGGCTGCGCTGTCACCAGCAGCGCGCCCACCGGCCCGAACGGCCGGCCGGTCCATTACATCGACGGCACGAGCGCCGCAGCCGCCTTCGACAAGGCCGCCGAGTTGTGTCCCGGCGGCTATCAACTGTTGGGTGACCCTCGCCCAAACACCTCCATGGGCTATGGCATGACCATCGAGTGCAAGTAATCTGGCGCACCTTCCCCCAACCGCACTGACCGCGAGCCCCCATGACGCGACTCCTCTCCGCCCTGAGCTGTCTGTCCGCCGTCCTCTTCATCCAGCCCATGCAGTCGGCCGCGGCTGAGCCGGTCTACCCGCCCCACACGATCTCCAACTCGCTGCTCCGCGTGTTGCCGAAGACCGCCGATGGCCGCGCCTACCAGCTCCACATCCACCTGCCTGCATCCTTCGCGCAGGACCCCAAGCGCCGGTATCCGGTGCTGTACCTGACCGACGCTTATTGGGACTTTCCGACCGCCGTCGCGTCCTACGACAACATGGTCTACGACAAGGTCCTGCCCGAGTTCATCATCGTGGGCCTGGGCTATGCCGGCGAGAAGCTCGACTACGACGCGCTGCGGCTCTGGGAGCTATCGCCCGTGCCGATGATGAAAGGCTCGCAGGAGAACAAGGACTCCGGCCACGCCGACCGCTTCCTCGCCACGCTGGAGCACGACATCCTGCCGTTCGTCGAGCGCGAGTACCGCGGCGATCCGCAGCACCGCTACCTGGCCGGCAGTTCGCTCGGCGGCCTCTTCGCGCTCTACGCGATGTACACGCGCCCCGCGCTGTTCGAGGGCTACATCGCGGCCAGCCCGGCCGTTGTGGCGGGCGGCGACTGGATCATCGGTCAGGCCAAGGCCTATGCGGCCAGCGGCAAGCCGATCAAGGGGCGGCTATACGTGACGGGCGCCGAGTATGAATGGCCCGGCTTCCTCGCGGGCATCAAGCGCTACCAGGCGCTGCTGCCGGAGTTGAACCATCCCGGCCTGGTCTGGCAGAGCCGCATCATCGACGGCGAGCGCCACGCGGGCACGAAGGCGGAGAGCTACGCCCGCGGCATGCGCTTCGTATTCGAGCCTTTGGCGCCCGAACACGGTCCGTCGAAGGACTGATTACTGGCCGCGCAGCGCTTCCAGCTTCGCGGCCACTTCCTTCTTGCCGACGCCGCGCAGCGCGGCAATCGCGGCCAGGTGCTTGGCGCGCGGCTGGGTGCGGCCGGTTTCCCAGGCGTAGATCGACTGGCCGGTGGTGCCGACGAGCAGACCGAAGTCCGCCGCCGAGAGACCCAGGCGCTTGCGGTTGCTGGCCAGGCCGCCGGCGCGAAAGCGCAGGCCTGTCGGCTCGTCGCCCTCGGGCGCTTCGGCCGGCTTGGCGCCGCGTTCACCGCGCCGTTGCACCTTGCCCAGCGCGTTCAGGCGCTTTTCAAGTTCTCGCAACTGGCGCTTGAGCGCCGCGATCTCGCTCCGGTGCGTGGAGACGGTTTTCTTGAGGACCTCGATCTCCGCCTTCGACTCCTTGCGGGCCAGGCGGGAGATCTCGCTCTTGAGCAGGGTGGCAATGTTCGGCATGGCCGGATTGTGCGCGATACGAACGGGTTTACCCAGGTCCGAACCGTCGTTCGCTGACCGCACGCCTTCCGAAATGTGTTTTAAGCTCTGTCGCTAACTAGACAGTTGGACGCATGACGGTGCCGGTGGTGGATCGAAACAGCAATTGCAGGGACGCGGGGCGCCGCCGGCTGCTCCAGGGGGCATCCGGTCTGGCGCTGGGCGCCGCGTTGCCGGCCTGGGCCGGGCAGGCGGGGCCGGTGGATTTCCAGATGGCCTATTTCGAGACCTACAGCCCGTTGAGCTTCATGGAGCACGGCTCGCTGCACGGCATCCTCGTGGAGGTGCTCGACGCCGTGCTGAACCAGCGTCTGGGCCTGCACTGCAAGCACGAAGGCTTCCCGTGGCCGCGCGCCCAGCGCATGGTGGAGCAGGGCGAGCGCGACGCCATCTGCACGATCGCCACGCCAGAGCGCCTGGCCTATTCGGAGGCGGTGGCCGAGCCCGTCGTTTCCGCGCCCAACTGCATCTTCGCGCGTGCCGACAACCCGCGGATCGAGACCTTCGCGCGCGCCCGCAACCTGACCGAACTGCTGGCGATGAAGCCGACCATCGTCACCTACAGCGCCAACGGCTGGGCCAAGGCCAAGCTGAAGGAGTTCGACCTGATCAGCGGCGGCGATTTCAACAGCGCCGTCAAGATGCTGATCGCGCGCCGCGCGGACATGATGGTCGAGAACGTGCTGGTGATGAGCTACATCCTGGCGCGCACCGAGGGCGGAGAGGCCGTCAAGATGCTCAGCGCCAACCGCATGGACCAGGCCGATTTCCAGCTGCTGATCAGCAAGAAGTCGCCGCATCTGGAGCGGCGCGCCGAGATCAGCCGTGCGCTCGCGCAATACAAGGCCACGCCGGCCTATGCCGAGGTGTTCAAGCGCTATGGCGCGCCGGTGATCGCCTGAACGGCGCGGCGCTTCGGCCCTAACATCGCCGGCATGGAACGCGTGGATTGCATCGTCGTCGGCGCCGGCGTGGTCGGCCTGGCGGTGGCGCGTGCGTTCGCCGAGCGGGGCCTGGAAACGGTGCTGCTGGAAAGCAGCAACGCCATCGGCCAGGGCACAAGTTCGCGCAACAGCGAAGTCATCCACGCCGGTCTGTATTACGAGCCGGGCTCGCTGAAGGCCGAGTTGTGCGTGCGCGGCCGGCGCCTGCTCTACGAGTTCTGCGCCTCGCATGGCGTCGAGCACCGCCGCACGGGCAAGCTGATCGTCGCCACTTCGATCGAACAGGCTGCGACGCTGGAACGATTGCAAGCCACCGGACGCGCCAACGACGTGGAAGGCCTGCGAATGCTTTCGGCAGCCGAGGCGCTGGCGCTGGAGCCGGCGCTGAATTGCACCGCTGCGCTCGAAAGCGGCAGCACCGGCATCGTCGACAGCCACGGGCTGATGCTGGCGTTGCAGGGGGACTTCGAGCGGGCAGGCGGCATGGTGGCGCTGGAGTCGCCAGTGCTGAAAGGGGAGTGCGGTGCCGAAGGCATCACGCTCCACGCCGGCGGCGCCGAGCCGATGAGCCTGAGCGCCGGCCTCGTGATCAACAGCGCCGGGCTCCATGCGCAAGCGCTCGCGCGTTCGCTCACCGGCATGCCGGCTGCGCCGATCCCGCCGGCCTTCTTCGCCAAAGGGAACTATTACAGCCTGACCGGCCGCTCGCCGTTCTCGCGCCTGATCTATCCGGTGCCCGAGCCCGGCGGACTCGGCGTGCACCTGACCATCGACCTCGGCGGCCAGGCGCGCTTCGGGCCCGATGTGGAATGGGTGGAAGCCTTCGACTACCGCGTCGACCCCGCGCGTGCCGATGCGTTCTACGCCTCGATCCGCCGCTACTGGCCGGCGCTGCCGGACGGCGCGCTGCAGCCGGCGTATTCAGGCATCCGCCCGAAGCTCTCCGGCCCCGGCGGCGCGGCTCAGGATTTCATGATCCAGGGGCCGCGCGAGCACGGCGTCAGCGGGCTGGTGAACCTGTTCGGCATCGAGTCGCCCGGCCTGACCTCGGCCCTGGCGATCGCCGAGCGTGTCGCCGCGCTCGTCTGAATTGATCCGCCTTCAGTGGCGTTCCCAGTGACCTTGGTTCAGGCGCCAGCCGCCTTGCACGCGAACCCATGAATGCGGCACCCAGTGGTGGCCGGGGCGCGGTGCCTCCCAATGGCCGGCGACCCAGGTGTGGCGGTTGCCCACCCAGTTCCAGTAGCCGCCGATCCACACGTAGCCGGCGACCGGCGCCACATCGTGGATCTCGACTTCCGGCGGCGGCGGCTCCACGGTGATGACGGCGCTCTCCGCCACATAACCCGGGCGGGCCGGAACGACGACACAGCCGCTCAGGATCGCGGCCAGGGATGCTGCGGCAAGCAGCGTGACGGTGGTGGTTCTCATGGAAGGCTCCTTGATTTGGGAGATGGCTTCCATTGAACGTCACGGCCGCGTCGGACGGTGACGCTCTTTACTGATCGAAACGAAGTTTTGGCGAGTTGGCGCGCAAGTCGCGGCGCGCGCCGACAGCGCCATCCGACGCGATCAGGACCCGATCAGAACGTCTCCCAATTGCCGTCTGCATCGTCGGCCTTGGGCTTGACGACGGGTGCCGTCATTGGAGCCTTCGGTGCTGGCACTTTCGGTGCGCGCGGCACGGCGCGGGTCACAAGCTTCGGCGCGGGCTTCGCCTTCGCGACTGCAACTACGGCCGCTACCGCTTTGTGCTGCGGCTCCGTGTCCTTCACCTTGAAGACGCTCACCACTTCAGAAAGGCGCGCCGCCTGCTCGCGCAGCGACTGCGCCGCGGCAGCCGACTCTTCGACCAGCGCTGCATTGCTCTGCGTCATCTGGTCGAGGTTGTTCACGGCGGCGTTCACCTGCGAGATGCCGTCGCGCTGCTCGGTGGCGGCGGAGGCGATCTCGCCAATCATGTCCGTCACGCGGCGCACGCTGTTGACGATCTCCGTCATCACCTCGCCGGTCTGGTTCACCAGGCCTGCGCCCGATTCCACGCGCTCCACCGAGGCGTTGATGAGGCTCTTGATTTCCTTCGCGGCTTCGGCCGAGCGCTGCGCCAGCGTGCGCACCTCGCCAGCGACAACGGCAAAGCCGCGGCCTTGCTCGCCGGCACGGGCCGCTTCGACGGCGGCGTTCAACGCGAGGATGTTGGTCTGGAACGCGATGCCGTCGATCACGCCGATGATGTCGCCGATGCGGCGCGAGCTGGCGGTGATCTCATCCATGTTCGACACGACTTGCGAGACGACCGCACCGCCGCGTGCTGCGGACTCAGCGGCCGAGTGCGCCAGCTGATTCGCCTGCCGTGCCACGTCGGCGGAGTTGGACACCGTGCCCGTCAGCTCTTCCATCGAGCTCGCGGTCTCTTCGAGGTTCGATGCGGTCTGCTCGGTGCGGGCCGACAGATCCTGATTGCCCGTGGCGATCTCGGCCGACGCGTTGGAGACCGACTCCACGCCCTGGCGCACCTCGCCCACCACCGAGCGCAGCTTGGCCACCATCTCGTCCAGCGCGCCGAGCAGCTGGCCGAATTCGTCCTGGCGCTGCGAATGCGCGCGCGAAGTCAGATCGCCGTCGGCGATGCGCTTGGCCATGCCGATGGCCTGCGCCAGCGGTTCCTGGATCGAACGGATCAGCAGATAGGCGCCGGCCAGCAGCAGCACGATCAGCACGGCCACCACGATCTTCGCGCCCTGGATGGTGCCCGCGCGGCGCACGGACAGCTCCGCCGTCAGCTCCTTCTTGGCCTCGTACTGGCGATCGCTGAAGGCGTGCAGCGCATCCATGTAGGCGGCGAGCGCGGGCTTGAGCGTCTGCTGAAGCTCGGTGTTAGCACCCGCTGCATCGCCGCTGTCGCGCAAGCTCTTGAGCCGCGCCATGGAGGCGACGATGTTCTTGCGCGCGTCCGCGGCCTTGGCCAGCAGCTCCTTCGAGCGCGCCTTGAGGTCGAGCCGGTCGAAGTCCGCGACGATCTTGTCGATGGCCTCCACGTCGCGCGCGTTCGCGGCGAGCAGCGCGCCCGGATCGCTGGCCACGGCAATGCCTTCGATGCGGCCGGCCACCGCGGCGCCCAGTTCCGTCCAGCGCGAGGTGGCGCGGATGCGTGCATCCATCGCTTCGGTGCGCAGGTCGGTCTCGGTCTGCACGGCGGCGGTGCGGATCGCCGAACCGGCGATCAGGACCACCAGGATGGCGATGACGAAACCGACGGCGATCCAGAGTCGAGCCTTGACGGTCAGGCGGGAAAACAGCGAGGGTGCAGCGGGCGATGACATGTGTCTCTGGTTTCTGATTTTTGAGAAACCGCGAGCCTAATGTCTTGGTTCAGCGCACAACAGCAAGCACGCGACATTCACCGGGAAACCCCGGCGCCTGCGCGTGAACCAGTTCGCGCTTGCGCGCCGGCTTACCAGCTGCCGGTGTTGGCCATCGACAACCAGGGCTCGGCCGGCGGCAGCGCGGCGCCGTCCTGCAGCAGTTCGACGGAGATCTGGTCGGGCGAACGCACGAAGGCCATGCGTCCGTCGCGCGGCGGGCGCAGGATCGTCACACCGTGCTCCTGCAGCCGGGCGCAGGTGGCGTAGATGTCCTTCACGGCCAGCGCGATGTGGCCGAAGTTGCGGCCGCCCGTGTAGGTCTCGAACTTGCCGTCGGCGTCGGGCCAGTTGTAGGTCAGTTCGACCTGCGGCTGGTAGGGACCCGGCTCGTTGCCGGGCGCTGCCAGGTACACCAGCGTGAAGCGACCGGCTTCGTACTCGTTGCGGCGCACTTCGACGAGGCCCAGCGCGTCGCGGTAGAACTTCATCGAGGCTTCGAGGTCGGTCACGCGGACCATGGTGTGCAAAAAGATCATTTCGTCAGCCCTGCGGCAGTCATTCAATGAGGGCGATTGTCGCCGTCACTGCAGCTGCTTGTAGACCTCTTGCGAGACGCGCATCAGCTCGGCGCGGTCGGCTCCGGCGGAGATGGCGTAGCCGAAGTGGTTCTCCACCCAATAGAACACGTTGACCGGCCCGTCCTTGCCGAAGGCGAACGACGTGTTCGTGCTGCCGGCGACTTCGCGCGTCACGTACAGCGTGAGCCGCTGGCCGTCGGCGCTGCCGTACATGAACTGCGCAACGGGGCCCTTCTCTCCGGGCAGCAATCGGCCGCCGATCAACTCGTAGCCGAGCGGGCCGAGTGCCGGCGGATGCACGGCGGTGCCCATGCGCTTGGTCAGCCAGGTCACGAGCGCCTGCTCCTGGTCGGCGCCGACTTCGACGGGGCGCCGCACATCGGGGCTGTAGACGACGTGGGCGATCGCCGCGCGGCGGGCGAAGCCGGAGAGCGCCATCCCGTCCGGCGTGGCGATCACCTTGTCCGAGGCGGGCTCGGACAGTGCAGCCAGCGCCACCTGCATGTGCTCGGCATCCAGATGCCCGCGCAGCGACCACGCCGCGCCGCCGCTGACGACAGCCACCGCCAGGCCAGCCGCCATCGCGCGCCATCGCCAGGTGCTGACTCGCGGCCTCAACGGCAGGCTCAGTGGCAGCGGTTCTTCCATCACCGGATCGAGCAGCTGATGCAGCAGCCGGTTCTGCAACTGCCAGTCGCGCACGCGCGCCAACTCGTCGAGGTGCGCAGCCAGAAACTCTTCCACCAGCGCGGCCCGCTCGGGCGAGAGCTGGCGATCGACGTAGGCGTGCAGGTCGGCTTCCGTGATCGGCGGGCCGGCACTCGTGTCTGCGCCGACGTGTCTGGGCTTGTGCTCGTCCATGGTCATTTCACCCGTTGAATCCGGTTCGCGGGTGCCTCTTGCCCCGGTGTCCGGCCCTGCATCTCTTCACGCAGACGCGCCCGGGCGCGAGACAGGCGCGACATCACCGTGCCGATCGGCAGCGCGAGCGCGGTGGCGATCTCCTGATAGCTCATCTCCTCGACGGCCACGAGCAGCAGCACCTCGCGCTGCTCCGGCGGCAGGCGTTGCAGCAGGCGGTCGAGGTCGCGCAGCTCCAGTGCGTCGTTCTGCTGCGGCCGCTGCGCGGGCTCGGGCAGCTCGTCTCCGGCGCTGTCCTCGGGCCGGCTGCGCTGCGCGCGCAGGCGGTCGACGAAGTGGTTGTGCAGGATGCCGAACATCCAGGCGCGCACCTCGCCGCGCCGCTGCCACATGGAGAAGCGGCTCCACACGCGCTCGAGCGTGTCCTGCACGAGATCGTCGGCCCGGTCGCGGTCCGACACCAGCCCGCGCGCATAGCGGCGCAGGCTGGGGATGCAGGCAATGATCTCGGCTTCGTCTTCGGCGCGCATGGGCTCCGGGGCTTACTTGATGACGTGCCAGACGTCCTTGAAGTTGTCGCCGGTGGCGTCGCCGGCCTTCTTGTCGGCGGCGTAGGTGTAGACCGGCTTGCCCTTGTACGCCCATTGCTTGCTGCCGTCATCGCGGGTGATGACGGTCCAGTCGCCTTCGGCCTTGGCGTCGGCCGGTGCCATGGCGGCCGGCCAGAGCGTGGCGCAGGGGCCGTTGCAGACGCTCTTGCCGCTGCCGGCGGTGTCCTTGTCGAAGGTGTAGAGCGTCATGCCGCTGGCGTTGACCAGCATGCCGCCGGCCATCTTGACGGCCGGCTCGGCGTGGGCGAGCGTCGTGACGAGGGCGGCGGCCAGCGACAGGGCCAGGGCGGAGAGGGAACGGATCTTCATGGTGACTCTTTCCTGAAAGGGTGGAGGAACACCGGGATGGACGGATGGGCGGCCGGTTCTATTCCCGGCCGCTCGAAAAATCTTCGCCGCCCGCCGATCTTCAGGAACTTGAGGGCTGCAGCTGAGCCGGATTCTGGCGCCTCGCCGCGGCGTCTGCCTTGGGCGGCGCGATGCCCACCAGCTCGCGCAGGATCGGGATGCGGCGCAGCAGCACGTAGGCGGCCAGGCAGATCGCGAAGGTCAGCGCAATGATCAGCACACCTTCGGCGACCGGCGGCAAGTCCAGCGGCAGCAGCACGCGGGTCAGCAGGATGATCACGGTCTGGTGGAAGACGTAGAGGCAGAAGATGGCCGGCGTGAGCCAGCGGCGGGCGGGGTGGTCGAAATCAAGCAGCTGACGCGCATGACCGCAGGCCGCGACGATGGCCGACCATTCGAGCGCGCCCCAGAGCAAGCGTTGCGCGTAGAGCATCGGGGCCGACGGATCTTGCGAAGCGTAGTGCTTGAAGTAGGCCAGCAGCAGCGCCCAGGCCAGCACCGCGAAGCCGAGCGCGGCCCAGCGCCAGCGCTGCATCAGCGCCCACAAGCCGCTCTGCGCGCCGAGCAGGCCGATCAGGAAGAGGTAGAAGTACTGCAGATGGTTGTACCAATCCCAGGTCAGGTCGTGCGTGGACGGGAACAGCGAGAGCGTGAGGCGCGCGGCCATCAGCGGCACCGCGAGCAGCACGATCGTCGCGCCGCCGCTGAGCTTGTCGATCAGTCCCTCGAACTTCTCGCGGCAGTTGGGCCACACCTTCCACAGCATCCAGCCGAGCATCGTGTACGCCCAGAGGTAGGGCAGGAACCAGAGGTGGTTCCAGGTCGGCAGGGCCAGGCAATCGGTGCCGCGGCAGAAGCCGTGATAGCCGGCGACGTAGAGCTTCATGAAGTCCAGATAGCTGCCGGCGTAGGCGACCTTCGTCACGACCTCGTAGTAAGACTGCGGCGGCACGATCACGAGCATGCCGAACAGCAAGGGCCAGAGCAGCCGGCGCGAGCGCGGCGCCACGAAACGGCCCGAGCGACGCAGCATGAACTGCGTGGCCGCGCCCGAGATCAGGAACAGCAGGCCCATGCGCCAGGGCGCCGTGAGGAACATCAGCGGCTCGATGGTGGACGAAGCGGCGGCGCTCTTCACATGGAAGTCCCAGGTCACGTAGTACATGCCGACGTGATAGGGCACGAGCAGGCCGAAGGCGATGATGCGCAGCCAGTCGAGGAAGAGCTGGCGCGACGGAGCGGTGGGGGTGTTCATGGTGCCAGCATCGCGCGGGCTAACGCGCCTTGCCAGCGGATTGGGGCGAGCTGCCTGGACTACGGGGCGAGTTGCTGCCGATGGCTGCGCGAGACGCGCAACTGCTGGCCGCTGGTCAGCGTCGGCATCGCTTCGCCGCCCGGCAGCGCGGCGATCGATTGGATGTGCGCGGGGTTCACGGCGTGGCTGCGGTGCACGCGCAGGAAGCGTCCCGTCACGGCCGGGTGCGCGAGGAAGGCGGTCAATGTGCGGCGCTCGATGAACGCGTCGGGCGGCGCGTGCAGCTCGATGTAGTTGTCCGCCGCGCTGACCCATTGCACGCTCGCGAGTTCGAGCTTGTGCAGCGCGCCACGGCGTTCCACCAGCCAATGGCCGGCCAGCGGCTGCGAGGATTGCAGCGCGCTGAGCAGGCCGGTGCGCGCCTGCTCCTTGGTCGACAGCCGTTCGCGCAATCGGGCGACCGTCTGCGCGAGACGCTCGGCCGTGTAGGGCTTGAGCAGATAGTCCACCGCGTTCAGCTCGAAGGCGCGCACGGCGTGTTCGTCGTAGGCCGTGGAGAACGCGCAGAGCAGCCCCGGCGGCAGTTGCAGCGCCAGCTCCAGGCCGCTCATGCCGGGCATCTGGATGTCCAGCAGCACGGCGTCGGCCGCGGCCTCGGGCAGCCTGGCGAGCGCCTCGGCGGCATCGCCCGCTTCGCCAGCCAGCTCCACGCCGGGCAGGTCGGACAGCAAGCGGCGCAGCTTGGCGCGTGCCGGCGGTTCGTCGTCGACGATGAAGAGCCTCATGCGATGCTCACCGGCAGATGGATGGCGAGCCGGCTGCCGCCTTGCGCCAGCGCTTCGAGGCTTACTCCGGCGGCCGAGCCGTACAACGTGGCGAGGCGTTGCCGCAAGTTGTCCAGGCCGATCGCGCCGTCGCGCGCATCGCGTTCCGGCGCCACGCCGCTGTTTTCCACGGCGAGGCGCAGCTGCCCAGCCTCGACGCTTCCCTGCACGCGCACCTCCACGGCGGCGCTGCTGACGGCGACGTCATGTTTGATGGCGTTCTCCACCGGCGAGATCAGCAGCAGCGTCGGCACGAGGCAGCGCTTCGCCTCTTCGCTCACGTCAATGCGCACCGCGAGCCGCTCACCGAACCGCGCCTGCATCAGCGCAAGATACGGCTCCACGAGGCGCAGCTCTTCGCCCAGGCCGTGCTGCTGCGAACTTTGTGCGGCGAGCTGCAGGCGCAGCAGGTCGGCGAGCTCGCAGAGCAGCCGGTCGGCGCGGGACACGTCCTCGTACATCGTGGCCGAGATCAGATTGAGCGTGTTGAACAGGAAGTGCGGCTGGATCTGCTCGGTCAGCCGCGCGAGCTGGGCCTCGGCCAGTTCGCCACGCAGCGCCTGCAATTCGCGCTCACGCTGCTGCCCCTCGAACCAGAGCTGCAAGCCGTGGCAGATGGCGACGATCAGCACATAGCTGATCAGGTCCTTGCCGATCTCGTAGCCGAGCACGTCCAGCCAACCGCCGGGCTCGTAGCGCAAACCCATCAACGCGTAGACCGCGAAGCGCATGCCGAACATGCCAGCCACATGGAAGAGCGAGAAGAGCAGGGCGCCCACCACGTGCCTGCCGACGAAGGCGAGCCACGGCCGACAGCGCGCTTGCCGATGCCAACGGTAGACCAGCGGGATCAGCAACCCGACGGCAACAGCTGAGCTGAGCTCCCAGAGAAACGGCTCCCACGGGTGCCGGCCGGTGTAGTGCTGGAACTCGGCCAGCCCGAGCAGCGTGCCGTTGGCGAGCATGAAGCCGGCCAGGGCCCAGGTCAGGAGCGGGGATCGCTTGTCGGGTTGCGGTGTCACGGGCGGGACCATACACCGCGGGCGGGCGCTCGCTGCCGCGTTTCGCCCCGGCGGAATCTCAACTCGCCCCAACGCCGGCCGCGAAGTCTTCCGCGCCGGCCGCTTCGCAATGATCGACGAAGCGTTGCAGCCCGGCCGAGAACTGCTTCTGGCGGTGGTGAATCAGGTAGAAGCGCCGGCTCAGCCGCGGCAGGCTGCTGTTCACGAGCACCAGGCGGCGCAACGTCAGCAGGTCCTGCACGGCGCACAAGGACAGGCAGGCGAGGCCGAGTCCCTCCGCCGCCGCCTGCTTGATCGCCTCGGTGCTGCCGAGCTGCATCGGTTGCTGCCATTGGTGCAGGTGCGGCAACAGCGCGTGCTCGACGGCTTCCCGCGTGCCCGAGCCCGGCTCGCGCAGCAGCCAGCGCTGTTGGCGCAGCGCCTTCACGCCGATGCGCGCGCCAGCGTCGCCTTTCAGCAGCGGGTGCGTCGGCGAGCAGACGATCACCAGCTCATCGTCGAGCCAGGGCTGCGCGATCAGTTCGGGCTCGTGGCAGGGGCCCTCGATCAGGCCGAGGTCCACCTCCAGCCGCGCCACGGCGCCGGCGATCTCGCTGGTGTTGCCGATGGTGGCGTCGATGGCCGTGGTGGGCGCGGCACGCAGATGGCTCGCCGCGAGCGCAGGCAGCAGGTAGTTGCCGATGGTGGTGCTCGCGCCGACGCGCAGGCGAGTGATGAAGCCTTGCGGCGCGCGCTGGCCGCGGGAGCCGGCCAGCGCGGGGCCGATGCCGAACTGGCTCTCAATGGTCGCCGCACCATCCAGCAGCGCACGCGCCTGCGGCAGCAGGCCGCGGCCGGTGTCGTTGAGCGCCAGGCGCTTGCCGATGCGGTCGAACAGCGGCGCGTTCAGCAGAGTCTCCAGCTCCTTCAATGCGGCGCTGGTGGCTGATTGAGACAGCGAGACGTCCAAGCCGGCCGCCGTCGTGCTGCCGGTATCGGCGATGGCCGTGAAGATTTGCAGCTGGCGCAGGGTGAGGCGCATGGCGAGGGAAGTCTGATTACCAGTTCAATGAATAGATCATACAAAAACTACCCGTTTGTCAGATGATTGGCTGGCGCGCAAAGTGCGCCCATGCACTCGGTTCACACCCATTCCTCGGATAGCCCCACCGAAACCGTCTCTCGGGCGCGGATCGCGCAACTCCTGCCCGGCCTCGGCCTGACGGCGCTGATCGCCTCGGCCGCGATTGAACTCGGCAAGATCGACGCACTGCAGGCGCGAGGCATCAGCGCGCTCACGCTGGCGATCGTGCTGGGCATGCTCGTCGGCAACACGCTCCATCCGCGCATCGCCGACCTCGGCGCCGCGGGCGGCGTCGGCTTCGCCAAGCAGAACCTGCTGCGCGCCGGCATCGTGCTCTACGGCTTGCGGCTGACCTTTCAGGACATCGGCCATGTCGGCGTCGCCGGCGTGCTGATCGACGCCTGCGTGCTTTGCAGCACCTTCGCCTTGGCGTGGCTGCTTGGCACACGCGTCTTTGGGCTGGATCGCAACACGGCACTGCTGATTGGCGCTGGCAGTTCCATCTGCGGCGCCGCCGCAGTGATGGCCACGGGGCCGGTGGTGAAGGGGCGAGCCGAGCAAGTGACGGTTGCCGTTGCCACGGTCGTCGTGTTCGGCACGCTGGCGATCTTTGTCTATCCGGCGCTTTATCACCTCAATGCGCAGTACGGGTTGGTGCGGATGTCACCCGCCGCTTACGGCCTCTTCGCCGGCTCGACCATCCACGAAGTGGCACAGGTCGTGGCCGCGGGCAACGCCGTGAGTGCGACAGCTGCCGACACGGCCGTCATCGCAAAGATGGTGCGGGTGATGATGTTGGCGCCGTTCCTGGTGTTGCTGTCGGCCTGGATCTCTCGCGCCGCCGATGCGCGCAGTGCCGGCGTCGCGCCAGGCCGCATCACGGTCCCCTGGTTCGCCATGGGCTTCGTCGCCGTCGCCGGGATCAACTCTCTCGTTCGCCTGCCCGCGCCGCTCGCGCACGTAGCAACCGACATCGATACCGTGATGCTCGCCATGGCCATGGCCGCGCTCGGCCTGAGCACCCATGTCTCGGCCATCCGCCAGGCCGGAACGAAGCCGCTGGCCCTCTCAGCGCTGCTGTTCGTCTGGCTGATCGCCGGCGGCTTCGCGATCAACGCGGTCGTCAGCGCCGGGCTCGCCTGATGCGCGACACTTTGAGCATGAAAGTCTGCATCGTCGGCCTCGGGGCCATTGGAGGGTGGCTGGCTGCCCAGCTGGATGGGCATGCCGAAGTCTCGGCCCTCGCTCGCGGCGCCACGCTCGAAGCGATACGCACGAACGGCTTGCGCCTGCTGACGGAAGGCACCGAGCGCATCAGCCGCCCGAAGGTCAGCGACGATCCAGCGCAGCTCGGCGTCCAGGATCTCGTGATCGTGGCCGTCAAAGGCCCGGCGCTGGCCACCGTGGCACCCGCGGTTCAGGCGCTGATGGGCCCGCACACGCGGGTGCTGCCGGCGATGAACGGCGTGCCGTGGTGTTTCTTCGATGGCGTCGAGGGTCCCACGCGTGGGCTAACGCTCAAGTCGGTGGACCCGGACGGCGTGGTCGCCGCCCACATTCCCACCGCAGCGGTGATCGGCGCCGTCGCCCATCTGGCCTGCACGGTGCCGGAGCCCGGCGTCGTCCGCCACGTGATGGGGCGTCGCTTCATCCTCGGTGAGATGCTCGGCGGCGAGAGCGATTCGCTGAACGAGATTGCGGACCTCTTCCAGCGCGCCGGCATAGAAACCGAAGTCTCGCCCCGTATCCAGCGCGACATCTGGTTCAAGCTCTGGGGCAACATGACGATGAACCCCGTCTCCGCGCTCACCCGCGCCACGGCCGACCGCATCCTCGACGACGATCTGGTGCGCAGCTTCATCTCTCGCGTGATGGTCGAAGCCGAGCAGCTTGCGGGCCACTTCGGCTGCGCCACCGGCCAATCACCCGAAGACCGCCACGCCGTCACGCGCAAGCTCGGCGCGTTCAAGACGTCAATGCTGCAGGACCTCGAAGCGGGGAGGCCGCTCGAATACCAAAGCCTGCTCGGCGCGGCACATGAAGTGGCGCAGCACCTCCAGGTGCCAATGCCCAACCTCGACGCATTGCTGGGCCTGACGCGGCTGCTCGCGACGCGTTAGAACAGGAAGCGCTCGAGCAAGCGCTTCGACGCCTTGTCCAGCGCAAACCGATCCGGCACCGAAAACCCGATCCCGTGGCTGCTCGCAATCAGCAAGCGGCCATCGCCGAGCCGGCGGATGTCTTCTTCGGTCTTCAGGATGAACTCCGTCGGCCCGCGGTCGGTTTCCACGCTCCACAAGCTCGGCGTCGCAAACGTCGACACGCTGCAAATCCGCTGAATCACCGGCGAGAAATCGCGCGAGGCGAGTTCGGCTTCGAGCAGCTCGCGTGCCGGGGAAGCGAGTTCGGACAGCCGGGCGATCCACGCCAGTTCATGCCCGTCCTGCCCGACGATGGACACGCCTTCGTCAGGCGCGCTGATCGGATGCGCACGAACGGGAACCACGCCGACATGAGCGATGCCGATGTCATCCATGAACACCAGCCGGCCGTAGGAATTGCGCGAGAGATTCATCAGGCCTGCTCCACCACGTGGACGTTCGGGTTGGGCGGGATCACGGGATCCGGCTCCTCGGTATCGACGCGGCGCGCCTGCGCCTCGTACAGGCGCCAGTACGCGCCCTTCTTTTCCATCAGCTCATCGTGCGGGCCGACCTCGACGATCTGGCCGCGGTCCATCACCACGAGGCGGTCGGCCTTGCGCAGCGTGGACAGGCGGTGGGCGATGGCGATGGTGGTGCGGCCCTTGACGAGGTTGTCCAGCGCCTTCTGGATTTCCTTCTCGGTCTCGGTGTCGACCGACGAAGTGGCTTCGTCCAGGATCAGCAGCTTCGGATTGATCAGCAAGGCGCGGGCGATCGAGATGCGCTGGCGCTCGCCGCCGGACAGGCCCTGGCCGCGTTCGCCGACCAGCGAGTCGTAGCCTTGCGCCAGTCGCAGGATGAACTCGTGTGCATGCGCAGCGCGCGCAGCCGCAACGATCTCTTCGCGCGTCGCATCCGGCTTGCCGTAAGCGATGTTCTCCGCAATCGTGCCGAAGAACAGGAACGGCTCCTGCAACACCAGGCCGATGTGCTTGCGGAAATCGGCCACCGCGATGCGCCGCAGATCCACGCCATCGATCGCGATGCCGCCTTCGGTCACGTCATAGAACCGGCAGATCAGGTTCACCAGCGTGCTCTTGCCCGAGCCGCTATGCCCGACCAGACCGATCATCTCGCCCGGCTGAATATCGAGCGACAAACCGCGAATCACCGCGCGGTTGCCATACCGGAAGCCGATGTCGCGAATCTGGATCCCGCCCTTCACGTCCTTGAGCGCCGTTGGATTCGTCGGCTCGGGCACGTTGGATTGATGGTCCAGGATGTCGAAGATCCGCTTGGCACCGGCCGCGGCCTTCTGCGTGACGGAGACGATGCGGCTCATCGAATCCATGCGGCCGTAGAAGCGGCCGATGTAGGCGAGGAAGGCGGTCAGCGTACCGACCGTGATGCTCTGCCCGGCCACCAGCCAGATGCCGAAGGCCCAGACGATCAGGAGGCCCAGGTCGGTCAGCAGCGTGACGGTGGGGCCGAACAGGCTCCAGGTCTTGTTCAGCTTGTCGTTGAGCGTGAGGTTGTGCTTGTTGGCCTGGCGGAAGCGTTGCGCCTCGCGCTTCTCCTGCGCAAAGGCCTTGACCACGCGGATGCCCGGGATCGTGTCGGCCAGCACGCTGGTGACCTCGCCCCAGACGCGGTCGATCTTCTCGAAGCCGGTGCGCAGGCGGTCGCGCACGAGGTGGATCATCCAGGCGATGAAGGGCAGGGGCACCAGCGTGGCCAGGGCCAGCCAGGGGTTGATGCTGAAGAGGATGATGGAGGTCATCGTCAGCATCAGCACGTCGGTGATGAAGTCCAGCGCGTGCAGCGAGAGGAAGACGCTGATGCGGTCCGTCTCGGAGCCGATGCGGCTCATCAGGTCCCCGGTGCGCTTGCTGCCGAAGTATTCGAGCGAGAGGCCCAGCAGGTGCTCGAAGGTGGCCGTGCGCAGGTCGGCCGCGATCCGCTCGGACACCAGCGCCAGGATGTAGGTCTTGGCCCAGCCCAGGCCCCAGGACACGAGCGCCGCGCCGAGCAGGCCGCCCATGTACATCGCGACCGTCGCGGCCTCGATGTGGTGCCCCTGCTGAAACGGGATCAGCACCTTGTCCATCAGCGGCATGGTCAGGTAGGGCGCGACCAGGGTGGACGCCATCGCGCCCAGCATCAGCAGGAAACCGGTCAGCAGCTGGCCCTGGTAGGGGCGGGCGAAGCGCGAGAGGCGCAGCAGCACCCAGGTGGACGGCGGCGTGTGCAGTTCGCGCTCGCAGGTCGGGCATTCCTCGGAATCGGGTGGCAGCGGCGCCTTGCAGCTCGGGCAGTAACTGACATCTTCAGCGGCACGCGGCGGCTCGTTGCGCTTTTCAAACGCTTCCTGCCAGCGCTGGGCCTGCAAGGTCAGCGCAAGCGTGAAACGCCAGCTGGCCAGCCGGCCGGTGTTGTCGATCAGCTCCAGCTGGCCGACGCCGGCGTGGTCGGAGATGCGCATTTGCAGGTCGTCGCGCAGGGGCCATTCGCTCCAGGCGCCGGTGGACGGTTCCCAGGCCAGCAGGCGCTGGTTCGTCAGGGCGAGCAGGCCGCGCGCGAAGCGCAGGCCGGCGTCGAGGTCAACCTCCAGCGGGGCGGTGACGTTCTCACCGGGCAACAGTCGGGCCTGAAGGGCGGGCCACTGCGGATGGGGATCCGCGGCTTCTGGAGGGTGTTCGTGCATTGGTTCTCGGCTGATTACCCCGAATTTTGACGCAAACACCGCCACATCCCTTGCCCAAGCCCCCGGCGGCCCCCCGTGCCGCCCGGTCGTTGCCAAAAAAACATCGCAATTCACCGCACAATTGCACCCTGCCCTCATTCCATGTCGTCCATGAGCAAGAAGCAAGACATCCAGCTGCTGCGCGTCAACTACCTGCGCGGCCCGAACATGTGGACCTACCGCCCCGTGCTGGAGGTCTGGCTCGACCTGGGGGAGCTCGAGGATTTCCCGAGCCACAAGATCGAGGGCTTCACCCAGCGCCTGACCACGGCGCTGCCGGCGCTGATCGAGCACCACTGCGGCGTGGGCGAGCGCGGCGGCTTCCTGGAACGGCTGGAAGAAGGCACCTGGATGGGCCATGTGCTGGAGCACGTGGTGATCGAGCTGCTGAACCTCTCCGGCATGCCCACCGGCTTCGGCCAGACCCGCTCCACCACGCAGACCGGCGTCTACCGCATGGTCTTCCGCGCCCGCGATGAACAGGTCGCCCGCCAGGCCCTGGCCGAAGGCCACGCGTTGCTGATGGCCATGATCAACGCCGAGGCCTTCAATGTCGAAGCCGCCGTCGCCCGCGTGCGCGAGAAGCTCGACGACTGCTACCTCGGTCCCTCGACGGCAGCCATCGTCGCCGCCGCCACCGACCGCCGCATCCCGCACATCCGCCTGAACGACGGCAACCTCGTGCAGCTCGGCCACGGTGCGCGCCAGCGCCGCATCTGGACGGCCGAAACCGACATGACCAGCGCCATCGCCGAAGGCATCGCCGGTGACAAGGACCTGACCAAGACCCTGCTCAAGGCCGTCGGCATTCCGGTGCCTTACGGCCAGGCCGTGCGCAGCGCAGAAGCCGCCTGGTCTGCCGCGCAAGACATCGGCATGCCCGTCGTCGTGAAGCCGTCCGACGGCAACCACGGCCGTGGCGTGACGCTTGATCTCCAGAACGAGACCGACGTGAAGGCCGCCTTCGCCGTGGCCGAGGCGCACGGCTCCGAAGTGCTGGTCGAGAGCTACATCCCCGGCAACGAGCACCGCCTGCTGGTGGTCGGCGGCCAGGTCGTCGCCGCCGCGCGTGGCGAAGTGGCCTGGGTGGTCGGCGACGGCACGCAGACCGTCGGCCAGCTGGTGGACAGCCAGATCAACACCGACCCGCGCCGCGGCCTGACCGAAGACTTCCCGCTCAACCGCCTGGTCATTCAGGAAGACGGCGTGATCCTGCTCGACCTGGAGCGCCAGGGCCTCAGCGTGGACAGCGTGCCGACCGCGGGCAAGCGCGTGCTCATCCAGCGCAACGGCAACGTCGCATTCGACTGCACGGAAGAGGTGCACCCCGAGGTGGCGCACGCCGTCTCGCTGGCCGCGCGCACGATCGGCCTGGACATCGCCGGCGTCGATCTGGTGACCGAAGACATCAGCAAGCCGCTGAGCGAGACCGGCGGCGCCATCGTCGAAGTGAACGCCGGCCCCGGCCTGCTCATGCACCTGAAGCCCGCCAGCGGCGCGCCGCAGCCGGTCGGCCAGGCCATCATCGATCACCTGTTCGCCGAAGACGAAACCGGCCGCATTCCCGTGGTCGGCGTGGCCGGCTCGCGCGGCACGCATCAGGTGGCGCGCCTCGTGGCGTGGCTGCTGCACCTGAACGGCCGCCACGTCGGCCTCGCCAGCCGCGACGGCCTCTTCCTCGGCAACCGCCGCGTGGACCGCAAGAGCGGCGCCAGCTGGGACGCCGCTCACCGCCTGCTGATGAACCGCGGCTGCGACGCCGTCGTCGTCGAGAACAGCGCCGAAGCCATCCTGCGCGACGGCCTCGCCTACGACCGCGCCCTGGTCGGCGTGGTGACCGATGCCGAAGGCGCCGAAACGCTCGGCCACTACGACGTGCAATTGCAGCAGCAGCTCTACAAGGTGCTGCGCACGCAGGTGGACGTGGTGCTGTCCGAAGGCGCCGCCGTGCTGAACGCCGAAGTGCCGCTGGTGGCCGAAATGGCCGAGCTGTCCGACGGCGAAGTGCTGCTCTACGCGCTCGACCCGGCGGCCGTGCAAGCGCACCGCGCCAAGGGCGGCCGCGCCGTCTTCCTGCAAGGCGGCATGGCGATGCTGGCGCAAGGCACGGGCGAGACGACCGGCGCCAACGTCGAATCGCTGCTGCGCCGCTTCGCTGCCGCCAACATGGAATGCGACGCTGCGACCGCGCTGGCCGCCGTCGCCGCCGCGTGGGCCCTGAACATTCCCGCCGAGCTGATCTCGGCGGGCCTGGATACCTTCGTTCCTGAATTCAAGAGCTGAACATGGAAGTCTCCCGTACACGCGCCCTGCGCGGCCCGAACATGTGGAGCCGTCACACGGCCATCGAGGCCGTCGTGCATTGCAGCCCGGAGGAGCAATCGATCGCCGACATGCCCGGCTTCGAGAAGCGCCTGCGCGAGTTCTTCCCCGGCGTCGGCCCGCTGAACTCGGTGCTGCGCACCGACCCGGACCAGCGCACGCCGCTGACGCTCGCCCACGTGCTTGAGCAGGCCACGCTGGCGCTGCAAGCGCAGGCCGGATGCCCGGTCACGTTCTCGCACACGCACTTCACCGGCGAGCCGGGCACGTATCAGGTGATCGTCGAGTACAGCGAGGAAGACGTCGGCCGCATGGCCTTCGACGCCGCCTGCCAACTGCTCGCCGCCGCGCTCAAGACCGACGGTGCGTTCGACGCTGAAGCGACGATCAAGGCGCTGCGCGACCAGGATGAGGACGTGCGCCTCGGCCCCTCGACCGGCTCCATCGTCGATGCTGCCGTTGCCCGCGGCGTGCCTTTCCGCCGCCTCACGCAAGGCAGCCTCGTGCAGTTCGGCTGGGGCGCGAAGCAGCGCCGCATCTGGGCGGCTGAAGTGGATGCCACGAGCGCGGTCAGCGAATCCATCGCGCAAGACAAGGACCTCTCCAAACGCCTGCTGCAATCGGCCGGCGTGCCCGTGCCGATCGGCCGCCCCGCCGAATCGCCGGACGACGCCTGGGCCGCCGCGCTCGAAGTCGGCCTGCCTGTCGTGGTGAAGCCGCAGGACGGCAACCAGGGCAAGGGCGTGACCGTCAACGTGGCCACGCGCGAGCACCTCGACGCCGCCTACAAGGCCGCAGACGAAATCGGCCAGGTCATGGTCGAGAAGTTCCTGCCCGGCGCCGACTACCGCCTGCTCGTGGTCGGCGACAAGCTCGTGGCCGCCGCGCGCCGCGACCCGCCGCACGTGATCGGCGACGGCGTGCTGACCGTCAAGCAGCTCGTGGACAAGGTCAACAGCGACCCGCGCCGCGGCGACGGCCACGCCACCTCGCTGACCAAAATCCGCTTCGACGACATCGCCGTGGCGCGCCTGCAATTGCAGGACCTGACGCCGGAGTCCGTGCCCGAGAAGGGCCGCCGCGTCATCCTGCGCAACAACGCCAACCTCTCGACCGGTGGCACCGCCACCGACGTGACGGACGACGTGCACCCCGAAGTCGCCGCACGCGCCATCGCCGCCGCGCAGGTCGTCGGCCTGCACGTCTGCGGCGTCGACGTGGTCGCCGAGAGCGTGCTGCGCCCGATGGAAGAAGTGAACGGCGGCGTGGTGGAGGTCAACGCCGCGCCGGGCCTGCGCATGCACCTGTCGCCCAGCTTCGGCAAGGGCCGCAACGTCGGCGAAGCCATCATCAGCCACCTCTACGGCGCCGGCGCCAAGGGCGAGGACGGCCGCATCCCGGTCGTCGCCGTCACCGGCACCAACGGCAAGACGACGACCACGCGGCTGATCGCGCACATCTTCGCCACGCTCGGCCTGAAGGTCGGCATGACGAACACCGACGGCGTCTACGTGGACGGCCGCCAGATCGACAGCGGCGACTGCTCCGGCCCCAAGAGCGCCCGCAACGTGCTGATGCACCCGGACGTTGAAGCCGCCGTGTTCGAGACCGCCCGCGGCGGCGTGCTGCGCGAGGGCCTGGGCTTCGACCGCTGCCAGGTGGCCGTGGTCACCAACCTCGGCGCTGGCGATCACCTCGGCATGAACTTCCTGCACACGGTGGACGACCTGGCGCTCGTGAAGCGCGTGATCGTCCAGAACGTCGCGCCTAACGGTTATGCCGTGCTGAATGCGGCCGACCCGGTCGTGGCCCGCATGGCCGCCACCTGCCCCGGCCAGATCATCTACTTCGCCGCTGACCGCCACCACCCGCTGATGGCCGCGCACCGCTCGCAAGGCAAGCGCTGCGTCTATGTGGACGGCGACCAGCTCGTGGCCGCGCAAGGCTCCTGGCGCGAGACCATCCCGTTGCGCGACATCCCGATCACGCGCGGTGGCGCCATCGGCTTCCAGGTCGAGAACGCGATGGCTTCGGTCGCCGCCGCCTGGGGCGTGGGCCTGGACTGGGACACCATCCGCCGCGGCGTCGGCAGCTTCGCCAACGACGCCGACAACGCGCCCGGACGCTTCAACGTGATGGACTTCCGCGGCGCCACCGTGATCGCCGACTACGGCCACAACGGCGACGCGATGAACGCGCTGGTCTCCGCCGTCGAGGCGCTGCCTGCGAAGACGCGCTCCGTCGTGATCAGCGGCGCCGGCGACCGCCGCGACGAAGACATCCGCGTGCAGACCGAGATCCTCGGCAAGGCCTTCGACGACGTGATCCTTTATGAGGACGCCTGCCAGCGCGGCCGGGAAGAGGGCGAAGTGATGGCCCTGCTGCGCGCCGGCCTGCAAGGCGCACCGCGCACGAAGAAGATCGATGAGATCCACGGCGAGTTCATCGCCATCGACACGGCGCTGGACCGCCTGCAGCCGGGCGACTTGTGCCTGGTGCTGGTGGACCAGGTCGAAGAGGCCCTGGCGCATCTGGCCAAGCGCATCGCGCAAGGCTGAGGCGCGGGATGCAGCGGCCCGGTCAGCATCTGATCCGCGTGCCGCTGCTTGAGCTGCGGCCCACGCAGCTCACCGTTGGCCTGGCCGAGGTGCGCTTGAAGCGCGAGCACTGGGCGCAGCTCAAGCCCAAGGAGCGCAAGAAGCTGCTGGACAGCCACTGGTTTCCGGCGGTGCGCGGGCCTGGCGGCAAGCACTACATCGTCGATCACCACCATCTTGGGCTGGCCCTGCATGAAGAGGGCGTGACCGAGGTGTGGGTCACTTCGCTCGCTGACCTTTCCGAGCTGCAAGGGGAGACCTTCTGGCGGGTGATGGAGTTCCATCGCTGGGCGCATCCGTTCGATCAGCGGGGTGAGCGGCGCGACTATTCGCGCATCCCAGATCAGGTGAGCGAGCTGCGTGACGATCCGTATCGCAGCCTCGCCGGTTTCGTGCGCGAGGCCGGTGGCTATGCGAAGGATGAGGAGCCGTATACCGAGTTCCTTTGGGCGGACTATTTCCGCGCCCGCATTCCGGTGCGCAATCTGGCGGGCAAGGGCGAGCCGTTGGCCGCTGCTGCGCTGGCGCGTGCGGTCGAGTTGGCGCGGTCTCCCGAAGCTCGTTATCTCCCTGGATGGCACGGGCAGACATGACCCGCGCCGATGCGGTTGCGGGCCTGTCGATTGCGGGCTTGCTGCTGCCGGGAGCTGTCGCCTATGCCGGGATCGCGGGCTTGCCGCCGCAGGCGGGCGTGATCGCGTTGTTGTGCGGGCTGGTGGTCTACGGCTTGTGCGGAGCGAGCCGCTTCGCCATCGTCTCGGCCACATCGTCTTCTGCTGCGGTGCTGCTCGCCGCCACGCATTCGGCGGCCGGCCTCGCGGCGCCGGGCGCGCTGGTGATGGGCCTCGTGCTGCTGGCGGGTGTGTTCTTCATCGTGGCCGGGTTGATGCACGCGGGCGCGGTGTCCAACCTGATTGCCAAGCCGGTGCTGCGCGGGTTCGCGCTGGGCCTGGCGCTGACCATCGTGGCGAAGCAACTGCCGGCCGTGCTGGACGTGCATCCGGCGCATGGCGATTTCTTCCGGCTCGTGGCCGGACTGTTGAGCGAGCTGCCGCGATGGAATCTCGCCGGCCTCGCGCTCGCGGCGGGTGCTCTGGCGTTGATGCATCTGCTGCGCCGTTTTCCGTTCGTGCCGGCTGCGCTGATCGTGATCGCGCTCGGCATTGCGTTCGATGTTGCCGGCCTCGGCGCGCGCTTCGGCGTGCACGCGGTCGGGCCGTTCGCGCTGGCCTTGAGCTGGCCGCGATGGCCGTCGCTCCAGCTCGATGCATGGATGCGTCTGGGCGAACTGTCCGCCGCGCTGGCGCTGATCCTCTATGCCGAGTCTTACGGCTCGATCCGCACACTTGGCCTGCGCCATGGCGATGCGGTGAACGCGAATCGCGACCTGATCGCGCTCGGTCTTGCTAACGGCCTGTCCGCACTGATGCAAGGCATGCCGGTCGGCGCCGGCTTCTCGGCCAGTTCGGCGAACGAAGCGGCCGGCGCGCAGAGCCGCGCGGCCGGGCTTTGCGCCGCCGTCGTCGTCGCTGCCGCGGTGTTCACGCTGTTGCCGTGGATCGCGCACACGCCTGAGCCCATCTTGGCGGCCATCGTGATCCACGCCATGAGCCACGCGCTCGATCCGCGCGCGCTCAAGCCCTATTTCATCTGGCGCCGCGACCGGCTCGTGGCGCTGACGGCGCTGTTCGGCGTGCTGCTCCTGGGCGTGCTCGACGGCCTGCTCGCAGCCATCGGTCTGAGCCTCTTGCTGCTCCTGCGCGGCATGGCGACGCCGCACGTCGACTGGCTCGGCCGCCTTGGTTCAGGGCATGACTTCGTGGACCTGCGTCGTCACCCCGAAGCCGCGACCATTCCCGGCCTCGTGATCGCGCGGCCGGCGATGCCGCTGTTCTTCGGCAATGCCGATCCGGTGTTCGCCGCGATTGCTCAGCGGCTGCACGACGAGCCCGGCTTGCGCGGCCTCGTGCTGAGCCTGGAAGAGTCGCCGACGCTCGACGCCGGCAGCCTCGAAGCCCTCGCCGAGTTCGCCGCCAACTGCCCCGTGCCGCTCTACCTGGCGCGCGCCAAGGACGGCGTGCGTGAACTGCTCGGCCGCCTCGCCGCCCCGCACCTGCCACCCGAGCACTACACGGCCTGGAGCGTGGACGACGCGGTGGCGCAGGCGATGTCTGCGGCCGCTTAGGCCTGCTTGAGCGCGAGCGCGAGGTGCGCGCCGACCTTGGCGTTGTTCTTCACGAGCGCGATGTTCGTCGTGAGGCTGTCGCCGCCGGTGAGCGCCTTGATCCGCGCCAGCAGGAACGGCGTCACCGCCTTGCCCGTCACGCCTTGCGACACGCACTCGGCCAGCGCCTGCTGCGTGATCTTCTCGATCAGCTCGCGCGGCATCGCTTCCGCGGCCGGCACCGGGTTGCTGACGACCACGCCGCCGTTGAGGCCTAACGACCATTTCGTGCGCACGAAGCGCGCGATGTCGGCCGGTGCGTCGATGCGGAAATCAGCCTTGAAGCCGCTGTCCGGCGTGTAGAACGCAGCGAAGTTCTCCTGCCCCACGGCGACCACGGGCACGCCTTGCGTCTCCAGGTATTCGAGCGTCAGGCCGATGTCGAGGATGCTCTTGGCACCCGCGCAGACCACGGCCACTGGCGTCTGCGCCAGCTCCTGCAAGTCGGCGGAGATGTCGAAGCTCTCGGGCGCGCCGCGGTGCACGCCGCCGATGCCGCCGGTGACGAACACCTCGATGCCGGCGAGCTTCGCGCAGATCATCGTGGCAGCCACGGTGGTGGCGCCGACGCGGCCGCTGGACAGGCCGTAGGCCAGGTCGCGGCGCGAGAGCTTCATCGCGTCGGGCGAGCGGCCGAGCAGTTCGAGTTCCTCTTCGGTCAGGCCGACGCGGATCTTGCCGCCGAGCACGGCGATGGTGGCGGGCGCGGCGCCTTCCGCGCGGATGATGGCTTCGACCTCACGCGCCGTCTCCACGTTCTGCGGATGCGGCATGCCGTGGGAAATGATGGTGGATTCGAGCGCGACGACAGCGCGGCCTTCGGCGCGCGCAGCAGCCACTTCAGGCGAGTAAGCGATCAGTTGTTCTTGCATGGGGTGCTTCATAGAGTGCTCGACGTGCTTTGCAGCACGCGCGCAGAAAGGGTGAGGCCGTAGCGGCAGGCGCTGGTGAAATCGTCGCCGCGCGCGAGCGCTGCGCAGACGCCGGCGGCGAAGGCATCGCCCGCGCCGGTCACGTCCACGACCTTGACGTCGACGGCCGGCAGTTCGACCGGCACTTCTCCCGCGCTGCTCAGCAGCACGCCGCGCGCGCCGCGGGTGACGGCGATGTGTTGCACGCCGCGCTGGTGCAGCGCGGCGAGGCCTTCGGTGTGGGCGAGTTCGCCTTCGTTGAGCAGCAGCGCGTGCAGGCCTTGGAGCGTATGCGGAAGGCGGGCCATCTTCGGCTCGGAGACGGCCACCGCGAGCAGGCGGCTGCCATTGGCGCGCGAGAGCAGCGCGGCGATCGTGTCGGGCCGCAGGTTCAGGTCGAACATCGTGAACGCGGGCAGCGCTTGCGGCAGCAGCTCGGGCGCCAGGCGCTCGACCAGCGGCATCGCGGCCAAGCCGATCAGCAGCTGGCCTTGCGCGTCGAGCACGGCGGTGTAGCTGTCGCTCGTTTTGCCGGTTAGCACCTTCGCCAGGCTCGGGTCGATGCCGGCCAGCAGGTGGCGGCCCCAGTCGTCGTCGCCCACCACCGTGAGCAGCTGGGTCGGCAGGCCCAGGCGGGTGAGGTTGTCCGCCACGTTGCGCGCGACGCCGCCGGGGTGGTCGCTGCTTTCGGCCGGATTGCTGGAGCCGGCGTGCGGCGTGGCCAGCAGGCGCAGCTTGCGGTCGACGTTGGCGCCGCCGATGCAGAGCAGGGTCTTGTCGTCGGTCGTCATGGTCAGGGCGCCTTCGGGGTGAACAGCCAGCGCACGGCGCGCGGGAACTCGGCGCGCCAGGCCGCTTCGTTGTGCTCGGCGCCGGGGATGATGCGCAGCTCCAGCGGCAGATCGGTGTTGCGCTGACGGAGATAGTCGGCCATGCGGACCGCATCGCTGGCCATCGTGTCGCCCTCATGCGTGCCGGCATACAGATAGATGCGCGTGCCGGCCGGCACGGGCGCCAGGGCCGCTTCGTCGTACATCCGCATGTTCGCCCAGTAGGACGGCGAGAACACGCCGATGCGGCTGAACACCTGCGGGTAGCGCAAGAGCGCCGCGTGACTGATCAGCCCGCCGAGCGAGCTGCCCATCACGCCGGTGTGCTCGCGGTCGGGCAGGCTGCGGTAGTGGCTGTCGATGTAGGGCTTCACGACTTCGACGAGGAAGCTCAGGTACTGCTCGCCTTCAGGTTGCGGTGCAGCCGGCGAGGGGAAGTAGATCAGCTCGTTCGTGCGCTTCTCGGCGCCGTTGTCGATGCCGACGACGATCACCTCCAGCCCTTCGCTCTTGGCCAGCGCGTTGAGTGTTTCGTCCACGCCCCACTCGCCGGCGAAGCTGGTGGCGGCGTCGAACAGGTTCTGCGCGTCGTGCATGTACAGCACCGGGTAGCGCCTGGCGGGTGAGCTGGCGTAGGACGGCGGCAGGTACAGCCGCAGCGTGCGCTCGCGGCCCAGGCCCGGCATGGCGAGCCTTTGTGCAAGCACGGTGACGTTAGGGGCCGCGGTGTGCGGGCGCTCGGCGGGCTTGTCTTGCGCGTATGCAGGCAGGCCCAGCCCGAGGGCGGCGGCCAGCGCGAGCAGGGATCGGATCAGGACGTGCATGGCTGCCGAGTATAGGAATGCCGGGATTCGCGCCGATCGCCGACTGTCTGAGACCAGGCCGAGACGCCCCGTTGAAACCCTTGTAGGACGAGGCCGACTTTTGTAGTCCGGACCATTCCCGGCCGTGATCTCGCACAAGTTGCAAGTCAATAATCCCCGGCCCCTGGACCCCGTAACAAAAAGCGCATCGATCGATGACCCCCGTGCAATCCACCGAAGCGAGCAAGTTCAAGCGCATCCTGACGCGCAACCTGGTCCTGCCGCTCCTGATCGGCGTGGTGAGTGCGGCGGCCTTCATCGGCCTGATCGCCTACCTGCTCAGCTCGGTCGGCTGGGTGGACCACACCCAGGGCGTCATCTCCAGCGCCAACCAGGTGGCCGCACTGGCCAGCGACATGGAAACCGGCACCCGCGGCTTCCTGCTCTCGGGCGACGACAAGTTCCTCTCGCCCTATCAGCTGGCCAAGCCCAAGCTCAAGGCCGAGCTGGACATCCTCACCGCCCGCGTGGCCGACAACCCGAGCCAGGTGGATCGGCTTCGCCGCGTCTCGGCGCTGGTGACGCGCTGGGACGAGTTCGCGCAGCAGGTGATCACGCTACGGCGCGAGGGCAAGCCCTTCGATGCGATCGTGCGCGGCGGCCTGGGCAAGGACCTCTTCGACGAGCTGCGCCGCGAGATGCGCGCCTTCGTCGACACCGAGGAGCGTCTGCTCTTCATTCGCAACAGCGATGCGCGATCCAACGCCTGGCTCGGCGTCTCGCTCTACGTGCTGTTCCTGCTGATCGTCAGCGCAGGCCTGGCCTACGCCGGGCGGCGCGACATCACCGGCCTCTCGAACGAATACGCCACCGCCTTGCAGCAGCAGACCCGCAGCGCCGAGGCGATGGGCGAGCAGGCCTGGCTGCGCTCGGGGCAGGCCGATCTGGCCGAGCAGCTCGTCGGTCAATTGCCGCTCAAGGCGATCGGCCGCAACGTGCTGAGCTTCCTGGCATCGCAGCTCGGCGTGATGGTCGGTGCGATCTATGTTCGACAGGACGACGGCTCCTATGGCCGTATCGCGAGCTACGGCTTCAGCCCCGAGAGCGAGCAGGCCGAGCAGCAGATCGGCGCGGAAGACGGCCTCGTCGCCCAGTCCGCGCGCGACGGCAAGGTGATCCGCGTGGAGAAGCCCTCGGCGCATTACCTGAAGGTGGCCTCGGGCCTCGGCTACGACGCACCGACCGAGCTGCTGCTGGCCCCGTTCAAGAGCGATGGCACTGTCAATGGTGTGATTGAGCTGGGCTTCATGCACGCGGTCGGCGAGCGCGACCTCGGTTTGCTGAGCCTGATCCAGAACACGATCGGCGCGGCCGTCGAGTCCGCGTTGTTCCGCCGCCGCCTCCAAGACGCCGTCGAGGAAACGCGTCAGCTCAACGAGGAACTGCAAGTCCAGCAGGAAGAACTGCGCACGGCCAACGAGGAGCTGAGCGAGCAGTCGCGCGTGCTGACCGAATCGCAGACCAACCTCGAACACCAGCAGGCCGAGCTGGAGCAGACCAACGAGCAACTCTCGGCGCAGGCCGAAGTACTGGACCGCAAGAACGAGGCGCTGCACGAGGCGCAGGCCTCGCTCCAGCAGCGCGCCGACGAATTGCAGCGCGCCAGCCGCTACAAGTCCGAGTTCCTCGCCAACATGTCGCACGAGCTGCGCACGCCGCTGAACAGCTCGCTGATCCTGGCCAAGCTGCTCGGCGAGAACCGCGCGGGCAACCTCAACGAGGAGCAGCTCCAGTTCGCCAACACGATCTACGCGGCCGGCAACGACCTGCTGAACCTGATCAACGACATCCTCGATCTGTCCAAGGTCGAGGCCGGTAAGCTGGAACTCAATCCGCAACAGATCCAGATCCGCACGGTGGCCGAGAGCCTGCGCGCCATCTTCTCGCCGCTGGCGCAGGACAAGCACCTGGCCTTCGACATCGACATCGCGGCCGACGCGCCGAAGAGCCTGCTGACCGACGGCCAGCGCCTGGAGCAGGTGCTCAAGAATCTGCTGTCCAACGCGATCAAGTTCACCGAGAAGGGCCGAGTGACGATGGCCGTGCGGGCGGCGGCCGACGGCCGCATCCGTTTCGAGGTGACGGACACCGGCATCGGCATCGCGCCGCAGGAACAGTCGCTGATCTTCGAGGCCTTCCACCAGGGCGACGGCGGCACCAGCCGCAAGTACGGCGGCACGGGCCTGGGCCTGTCGATCTCGCGCGAGCTGGCGGCGATGCTGGGCGGCACGATCGAGCTGCACAGCGAAGTGGGGCAGGGCAGCCGCTTCACGCTGACACTGCCCGCGCAACTGCCGGCGCAGTCCGCGCCGACCCGCCCCGCACCGGCGCCGATGGCGCCCACCGCGCCCGCCACCTTCACGCGCCCCGCGCCCGCGCCATTCACCCCGATTGCACCGGCGCCGTTCACGCCGTCGACCGTGCCGGACGACCGCAACGAGAACCTCGAAAGCGCGCGTGTGCTGCTGGTCGTCGAGGACGATCCGAGCTTCGGCGCGATCCTCTACGGATTGGCCCGCGAGATGCAGTACCGCTGCCTGGTCGCGGGCAGCGTGCAGGAGGCGCTGTCGCTGATCACCAGCCACTCGCCGCAGGCCATCCTGCTCGACGTGCGCCTGCCGGACGGCTCGGGCCTCGGTGTGCTGCAACGCCTGAAGGAAGACCCGGCCACGCGCCACATCCCCGTGCACATCATCGCGGCCGAAGACTTCCGCGAGATCGCGCTGCCGATGGGCGCCGTGGGCTTCGCGATCAAGCCGACCACGCGCGACGAACTGGTCGGCATCCTGCAAAAGCTCGAGCGCCGCGGCGCGCAGGCCGTCAAGCGACTGCTGCTGGTGGAAGACGACGACCGCCAGCGCGAGAGCATCGTCCACCTGATCGGCGATGACGACATCGAGATCGCGGCCGTCGACCGCGGCGAAGCAGCGCTCGAACTGCTCCGCAAGGAGACCTTCGACTGCATGATCATCGACCTCAAGCTGCCCGACATGGACGGCCACGAGCTGCTCGAACGCATGGCCGGCGAGGCGCGCGGCTCCTTCCCGCCGGTGATCGTCTACACCGGCCGCAACCTGACGCGCGAGGAAGAGGCGCAGCTGAACAAATACTCGCGCTCCATCATCATCAAGGGCGCGCGTTCGCCCGAGCGGCTGCTCGACGAAGTGACGCTGTTCCTGCACAAGGTCGAATCGCAGCTCTCCGCCGAACGCCAGACCATGCTGCGCACCGCCCGCAACCGCGAGCACGCGTTCGAGGGCCGCAAGGTGCTGCTGGTGGACGACGACATGCGCAACGTCTTCGCGCTCAGCGCCGCGCTGGAGCAGCGCGGCCTCACGGTCGAGATCGGCCGCAACGGCGTGGAGGCGATCGACAAGCTCAACCAGGTGGACGACATCGACCTCGTGCTGATGGACGTGATGATGCCGGTGATGGACGGCCTGGAAGCCACACGCCGCATCCGCGCCGACGCGCGCTTCGCCAAGCTGCCGATCATCGCGATCACGGCCAAGGCGATGAAGGACGATCAGGAGCAGTGCCGCCGCGCCGGCGCCAACGACTACCTGGCCAAGCCGATCGACCTCGACCGACTGGTCTCTCTGCTGCGGGTCTGGATCCCGAGCGTGGAGCGGCTCTGATGCCTCATCGCCTGGCCGAGGTCGAGATCCGTCAGCTGATGGAGGCGATCTACGCGCAGTACAGCCACGACTTCCGCGACTACTCCGGCGCCTCGCAGCGCCGTCGCGTGGCCTACGCGATGCAGCAGCTCGAATGCGAGACCGTGCCGGCGTTGCAGGACAAGATCCTGCAGGACGCGCAGGAGTTCGGCCGGCTGCTCGGCATTTTCACGATCCCGTTCACCGAGATGTTCCGCGACCCGACCTTCTTCCTCGCGCTGCGCGAGCAGGTGATGCCGGTGCTCAAGACCTATGCGTCGCTGAAGATCTGGATCGCCGGTTGCAGCACGGGTGAGGAGGTCTATTCGCTGGCCATCCTGCTGCGCGAGGAAGGGCTGCTCGACCGCTCGATCATCTACGCCACCGACATCAATCCGACCTCGCTGGAGAAGGCGCGGCAGGGCATCTTCCCGCTGGGCAGCGTGCGCCAGTACACGGCCAACTACCAGGCGGCGGGCGGCAAGGCGGCGTTTTCGGACTACTACACGGCGGCCTACAACGCGGCGATTTTCGACCGCGAGCTGAGCCGCAACGTGACCTTCGCGGACCACAGCCTCGCCACCGATCACGTGTTCTCGGAAGCGCATCTGGTCCTCTGCCGCAACGTGCTGATCTATTTCAACCGCGGCTTGCAGGATCGGGCGCTCGGGCTGTTTCATTCGTCGCTGGTGCACCGCGGCTTCCTCGGGCTGGGCTCGAAGGAGAGTCTGGATTTCTCGGCCTTCGGCGAGATGTTCGAGCCCGTGGTCAAGCGCGAGCGGATCTTCAGAAAGAAGGCTTCGTCATGACGCGGCCGAACGTTGAAGCCATCGTGATCGGCGCGTCCGCCGGCGGTGTGGGCGCGCTGCTCAAGCTGCTGCCAGGGCTGCCGGCGCGATTCAAGCCGCCGGTGATCGTGGTGCTGCACATGCCGCCTCATCACGAGAGTCGGCTCGGCGCGATCTTGCAGCACCGCACGCACCTGCCCGTGCGCGAGGTGCGGGACAAAGAGCCCATCGAGGGCTCGACGATCTATGTGGCCGTGCCCGATCACCATCTGTCGATCGAGGACGACTTCAGCTTCTCGCTCAGCGGTGAAGAACCCGTGTGCTTTGCGCGGCCTTCGATCGACGTGCTGATGAATTCCGCCGCGCAGGCTTATGGTGCGGGGCTGGCGGGCGTGCTGCTGTCGGGCGCGAATGTCGATGGCGCGCGGGGCCTCGCGTACATCGGCGAGCTCGGCGGTTTGACCATCGTGCAGGACCCGTCGGAAGCCGAAGTGCCCACCATGCCGCAGGCCGCGATCGACCTGCGCAACCCCGATCACGTGCTGCCGCTGGCCGGCATCCACGATCTGCTCTTGAACCTCGGAGGACAGCCGTGACGGCCGACACGACGCCCCGCCTGCTGATCGTCGACGACCTGCCGGAGAACCTCTTCGCGCTGGAAGCCCTGGTGCGCGACGACGGCGTTACCGTGCACCGCGCCACCTCGGGCGAGGAAGCGCTGTCGCTGCTGCTGGAGCACGAATTCGCGCTGGCCATCATCGACGTGCAGATGCCGGGCATGACCGGCTTCGAGCTCGGCGAGCTGATCCGCGGTTCCTCGCGCACGCGCGATCTGCCGATCGTCTTCGTCAGCGCCGCCGGCAGGGAGCTGAACTACGCCTTCAAGGGCTACGAGAACGGCGCGGTCGACTTCCTGCACAAGCCGCTCGACGGCTTCGCGGTGCGCAGCAAGGTGCGCGTGTTCACCGAGCTCTATCTCAAGCGCGTGGAACTGCGCAAGCAACTGGCCGAACTGCAACAGGCACGCGAGCGGCAGGAGCGGCTGCTGCAAGAGTTGCAGGCCACGCAGACGGAGCTGCAACGCGCGCTGACGCAGCGCGACGAATTCATGTCGATGGTGGCGCACGAGCTGCGCACGCCGCTGAACGTGATGTCGCTGTCCACCCGCATGCGCCAGCAGCGCCTGGAGCGCGGCGACATGGCCGCCTTCGACGCCCTGCACCTGAACGACATGTTCGCCAAGGACGCACGCCAGATCCGCAGCATGACGCGGCTGATCGAGGACATGCTCGACATCTCGCGCATCCAGCACGGCAAGCTCTCGGTGCGCCTGGCACCGACGGACTTGAGCGAGCTCGTGCAGCGCGTCGTCGGCGACTTCTGGGACCAGGGCCACGAGGCGCTGGTCCGCGCGCAGGTGCAGCCGGAGGTGCACGGGCAGTGGGACGGCTTCCGCATCGAGCAGGTGCTGATCAACCTGCTGAGCAATGCGATCCGCTATGGTGAGGCTAAGCCCGTCGAAGTGAATCTGGTGCTGCAAGGCGGCGAAGCGCGGCTGAGCGTGCGCGACCACGGGCCGGGTATTGCGGCGAAAGACCGGCAGCGGATCTTTGAGCAGTTCGTGCGGCTGGACGACCGCGCTGCGGCGCCCGGCATGGGCCTGGGCCTCTACATCACACGGCACTTCGTGCAGGCGCACGGCGGCACGATCTGCGTGGAGAGCGAGCCGGGGCAGGGCACGACGTTCACGGTGCGGCTGCCGGTTCCCGCTGCCGCTGCGACGTCCACAACAACAACGCAATCGGATGCGGCGCTGGCCGTGCCGGCGATCCAGAAGGAATAGCGACTTGCAGCAGCCTCAGGCTTTCATCCTCGATCTCGACGGCACGCTCGTCGACACCCTCGGTGACTTCCAGGTGGCGCTCGCCCGCGTGCTGGCCGACCTGCGACTGGGCGCCGTCTCGCGCGCCTTCGTCGCCAAGACGATCGGGCAGGGCAGCGAGCACCTGATCCGTTCGGTGCTGGCCGAGGTCGGCGCCGATTCGGGCCTGTACGAGCAGGCGTGGACGCTCTACCAGCGTCATTACGCCGAGATCAACGGCGCGCATTCCGCGCTGTTCCCGGGCGTGGTCAAAGGCCTGGAGGCGCTGCGCGCCACGGGCCTGCCGCTGGCCTGCCTGACGAACAAGCCCGGCGCTTTTGCGCGCGAGCTGCTGAAGAAGAAGGGCATCGCGGAGTTCTTCACCGTCGTGTTCGGCGGCGATGCCTTCGAGCGCAAGAAGCCCGACCCGCTGCCGCTGCTCAAGACCTGCGAGGCGCTGGGCACGAAGCCGGCCTCGACCTGGATGATCGGCGACTCCAGCAACGACGCGGCCGCCGCGCGCGCCGCGGGCTGCCCGGTCGTCCTGATGAACTACGGCTACAACCACGGGGAGCCGATCGCCGCGGTGCCGGCGATGCAGCACCTGGATCGGCTCGACGCGCTGCGTCTGCTTTGAGCGTTAGCTCGGCCGTCTGCGTTTACTTCTGACCGCCGCCCAGCAGCTTTTCCTTGAGCTGCGAATCCGGCGGATTCTTGCCCAGCCAGATGTGCAGGAAGGCGCCGTAGAACTCGGGCTCCTTGATCGGGTCGCCCTGCACCACGCCGTTGACCGACACCACCGTGCCCGTGCCGGGGATGAAGTCGACCGTGAAGCTCTCGTTCTTCTTGAGCTCCTTCTTGTTGGCGAACAGCTCCGAGATCTTGAGCATGCCGTTGATGGCCTTCACGAACTCCTCGCGGGTGGCGTTGCTTTCGACGCCCTTGGTGAAGAGCTTGCCGAGGTCGTTGCCGTCGATGTCGCGCAGCGCCACGATGTGCAGGCGCTTCGGGCCCTTGTCGGCGAGGATGGCTTCCGGCGTGTTGGCCTTGGTCTGCAGATACAGGCCCGCGGCGTAGACCTTGAAGATGGCCTTGTAGCGGATGCCTGCGCCGTTGAGCTGGAGCTTGGTGTTGGCCACCGTCTCCACGGTCTCGAACTTGATGCCGGCCACTTCGACCGTCTCGGCCCGGGCGCCGGTGGCACCGAAGAAGCCCAGGAAGGTCACCGCCGCCATCGCGGCAAGGAAGTTTCTGCGCATGACGCTGTCTCGAATAGTTATGTCAGCGCGCAGTATGACGCTGGCCGCGGCGAAAGTGCAGGGGTGTCGTGCGATGGATGTCACATCCGGCGGCGCTGCTACACTGGACCGCATCATGTTTGTCACGCGCAAGTTCATTGCAGGATCCGGCAAGGACCGGGGAGCCTGGCCCTGGCGGGCCTGGGCCGCTTTCATCTCTGCCTGAATGAGACGCCCGCGTTTGCGGTGATCGCCCCCGAGGCGACACACGAGCGGGTTACCGTGACAAGAGCGCGCACCGCACACCCCTCGGTGCGCCGCCAGCCCAAGGGTCTGCCGTGATCAATCCCCAGGAATTCGCCCACCTTGCCGCCCAAGGTTTCAACCGCATCCCGCTGGTTGCGGAAGCCTTCGCCGACCTCGAGACGCCGCTCTCGCTCTACCTGAAGCTTTGCAGCGAAGCGCCGCGCAACAGCTTCCTGCTCGAATCCGTCGTCGGCGGCGAGCGCTTCGGCCGCTACAGCTTCATCGGCCTGCCGGCGCGCACGCTGATCCGCGCCACGGGCCAGCTGGCCGAGGTGGTGACGGACGGTGCGGTCGTCGAGCGCCATGAAGGCAATCCGCTCGACTTCATCTCTGCATATCAAGAGCGCATCAAGCCGAGTATCCCGACCGGCCTGCCGCGCTTCTGCGGCGGCCTGGCCGGTTACTTCGGCTACGAGGCCGTGCGCTCGATGGAACGCCGCGTGGCGGGCGTGCAGAAGGAAGGCGGCATCGGCACGCCCGACATCCTGCTGCTGCTCAGCGAAGAAGTGGCCGTGATCGACAACCTGCAGGGCCGCATCTACCTGATCGTCTGGGCGGACCCGGCCGAGGTAGATGCCTACGGCAAGGCCGCGCAACGTCTCCAGGAACTGCTGGCCCGCCTCAAGCGCAGCATCGAGGCGCCGCAGGTGCCGCCGTCCGCGCCTCAGGAAGTCACGCGCGGTTTTGCCAAGGCCGATTACATCGCTGCCGTGCTGCGCGCCAAGGAATACATCGCGGCCGGCGACCTGATGCAGGTGCAGGTCGGCCAGCGCATCGAGAAGCCGTACACGGCCGAGCCGATCGCGCTCTATCGCGCGCTGCGCACGCTGAATCCCAGCCCCTACATGTACTTCTACGATCTGGGCGATTTCCAGATCGTCGGCGCGAGCCCCGAGATCCTCGTGCGCGAGGAGCACGCCGTGGACGGAGAAGGAAAGCGTTCCCGCAAGGTCACCATCCGCCCGCTCGCCGGCACCCGCCCGCGCGGCGCGACGCCCGAGCGCGATCAGGAACTGGAAGTCGAACTCAAGGCCGACCCCAAGGAGCGCGCCGAGCACCTGATGCTGATCGACCTGGCGCGCAACGACATCGGCCGCATCGCGCGCATCGGCAGCGTGAAGGTCACGCAGGCCTTCGTCGTCGAACGCTACTCGCACGTGATGCACATCGTCTCCAACGTGGAAGGCGTGCTGCGGCCCGAGGTCGGCCAGCTCGAAGTGCTGAAGGCCACGTTCCCCGCCGGCACGCTGACCGGCGCGCCCAAGGTGCGCGCGATGGAGCTGATCGACGAACTGGAGCCCGTGCAGCGCGGCATCTACGGCGGCGCTTGCGGGTACTTGAGCTTCGCCGGCGACATGGACCTGGCCATCGCCATCCGCACCGGCATCATCAAGAACGGCAAGCTCTACGTGCAGGCCGCGGCCGGCGTGGTGGCCGATTCGGTGCCCGAGCTGGAATGGCAGGAAACCGAAGCCAAGGCCCGAGCGCTGCTGCGTGCAGCGGAACTTGTCGAACAAGGTTTTTGAGAAGAAGGTGCTGACATGCTGCTGATGATCGACAACTACGACAGCTTCACCTTCAACCTCGTTCAGTACTTCGGTGAACTCGGTGCGGACGTGAAGGTGGTGCGCAACGATGAGATCACCGTGGAGGAGATCGGCGCGCTCAAGCCCGACCACCTCGTGTTCTCGCCCGGTCCGTGCACGCCGAACGAAGCCGGTGTGTGCGTGGAGGCCATCAAGACTTACGCCGGCAAGCTCCCCATCCTCGGCGTGTGCCTGGGCCACCAGAGCATCGGCCAGGCGCTCGGCGGCCGCATCATCCGCGCCAAGACGCAGATGCACGGCAAGGCCAGCACGCTGACGACCGACCAGCGCGGTGTGTTCAAGAACCTGCCGCGTGATTTCAGCGTCATTCGCTATCACTCGCTGGTGATCGAAGAGGCCACGATGCCCGAGGTGCTGGAGATCAGCGCCCGCAGCGAGGACGGCGAGATCATGGGCGTGCGCCACCGCGAACTGGCGGGCACGAAGACGCCGATCGAAGGCGTGCAGTTCCACCCCGAATCCATCCTGTCCGAGCATGGCCACGCGATGCTGAAGAACTTCCTGGAGCTGGCAGCATGAGCGGCAACACCAAGACCGTCGACCTGCGCAGCGACACCGTCACGCAGCCGACCGCGGCCATGCGCGCCGCGATGATGGCCGCACCGCTCGGCGACGACGTGTTCGGCGACGACCCGTCGATCAACGCGCTGCAAGGCGCGACAGCCGAGCGGCTCGGCTTCGAGGCGGGCCTGTTCATGGCCAGCGGCACGCAGAGCAACCTCTGCGGCCTCATGACGCACTGCCAGCGCGGCGATGAATACATCGTCGGCCAGTTCGCGCACACCTACCGCTGGGAAGGCGGCGGCGCCGCGGTGCTGGGCTCGATTCAGCCGCAGCCGCTGAATCACCAGCCGGACGGCAGCCTCGCGCTCGCCGACATCGAAGCCAACATCAAGCCCAACGATGCGCACTTTGCGAAGACGCGGTTGCTGACGCTGGAGAACACGATCGGCGGCAAGGTGCTGCCGCTCGACTATCTGGCCGCGGCTTCGGAGTTGGCGAAGAAGCACGGTCTGGCGCGGCATCTGGATGGTGCGCGGATGTTCAATGCGGCGGTCGCAGCGACTTCGGCGGGTGGTGATCCGTATGCCGCAGCACGCGACATAACCCGTCATTTCGACAGCGTCTCCGTTTGCTTCTCCAAGGGCCTGGGCGCCCCGGTCGGCTCGGTGCTGCTGGGCTCGAAGTCGTTTATCGAATCCGCACGCCGCTGGCGCAAGATGACCGGCGGCGGCATGCGCCAAGCCGGCTTCTTGGCCGCCGCAGCGCACTACGCGCTCGACCATCACGTCGCCCGTCTGGCCGACGACCACGCGCTCGCCCGCCGCCTTGCCGAGGGCCTGCAAGGACTGCCCGGTCTGACCGTTGAGGCACCGCAGACGAACATCGTTTTCGCCGATCTGGTCGGCCCGAAGGCGCCCGGCCTGATGGAGCATCTGAAGTCGCGCGGCGTGCTGGCCACGGGCCTGTACCGCTTGCGCTTCGTCACGCATCTGGACGTCGATGCAGAAGGCGTTGATCGCGCCATCGCCGCTGTCCGCGAATATCTGGAAGGCTGAGCACCATGCCGATCACCGATTCCGAAGCCCTCACCCGCGTCATTGAGCACCGCGAGATCTTCCACGACGAAATGCTGGAGCTGATGCGCCGCATCATGGGTGGCGAGATGTCGCCCGTGATCGCGTCGGCGCTGCTCATCGGCCTGCGCGTGAAGAAGGAGACCGTGGGTGAGATCGCCGCCGCCGCGCAGGTCATGCGCGAGCTGTCGAACAAGGTCACGCTCCCCAAATTGCCGCATCTGGTCGACGTCGTCGGCACCGGCGGCGATGGCGCCCACACCTTCAACATCAGCACCTGCTCGATGTTCGTGGCCGCCGCGGCCGGCGCTCAAGTAGCAAAGCACGGCAACCGCAGCGTCTCCAGCAAGACCGGCAGCGCCGACGTGCTGGAAGCGCTGGGCGCCAACATCATGCTCACGCCCGATCAGGTCAAGGCCTGCGTCGCCCAGAGCGGCATCGGCTTCATGTTCGCGCCGAACCACCACCCGGCGATGAAAAACATCGCGCCGGTGCGCAAGGAACTGGGCGTCCGCACGATCTTCAACATCCTCGGCCCGCTGACGAATCCGGCCGGCGCGCCGAACATCCTGATGGGCGTGTTCCACCCCGATCTGGTCGGCATCCAGGTGCGCGTGCTGCAACGCCTGGGCGCCGAGCATGCGGTCGTCGTATGGGGCAAGGACGGCATGGACGAGGTCTCGCTCGGCGCGGCCACGCTCGTGGGCGAACTGAAGAACGGCGTGGTGACCGAGTACGAAATCCACCCGGAAGACTTCGGCCTGGCGATGGTCTCGAACCGCAGCCTGAAGGTCGCCGGCCCCGAGGACTCGCGCAAGATGCTGCTGGGCGCGCTGGCCGATGAGCCGGGTGCGGCGCGCGACATCGTGCTGCTCAACGCCGGTGCCACGCTCTATGCCGCCAACGTGGCGCCGAGCATTGCCGAGGGCATCGAGCTCGCCCGTCAATCGATCAAGAGCGGCGCCGCGCGCGCCAAGCTCGACCAGTTCGTGGAGGCCACGAAAAATGTCTGACATCCTCGACCGCATCGTCGCCGTCAAGCGCGAGGAAGTGGCGGCGGCGCGCAAGCACCGCTCGCTGAACAGCCTGCGCGAAGAGGCTGAAGCGCGCACCGATGTGCGCGGCTTCGAGGCCGCGTTGCGCGCCAAGATCGCCGCCGGGCGGAGCGCCGTGATCGCCGAGATCAAGAAGGCCAGCCCGAGCAAGGGCGTGATCCGCGCCGACTTCCGCCCCGCCGAAATCGCCGAGCGCTACGCGCGCCACGGCGCCGCCTGCCTGAGCGTGCTGACCGATGCGCCGTTCTTCCAGGGCGCCGTCGAATACCTGCAAGCCGCGCGCGCTGCGTGCGAGCTGCCGGTGCTGCGCAAGGACTTCATGATCGACGAATACCAGGTGTTCGAAGCGCGGGCGATGGGGGCGGATTGCATCCTCCTGATCGCCGCTTGCCTGGACGACGCGCAGATGGCCGACCTGGAAGCCTGTGCGCACGCGCTGCACCTGGACGTGCTCGTCGAAGTGCACGACGGCGAGGAGCTGGACCGTGCGCTCAAGCTCAAGACGCCGCTCGTGGGCATCAACAACCGCAACCTGAAGACCTTCGAGGTCAGCCTGAACACCTCGTTAGGCCTGCTGGACCGCGTGCCGGCCGATCGGCTGCTGGTCACCGAATCCGGCATCCTCGGCCCGGCCGATGTGAAGACGATGCGCGATGCGAACGTGAATGCCTTCCTCGTCGGCGAGGCCTTCATGCGCGCCGCGGATCCGGGCAAGGCGCTGGCCGAGTTGTTCCAGTGAGCGGTTGGCAATCCGTCATTGAGCGCTGGAAAGAAAGCAGCGAAGGCCAACGCCTCGCCGCCTTTCTGGCCGAACGCCGCGCCGCCGGCGCCACGATCTACCCGCCGGAGCCGTTCCGCGCGCTGGAACTGACGCCGCTCGAAGAAGTCCGCGTCGTGATCCTCGGCCAGGACCCGTACCACGGGCCCGGTCAGGCGGAGGGTTTGGCGTTCTCCGTGCCGGTCGGCCAGAAGATGCCGCCGAGCCTGCGCAACATCGTCAAGGAGTTGCTGCGCGATCTCGGCACCGCGCCGCCGACGACCCATCTGGGTGGCTGGGCGACGCAGGGCGTGCTGCTGCTGAACACCGTGCTGACGGTCGAAGACGGCCAGCCGGCCAGCCACGCCAAGCGAGGTTGGGAGGCACTCACTGACGCGCTGATCCAGGCCTGCGCTCGTGATGCGGCGCCCAAGGTCTTCATGCTCTGGGGCGCGCATGCCCAGGCCAAGGCGCCGCTGATCGAGGCGGCGGGCGGCGGGCACTTGGTCCTGCAAGCCAACCATCCCTCGCCGCTTTCGGCGTCCCGTCCGCCCGTGCCGTTCATCGGCTGCGGGCATTTCGGCGAGGCCAACCGCTGGCTGGGTGAACGCGCGGTGGACTGGTCGGCCTGAGTCCGGGCCGTTTGTGACAGTCGGCGGTGATACCAGTTGCTATGGTTCTAGATTGGTATTTATGCGGACGCAACCGTTCGCATTCCTTTGCCTCAGAGGGGCATAACCAAAAAAAGCGGGCCCTGGGGATACCCTGGCATTGACGCGCGGAGCATCGTGGTACTAAACTGGTATTAAACCAGTCCCGCCATGTCCACTCACGTCCTCGCGCCTGCCGATTCCGCCCTTCGCCCCACACTGGCCCAGCTCAATTGGCTGCTGGGCGTGGATGGCGGCGGCACCGGCACCCGCGTGCGTCTGGCGGACCGCTCCGGCCAGACTTTGGGCCAGGGCGAGGCCGGTCCTTCGGCGCTCGGCCAAGGCGCGGATCAGGCCTGGCGCAACATCCAACTCGCTGCCGATCAAGCGGCGAAAGCGGCCGGCCTCGCGGCCTTCGATCCGGCGCAATGCGCGATCGGGCTCGGATTATCGGGCATCAGCTTGAAGGAGCCGGTCCAGCAGTTCCTTGCCAACCAGCCGGGCTATGCGCTGCTCGCGCTCGACGGCGACGGCTGGACGACGATGCTCGGCGCACACGCCGGCGCTCCTGGCGCCGTGCTGGCCGCCGGCACCGGCACGGTCGGTGAAGCGCTGCGCCGCGACGGCTCGCGTGCTTTCGTCAGCGGCTGGGGCTGGGTGACCGGCGACGAAGGCAGCGGCGCATGGCTGGGCCTCAAGGCGATCCGCCATGCAGAGCAGGCGTTCGACGGCCGCACTGCAGCGACGCCGCTCGCTAACGCCGTGCTCGCACGGGTCGGCCAGACGCGCGGCGACATCGTCGGCTGGAACGCGCAGGCCGGTCAGGCCGGTTTCGCCGCGCTGGCGCCGCTCGTGTTCGACGCCGCCGAGGCGGGCGATGCGACGGCCGAGGGCTTCCTCGCCGAAGCCGTGACTGAACTCGAAAAGCTCGTCCACGCCATGGACCCGCAAGGCGACCTGCCTGTCTGCCTGAGCGGCAGCATCGCGCTGCGCCTCGCGCCCCGTTTCTCCGCGGCACTGCGTGCCCGCATCCAACCAGCCCAGGGCGATTCGGCCCAGGGCGGCCTGCACCTCGTGCGCAATGAACTGACCCAGCTCGGAACGTGACGATGGCCTTTTCCTTCAAGCCCGATCCCGACGCCTCTTCGCCGCTGTACGTGCAGCTGGCGCAAAAACTGGCCCAGGCCATCCGCGACGGCGAGTTCCAGACCGAAGAAGCGCTGCCCTCAGAGCGCGTGCTCTCCGAGCAGCTCGACCTCTCGCGCGTCACCGCCCGCAAGGCGATCGACCGGCTGGTGGAGCAGGGCCTGATCATCCGCAAGCGCGGCTCGGGCAACTACATCGCGCCGCGCCTGGAGCAGCCGCTCTCGCGCCTCACGAGCTTCTCGGAGGAACTGCGCCAGCGCGGCTTCAAGCCGAGCAGCAAGTGGCTGACGCGCGGCTTCTCGCTCGCGGCGCCTGATGAACAGCTGGCGCTGGGCCTCTCCACCGGCGAACGCGTGGCCCGCCTGGAGCGCCTGCGTCTGGCCGACACCGTGGTGATGGCCTACGAAGTGAGCATCCTGCCCGAGGCCGTGCTGCCCGATCCGACCATCGTCGATGCGTCGCTCTACCAGCACCTCTCGGGCACCGGCAACGCACCGGCGCGCGCGCTGCAACACATCCGCGCGATCAACGCCGAGCCCAAGCTCGCGGCGCTGCTCGAAGTGCCGGTCGGCCAGGCCGTGCTCTACATCACCCGCGTCGGCTATCGCGATGGCGGGCAGGCCGTGGAGCTGACGCATTCGTACTGCCGCAGCGATTACTACGACTTCGTCGCCGAGATGCGCCGAGAAGGTTGAAAGAAGAACAACGTGTCCGTGATCCAAGGTTTCATCCTCACGCCTGAGCAGGGTTTCGTGCGCGGCGAGCTGCACCATGAGGGCGGCCGCATCACGCGCATCGACGGCGTGCCGGTCAGCGAGAGCGAAGTGCGCAATCCGGGTGCAGGCGCCGAAGCGCTGCCCATCGTGCTGCCCGGCTTCATCGACACGCACGTCCACGGCGGCGGCGGCCGCGACACGATGGAAGGTGGCGACGCCATTGAAGCCATCGCCGCCATGCACGCCCGCCACGGCACCACATCGTTGCTGGCCACGACCATGACGGCGCCGCTCGACGAGATCCGCACCGCGATGGCCGCACTCGGCCCGGTGTGCCGCGAGCGTGGCGCAAAGTCGGCGCGCGTGCTCGGCGTCCACCTCGAAGGCCCGTACATCAACCCCGGCAAGCTCGGCGCGCAACCCGACTTCGCGAAGACCGCCACGCTGGCCGAGATCGAAGCGCTGAACGCCCTTGCGCCGATCCGCGTGATCACGATGGCGCCGGAAATGCCCGGCTATCTGCCGCTGATCCAGCAGCTGCGTGCATCAGGCTACGTCGTGCAGATCGGCCACACCGCCGGCTCGTACGAAGAAGGCGTGGCTGCATTGGGCCAGGGCGCCCGCGGCTTCACGCACCTCTTCAATGCCATGACCGGCCTGCACCACCGCGAGCCCGGCATGGCCGGTGCGGCGCTGGCGCATGCCGAATACGCCGAGATCATTCCCGACCTGCTGCATGTCCACCCGGGCGCTTTGCAGGTGGCGCTGCGCGCCATTCCCTGCCTGTTCTGCGTCACCGACTCGACCTCCGCCGCCGGCATGCCCGACGGCGAGTACCGCCTCGGCCGCCACACCGTCACGAAGTGCATGGGCGGCGTGCGCCTGGCCGACGGCACGCTGGCCGGCAGCACGCTCACCATGGACCAGGCCCTGCGCAACCTCGTGTTCTCGCTGGGCCTCACGATCGAGGACGCCTCGCACCGCGTCTCGACCAACGCCGCCGATTACATGGGCGTGGAAGACCGTGGCCGTCTGGCCGTCGGCGCCCACGCGGACCTCGTGGTGCTGGACCGCGAATTGCAGCTCGAGCGCGTGCTCGTCGAAGGAGAAGAAGTTGAACCAGGGAAATGAGTCGTCGATGACGCGCATGCTCGAAGAAGCGCTGGCCGCCCCGCAAGCCGTGGCCCGCCAGCTGTCCGCTGATGTTGAGCGTTATGCCGCCGTCGGCGCCGCGCTGCGCGCCAACCCGCCGACCAACATCCTGACCATCGCGCGCGGCAGTTCGGACCACGCGGCCCACTATCTGGCCTACCTCGTGATGGCCAAGCTCGGCCATCTGGTGACCTCGCTGCCGATGTCGCTGATCACGCTGTATCAAAGCCAGATCAAGTGCGAAGGCCTGGTCTCGCTGGCCTTCTCGCAGTCGGGCCAGAGCCCCGACCTCGTGGCGCCCACGAGCTACTTCCGCGAACACGGCGCGCGCACCGCAGCTTTCGTGAACGCAGAGAGCTCGCCGCTGGCCGATGCCGCCGAACACGTGTTCCAGCTGCACGCCGGCCCCGAGAAGAGCGTGGCCGCGACCAAGAGCTACATCTGCCAGCTCGTGGCCGGTGCTCGCGTGGCCGCGGCCTGGGCGGACGACAAGGCGATGCAGGACGCGCTGGCCGTGCTGCCCGCCGCGCTGGAAGAAGCTGCGAAGCAAGACTGGAGTGCTGCCGTCGCCGCGCTCAAGGATGCCGACAAGCTGTTCGTGATCGGCCGCGGCACCTCGCTGCCCATCGCGCTCGAAGCGGCGCTGAAGTTCAAGGAAACCTGCGGCATCCAGGCCGAGGCGTTCTCGGGTGCCGAGGTCAAGCACGGCCCGATGGCGCTGGTCGATGAGGGCTACCCGATGCTCGTGTTCGCCCCGCGCGGTCCGGCGCAGGCCGGCCTGCTGGCGCTGGCCGAAGAGATGCGCGGCCGCGGTGCCCGCGTGCTGCTGGCTGCACCGGCCGGCACGCCCGGCGCCGAGCTGCCGCTGGCGCTGACGGGTCATGAAGACCTCGACCCGATCGCCGCTGTTCAAAGTTTCTATCCGATGGTCGAAGCGCTTGCCCGCGCACGCGGCCTGAATCCGGACCAGCCCCGCCACCTCAACAAGGTCACCAAGACCCACTGACATGACTGCTGCTTTCCAGCCCGGCCATCTGGTGATGGTCGACATTCCCGGCAAGCAGTTGGATGCCGACACCGCGAACTTCCTGCGCGAGCACCAGATCCGCGCCGTCTGCCTGTTCCGCAAGAACCTCGGCACGGAAGCCGACATCCAGAAGCTGACGCAAGACCTGCGCGACGTGATGGGCCCCGGCTGCCTGATCGGCATCGACCAGGAAGGCGGCTCGGTGATCCGCGCGACCTCGCTGCCGCAGGCGCCCGCCGCGATGGCGCTCGGTGCGATCGACAGCGAAGCACTGGCCGAGCAAGTGGGGGCTGCGGTCGCCCGCGGCCTGCGCCACCTCGGCATCAACTGGAACTTCGCGCCGGTCCTCGACATCAACAACAACCCGGCGAACCCCGTGATCGCCGAGCGCAGCTTCGGTGAAGACGCCGACCGCGTCACGCGACTGGCGCGGGCCTGGATGCGCGGCTCGATCGCGGAAGGCGTGGCCTGCTGCGTCAAGCACTTCCCCGGCCATGGCGACACGCATGTCGACTCGCACCACGCGCTGCCTACCGTCGACAAGACCGAAGCGCAGCTCGAAGCGCTGGAACTGATCCCGTTCCGCGCGCTGGCTGACGAAGCGCCCGCCGTCATGACGGCGCACATCGTCTACCCGCAGATCGACCCGGACCATCCGGCGACGCTCTCCAAGCCGATCCTGACCGGCATCCTGCGCGAGCACATCGGCTTCGACGGCGTGGTGATCACCGACGCGCTGATGATGAAGGCCGTGCACGACCGCTACGGCCACGCCCGCGGCGCCGTGATGGCGCTGCAAGCTGGCGCCGACATGCCGCTGGCGCAGGGCTCGCTGACCGAGCAGGATGATGCGTTGCGTGCGATTGCTGAAGCGGTGGAAGCCGGTTCGGTGACGCAGGCCGAAGTGGCGACCGCCAAGGCCCGCCTGGACAAGCTCGCCGCCCGCTTTCCCGCTGAACGCCGCGACTATGCCGCTGGCCAGCGCGAAGCCGACGACGCACTGATGCACAAGGCCTGGGCGCAATCGCTTTGCGCCCTGCGCGGCGCCACGCCGCCGGCCACGAACCGCAAGCTGCGTGTGATCACGCAAGCCAGCGTGATCAGCGACGGCGTGTCCGAAGCCGGCCTGCCGGTCGAAGGCGTGGCCGCCCTGTTCGCCGCGTTCGACGATGTGGAGTACGTCCACCACGCGCACCTGCGCGCGCTCAAGGCCGGCGAGCTGCCGCGCGACGACCGCCTCAACGTGCTCGTGTCCAATCAACGTGGCCGTTATGGAGCGGGCGCTTCGGGCGCCGAGATCGACCTGCATCTGGCGATCTGGAATCCGTTTCACGTGCTCGACAACCCGGCGCCCGCCGTGATCACCTGGGGCTATGCCGACGGTGCGATGAGCGCGCTCAAGGGCTGGCTCGAAGGCCGCACACCCGCAGTTGCAGTACCTCCCGTCACGCTGAACTGAAGATAAAGGCCCCCATGAGCCGCTCGCCGATCCGCTGGGTGCCCAGCCTCTACTTTGTGCAGGGCCTTCAGTTCTTCGCGGTCATGAAGATCGCGGGCTTCATGTTGAAGAACATGGGGCTGGAGAACCAGCAGATCACGCACTGGATCAATGTGGTCGGCGCGGCGTGGGTATTCAAGCCGCTCTGGAGCCCGTTTCTGGAGATGGTGCGGAGCAAGAAGCTGATCGTCGTGGCGATGCAGTTCACGGGCGCGCTAGGGCTGGCCTTGATGGCCGGCGCCTTGCAGCTGCCGAACTGGTTCGCGCTCGTGGTGGCGGTGATGTTCCTGCTGGCCTATGCCTCGGCCACGCACGACATCGCCTGCGACGGCCTGTACATGGCCTCGCTGGACAACACGCAGCAGGCGGCCTATGCAGGCTGGCAGGGCGCGTTCTTCAACGCGTCCAAATTCCTGACGCTGGGCGGGCTGTTCGTGCTGGCAGGGCATCTTGAAAAGTCCGTCGGCGTGGCGAATGCGTGGTCGGCGATTTACCTGCTGCTGGCGGTGCTGCTCGGTGGCTTGGCGGCGTACAACGCCTACGCTCTACCGGGTGCACTGAAAGCCGATCACGCGCCGATGAGCGCCGCCGGCATCTGGCTCACGTTGGTCGAGGTCGTGGTCGACTTCGTGCGCAAGCCTGGGGTCTGGCTGGCGCTGCTCTTCATCGTGCTGTTCCGGCTCGGCGAAGGGCAGGTGCAGACCATCGGGCCATTGTTCCTGATCGAGGCGCGAGAGAAGGGTGGCCTGGGGCTGTCGACCGAGCAGATCGGCGGCATCTACGGCACGGCCGGGACGCTGGCCTTCCTGGTGGGCAGCATCCTGGGCGGCTACTTCACGGCCTGGCTGGGACTCAAGCGCGCGCTGCCGACGCTGATCGTCGTGATGGCGGTGCCGAACATCGTCTTCTACTACCTGAGCGTGGCGCTGCCGCAGGACCTGATCACGATCAGCGTCGCCGTGGCGGTCGAGAACTTCACCTGGGGCTTCGGCTTTGTGGGCGTGATCCTGTTCATCATGCAGGTCGTCGCGCCCGGTCGGTTCCAGACGGCGCATTACTCGCTCGGATCGGGCGCGATGCAGCTCGGTCTGTTGATCCCGGGCTTCTTCAGCGGGGACATCCAGACCTCGGTGGGCTATTCCCACTTCTTCCTCTGGACGATCGCCTGCGCCGTTCCAGCCTTCGTGCTGATGTTCTTCGTGAAGATTCCGGGCAAGGCGGAGGCGCCTGCCGCGACCGAGGCCGCTGCGGCATGAAGAAGCATCTGCTGGCCGCTGCGCTGACCCTGCCGACGCTGGCTGCCAGCGCTTCCGACATCTTCTTCGACGATTTCTCCGAGCCCAACATCACCGCGTTGCGCGCCGCCGGCTGGGCGCTGCGCGACAAGGCCGGCCACCCCGGCATCGAAGGTTCGCGCTGGGCGCCCGAGGGTGTGAGCCTGGTGGCGGATGAGCAGCAGACCGGCAATCGGCTCCTACGCCTGACCGCGCATACCGACGGCACCGCAGCCGGTACCGAACAGGTCCAGCTCTGCCACGCCCGCAAGTACCTGAACGGCACCTACGCCGCCCGCATCCGCTTCGAGGGCGCCGCGGCCGACCCGCTGGTGCAGACCTTCTACGCCGTCACGCCGCTGCGCTTCGACTTCGACCCCGAGTACAGCGAGATCGATTGGGAATACCTGCCGCGCGGCGGCTGGGATGATCCGAAGGCGCGGCTGTACAGCGTGAGCTGGCACACGGTGCGGCTCGATCCCTGGCAGTCGTACAACCAGGCGTTCCAGGAGTACGGCGCGCTCAGCGGCTGGCATGTGCTGGTCACGCAGGTGGCCGACGGCAAGGTGCGCTGGTTCCTCGACGGCCGCGAGCTGGCGCAGCACGGCGGGCGCAACCATCCGATCTCGCCGATGGCGATCAGCTTCTCGAACTGGTTCATCAAGGATGGCCCGTTCGCCGCCGGCCCGGCGCGGCAGTACCAGCAGGACGTGGACTGGGTGTTCCACGCCAAGGACGAAGTGCTGTCGCCCGCGCAAGTGCTGGAGCAGGTGAAGAGCCTGCGTGCCCGCGGCGTGGACAAGATCGACGCGGTGCCGGCCGTCGGGCTGGAGAGCCGCTGCGACATGTGAGAGATGTGTGAACATCCCGGTCATGAAGCCGATCGAGTGCTGGATTGCTAACGACGAACCTCAGCTGAAGCAGCGGCTGGAGCAGCGCGCGGAGCCGGTGCTGATCAAGGGCCTGGTCGCCGGCTGGCCCGCCGTGCGTGCCGGCCTCGAAGCGCCGATGGCGATCTGCGAATACCTCTATCGCTTCGACAGCGGCACGGAGGTGATCGCCACCAAGACCCGCGCTGCCGCCCGCGGCGTGATGGGCTACAACGCGGAGCTCACCGACTTCGCCTTCGTCAAGGCGCGCATGAAGCTGCCGGAGTTCATGGCGAACCTGCAGGCTTATCTGCCGCTGGAGGGCGCACCTTCGATCGCCGCGCAATGCGCCAAGGTCAGCGAAGTGATCCCCGGTTTCCTCGAAGAGAACACCCTGCAGACGCTGCCCGGCGTCGTGCCCAACTTCTGGCTCGGCAACGCGCTGACGGTGCCGGTGCATCACGACCATCCGTACAACCTGGCCTGCGTCGTGGCCGGCCGGCGGCGCTTCACGCTGTTCCCGCCGGACCAGGTCGGCAACCTCTACATCGGGCCGCTGGAGCACACGCCTTCGGGCGCGCCGATCTCGGTCGTGCACCCGAACCCGCCGGACTTCGAGCGCTATCCGCGCTACCGCGAAGCGCTCGCCGCTGCGCAGGTGGCCGAGATGGAGCCGGGCGATGCGCTCTACATCCCGCCGCTCTGGTTCCACCAGGTCGAGGCGCTAGAGAAGGTGAACCTGCTGATCAACTACTGGTGGCCCGTTGTCGGGGCCGCGGGCGATGCGCAACTGCCGAGTCCGGCGCAGACCTTGATGCAGGCGATCAAGGTGTTGAACGCGCTGCCGCCGCATCAGCGCGATGCGTGGGCCGCGATGTTCGAGTATCACGTCGCGCAGCGCGACCACGACCCGGCGGCGCACATTCCCGAAGCGTGGCACGGCGCGCTCAAGCGCAGGTCATGAAGGAGATCCACGGCATCACGCGCGAGCGCTTCGAGAGCGAGGTGCTGCAGGGCTACGAGCCCGTGGTGATGCGTGGCGTCGCGCGCGACTGGCCGCTGGTGGCGCAAGGCCTCGCGGGCCTGGAGCCGTGTCTGCAGTACCTGATGGGCTTCGACAAGGGCGAGGCCGTGGACGCCTTGCTCGCCAAGCCCGAGCCGACGCGCGCCTTCAGCTACAAGCCGGGCCTCGACGGCTTCAACTTCATGCACGACAAGCGGCCGTACGCGGCGCTGTTCGAGCAGCTCTGGCGCTACAGCCATTTCCCCGATCCGCCGGCGCTGGCGGCGCAGAGCGCGCTGGTGTCGTCAGCGCTGCCAGGCCTGGAGAGGGCGAACGTCCTGCCCCTGCTGGGCGCAGACGCCGCGCCGCGCATCTGGATCGGCAACCGCGCCACCGTGCCCGCGCACTTCGACGACTCGCACAACATCGCCTGCGTCGCCGCGGGCCGGCGCCGCTTCACGCTGCTGCCGCCGCAATGCGCGCCGCTGCTTTATCTCGGCCCGCCGGATTACGCGCCGACGCCGGCGCCGATGTCGGTCGTGCCCAATCTCCATCAAGTCGATCAGGAGCGTTTCCCGCTCGTGGCCGAAGCGTTGCAGCACGCGTTCGTCGCCGAACTGGAACCCGGCGATGCGATCTACATGCCGCCGCTCTGGTTCCACCAGGTCGAGGCGCTGGCGCCGCACCTGAACATCCTCATGAACTACTGGTGGCGGCCCGAGGCTGCGCCGGAGCGCAAGGATGATCTGCACGTGGCGGCGATGCGCCTGGCGATGCTGGCGTTCCGCCATCTGCCGGATGGCGAGCGCGAGGGCTGGCGGGCGCTGTTCTCGCACTATGTGTTCGGGGCGCGCGGCGAGGAGCTGGCGCACATTCCTGAAGGACAGCGCCACATGTTCGGCGAGCTCGACGCCGCGGCCGATGTGGCGATCCGCAAGGATGTGGCCGAGCGGCTGAAGCTGCCGCCGACCTGACTCAACCCCAGAGGTAGAGCTGCAGCGTCTTGTCGCCCACGCGCGGCGGGATGTTTGCAAGCAGCTCGCGATGGTCGGGGAAGTTCAGCGCGCTGCGCGAGACGAAATCGTCGACCGTTTCGAGCTTGTGGCGCGCCTGCTGCGCGGTCGGCGGCTGCAGGTCCTGGGCATCCGGAAAGATGCCCATGCCGGCCAGCAGCGCGTACCAGGAGACGATCGGATAGCCCTGGCCGAAGCGCCCGGCCCGCAGCCCAGCCGCCAGCGGCTTGCGCGACATCCACGTCATCAGCACGCCCTGCAGCGACTCCGAGAGGTGCATGTTGTCGGCATTGGCGCGCCAGTACTCGGTGTCGGTGCGCGAGTTGGTCTTGTAGTGGGCCACGATGTAGTCGCGCGTGTTCTCGAAGCGGGTCTTCATCGCTTCGTTGAATTGCGCTTGGGCGGCCTCGCCGAGGTCGCCTTTCTCCAGCGCGTCCACCAGCATGCCGGCGGTGCGCTGCACGAAGAGGAGGGCGGTCGCTTCGAGCGGCTCGATGAAGCCTTGGGAGAGGCCGACGGCGACGCAGTTGCGGCTCCACTGCTTCTCCATGCGGCCGACGCGCATTTTGAGGTGTCGCGCCTCGACGTCGGCATCCAGCAGGCCGAGGTGCGTGCGCAGCTCCGTCTCGGCTTCGTCGGCCGAGCAATGCGCGCTGCTGTAGACGTAACCGTTGCCGCGGCGGTTGGTCAGCGGGATCTTCCAGGACCAGCCGTGCTTCAGCGCGGTGGAAACGGTTTGCGATTCGATGGCCCCGTCCAGCGGCGTGGGCATCGCGATCGCCGCATCGTTGAAGAGATTTTCGGCGTAGGGGATGAAGGGCGTTTGCAGCGCCTTGCCGATCAGCAGCGAAGCGAAGCCGGTGCAGTCGACGAAGAAGTCGGCGGCCAGCGTTTCGCCGTCACCGAGCCGCAGGCCGGCGATATCACCGCGCTCGTTCATCTGCACTTCGGTGACGTGGCGTTGCACGTGCTGCACGCCGCGCTCGACGGCCTTCTTGCCGAGGAACTGCCCGAGCAGCGTGGCGTCGAAGTGGTATCCGTACCAGATGTCGAACGGGAAGTTGTGTGTGGCGCGCGGACCGCGGCCTTGGCGGGCGAGCGCGGCGGCGACGAAGAAGCGGTCCGGGTGCGCGTACACGTCGGCGCCGTTCAGGCGCTCATGGACGTTCTCGACGAACTGGTGCATGGTCATGTTGTCCAGCATCGACGCGAACGGGTGGAAGTAGCGCTCGAACCCGGGTTTCGTGGACCAGCCCTCGAAAGTGATGCCGCTCTTGTACGTGGCGTTGCACGCCGGCATCCATTCGGATTCCTCGATGCCCAGGCCGTCGAAGAAGCCGCGCAGCCACGGCGTCGAGCCTTCGCCGACGCCGATGATGCCGACCTGCGGGGATTCGAGCACCGTGACCTTCAGGCGCGGGCCGTAGGCGGAGGTGGCAAGCATCAGCGCTGTCATCCAGCCGGCAGTGCCGCCGCCGACGACGCAGACGTGCTTCACGGGAGGCTCCCGGTCCGTGGTGCCGGCGAGCGGGCGGGCGGCGATCTGCTGGTTGAAGACGGTGGCGGTGTCGGTCATGTTCCGGTTGTAAATGAAAAAGGGGAACGCCGGTGACGTTCCCCTTGGGCTTGCCGTTCATTTCATGCGTTAGCCCGCAGGCCAACGCAGCCGATCAGAACTTGATGCGGGCGGTCAGGTAGTACTGACGGCCGTTCGTGAAGATGGCGCGCGGCTGCACTTCGTTCGCGTAGTACTTCAGCGTCGGGTTGTTCAGGTTCTGACCATCCAGGCTGAGGGCGAAGTGGTCGTTGAACTTGTAGCCCAGCGAAGCGGAAACCACGCCCGTGCCCTTCTGGATGTAGTCCGTACCACGGTCCGTACCGATGAAGATGTCGTCGGTGTAGCTGTAGTTCAGACGTGCAGAGAAGTGGTCGTTCTCGAAGAAGCCGCCCAGGGTGTAGGAGTTCTTCGTGTTGCCGCGCAGCACGTGGCCGTCTTCGTCGTGACCGTCGGCCAGCGTGTAGTTCGCGTTCACGCCGAAGTTGCCGGCGATGGGCATTTCGAAGGCGAACTCCATGCCCGTGACGGTGGCCTTCTTGTTGACCTGGCCGGTGATGTTGAACTGGCGCGTGACCAGCACCTGGCTGTTGCCGCCGGCGGTGTTGCCGAGCAGGGTCTGATAGGAACCCGTGAAGCTGCCGTTCGTGATGTAGCTGCCCATCTGCATGTGGAAGGCCCCCATCGACACGAAGGCGCGCGGCGCGAAGTACCACTCGACGTTGGCGTCGATGTTGTTCGAGCGGATCGGCTTCAGGTTCGGGTTGCCTGCCGTGCCGGTGCCGACGACGCTGTTGTCTGCATACATGCCGCTGGTGTTCAGCGACGTGAAGGCGGACAGTGCGGTGAAGTCGGCACGGGTCAGCGTGCGGCTCACGGCCAGGCGGGCGACGACGTCCTTGGAGACGTCCATGCGGATGCTGGCGCTGGGCAGCAGGTCGGTGTAGCTGCTGTCGGCGGTGGTGGCCATGAAGGTGCCGAAGGCGGACGTGATGTCAGCCGTCTCGCCCGGCAAGGTCGGGCGGAAGGCGCCCGAGCTCTGCTTGGTGTGGACCGCACGCAGACCGACGTTGCCGCTCCAGCTGTCGCCTTCCAGGTTGCCCTGCAGGTAGGCGGCCGAAGTGGTTTCCTTGACGCTGTATTCACCGCCGTCGAACGGCGAGCGGCGGGCGATCGGGTCACGGTTGGTGTACTTGGCGTTGTAGGCCGCCAGGGCATCCGCCGAGATGTACGGGATGTTGGTCGGCAGGCTGCCGCCCAGACCGCTGCCCCAGTTGCTCGGATAGTTGCCGTCGAAGGCCGGGACATTGCCCGCGACGTTCCAGCCGGCCGTCGGGCCCTGGTTCACGGTCGGGTCGGTGTAGCGCTTGTGTTCGGCACCGCGTGCGCCGAACTTCAGGCTGCGCAGGACACCGGCGTCCAGCGTGTACTCGCCGTCCACCTGGGCCCAGCTTTCCTTGTCGTGCACGATCACGTGCTCGGCGCCGAAGATCCAGTCCGGACCGACGTCAGGCGTGGCGAAGCGGAACGACGGGGCGGTCGTGTTGCCGTTGAAGTTGTAGCTGGCCGACGTGGTGTTGATGTGGTCTTCCAGCACGTCCTGGCTGAGGGTCTGGCCCTTGCCGTTGGAGGTGCCCGCGTTGACCGACAGTTTCAGGGCGTTGTTCACGCGCCAGGAACCATCGAGGCTCAGGAAATCGCTCTGGGCCGAGGCCTTGCGCGAGATCATGTCGTAGTAGCCGAGGGTCGTTGCCGATGCCGAGTTGAAGGTCGCCGAGGTCAGCGTCTTGTTGCCGGACTTGTCGGTGGCGATCGTGTAGTTCGAGATCGCGGTGCCGTTGATGAGACCGGGGCGCGGCGCCATCATGTAGTTGCGGTTGTAGTTGTCCGCGTCCATCTTCGACGAGAAGGCGGTCAGCGAGATGTCCACATCGCTCGTCGGCTTGATCTGGGCCTTGACCAGGCCGCCCTTGCGTTCACGTTCCTGCGTGAACAGGCCGGCACCGATCAGGTCGGGGGCGTACACGCCCGCGAGATCAGGATGCGCGGCGATCAGCGTGGGGGCGTTGGCAGCGGTCAGCTGGTTGTAGCCCAGCGTTTCCGAGCCGTCGCGGCGCAGGTTGCGCTTTTCCGAGAAGGCCTGGATGAGCACGCCGAAGGTCTTGGCATCGTTCTTCCAGCCGAGCAGCGCGCTGAGCTGCGGGTCGGTCTTCTTGGGCAGATCGGCGTAGACGGCGCCGATGCTGGCTTCGAACGTCAGGGGCTTGGTGAAGTCCAGGGGCTTGCGGGTGATGATGTCCACCGAGCCTGCCGTGCCGCCTTCGACCAGCGAAGCTTCGGAGCTCTTGCGCACTTCCACGCGACTCACCAGTTCGGAGGGCAGCAGCGAGTAGCTCACGCTGCGGCCGACACCGGCGCCGGTCTGGTCCAGCACGAACCAGTCGCCGTTGGCCAGACCGTGGCCGTCAAGCAGGGTCTGGGTCAGGCTGGGGTTGGTGCCGCGCAGGCCGACGCGGTCGCGTTCGTCGAAACCGCCGGAACCGCCGGTCGGGCTGTTCAACACGGTGACGCCGGGAATGCGGGCGAGCGAGTCGGCCACGTTCTTGTCCGGCATCTTGCCGATGTCTTCGGCAGAGATGACGTCGATGTGGGCGTCCGCGTTGCGCTTGATGGCCAGCGATTTTTCCTGGGCTGCGCGCACGCCCGTCACGACGACGGTGTCGAGCTGTTGCTGTTCCTGCGCCTGGGCGGCGAACGCCGCGCTCAGCAGGGTGAGCGTCACCGCTGCTGCGATCGGGGTCTTGTTGACCTTCATGTGGAGCTTCCTTGTGGTGGCCGAACGAGATGCGCAGCCAGTTGAAACCTGGGGCGAGGGCAGCTTGTCTCTAAAGTGGACTGCTCCTGGTATCCCCAACGACATCAAATTACAACCAATGCCATGCCACTATAAGAGCCGGTAGTGCCACTTTGCTACCAATTATTGGCCAGTGTTTTCCCTTGTTGTGGCGTTGCAGCCACCAAGGCGTCACCGAGTGAGAGGTGTCTTTCGGCAGGGTGGTCGAAGAATCTTGGTCTTAAATTGGTATTGCTTTGGAATCAAAGCGTGGGCTGAAGTGGTCTCAATGGAGGCTGCGAGGCAAATTCTTTGCAGGCCAAAAAAGCTGTGCTATAGTCGCAGGCTCACTCCAGGAGGGGTGGCCGAGTGGTTAAAGGCAGCAGACTGTAAATCTGCCCGCTAACGCGTACGCTGGTTCGAATCCAGCCTCCTCCACCAAAGTGACCTTGCTTTCTCATCGTCCAGCTGCATGCGCAGAGGTTCGGCGAGGGACTCCCAGAGCGGGAGTAGTTCAATGGTAGAACCTTAGCCTTCCAAGCTAATGACACGGGTTCGATTCCCGTTTCCCGCTCCAGTGTCGGAAGCTTGTTTGGATTGTTTGACGACTGCGTCGTCACCGGTCTGCGGTCTGAATGAAGTCTGCAAACCCGTGCCGATGCCCTTGTGGCTCAGTGGTAGAGCACTCCCTTGGTAAGGGAGAGGTCACGCGTTCGATCCGCGTCAAGGGCACCACCTCTTTTCTTTCTCTTTTTTCCTTCCTTTCTTCTGGCCCGCCAGGGGCCCTCGCAGGAGCGCAAGATGGCAAAAGGTAAATTCGAACGCACCAAGCCGCACGTGAACGTCGGCACGATCGGTCACGTCGACCACGGCAAGACCACGCTGACGGCTGCAATCGCCACGGTGCTGTCCAAGAAGTTCGGCGGCGAGGCCAAGGCCTACGACCAGATCGACGCAGCGCCGGAAGAAAAGGCCCGTGGCATCACGATCAACACCGCCCACGTCGAGTACGAAACGGCCAACCGCCACTACGCTCACGTTGACTGCCCCGGCCACGCTGACTATGTGAAGAACATGATCACGGGCGCGGCCCAGATGGACGGCGCGATCCTGGTGTGCTCGGCCGCTGACGGCCCGATGCCCCAGACCCGCGAGCACATCCTGCTGGCCCGTCAGGTCGGCGTGAAGTACATCATCGTCTTCCTGAACAAGTGCGACATGGTCGACGACGCCGAGCTGCTCGAGCTGGTCGAAATGGAAGTGCGCGAGCTCCTGTCCAAGTACGACTTCCCCGGCGACGACACCCCGATCATCAAGGGTTCGGCCAAGCTGGCTCTGGAAGGCGACGCTGGCGACCTGGGCGAGCAAGCCATCATGCGCCTGGCTGATGCCCTGGACACCTACATCCCCCAGCCGGACCGCGCCGTTGACGGCACCTTCCTGCTGCCGGTGGAAGACGTGTTCTCGATCTCGGGTCGTGGCACGGTCGTGACCGGTCGCGTCGAGCGCGGCATCATCAAGGTCGGCGAAGAAATCGAAATCGTCGGTATCCGCGAAGTCCAGAAGACCACGGTCACGGGCGTCGAAATGTTCCGCAAGCTGCTGGACCAAGGTCAAGCAGGCGACAACGTCGGCATCCTGCTGCGCGGCACCAAGCGTGAAGACGTCGAGCGCGGCCAAGTGCTGGCCAAGCCCGGCTCGATCAAGCCGCACACCCACTTCACTGCTGAGATCTACGTTCTGAGCAAGGAAGAAGGCGGCCGTCACACCCCGTTCTTCAACAACTACCGTCCCCAGTTCTACTTCCGCACGACGGACGTGACCGGTGCCGTGGAGCTGCCGAAGGACAAGGAAATGGTCATGCCCGGCGACAACGTCGGCATCACCGTGAAGCTGATCGCTCCGATCGCCATGGAAACCGGTCTGCGCTTCGCTATTCGCGAAGGTGGCCGTACCGTCGGTTCGGGCGTGGTCGCCACGATCCTGGCTTAATTGTTTTAAAGGTCTAGGGGCATAGCTCAATTGGCAGAGCGTCGGTCTCCAAAACCGAAGGTTGGGGGTTCGAGACCCTCTGCCCCTGCCAGTCACCGCTGATCACGGCGACTGATACCAAGACCAAGAAAAGCATCGGCCCTCGGGATACAAGTCCCGCGGGCTTTGCTGCTGATGGGGTTGTCCGCTTTTGGGTGGCCTCGGGAATGAATTGAATCCATGTCGAATCCTCAAGTTCAAACCGTGACGACCGGCGCCGACAAGGCCAAGCTGGCCGCCGCCATCCTGTTGGTGGTGGGCGCGCTGGTGGCGTTCTACGCGCTGTCCAAGCAGGGCCCGCTGGCCCAGTGGGCTGCGCTGCTCGTGCTGCTGGCCGCTGCCGTGGGCGCCTTCCTGACCTCGGAGTCGGGCAAGTCGCTGGTGGCCTACGGCCGCGATTCGATCGATGAGGTTCGCAAGGTTGTCTGGCCCACCCGCAAGGAAGCCGGCCAGATGACTGCTATCGTGTTCGGCTTCGTCATTCTGATGGCGCTGTTCCTGTGGATGACTGACAAGTCGCTGGAATGGGTCATCTATGACCTGATCCTGGGCTGGAAGCACTGAAAGAGATCATCGACATGAGCGAGCAACAACAAGTCACGCCGGAAGCCGGCGCTGAAGTGGTTTCGACGGGCGCCCCGAAGCGCTGGTACGTCGTGCACGCCTATTCGGGCATGGAAAAGGCTGTCGAGCGCAACCTGCGCGAGCGCATCGACCGCGCCGGCATGCAGGACAAGTTCGGCCGCATCCTGGTGCCGACCGAAGAAGTCGTCGAGCTCAAGAACGGCAAGAAGGCCGTGACCGAGCGCCGTTTCTTCCCCGGCTACGTGCTGGTCGAGATGTTCATGGACGACGAGTCCTGGCACCTGGTCAAGCACACCTCCAAGGTCACGGGTTTCGTCGGCGGCGCCAAGAACCGCCCGGCCCCGATCTCGGAAGCCGAAGTGATGAAGATCGTTCACCAGATGCAGGAAGGCGTGGAGAAGCCGCGTCCGAAGGTCGAGTGGACGGTGGGCGAGATCGTGCGCGTCAAGGAAGGCCCGTTCACGGACTTCAACGGCTCGGTGGACGAAGTCAACTACGACAAGTCCAAGGTCCGCGTGTCGGTCACGATCTTCGGTCGTGCCACGCCGGTCGAGCTGGACTTCGCACAAGTCGAAAAGGTTTAAGAGCCTGGCAGTGCTCGGCGGGTTCGCTCGCCAACTGCCCGTAGTCAGTCCGCAACGAGATGCGGACAAGAGGAGCAAAGGTAACCAGTCCTTTGCGTTAGCACTCAGGTGTTGCGGTTCGCCGCCGCGGCACTGAATGGAGAAATCAAATGGCAAAGAAGATTGTCGGCTTCATCAAGCTGCAAATTCCGGCCGGCAAGGCTAACCCCTCGCCCCCGGTGGGTCCTGCGCTGGGTCAGCGTGGCCTGAACATCATGGAATTCTGCAAGGCGTTCAACGCCCAGACTTCGGGCGCTGGCTTCGAGCCGGGCATGAAGCTGCCGGTGGTCATCACCGCGTTCGCAGACAAGAGCTTCTCCTTCATCATCAAGTCGCCCCCCGCGACCGTGCTGTTGAAGAAGGCTGCAAAGATCGAGAAGGGCTCGCAGCGCCCGCATCTGGACAAGGTCGGCAAGCTGACCCGCGCCCAGCTGGAAGAAATCGTCAAGACCAAGCAGAAGGACCTCACGGCCGCTGACTTGGACGCTGGCGTTCGCACGATCGCTGGTTCCGCCCGCTCGATGGGCATCATCGTGGAAGGCGTCTGATCATGGCAAAGCTGACCAAGAAGCAAAAGGCCCTGGCAGGCAAGGTCGAGACGACCAAGCTGTACGCCCTGGGTGAAGCCCTGGCCCTGGTGAAGAGCCTGGCCACCGCCAAGTTCGACGAGTCGATCGACGTGGCTGTCCAGCTCGGCATCGATGCCAAGAAGTCGGACCAGGTCGTTCGTGGCGCCGTCGTGCTGCCCAACGGCACCGGCAAGACCAAGCGCGTCGCCGTGTTCGCCCAAGGTGCCAAGGCTGAAGAAGCCAAGGCCGCTGGTGCTGACGTCGTCGGCATGGAAGATCTGGCTGAGCGCGTGAAGGCTGGCGACATGCCCTTCGACGTGGTCATCGCCTCGCCGGACACGATGCGTATCGTCGGTACCCTGGGTCAGATCCTGGGCCCGCGCGGCCTGATGCCGAACCCGAAGGTCGGCACCGTGACCCCGGACGTCGCCACCGCTGTCAAGAACGCCAAGGCTGGCCAGGTCCAGTTCCGCGTCGACAAGGCCGGCATCATCCACGGCACGATCGGCCGTCGCTCGTTCGACGACGACAAGCTCGAAGGCAACCTGCGCGCGCTGATCGAAGCTCTGAACAAGAGCAAGCCGGCGTCGAGCAAGGGCATCTACCTGCGCAAGGTCGCTGTCTCTTCGACGATGGGCGTGGGCGCTCGCGTGGACATCAGCAGCATCAACGCTGCTGCCACCTCGGCTTAATGAGTCCACCCCCGAGGCGCTAAAGCGCCTCCCCCTCAAGGGGGCGAAGCGAATGGCCTGGCAAAGCCAGTTCCATCGCTTCTGCTGGGGAAGAAATTGAGGCGCATGGCCTGTCTAACCATGTGCTGATGAATTGGTGGGGCGCCGGACTTCGGTCCGGCGCGTCATCCAAGACCGCTGGTGTCCTCGCTCCCGAGTTTCGGGGCAGGGCTTAATCAAGAGGGCTTGCCCTCCCAACCAGCGCAGATGGCGGTCCCGCTGCAAAGGAAAACTCGTGGTTCCTGAACAGAAGGTCGCTGAATCCCGGTGCTCCAAGAGCCTTTCGGCTTGAGGAGCGTAATGTGAGGAGTAGACCTTGAGTCTCAATCGCAACGAGAAGGCAGCCGTTGTCTCCGACGTCGCAGCGCAAGCTGCAAAGTCGCAGACGCTGGCGCTGGCCGAGTACCGTGGCCTCACCGTGGAAGCTCTGAACAAGCTCCGCGTCGACGCACGTTCCAAGGGTGTCTATCTTCACGTGCTGAAGAACACCCTGGCCCGTCGCGCCGTCGCCGGCACTTCGTTCGAAGCCGCCTCGGATGCCATGGTCGGCCCGCTGATCTACGGCTTTTCGGAAGACGCTGTCGCGGCTGCCAAAGTCATCGCTGACTTTGCCAAGACCAACGACAAGCTCGTCATCAAGGGTGGTGCCTACGGTGGCAAGGCTCTGGACGTCAATGGCGTGAAGGCTCTGGCCTCCGTCCCGTCCAAGGAAGTCCTGCTGTCGCAGATCGCCGGCCTGCTGCTGTCGCCGGTGCAACGCACCGCGGCCGTGCTGGCTGCCCTGGCTGCACAACGTGGTGAAGGCGCTGCTCCCGCAGCCGCTGAAGCCCCGGCTGCTGCCTGATCGACGAACACGCGTTCAAACGCAACTTATCTGTATTTAGGAAACACATCATGGCATTCGATAAAGACGCATTCCTGACCGCCCTGGACAGCATGACCGTTCTGGAACTGAACGATCTGGTCAAGGCAATTGAAGAGAAGTTCGGCGTGTCCGCCGCTTCGATGGCTGCTCCCGCTGCTGGCGGCGCTGCCGGCGGCGGCGCTGCTGCTGCTGAAGAGAAGACCGAGTTCAACGTCGTCCTGACGGACGCCGGTGCTCAGAAGGTCGGCGTCATCAAGGCCGTCCGTGAAATCACGGGCCTGGGCCTCAAGGAAGCCAAGGACCTGGTCGACGGCGCTCCGAAGAACGTCAAGGAAGGCATTGCCAAGGCTGACGCCGAAGCCGCCGTCAAGAAGCTGGTGGAAGCCGGCGCCAAGGCCGAAATCAAGTAATTGGTTTCGCTTGGCGGGGCCGGTGGCAACACCGGTTCCAAACGCTGAAGGGGAGGTCCGAAAGGGCCTTCCCTTTAGTCGTCTAGGGTTTGTCCGGTTGAAAACACCTGAAAGCGCCGCATCGGCTGTATGATGCGCGGTTCTTTCAAGTGTTCTCTGATCCGACTGCAGAGAACAGGTTTGGTCGGGCTCTGGTGCAATGCCAGGGTTGTCCGCCAGCGGTTGGTAGTGGCCAACCACCAAGCTTCGATCGCAATGATCGAAAAGCCAGTCGCCGACGAAGCCCGTCCCACGGCCAGGGGTGGGCTCTCGACACGGAGTGTTTATGGCGCAAACAACCCCCTACAGCTACACCGAGCGCAAGCGGATCCGCAAGAGCTTCGGCAAGCGAGCGAGCGTTCTCAACGTTCCTTACCTCCTCACCATGCAGAAGGACTCGTACGTAGCCTTCCTGCAAAAAGACGTCCCTCCAGCCAAGCGCAAGCCCGAAGGTTTGCAGGCTGCCTTCCTCTCGGCGTTCCCGATCGTGTCGCACAACGGGTTCGTGGAGATGAAGTTCCTCGAATTCAACATCGCCAAGCCGCCGTTCGACACCCGTGAGTGCCAACAGCGTGGCCTGACCTATGCGGCCGCCGTGCGCGCCCGCCTCCAGATGATCATCTATGACCGTGAGTCGGCCCAGGCCAAGACGGTCAAGGAGATCAAGGAGCAAGAGGTCTACATGGGCGAAGTGCCCCTGATGACGGACTACGGTTCCTTCATCGTGAACGGCACCGAGCGCGTGATCGTTTCGCAGCTGCACCGTTCGCCCGGCGTGTTCTTCGAGCACGACAAGGGCAAGACCCACTCGTCCGGCAAGCTGCTGTTCAGCGCCCGCATCATTCCGTATCGCGGCTCCTGGCTCGACTTCGAGTTCGACCCGAAGGACATCCTGTACTTCCGCGTCGACCGTCGCCGCAAGATGCCGGTCACGATCCTGCTCAAGGCCATCGGCCTGAATCCGGAAGCGATCCTGGCCCACTTCTTCGTGTTCGACAACTTCCGCCTGATGGACTCGGGCGCGCAGATGGAGTTCGTGGCCGACCGCCTGAAGGGCGAGGTCGCGCGCTTTGACATCACCGACAAGAGCGGTGCCGTCATCGTCGAGAAGGACAAGCGCATCACCGCCCGCCATGTGCGCCAGCTCGAGCAGAGCGGCACGCAGTACGTCACCGTGCCGGAAGACTTCCTGGTCGGCCGCGTGCTGGCCAAGAACATGGTGGACAGCGACACCGGCGAGATCATCGCCAAGGCCAACGATGAACTGACCGACGCGCTGCTGAAGAAGCTGCGCCAGGCCGGCATCAAGGACATCCAGTGCCTGTTCACGAACGAGCTGGATGAAGGCGCCTACATCAGCCAGACCCTGGCGTCGGACGAAACCGCCGACCAGCTGGCTGCCCGCGTCGCCATCTACCGCATGATGCGCCCCGGCGAGCCGCCGACGGAAGACGCCGTCGAGGCCCTGTTCAACCGCCTGTTCTACAGCACCGACACGTACGACCTGTCGCGCGTCGGCCGCATGAAGTTCAACGCCCGCGTGGGCCGCGACACGCCGGAAGGCAACATGAACTTGTCGAACGAGGACATCCTCGACGTCGTCAAGATCCTGGTCGAACTGCGCAATGGCCGTGGCGAAGTCGATGACATCGACCACCTGGGCAACCGTCGCGTGCGTTGCGTGGGCGAACTGGCCGAAAACCAGTACCGCTCGGGCCTCGCCCGTATCGAGAAGGCCGTCAAGGAACGTCTGGGCCAGGCCGAGACCGAAGCCCTGATGCCGCACGACCTGATCAACTCCAAGCCGATCTCTGCGGCCCTCAAGGAGTTCTTCGGTGCGTCGCAGCTGTCGCAGTTCATGGACCAGACCAACCCCTTGTCGGAAATCACGCACAAGCGTCGTGTCTCCGCCCTGGGCCCGGGCGGTCTGACCCGCGAGCGCGCCGGCTTCGAAGTCCGTGACGTGCACCCGACCCACTACGGCCGTGTCTGCCCGATCGAAACGCCGGAAGGCCCGAACATCGGCCTGATCAACTCGCTGGCGCTGTTCGCTCAGCTCAACGAGTACGGCTTCCTGGAAACGCCGTACCGTCGCGTCGTCGACGGCAAGGTGACCACGCAGATCGACTACCTGTCCGCCATCGAGGAAGGCAAGTACGTGATCGCGCAGGCCAACGCCTCGCTGAACGAAGCCGGTGAACTGGTCGACGAACTGGTCTCCGCCCGTGAAAGCGGCGAATCCGTCCTGACCTCGCCGGAACGCATCCAGTACATGGACGTGGCCCCGACGCAGATCGTCTCGGTCGCTGCCTCGCTCGTGCCGTTCCTCGAGCACGACGACGCGAACCGCGCACTGATGGGCGCCAACATGCAGCGCCAGGCCGTGCCGGTGCTGCGTCCTGAAAAGGCCTTCGTGGGCACGGGCGTCGAGCGCGTGGCTGCCAAGGACTCGGGCACCGTCGTGGCCGCGCGCCGTGGCGGCATCGTCGACTACGTGGACACGAACCGCATCGTGATTCGCGTGAACGACGACGAGACCGTGGCTGGCGAAGTCGGTGTCGACATCTACAACCTGATCAAGTATCAGCGTTCCAACCAGAACACGAACATCCACCAGCGTCCGATCGTCCGCCGTGGCGACAAGGTGTCCGCCGAGGACATCATCGCCGACGGCGCTTCGACCGACATCGGCGAACTGGCCCTGGGCCAGAACATGCTGGTCGCGTTCATGCCCTGGAACGGCTACAACTTCGAGGACTCGATCCTGATCAGCGAGCGTGTGATCGCCGAAGACCGCTACACCTCGATCCACATCGAGGAACTGGTGGTCAACGCGCGTGACACCAAGCTGGGCTCCGAAGAAATCACCCGCGACATTCCCAACCTGTCCGAGCAGCAACTGAGCCGCCTGGACGAGTCGGGCATCGTCTACATCGGTGCTGAAGTGAACCCCGGCGACGTGCTGGTGGGCAAGGTCACGCCGAAGGGCGAGACCACGCTGACGCCGGAAGAGAAGCTGCTGCGCGCCATCTTCGGCGAGAAGGCTTCGGACGTGAAGGACACCTCGCTGCGCGTCGACCAAGGCACGCAGGGCACCGTCATCGACGTGCAAGTGTTCACCCGTGAAGGCATCCAGCGCGACAAGCGCGCCCAGCAGATCATCGACGACGAGCTGAAGCGCTTCCGCCTGGACCTGAACGACCAGCTGCGCATCGTCGAGGCTGACGCCTTCGACCGTATCGAGAAGCTGCTCGTGGGCAAGGTCGCCAATGGCGGCCCGCAGAAGATCGCCAAGGGCACGAAGATCGACAAGGACTACCTGGCCGGCGTCGAGAAGTTCCACTGGTTCGACATCCGTCCCGCCGAGGACGACGTCGCCAACCAGCTGGAATCGATCAAGAACTCGCTGGAACAGACCCGTCACTCGTTCGACCTGGCCTTTGAAGAAAAGCGCAAGAAGCTCACGCAGGGCGACGAACTGCCGGCCGGCGTGCTGAAGATGGTCAAGGTCTACCTGGCCGTCAAGCGCCGCCTGCAACCTGGCGACAAGATGGCCGGCCGTCACGGCAACAAGGGTGTGGTGTCCAAGGTCGTTCCGGTCGAAGACATGCCCTACATGGCCGACGGCACGCCTGCCGACATCGTGCTGAACCCGCTGGGCGTTCCTTCGCGGATGAACGTGGGTCAGGTTCTCGAAGTGCACCTGGGCTGGGCCGGCAAGGGCATCGGCCAGCGCATCGGCGACATGCTCCAGCAGCACTCGGCCGTGGCCGAACTGCGCAAGCTGTTCGACGAGCTCTACAACAAGAGCGGCGGCAAGAGCGAGAACATCGACGACCTGAGCGACACCGAAGTGCTGGAAATGGCGCAGAACCTCTCCAAGGGTGTTCCGTTCGCCACGCCGGTCTTCGACGGTGCCAAGGAAGAAGAAATCCGCGGCATGCTCAAGCTGGCCTATCCGGACGACATCGCGGCACGCAAGGGCCTCACGGCCACTCGCACGCAGGCGACGCTGCATGACGGCCGCACCGGCGAGGCGTTTGAGCGCCCCGTCACCGTCGGCTACATGCACGTGCTGAAGCTGCACCACTTGGTGGACGACAAGATGCACGCCCGCTCGACCGGCCCGTACTCGCTCGTGACTCAGCAGCCGCTGGGCGGCAAGGCGCAGTTCGGTGGTCAGCGCTTCGGTGAGATGGAAGTCTGGGCGCTGGAAGCCTACGGCGCGTCCTACGTGCTGCAGGAAATGCTGACCGTCAAGTCCGACGACGTGAATGGCCGTACCAAGGTCTACGAAAACATCGTCAAGGGTGAACACGCCATCGACGCCGGCATGCCGGAATCCTTCAATGTGCTGGTCAAGGAAATTCGCTCCTTGGGCATCGACATTGAACTGGAACGCAATTAAGGAGCAGATGCATGAAGGGACTTCTCGACCTTTTCAAGCAATTCACGCCGGATGAGCATTTCGATGCGATCCGGATCGGCCTGGCCTCGCCCGAAAAGATCCGCTCGTGGTCTTTCGGTGAAGTGAAGAAGCCGGAAACGATCAACTACCGTACTTTCAAGCCCGAGCGTGACGGCCTGTTCTGCGCCAAGATCTTTGGCCCGATCAAGGACTACGAATGCCTGTGCGGCAAGTACAAGCGCCTCAAGCACCGCGGTGTCATCTGCGAGAAGTGCGGCGTTGAAGTCACGCAGACCAAGGTGCGTCGCGAGCGCATGGGTCACATCGACCTGGCCGCGCCCTGCGCCCACATCTGGTTCCTGAAGTCGCTCCCGTCGCGTCTGGGCCTCGTGCTCGACATGACGCTGCGCGACATCGAGCGCGTGCTGTACTTCGAGGCGTACGTCATCGTCGACCCCGGCATGACCCCGCTGAAGAAGTTCGGCATCATGTCCGAAGACGACTACGACCAGAAGCGCGTGGAATTCGGCGACGAATTCATCGCACTGATGGGCGCCGAGGGCATCAAGAAGCTGCTGGAGGACATGGATCTCGACGTCGAGATCGACAAGCTCCGCAACGACATGACCGGCTCCGAGCTCAAGGTCAAGAAGAACTCCAAGCGCCTGAAGGTCATGGAGGCCTTCAAGAAGTCCGGCATCAAGCCGAACTGGATGGTGCTGGAAGTGCTGCCCGTGCTGCCGCCGGACCTGCGTCCGCTGGTGCCGCTGGATGGCGGCCGCTTCGCGACCTCCGACCTGAACGACCTGTATCGCCGCGTCATCAACCGCAACAACCGCCTGGCTCGCCTGCTCGAACTGAAGGCTCCTGAGATCATCGTGCGCAACGAAAAGCGCATGCTGCAGGAAGCCGTCGACTCGCTGCTGGACAACGGCCGTCGCGGCAAGGCGATGACCGGCGCGAACAAGCGTGCCCTCAAGTCGCTGGCCGACATGATCAAGGGCAAGAGCGGTCGTTTCCGTCAGAACTTGCTGGGCAAGCGCGTCGACTACTCGGGTCGTTCGGTCATTACCGTGGGCCCGACGCTCAAGCTGCACCAGTGCGGTCTGCCCAAGCTGATGGCGCTGGAACTCTTCAAGCCCTTCATCTTCTCGCGCCTCGAAGCCATGGGCATCGCGACGACGATCAAGGCGGCCAAGAAGGAAGTCGAATCCGGCACGCCGGTGGTCTGGGACATCCTGGAAGAGGTCATCAAGGAGCACCCGGTTCTGCTGAACCGCGCGCCGACGCTGCACCGTCTGGGCATCCAGGCCTTCGAGCCGATCCTGATCGAAGGCAAGGCGATCCAGCTGCACCCGCTCGTCTGCGCGGCTTTCAACGCCGACTTCGACGGTGACCAGATGGCCGTCCACGTCCCGCTGTCGATCGAAGCGCAGATGGAAGCCCGCACGCTGATGCTGGCCTCCAACAACGTGCTGTTCCCGGCCTCCGGCGAACCGTCGATCGTCCCGTCGCAAGACGTGGTGCTGGGCCTGTACTACGCCACCCGCGAACGTACGAACGGCAAGGGCGAAGGCATGATCTTCTCGGATCTGCTGGAGCTGCAACGCGCGCTGGACAACAAGGTCGTGGAAATCACGGCCAAGATCAGCGTGCGCATGGTCGAGTGGCACAAGGACAAGGACACGGGCGAGTTCACGCCCGAGACCAAGCTCGTGTCCACCACCGTGGGCCGTGCGTTGCTGTCCGAGATCCTGCCCAAGGGCCTGCCGTTCTCGAACATCAACAAGGCGCTGAAGAAGAAGGAAATCTCGCGCCTGATCAACACCTCGTTCCGCAAGTGCGGCCTGAAGGAAACCGTGGTGCTGGCCGACAAGCTGCTGCAAAGCGGCTTCCGCCTGGCCACGCGCGCCGGCATCTCGATCGCCATCGACGACATGCTGGTGCCCGCTCAGAAGCACACCCTGATCGAGCGCGCCGAAAAGGAAGTCAAGGAGATCGAGCAGCAGTACGTCTCGGGTCTCGTGACCGCCGGCGAGCGCTACAACAAGGTCGTGGACATCTGGGGCAAGGCCGGTGACGAAATCGGCAAGAAGATGATGGACCACCTGAAGGTGGAAATCACGACCGACCGCAACGGCAAGCAAGTGGAGCAGGAGTCCTTCAACTCCATCTACATGATGGCCGACTCGGGCGCTCGCGGTTCCGCCGCTCAGATCCGCCAGCTGGCCGGCATGCGCGGCCTGATGGCCAAGCCTGACGGCTCGATCATCGAGACGCCGATCACCGCGAACTTCCGCGAAGGTCTGAACGTTCTGCAGTACTTCATCTCCACCCACGGTGCTCGTAAGGGCCTGGCGGACACGGCGCTGAAGACCGCGAACTCGGGTTACCTGACCCGTCGTCTCGTGGACGTGACGCAAGACCTGGTCGTGACCGGCGAAGACTGCGGCACCGACAACGGCATCAACATGCGTGCCCTGGTCGAAGGCGGTGAAGTCATCGAATCGCTGCGCGACCGAGTCCTCGGCCGCGTGGCTGCCATCGACGTCGTGCACCCCGAGTCGCAAGCTGTCGTGCTGACGGCCGGCAACATGCTGGACGAAGACACGCTGGACATGCTGGAAGCCGCCGGCGTGGACGAGATCAAGGTCCGCACGCCGCTGACCTGCGCCACGCGCTTCGGCCTCTGCGCCAAGTGCTACGGCCGCGACCTCGGCCGCGGTGGCCTGGTGAACACCGGTGAAGCTGTCGGCGTGATCGCCGCCCAGTCGATCGGTGAGCCGGGTACCCAGCTGACGATGCGTACCTTCCACATCGGTGGTGCCGCTTCGCGTGCTGCCGTCGCTTCGAGCGTGGATGCCAAGTCGGACGGTTTCATCGGTTTCAACGCCACGATGCGCTACGTCACGAACGGCAAGGGCGAGCTGGTGGTGATTTCGCGTTCCGGCGAAATCATCATCGCCGACCAGCACGGCCGTGAGCGTGAGCGTCACAAGGTGCCGTACGGTGCGATCCTGAACATCAAGGCCGACCAGCAGATCAAGGCCGGCCTGGTGCTCGCGAACTGGGACCCGCTGACCCGCCCGATCATCACGGAATTCGCCGGTCAGGCGAAGTTCGAGAACGTCGAGGAAGGCGTCACCGTCGCCAAGCAGGTGGACGAAGTGACCGGTCTGTCGACCCTGGTCGTGATCGACCCGAAGCGCCGCGGCTCTGCCAAGGTGGTTCGTCCGCAGGTCAAGCTGCTCGACGCCAACGGCCAGGAAGTGAAGATCCCCGGCACCGACCACTCGGTGACGATCGGCTTCCAGGTCGGCTCGCTGATCCAGATCCGCGACGGTCAGGACCTGGCGCCTGGTGAAGTGCTCGCCCGTATCCCGGTCGAAGGCCAGAAGACTCGTGACATTACCGGCGGTCTGCCGCGTGTGGCCGAGCTCTTTGAAGCCCGTTCGCCGAAGGACGCTGGCGCCCTGGCCGAGCAGACCGGTACGGTCTCGTTCGGTAAGGAAACCAAGGGCAAGGTTCGCCTCGAGATCACCGATCCGGAAGGCCACAAGCATGAACTGCTGGTGCCCAAGGAAAAGAACATCCTGGTCCACGAAGGCCAGGTGGTGAACCGCGGTGAACTGATCGTCGACGGCCCGGCCGATCCGCAGGACATCCTGCGTCTGCTGGGTATCGAGGAACTGGCGCGCTACATCGTCGACGAAGTGCAGGACGTGTACCGTCTGCAGGGCGTGAAGATCAACGACAAGCACATCGAGGTGATCGTTCGCCAGATGCTGCGTCGCGTGACCATCACCAACCCGGGCGAGACGCACTACATCCTGAACGAGCAAGTCGAGCGTTCGGAGCTGCTGGACACCAACGACCGCATGCGCAAGGAAGGCAAGACCATTGCCACCCACGCAGACGTGCTGCTCGGTATCACCAAGGCTTCGCTGTCGACCGACTCCTTCATCTCGGCCGCTTCCTTCCAGGAAACGACCCGCGTGCTCACCGAGGCTGCCATCATGGGCAAGCGCGACGAGCTGCGTGGCCTGAAGGAAAACGTCATCGTGGGTCGCCTGATCCCCGCCGGTACCGGCATGGCCTTCCACCTGGCCCGCAAGGCCAAGGAAGACATGGACGACGCCGAGCGCCGCGCCATCGCCATCCAGGAAGCCGAGGAATTGGCTGCTGCGCAGATGGCAGGTGTGGATGCTGCGAGCGAGGGCAGCGCCGAGTAATCGGGGCTTTTGCTCTCCAACGAAAAGGCCGTCCGAGAGGGTGGCCTTTTTTCATGGGCGCTACTTCTTGGTGTTGAGCGTGCGCCGGGAGGCGGCGGGGCGCTCTTGCTCCATGTCCACCTTGAATCGCCAGGGGTGGCGATTCAATTCCCCCTTGACTTCCGCAAGAGCGCCCCGCCGCCTCCCGGCGCCCCCACCGCCGGTGGCAGTGCGCGGGTTCGTGGGTGAGGTACGAGCGTGAGGGCGGCTTGGCCCGTCACGCAAGTAAAGGAGGAATTGAATCACCGCCAGGTGATTCAAGGAGGACATGGAGTGACGGGCCAAGCCGCCCTCACGCGTTCCCGCCCGAAGCGCGACCCGAGAAAGAGTAAACCGCGACAGAGCGCCAGCCGTTTCCTTTTGCGTGGCTCGCTAGACTGGGCCGTCGTCAGGTTTTCCGGGAGATGCAGATGCTCAAGATGATGATGCTGTCCTTGCTCGTGATGAGCGCCGGTGCGGCGCAAGCGCACGAGGTCTGGAAGTGCAAGGTCGGCGATGAGATCCGCTACTCGGACCAGCCGTGCGCTGCGCAGGGTGAGGCGCTGGCGCCGCGAGTGCTGCAAGGCAATGTGATCGATGCGACGCGCGTGCCGCAGTCGTCGTCCGCCGAGCGAGTGGAGTTTCAAGGCGCCGCGCGACCGCAGGGCGTGGAAGAGAGCGTCTGCCCGTCCGACCGGGACATCACCTCGATGGAAACGCGCGCCAGCTCGATCAGCCTGAGCCGCGAGGCCAAGACCTTCATGCAGGATGAGATCCGCCGGGCGCGCCAATGCCGCAAAGGGCAGGGCCGTTACACCGCCGCCGATTGGGCCATCAGCCGCGACGCGCAGAACGCGCAGAGCAGCCTGAACGGTGCCGCCGATGCGCGCCGCCGTGCCGAAGCCATGCATAGCGCCGCCGATCCGCTGGAAGGCGACCGCATCGCCCGCCAACGCGAGGCCGAAGAAGCTGCTGCGCGTGAAGCCGAGCGCCGCGCGCAGCTGCGCGGCAAGACCGGAGCCTACTGACCGGTCAACGCCGGATCAAGCGTCCGGCTCGAAGTCGCATTCCTTCAGCGGCACCGGCTTCGTCTTGTTGAAGAACTTGTGCCCGAAGTACAGCAGCAGCGCCACCGGGATCAGGATGTAGTTGCTGATGAAATCGAACCAGCTGAAGACCGGCGCCTGGAAGACGAAGCTGTTGGCGCCGAAGATCACGACGACGAACAGCACCAGCGCCGCCAGCGGCCCGATCGGATAGAAGCGCGCGCGGAACTTCAGGTCTTCCACGCGCCGGCCCTGCGCCACCCAGGCCTTGCGGAAGCGCAGATGGCAGATCGCGATGCCCAGCCAGATGATGAAGCCGGTGAGGCCCGAGGCGTTGTAGAGCAGCTGATAAACCTTCTGGTCGCCCACCAGGCTGGCGAAGAATGCCAGCGCGCCGATCACCGCCGTGGCCCACACCGCCGCCACCGGCACGCCGCGCTTGTTCACGCGGCCGAATGCGGCCGGCGCCCGCTTGCTGTGCGACATCGCATAGAGCATCCGCGAGCTGACATACAGCGAGGAATTGCCGGCCGACAGCACCGCCGACAGGATCACGAAGTTCATCAGGTTCGCCGCCAGATGCCCGATACCGGGCAGGTGCTGGAACACGATGGTGAACGGCGAGAAGGCGATGTTCTCTTCGCCGCTGCGCAGCAGGTTCGGATCGTTGAAGGGGATCAGCGAGCCGATCACGGCGATGGCGCCGATGTAGAACAGCAGAATGCGCCAGAACACCGAGTTGATCGCGCGCGGCACGTTCTTCTGCGGATCGGTCGTCTCGGCGGCGGCCAGGCCCACGGCCTCCGTGCCCTGGAACGAGAAGCCCGCAACGAGAAACACCATCAGGATGGCGGTTATGCCACCGACGAAGGGCGCCGAGTTGCCGCTGGCCGCATCGCCGAGATGCCAGTTTTTGAAGCCGACTGCGTCGCCATTGCCGATCACGCCCAGCATCATCAGGATGCCCACGAACACGAAGATCAGCACCGTGCTGACCTTGATGCTGGCGAACCAGTACTCGGCCTCGGCATAGGCTTTCACGGACAGCAGATTCAGCGCCAGCAAGAGCGCCATGAACCCCATCGCCCACAACGTGGCATTGCTGTTCGGGAACCAGAACTTGACGATCAGCGAGCCGGCCACCAGCTCGGCCGCCAACGTGATCGACCAGCTGAACCAGTAGTTCCAGCCGAGCGTGAAGCCCAGCGACGGATCGACGAAGCGCTCTGCATACGCCTCGAACGAGCCGGCGATCGGCAGCTGCGTGGCCATCTCGCCGAGCGACTGCATCATGCAGTAGACCGCCAGACCCATGATCGCGTAGGCCAGCAAGGCGCCGCCCGGGCCGGCCTGCGCGATGGCGCCGCCGCTGGCGAGGAACAGGCCCGTGCCGATGGCGCCGCCGATGGCGATCATGCTCAGCTGGCGGGCTCCGATGGAGCGTTGGAGGTGGTCGGCGGGAGCGGGAGTCGTCATGGCACGGGAATTCTTGTGATGCGCGACTGTATCGAAGCTCCGCCGCCCCGGGGCTCAACGCTTACCCGTCTTGGCGCCCGCGCCCTCAGTGCAGCTTCACAAGCGGCGTGGCGCGCTTGACCAGGAATCGCGCCACGGCCAGCACGCCGGTGCGCAGCGAGCCGAGCACGGCGCGGTGATGCAGCAGGTGCAGGCTCAGGTACATCATGCGGGCGAACAGGCCTTCGACGAACCAGCTCGCGCCCATCAGATTGCCCATCAGGCTGCCGACGGTGGTCTGCGTGCCAATGGACACGAGCGAGCCGTGGTCCTTGTAGACGTAGGGCTCGGTCGAGGGTTGCTTGCCGTCGTCCATGGCGACGAAGGCGGCGTACAGATAGTCGGCCTGCTGGTGCGCGGCCTGGGCGCGCGGCGGCACGAGCTTGCCGTCGGGGCCGGTGCAGGCGGCGCAGTCGCCCAGCGCATAGATCGCGTGCTCGCCTGCACCTTGGCCTTTGACCAGCAACTGGCCGTCGACTTCGAGCTGCCCGCCGCGGTTCGTCGGCAGGCCCAGCGTGGCGAGCAGCGGCGGGGCCTTGATGCCCGCAGCCCAGACGACCAGGTCCGCCGCATAACGCTGGCCTTCGGCGTCATGCACGGCGCCGGGCTCGATGTTCACCACCCGGCAGGCCGTGTGCACGGTCACCTGGCGTTCGGCCAGCTGCTTGGCGGCGGCGTAGGAAACCTTCTCCGGCAGCGGCGCCAGGATGCGCGGCGCGCCTTCGAGCAGGCTGATGCGCACATCCTTCTGCGGGTCCAGGCGAGCGAAGCCGTAGCGCGAGTGCACGGCGCTGGCTTCGCGCAGCTCGGCCGCCAGCTCCACGCCGGTGGCGCCGCCGCCGATGATCACGATGTCGATGCCCGCGTCCGGGTCGCGCTCCTTGCGCAGCTCGACGCCGGTCAGCAGCTTGAGCATGCGCAGGCGGAAGGTCTCGGCGTCTTCGGGGCCGTCGAGCGCAAGGGTGTATTCAGCGGCACCGGGCACGCCGAAGTAGTTCGCCGTGCTGCCAACCGAGATCACCAGCCGGTCGAAGCCGAGTTGCCGCTGCGGCACGATCTCGCCGCCGGCCTCGTCGGGAATGGCGCCGACCGTGATCTCGCGCTTCTCGCGGTCCAGCGCCAGCAGCGGGCCGTAGACGAAGGAAAAACCGTTGTCGTGGGCCAGCATCAGGTAGGACAGGCCTTCCTGGTGGATGTCGATGGTGCCGGCCGCCACCTCGTGCAGTGTGGGCTTCCAGATGTGGAACAGCTTGCGGTCGACCAGAAAGACCTTTTGCGGTCCGAGCTTGCGGCCGAGCTTGCAGGCCAGTTCCAGCCCGCCCGCGCCGCCACCGACGATCACGATGCGCATCACGACACCTCCTGCGGGGCATTGTGGGCCAAGGCGAGGCCCGTCGCGGCTAACGGGACGGTTCGACGGCAGGTCCGCCTACGGGGAGCAAGCGCTGCCGATGGCTCAGGCGCGCGCTCGCCGCCAGGCTCAGCGCGGCCAGCACCGGCGCGACGCACATCATCTGCAAGGCGCTCTGCAAGCCGTGCTGGTCGGAGAGCCAGCCGGCCACCAGCGGGCCCAGCGCCATGCCGAACAGGTTCTGGGTCAGCACCAGTACGCCACCGACCGAGGAGCGCAGGGCCGGGTGGACCAGATCGAGCTGCGCCGCCGAGACAGGCCCCAGCAGCGCGCCGGCGAACAGAGTGCCCGTCACGATCAGCACCACTTGCAGCTGCGATGCGGGCAGCGTGAAGGCCGTGCCGAGCATGGCGGCTGAGAGGATGCAAAACAGCGCCGCCGTCTGAAGCCTGCGCGCCGTGACGCCCCGGCTCCAGGAGTCGGCGAACCAGCCGCCCAGGCCGATTCCGGCAGCGCCCGCCAGCAGCACCAAGCCGGCCTGCAATCCGGCCTGTTGCAAGCTCATGCCGTGCGCTCGGTTGAAGAAGCTCGGCAGCCAGTTGCCCAGCGTCGCCAGATAGAAGAGCTGCGCCGACTGGCCGAGAAAGATCAGCAGCAGTGCGGGCGAGCGCAGGATCATCGCCAGCCCTTCATGCCAGCGCTGGGCGCGCAACTCGCCGGACTGCGCATCGGCCACGCGCAACTGCTGGCTGCGGTAGTCGCGCAGGAAGAAGGCGGCGAGGGCGAGCAACAGGCCGGGCAGGGCGACGACGCCGAACACGTGCTGCCAGCCCCAGCGCTGCGCGATGAAGCCGCCCAGCACCAGGCCGAGCACCGTGCCCACGAGCGAGCCGGAGATGAAGAAGCCCAGCACGGTGGCACGCTGGCGTTGCGGGAAGCTGGCCGCCAGCAGCGCGTTGCCGGCCGGGCCGTAGCCCGCCTCGCCCGCACCGACGAAGGCGCGGGCCAGCAGCAGTTGCGGGAAGCTGCTCGCCCAGCCGCAGGCGGCGGTCGCCAGCGACCAGAGCAGCGCCATCGCGCCGATGGCCTTGCTGCGGCTCCAGCGATCGACGACCAGGGCGACCGGCAGCGTCAGGACGGCGATGAAGATGTTGACCACGCTGACCAGCAGGCCGAGCTGGCTGTCCGACAGCTGCCAGTCCGACTTGATCGCCGGCAGCACGGCGGCAATCACCTGCCGGTCGATGAAGTCGAAGCACATCAGGAGGAAGAGCAAGGCGAGCGTGAAGCGCGCTCTCCCGCGGGATACCGGTAGCTCTTCGGCAGCAATTGTCATGTTGAAGACAATCGTAAGCTGCGTGGCGGAGCTAGTTGCGCTTTATCGCCTCAACTTGACGCAAGGCTTTGAATCCAGACTTCCGGCGTGCAGATCTTCAGCCCGAAGGTGAGCGCCCGCTTTCGCAGCGCCAGCACGGCCTTGTCGCGGGAGAGCAGCCAGTCGGCGCGCTCGGCGATGGCGAGGTCGATGAACTGCTGGTCGTCCGGGTCGCGGCAGACCAGGCGCACGGCCGGCGCGGGATCGGCCTCGATCATCCGGCAGTGGCGGGCGAAGGCGGCTTCGATACGCGCGAGGTCCGGTTGTCGGTCCGCCGCCACGCCGCGGCCGAGGACGTGGAGCAGTTCGGCCTGCATCGCGGCCCGGCCGATCCAGGCCAGCTGGCCGGTTTCGAGGGCGGCAACGAGCGGCGCCACCCGGGCGTCGGCAAAGACCAGCCAGTCCATGACGATCTGGGTGTCAATGACGACGGTCGCGACTTGGGCGACTTTTGGGGCTTCTGGAACCATGGGCAGCCGGCGAGCATAGCCCGGAAATCCGGCCCTGCTTGTGGAAAACCCGGCTCCTGGTCTACAATCGCCGGCTCTCCAGTGGGTCCCTTGGTCCTGCTCGTTCGCCTATGCGTTTTCGCGGGGCGCGCGACAAAGACGACAGGGACAGATTTCGAGTCGCTCATTTCGGAGCGAATCCACTGGCGAAACAGTGACTTCAAACGGGAACAAGTTACATGCCAACCATCAATCAGTTGGTGCGCCACGGCCGCGAGGCCGAGGTCACCAAGAGCAAGTCGCCGGCAATGCAGAATTGCCCGCAACGCCGCGGCGTCTGCACCCGCGTCTACACCACGACCCCGAAGAAGCCGAACTCGGCTCTGCGTAAGGTCGCCAAGGTCCGCCTGACCAACGGTTTCGAGGTCATCTCGTACATCGGCGGTGAAGGCCACAACCTCCAGGAACACAGCGTCGTGCTGGTTCGCGGCGGTCGTGTCAAGGACTTGCCCGGTGTGCGTTACCACATCGTCCGCGGTTCGCTGGACCTGCAAGGCGTCAAGGATCGCAAGCAATCGCGTTCCAAGTACGGCGCGAAGCGTCCGAAGAAGTAAATCGTTATTCGTCAGCCAGGGCATTAGCCTGGGCAAGATGTTTGTTGCGGCTTGTGCGACCCATTGAAGGGCGCAGCAGCCGAGTAAGTTGGATGGCCCCTGAATTTGGTGGCGTCCATCGGCAAGAGTCCAAAGTGACTCGAGCCAACTGAAGCAGAAGGAAGAATCCCATGCCACGTCGTCGCGAAGTACCCAAGCGCGAAATCCTGCCGGACCCGAAGTTCGGTTCCGTCGATCTGTCCAAGTTCATGAACGTCATCATGGAATCGGGCAAGAAGGCCGTCGCAGAACGCATCATCTACGGTGCTCTGGACCAGGTCGAGAAGAAGATCGGCAAGGATCCCCTGGAAGTGTTCATGGTCGCCCTGAACAACGTGAAGCCCATGGTCGAAGTGAAGTCCCGCCGCGTCGGCGGTGCGAACTACCAAGTTCCCGTGGAAGTTCGCCCCGTCCGTCGTATGGCTCTGGCCATGCGCTGGCTGAAGGAATCCGCTCGCAAGCGCGGTGAGAAGTCGATGGCCCAACGCCTGGCCAACGAGCTGCTGGAGGCCGCTGAAGGCCGTGGCGGCGCAATGAAGAAGCGTGACGAAGTTCACCGCATGGCAGAAGCCAACAAGGCGTTCTCGCACTTCCGCTTCTAATCTGAACCGTTTCAGCCGCCCCGGGTTAATACCAACCCGGAGGCGGTTCCTGCCTTTTGGAGTGACATCATGGCACGCAAGACCCCCATCGAGCGCTACCGCAATATCGGTATCTCCGCGCACATCGATGCCGGCAAGACCACGACGACCGAGCGCATCCTGTTCTACACCGGTGTGAACCACAAGATCGGTGAAGTGCACGACGGCGCCGCCACCATGGACTGGATGGAACAGGAGCAAGAGCGCGGCATCACGATCACGTCGGCCGCGACGACCTGCTTCTGGAAGGGCATGGATCTGGCCCGTCCGGAACACCGCATCAACATCATCGACACCCCTGGACACGTGGACTTCACCATTGAAGTCGAGCGCTCGATGCGCGTCCTGGACGGCGCCTGCATGGTGTACTGCGCCGTGGGTGGCGTGCAGCCCCAGTCGGAAACCGTCTGGCGCCAGGCCAACAAGTACAAGGTTCCCCGTCTCGCGTTCGTCAACAAGATGGACCGTACCGGCGCCAACTTCTACAAGGTCGTTGACCAGATGAAGCTGCGCCTGAAGGCGAACCCGGTGCCCGTGGTGCTGCCGATCGGCGCTGAAGAAAACTTCACCGGCGTGATCGACCTCATCAAGATGAAGGCCATCATCTGGGACGAAGCCTCGCAAGGCATGAAGTTCAACTACCAAGAGATCCCGGCCGACATGCTGGCCGATGCTCAAAAGTGGCGTGACAACCTGGTCGAGGCAGCTGCCGAGTCCAGCGAAGACATGATGAACAAGTACCTCGAGTCGGGCGAGCTGTCCGAAGAGGAAATCATCCTGGGCATCCGCACCCGCACCATCGCCGCTGAAATCCAGCCGATGTTCTGCGGCACCGCCTTCAAGAACAAGGGCGTGCAGCGCATGCTGGACGGCGTGATCGACTTCATGCCTTCGCCGATCGACGTTCCCCCGGTTCCGGGCACGGACGAAGACGACCAGCCGGTGGTCCGCAAGGCCGACGACAGCGAGAAGTTCGCTGCCCTGGCCTTCAAGCTGATGACCGACCCGTACGTCGGCCAGCTGACCTTCGTGCGCGTGTACTCGGGCGTTCTGCAATCGGGTTCGACGGTGTACAACCCGATCCGCGGCAAGAAGGAACGTATCGGCCGTATTCTGCAGATGCACGCCAACCAGCGTGAAGAAATCTCGGAAATTCTGGCCGGCGACATCGCCGCCTGCGTGGGCCTGAAGGACGTCACGACCGGCGAAACGCTGTGCGATCCGGAATCGATCATCACCCTCGAAAAGATGGTGTTCCCGGAGCCGGTGATCTCGCAGGCTGTCGAGCCGAAGACCAAGGCTGACCAGGAAAAGATGGGTATCGCCCTGGGCCGTCTGGCCAAGGAAGACCCGTCCTTCCGTCTGCGCACCGATGAAGAATCGGGCCAGACCATCATCTCGGGCATGGGCGAGCTGCACCTGGAAATCATTGTCGACCGCATGAAGCGCGAGTTCGGCGTGGAAGCCAACGTGGGCAAGCCGCAGGTCGCTTACCGCGAAACCATCCGCAAGACCGCCACCGACGTCGAAGGCAAGTTCGTTCGCCAGTCGGGTGGTAAGGGCCAGTACGGCCACGTCGTGCTGACGGTCGAGCCGCAAGAGCCGGGCAAGGGCTTCGAGTTCGTCGACGCCATCAAGGGCGGTGTGGTTCCTCGCGAATACATCCCGGCCGTCGAAAAGGGCGTCATCGACACCCTGCCGAACGGCGTGATGGCCGGCTTCCCCGTCGTGGACGTGAAGGTCACGCTGACCTTCGGTTCGTACCACGATGTGGACTCGAACGAAAACGCGTTCAAGATGGCCGCCTCGATGGGTTTCAAGGAAGCCTGCCGCCGCGCCAGCCCCGTCATCCTCGAGCCGATGATGGCCGTGGAAGTCGAGACGCCTGAAGACTACGCCGGTAACGTGATGGGCGACCTGTCCAGCCGTCGCGGCATGGTGCAGGGCATGGACGACATGGTCGGCGGTGGCAAGGTCATCAAGGCCGAAGTTCCGCTGTCGGAAATGTTCGGCTACTCGACGACCCTGCGCTCGATGTCGCAAGGCCGTGCCACGTACACGATGGAATTCAAGCACTACTCGGAAGCCCCGAAGAACGTTGCTGACGCCATCATCACGGCACGCGCCAAGTAATCAGCTTTCACTGAATCGTCTTCGCAGCGCTTCTCCTGTTTGCCCGTCGGCAGGAATCCAGAGCGCTGCGGAAACGCTAAACCAACAGACGGGCGACTGCTCTTTTTTGGAGATAAGAAAATGGCAAAAGGTAAATTCGAACGCACCAAGCCGCACGTGAACGTCGGCACGATCGGTCACGTCGACCACGGCAAGACCACGCTGACGGCTGCAATCGCCACGGTGCTGTCCAAGAAGTTCGGCGGCGAGGCCAAGGCCTACGACCAGATCGACGCAGCGCCGGAAGAAAAGGCCCGTGGCATCACGATCAACACCGCCCACGTCGAGTACGAAACGGCCAACCGCCACTACGCTCACGTTGACTGCCCCGGCCACGCTGACTATGTGAAGAACATGATCACGGGCGCGGCCCAGATGGACGGCGCGATCCTGGTGTGCTCGGCCGCTGACGGCCCGATGCCCCAGACCCGCGAGCACATCCTGCTGGCCCGTCAGGTCGGCGTGAAGTACATCATCGTCTTCCTGAACAAGTGCGACATGGTCGACGACGCCGAGCTGCTCGAGCTGGTCGAAATGGAAGTGCGCGAGCTCCTGTCCAAGTACGACTTCCCCGGCGACGACACCCCGATCATCAAGGGTTCGGCCAAGCTGGCTCTGGAAGGCGACGCTGGCGACCTGGGCGAGCAAGCCATCATGCGCCTGGCTGATGCCCTGGACACCTACATCCCCCAGCCGGACCGCGCCGTTGACGGCACCTTCCTGCTGCCGGTGGAAGACGTGTTCTCGATCTCGGGTCGTGGCACGGTCGTGACCGGTCGCGTCGAGCGCGGCATCATCAAGGTCGGCGAAGAAATCGAAATCGTCGGTATCCGCGAAGTCCAGAAGACCACGGTCACGGGCGTCGAAATGTTCCGCAAGCTGCTGGACCAAGGTCAAGCAGGCGACAACGTCGGCATCCTGCTGCGCGGCACCAAGCGTGAAGACGTCGAGCGCGGCCAAGTGCTGGCCAAGCCCGGCTCGATCAAGCCGCACACCCACTTCACTGCTGAGATCTACGTTCTGAGCAAGGAAGAAGGCGGCCGTCACACCCCGTTCTTCAACAACTACCGTCCCCAGTTCTACTTCCGCACGACGGACGTGACCGGTGCCGTGGAGCTGCCGAAGGACAAGGAAATGGTCATGCCCGGCGACAACGTCGGCATCACCGTGAAGCTGATCGCTCCGATCGCCATGGAAACCGGTCTGCGCTTCGCCATTCGCGAAGGTGGCCGTACCGTCGGTTCGGGCGTCGTTGCCACGATCCTCGCCTAAATCTTTTGCGTGATCAGCCCGGGTCTACGGATCCGGGTTGCACTCAAATCGTTCTTTGAAGGATTCAATCATGCAAAAGCAGAAGATCCGCATTCGCCTCAAGGCGTTTGACTACAAGCTGATCGACCAATCGGCTCTCGAGATCGTGGAAACCGCCAAGCGCACCGGCGCGATCGTCAAGGGCCCCGTGCCCCTGCCGACCCGCATGCAGCGTTTCGACATCCTGCGTTCGCCGCACGTCAACAAGTCGTCGCGCGACCAGTTCGAAATCCGCACGCACCAGCGTCTGATGGACATCGTCGACCCGACCGACAAGACGGTCGACGCCCTGATGAAGCTGGACCTGCCGGCTGGCGTGGACGTCGAGATCAAGCTGCAGTAATCCTGCCGCCTGACCGCGACATCTTGATGACGGGCTCCTTCGGGAGCCCGTTTTCTTTGGGCGGCACGCTTGGACCGCTTGCGCAGTTCTCAGGGTTCACGCTATACTCGCCGTCTTTCCGCGCTGGGTGTCTCCTGGCGTGGGTATTAGCGCACTGCTTTTGGGCCTTTACCCTGGGACGGTGCATTTCGTCAGCCTGGCCAATCGATGTCAGGCATTTGGAGAATAAACATGAGTCTTAGCAATCGCCTCGGATTGCTGGGCCGCAAGGTGGGCATGATGCGCATCTTCACGGACGATGGCGACGCCATCCCTGTGACGGTGCTGGACGTGTCCAACAACCGCGTGACCCAGGTCAAGACCGAAGAGATCGACGGCTACAGCGCCATTCAAGTGGCGTTCGGTTCGCGCAAAGCATCGCGCGTGACCAAGCCCGAAGCTGGCCACCTCGCGAAAGCGGGCGTCGAAGCCGGCGAAATCCTCAAGGAATTCCGCGTTGAAGCCGCTGTCGCCGCCGAATACAAGGCCGGCGCACAAGTGCCGGTGACGCTGTTCGCGACGGGCCAGCTGGTCGACGTGCAAGGCACCTCGATCGGTAAGGGCTACGCCGGCACGATCAAGCGCCACAACTTCAGCTCGCAACGTGCTTCGCACGGTAACAGCCGCTCGCACAACGTTCCTGGCTCCATCTCGATGGCGCAGGATCCGGGCCGCGTGTTCCCTGGCAAGAAGATGACCGGTCACATGGGCGACGAAACCGTCTCCGTGCAGAACCTGGACATCGTCCGCGTTGACGAAGCCCGTTCGCTCCTGATGGTGCGCGGTGCTGTTCCGGGTGCCAAGAACGGCCACGTCGTCGTTCGCCCGGCTGTCAAGGTCAAGGTCAAGAAGGGAGCCAACTGATGCAGCTCGAGCTCCTGAACGAACAGGGTCAAGCAACGTCCAAGGTGGACGCTCCTGACACCGTCTTCGCTCGCGATTACAACGAAGCCCTGGTGCACCAGGTGGTCGTGGCCTTCCAGGCCAACGCCCGCCAAGGCACCCGTGCCCAGAAGGACCGCGAACAAGTCCATCACTCGACCAAGAAGCCTTTCCGCCAGAAGGGCACCGGCCGCGCTCGTGCCGGTATGACCTCCTCGCCGCTGTGGCGTGGCGGTGGTCGCATCTTCCCGAACCTGCCGGAAGAAAACTTCTCGCACAAGCTGAACAAGAAGATGTACCGCGCCGGTATGGCCGCCATCCTCTCGCAGCTGGCTCGCGAAGGTCGCCTGGCCGTGGTCGATTCGATCTCCCTCGAAGCGCCCAAGACCAAGCTGCTGGCCGCCAAGCTCAAGGCCATGGGCCTGGACTCGGTGATGGTCATCGCTGACAACATCGACGACAACCTGGCGCTCGCCTCGCGCAACCTGGCCAACGTGCTGGTTTGCGAGCCGCGTTACGCCGACCCGCTGTCGCTGGTCTTCTACAAGAAGATCCTGGTGACGAAGGCGGCTGTCGAGCAACTCAAGGAGATGCTGGCATGAGCACCAAGTATTCCGAAGGCCGTCTGGCCTCCGTGCTGCTCGCCCCGATCGTGTCTGAAAAGGCCACGATGGTTGCCGAGAAGCACAACCAAGTGCTGTTCAAGGTGCTGCGCGACGCCACCAAGCCCGAGATCAAGGCCGCTGTTGAACTGATGTTCAAGGTCGAAGTCGAGTCGGTTTCCGTCGTCAACACCAAGGGCAAGACGAAGCGTTTCGGTGGCCGTGTCGGCCGTCGTGACCACGTCAAGAAGGCTTACGTCTGCCTCAAGGCAGGCCAAGAGCTGAACTTCTCCGGGGAGGCTGCGTAATGGCTGTCGTTAAAGTCAAGCCGACTTCGCCCGGCCGCCGCGGCGTCGTCAAGATCGTTCACAAGCACCTGCACAAGGGCGCTCCGGAAGCTTCGCTGCTGGAACCCCAGAAGCAGAACTCCGGCCGTAACAACAACGGTCACATCACGATGCGCCACAAGGGCGGTGGTCACAAGCACCACTACCGCGTGGTCGACTTCCGTCGCAACAAGGACGGTATTCCGGCCAAGGTTGAGCGCATCGAATACGACCCGAACCGCACGGCTCACATCGCTCTGGTGTGCTACGCCGACGGCGAGCGTCGCTATGTGATCGCTCCGCGTGGTCTGGAAGTGGGTTCGACCATCCTGTCGGGCGCTGAAGCCCCGATCAAGGCTGGCAACACGCTGCCGATCCGCAACATCCCCGTGGGTTCGACGGTCCACTGCGTGGAAATGCAACCGGGCAAGGGCGCTCAGATCGCTCGCTCGGCTGGTACCTCGGTCGTGCTGATGGCCCGCGACGGCGTTTACGCCCAGCTGCGCCTGCGCTCGGGTGAAGTCCGCCGCATCCACATCGACTGCCGCGCCACCATCGGTGAAGTGAGCAACGAAGAGCACAGCCTGCGTCAGTACGGCAAGGCCGGCGCGATCCGCTGGAAGGGCATCCGCCCGACCGTTCGTGGTACCGCCATGAACCCGGTGGACCACCCGCACGGTGGTGGCGAAGGCCGCACCGGCGAGGGTCAAGCCCCTGTGTCGCCGTGGAACACCCTGACAAAGGGCTACCGCACTCGTAACAACAAGCGCACGCAGACGTTCATCGTTTCGCGTCGCAAGAAGTAAAGGGTAGGCCATGACTCGTTCTATGAAGAAGGGCCCCTTCGTCGACCACCACTTGCAAGCCAAGGTCGAGAAGGCTGTTGCCATCAAGGACAAGAAGCCCATCAAGACCTGGTCGCGTCGTTCGACGATCCTGCCCGAGTTCATCGGTCTGACGATCGCCGTTCACAACGGCAAGCAGCACGTGCCGGTCTATGTGTCTGACCAGATGGTCGGCCACAAGCTGGGCGAATTCGCACTTACCCGCACCTTCAAGGGCCACCCGGCCGACAAGAAGGCCGGGAAGAAGTAAGGATGGCAACGATGGAAACCAAAGCAATCGTTCGTGGCGTCCGCCTCTCCTGCGATAAGGGCCGCCTCGTGGCGGACCTGATCCGCGGCAAGAAGGTCGACCAAGCGCTGAACATCCTGGAATTCACCCAGAAGAAGGCCGCCCTGATCATCAAGAAGGCGCTGGAAAGCGCCATCGCCAACGCCGAGCACAACGACGGCGCTGACATTGATGAACTCAAGGTCACCTCGATCTATGTGGAACAAGGCACCACGCTGAAGCGCTTCTCGGCTCGCGCCAAGGGCCGCGGCAACCGCATCAGCAAGCCCACCTGCCACATCTACGTGTCGGTCGGCAACTAAGGGAAGACTATGGGACAAAAAATCCATCCGGTTGGCTTCCGCCTGCCCGTCACCCGCAACTGGGCTTCGCGTTGGTACGCGAACAACCAGAACTTCGCCACGATGCTGGCCGAAGACCTGCAAGTCCGCGAATATCTGAAGGCTCGCCTGAAGAACGCCGCTGTCTCGCGCATCCTGATCGAGCGCCCCGCCAAGAACGCCCGCATCACGATCTTCTCGGCACGTCCGGGCGTCGTGATCGGCAAGAAGGGCGAGGACATCGAAAACCTGAAGGCCGAACTGACCAAGCGTCTGGGCGTGCCGGTGGCCGTGAACATCGAAGAAGTGCGCAAGCCTGAAATCGATGCTCAGCTGATCGCCGACTCGATCACCCAGCAGCTGGAAAAGCGCATCATGTTCCGCCGCGCCATGAAGCGCGCGATGCAGAACGCGATGCGTCTGGGCGCCCAGGGCATCAAGATCATGTCCGCCGGCCGCCTGAACGGCATCGAAATCGCACGTACCGAGTGGTACCGCGAAGGTCGCGTGCCCCTTCACACCCTGAAGGCCGACATCGACTATGGCTTCTCCGAAGCTAAGACGACGTATGGCGTCATCGGCGTGAAGGTGTGGGTCTACCGTGGCGACCGCCTTGCAAACGGCGAAGCTCCGGTGATCAACACCCCGGCAGGTGCCGAAGATGACCGCCGTCCGCGTCGCAACACCCGTCCTGGCGCCCCCGCCGGCCGTGGTCGTCGTGATGGTCCGGGCGAAGGTGGCGCACCCACCGGCGACAAGCCGGCTGGCGCTCGCCCCGCAGGCGCACGCGTTGTCCGCAAGCCCGCTGGTGCAGTTGCTGCCCCGGCTGGCGGCGACGCCAAAGGAGAATAAACATGCTGCAACCCGCTCGTCGCAAATACCGCAAGGAGCAGAAGGGCCGTAACACCGGCGTCGCCACCCGTGGCGCCGCAGTGTCCTTTGGCGACTTCGGCCTCAAGGCCACCGAACGCGGTCGCCTGACGGCTCGTCAGATCGAAGCTGCTCGTCGTGCAATCTCGCGCCATATCAAGCGCGGTGGTCGTATCTTCATCCGCATCTTCCCGGACAAGCCGATCTCGCAAAAGCCTGCCGAAGTCCGTATGGGTAACGGTAAGGGCAATCCGGAGTACTACGTCGCTGAAATTCAGCCGGGCAAGGTGCTCTACGAAATCAACGGCGTCCCGGAAGCTCTGGCTCGCGAAGCGTTCACGCTGGCTGCTGCAAAGCTGCCCCTGCGTTGCACCTTCGTCGCGCGCCAGGTCGGCCTGTGATCGCCTGATTGGAGAACACCATGAAAGCATCTGAACTGCGTGGCAAGGACGTCGCTGCCCTCGAAAAGGAAGTGACCGACCTGCTGAAGGCCCACTTCGGTCTTCGCATGCAAAAGGCGACCCAGCAACTGACCGACCACTCGGTGCTCGGCAAGACGCGTCGCGACATCGCCCGCGCCAAGACCGTGCTCAACGAGAAGAAGGGAGCTGCGAAATGACTGAAGCTCAAGCCAAGAACACCCGCACCCTGATCGGTCGCGTGGTCAGCGACAAGCGTTCCAAGACCGTCACGGTCCTGATCGAGCGTCGCTCCAAGCACGAGCTGTACGGCAAGATCGTCGCTCACTCCCGCAAGTATCACGCCCACGATGAAAAGGGCGAGTACAAGATGGGTGATGTGGTCGAGATCGCCGAAGGCCGTCCGATCTCCAAGACCAAGAGCTGGGTCGTGACCCGCCTGGTCGAGAAGGCTCAAGAAGTCTGATCATGCCGGCGGAGTTCATCTCCGCTGGGCATACGGGCCGGCAGGTCGGGTAACCGGCCGCCGGCCTTTTTTTATATTCAATCCTCTGGAGAGAACACCATGTTGAAGGTCGGAGACAAGCTGCCCGCGGGCACGCTGCAAGAATTCATCGAAGTCGAGGGCAACGGCTGCTCGCTCGGCCCGAACAGCTTCGAGATCGACAAGCTCACCGCCGGCAAGAAGATCGCCATCTTCGCGCTGCCCGGTGCCTTCACCCCGACCTGCTCGGCCCAGCACGTGCCCGGTTACGTGGCCAAGTTCGAGGAGTTCAAGGCCGCCGGCGTCGACGAAATCTGGTGCATCTCCGTGAACGACGCCTTCGTCATGGGCGCCTGGGGCCGTGACCAGAAGACCGCCGGCAAGGTCCGCATGATGGCCGACGGTTCCGCCGCCTTCACGCAAGCCGCCGGCCTGGTGTTCGACCTGACCGCCAAGGGTTTCGGCGTGCGCTCGCAGCGCTACTCGATGCTGGTCGTCGACGGCGTGGTCAAGACGCTCAACGTCGAGGCTCCGGGCAAGTTCGAAGTCAGCGGCGCCGACACGCTGCTGGCCCAGGCCAAGGCCAACTGAGAAGATTGAACTTTCTCTAAATTAAAGCAGGGTAAACGCTTGACACGAGCGTTTGCCTTGTTGCACAATCTAATGCTTCGCCGGAAGTGCTGGCGCGTCATGTGGCGCGTTTAAGGTTTCCGGGTTCCGCCCACACAAGTTTTGGCGACGGGTTCCCCGACGACAAGACACAACGGGCCCAAGACTGTTCGGTTCAGGAAGCTGCCTGTACCGGTCAAGTTGGGGACAGACATGATTCAAATGCAATCGCGACTTGACGTCGCGGATAACACTGGCGCGAAGTCCGTCATGTGCATCAAGGTGCTTGGTGGTTCCAAGCGTCGTTATGCCCACATTGGCGACATCATCAAGGTCAGCATCAAGGAAGCCGCCCCGCGTTCGCGCGTGAAGAAGGGCGAGGTCTACAGCGCCGTGGTGGTTCGTACCGCCAAGGGCGTGCGTCGCCAAGACGGCTCCCTCGTGAAGTTCGACGGCAATGCCGCCGTGCTGCTGAACGCCAAGCTGGAGCCGATCGGCACCCGCATCTTCGGCCCGGTGACGCGTGAGCTGCGTACCGAGCGCTTCATGAAGATCGTGTCGCTGGCTCCCGAGGTGCTCTAAGCACTGTTCTGAAGAGCAAAGGTACTGCCATGAACAAGATTCGCAAAGGCGACCAAGTCATCGTGCTGACTGGCCGCGACAAGGGCAAGCGCGGCGTCGTGTCGCAGCGCGTGGATGACTCCCACCTGGTGGTGGAGGGCGTCAATGTCGTCAAGAAGCACGTCAAGCCCAACCCCATGAAGGGCACCACCGGTGGCGTCGTCGACAAGACCATGCCGATCCATCAATCCAACGTGGCGATTTTCAACGCTGCATCCGGCAAGGCCGATCGTGTGGGCATCAAGCTCATCGACGGCGGCGCCAAGGTGCGCGTCTACAAGTCGACCGGCGAAGAGATCAAGGCATAAGAGGTCCGACATGGCTCGTTTGCAAGCGTTTTATCGCGAAAAGGTCGTGCCCAGCCTGACCGAAAAGTTCGGCTACAAGTCGATCATGGAGGTGCCGCGCATCACCAAGATCACGCTGAACATGGGCGTCAGCGAGGCAGTGGCCGACAAGAAGGTCATGGACCACGCCGTCGGCGACCTGACCAAGATCGCCGGCCAGAAGCCCGTGGTCACCAAGTCGAAGAAGGCTATCGCCGGCTTCAAGATCCGTGAGAACGTGCCCATCGGTTGCATGGTCACGCTGCGCGGCGTCCAGATGTACGAATTCCTGGACCGCTTCGTCACCATCGCGCTGCCGCGCGTTCGTGACTTCCGCGGTATCTCGGGTCGCTCGTTCGATGGCCGTGGCAACTACAACATCGGCGTCAAAGAACAGATCATCTTCCCCGAAATCGATTACGACAAGGTGGATGCTCTGCGTGGTCTGAACATCAGCATCACGACGTCGGCCAAGTCGGACGAGGAAGCCAAGGCTCTGCTGGCTGCTTTCAAGTTCCCCTTCAAGAACTGAGGTGACTCGTGGCTAAACTTTCTCTCATTCAACGCGAAGCAAAGCGCGAAGCGCTGGTCGCCAAGTTCGCCAAGAAGTACGCCGAACTGAAGGCCATCATCGACGACTCCAAGAAGTCGGACGAAGAGCGCTACCTGGCCCGCCTGGAGCTGCAAAAGCTGCCCCGCAACGCATACCCCACTCGCCTGCGCAACCGCTGCGAGTTGACCGGTCGTCCGCGCGGCACTTTCCGCAAGTTCGGCCTGGCCCGTAACAAGATCCGTGAGCTGGCTTTCAAAGGCGACATCCCTGGTGTCGTCAAGGCCAGCTGGTAATCGGCACGATCAGGAGATATCGCAATGAGCATGAGTGATCCTATCGCCGATATGCTGACCCGCATCCGCAACGCACAAATGGTCCAGAAGACCAGCGCTGTGATGCCGTCGTCCAAGCTGAAGGTCGCGATCGCCAAGGTCCTCAAGGATGAGGGCTACATCGATGGTTTCGAGGTCAAGGGCGAAGCCGCCCGTCCCGAACTCGAAATTTCGCTGAAGTACTACGCCGGTCGTCCGGTGATCGAGCGCATCGAGCGCGTGAGCCGTCCCGGCCTGCGCATCTACAAGGGCCGCCACGACATTCCTCAGGTCATGAATGGCCTGGGTGTGGCGATCGTCACCACGCCGCAAGGCGTCATGACCGACCGCAAGGCACGTCAAGCCGGTATCGGCGGCGAAGTGCTCTGCTACGTCGCCTAAGCGCAAGGAGATATAAAAATGTCCCGCGTTGGAAAAATGCCGGTCGCCCTGCCGCAAGGTGTGGACGTCACGATCGGCGCCGAACAAATCAGCGTCAAGGGCGCCCAAGGCACCCTGAGCCGTTCGATCAACCCGCTGGTCGCCGTCAAGAATGACGCCGGCAAGCTGACCTTCACGCCCACCAATGACTCGGCTGACGCCGATGCCATGAGCGGTACCGTGCGCGCCCTGGTGGCGAACATGGTCAACGGCGTGACCAAGGGCTTCGAGAAGAAGCTGAACCTGGTCGGCGTGGGCTTCCGTGCCCAAGCCCAAGGCCAGAAGCTCAACCTGCAAATCGGTTTCTCTCACCCCGTGGTGAAGGACATGCCGGCAGGTATCACGGTGACGTGCGCTACGCCGACCGAAATCGTGATCAAGGGTGCGGATCGCCAAGTGGTCGGTCAGATCGCCGCAGAAGTGCGCGCCTTCCGTCCGCCTGAGCCCTACAAGGGCAAGGGCATCCGTTATGCCGACGAAAAGGTCTCCCTCAAAGAGACCAAGAAGAAGTAAGGAGCCGGAACATGCTGACCAAGAAAGAACAGCGCCTGCGCCGCTCGCGCCAGACCCGTGCCCGCATCGCCATCCAGCGCGTTGCGCGCCTGACGGTGTTCCGCTCCAACACGCACATCTACGCCAGCGTGATTTCCGACTGCGGTACCAAGGTGCTCGCCAGCGCCTCGACCGCCGAGAAGGAAGTCCGTGCCGAACTCGGCGCGATCGGCAAGGGTGCCAACGTTGCAGCTGCTGCCCTGATCGGCAAGCGCGTGGCCGAGAAGGCCAAGGCCGCTGGCGTCGAGAAGGTGGCCTTCGACCGCGCTGGTTTCGCCTACCACGGCCGTGTCAAGGCACTGGCCGAAGCCGCTCGCGAAGCCGGCCTGCAGTTCTGACGCACAAGGAATATAGAAATGGCAAAGTTTCAAGCTCGCGCGCAGACTGAAGGCAACGACGACGGCCTGAAGGAAAAGATGATCGCGGTCAATCGCGTCACGAAGGTTGTGAAGGGTGGCCGTACGCTGTCCTTCGCCGCCCTGACGGTGGTTGGCGACGGTGATGGCCGCATTGGCATGGGCAAGGGCAAGGCGAAGGAAGTTCCGGTCGCCGTGCAGAAGGCCATGGAATCGGCTCGCCGCAACATGTTCAAGGTCAACCTGAAGAACGGCTCCGTCCACCACAAGGTGTTCGGCGAGCACGGTGCCTCGAACGTGATGCTGGCTCCCGCTCCGGCTGGTACCGGCGTGATCGCCGGCGGCCCGATGCGCGCCGTCTTCGAAGTGATGGGCGTCACCGACATCGTGTCCAAGAGCCACGGTTCGACGAACCCGTACAACATGGTCCGCGCCACGCTGGACGCTCTGAAGCGTTCCACCACGGCGTCGGAAGTCGCTGCCAAGCGCGGCAAGTCGGTTGAAGAAATCTTCAGCTGATCCGCCGATTGGAGAGATCGATGTCTGACAAGAAAACCCTGACGGTCAAGCTGGTGCGCAGCCCCATCGGCTGCCGCGCTTCCCATCGTGCCACCGTGGTCGGTCTGGGCCTGCGCAAGCTCAACAGCACCAAGACCCTTGAAGACACGCCGGCAGTGCGCGGCATGATCAACAAGATCGCCTACCTCGTGCAGGTCCTGTAAGGCCCTGACACCCAAGGACGAAACATGGAACTCAATACCATTCAGCCCGCAGCTGGCGCCAAGCACGCCAAGCGCCGCGTCGGCCGTGGCATCGGCTCCGGCCTGGGCAAGACCGCCGGTCGCGGTCACAAGGGCCAGAAGTCGCGCTCCGGTGGCTACCACAAGGTGGGCTTCGAAGGCGGCCAGATGCCTCTGCAGCGTCGTCTGCCGAAGCGTGGCTTCAAGTCGCAATCGCTGAAGTACAACGCTGAAATCACCCTGTCGGACCTGCAAGTCCTGGCTGGCGATGAAATCGACGTGCTGACGCTTAAGGCCACGGGCCTGGTGCCGGAACTGACGAAGACCGTCAAGGTCATCCTGTCGGGCGCCATCTCGCGCAAGGTCACCCTGAAGGGCGTGATCGCCACCAAGGGTGCCAAGGCTGCCATCGAGGCCGCTGGCGGCTCCGTCGTCGAAGCCTAAAGTCGGAAGCACGGCACAGTGGCAACCAACACCCAACAACTGGCCAAGAGCGGCAAGTTCGGCGACCTGCGTCGTCGGCTTGTGTTCCTGCTGCTGGCGCTGGTCGTGTACCGAGTCGGGGCGCATATCCCCGTGCCCGGTATCGATCCGGCCCAGTTGCAGCAGTTCTTCAAGGGCCAGGAAGGTGGGATCCTGAGCCTGTTCAACATGTTCTCGGGCGGTGCGCTCTCGCGCTTCACCGTCTTCGCGCTGGGCATCACGCCCTACATCTCGGCCTCCATCGTGCTTCAGATCATGACGTACGTGGTGCCGAGCCTGGAAGCGCTGAAGAAGGAAGGCGAGTCCGGTCGTCGCAAGATCACGCAGTACACCCGTTACGGCACCGTCGGCCTGGCCCTGTTCCAGAGCCTCTCCATCGCCATCGCGCTGGAAAGCTCTCCTGGCCTGGTCATCAACCCCGGTTTCGGTTTCCGCCTGACCGCGGTGACCAGCCTGGTGGCCGGCACGATGTTCCTGATGTGGCTCGGCGAGCAGATCACCGAACGTGGCCTGGGCAACGGCATCTCGATCCTGATCTTCGGCGGTATCGCTGCCGGTCTTCCTGGCGCCCTCGGCGGCCTGGGCAGCCTGGTGACGAGCGGCGGCATGTCGGCAATCGCCTTCCTGTTCGTCTGCGCCATCGTGATCGCGGTGACGTACCTGGTCGTGTTCGTCGAACGCGGTCAGCGCAAGATCCTGGTGAACTACGCCAAGCGTCAGGTCGGCAACAAGGTCTATGGCGGCCAGTCGTCGCACCTGCCCTTGAAGCTGAACATGTCGGGCGTGATCCCGCCGATCTTCGCGTCGTCGATCATCCTGCTGCCGACGACCATCGTCAGCTGGTTCGCCAAGGGTGATTCGCTGCGCTGGCTGAAGGATGTGGCCGATGAGCTGCACCCCGGTCGCCCGATCTACGTGATGCTGTATGCGGCTGCCATCGTCTTCTTCTGCTTCTTCTACACGGCCCTGGTGTTCAACAGCCGTGAGACCGCAGACAACCTGAAGAAGAGCGGCGCCATCATCCCGGGTCGTCGCCCGGGTGAGCAGACGGCCAAGTACATCGACCAGGTCCTGTCCCGACTGACGCTCGTCGGCGCCGTGTACATCACTTTGGTGTGCCTGCTCCCCGAGTTCCTGAATCTGAAATTCAACGTTCCTTTCTATTTCGGCGGTACGTCGCTGCTGATCATCGTGGTGGTGACCATGGACTTCATGGCTCAGGTGCAAAGCTACCTGATGAGCCAGCAGTACGAGTCACTCCTCAAGAAAGCGAATTTCAAGGCCGGCTGAAAGGCCGTTCGATAACAACGATCCAACTGCAAGTCCGATAGGTATGGCGAAAGACGACGTCATTCAGATGCAAGGCGAGATTCTGGAGAATCTTCCCAACGCAACCTTTCGTGTGAAGTTGGAAAACGGGCATGTGGTCCTCGGTCACATCTCCGGCAAGATGCGGATGCACTACATCCGCATCCTTCCCGGTGACAAAGTGACGGTGGAACTCACGCCCTACGATTTGAGTCGTGCTCGCATCGTGTTCCGGGCGAAGTGAGCTTTTAAAGTCCCCGGACGCGTTAGAGCATTAAAGAGTAGGCCAAGGAGCAGACCATGAAAGTTTCGGCATCCGTCAAGCAGATGTGCCGCAATTGCAAGATCATCCGCCGCAAGGGTGTGGTGCGTGTGATCTGCACCGACCCGCGCCATAAGCAGCGCCAGGGCTGATTTGCAGCACGACGACTAATAGCGAGAGAGAACGCAAATGGCACGTATTGCTGGTATCAACATTCCGCCGCAAAAGCACACCGAAATCGGCCTGACGTCGATCTACGGTATCGGTCGTACGACCGCGCAGAAGATCTGCAACGCTTGCGGTATTCCCCTCGACAAGAAGGTCAAGGACCTGACTGACAGCGATCTGGAAAAGATCCGTGAAGAAGTCGGCCGCCTGACCATCGAAGGCGACCTGCGTCGCGAAATGTCGATCAACATCAAGCGTCTGATGGACCTCGGTTGCTACCGCGGTTTCCGTCATCGCCGTGGCCTGCCGATGCGCGGTCAGCGTACCCGCACGAATGCCCGCACCCGCAAGGGTCCGCGCAAGTCGGCGGCTACCGGCAAGAAGTGATCCGCTGCAAAGCTTGAAAGGTTTATATGGCAAAAGCACCCAATAACTCGGCTGCCCAGCGCGTTCGCAAGAAGGTCCGCAAGAACGTTGCCGACGGTATCGCCCACGTTCACGCGTCGTTCAACAACACGATCATCACGATCACCGATCGCCAAGGCGGCGCCCTGTCCTGGGCTTCGTCGGGTGGTCAGGGCTTCAAGGGCTCGCGCAAGTCGACCCCCTTCGCTGCCCAGGTCGCTGCTGAAGTTGCAGGCCGTGCCGCTCAGGAACAAGGCATCAAGAACCTGGACGTCAAGATCAAGGGCCCCGGCCCCGGTCGTGAGTCGTCGGTTCGCGCCCTGGCTGCCCTCGGCATCCGCATCACCTCGATCTCCGACGTGACGCCCGTGCCGCACAACGGCTGCCGCCCCCAGAAGCGTCGCCGCATCTGATTTGGCGTTTTCCCGAATCGGTGTGATAATCACCGATTCATCCAAAGCCGGCTGGTACGCAAGTACCCGTCGGCTCTTTGTCTGAGGTTGCTGAAAGCTCGTTTTCGAGCTGGCGGTACTTCATAAGCCCACCGTTCGAGCCCATAAAAACACCGGCCGGACTCGCGCAGTTGAAAAGCTGCGTCAGATTGATCAAGGACACGCAAAGTGGCACGTTACCTCGGCCCCAAGGCCAAACTTTCCCGCCGTGAAGGCACCGACCTGTTCCTGAAGAGCGCCCGTCGCTCCATCGCGGACAAGGCCAAGTTCGACACCAAGCCCGGCCAGCACGGCCGCACTTCGGGTCAGCGTACCTCCGACTTCGGCCTGCAACTGCGTGAAAAGCAGAAGGTCAAGCGCATGTACGGCGTGCTGGAGCGTCAGTTCCGCCGCTACTTCGCCGAAGCCGAGCGCCGCAAGGGCTCGACCGGTGCCAACCTGCTGCAACTGCTGGAATCGCGCCTGGACAACGTCGTCTACCGCATGGGCTTCGGCTCCACCCGCGCTGAAGCACGTCAGCTGGTTTCGCACAAGGGCATCACCGTGAACGGTGAAGTCGTGAACATCGCCTCCTACCTGGTCAAGGCCGGTGACGTCGTCGCCGTGCGCGAAAAGGCCAAGAAGCAGCTGCGCATCATCGACGCCTTCAAGCTGGCCGACTCCATCGGTCTGCCGGGCTGGGTTCAAGTCGACGGCACGAAGCTCGAAGGCATCTTCAAGAAGGCCCCGGACCGCGACGAATTCGGCTCCGAAATCAACGAATCGCTGATCGTCGAGTTGTACTCGCGTTAATCGTTTCGTTAGGGCCGGCGGCGCCATTTGGCGCAGCCGGCTTTTCCTCGTCCGGGCCCAAATGTTCGACATCAAGCCCGGCTGGTCCTCAGCCTTATCGGTGTAACGAACCGAGGGTATTGAAAGAAAGACCTCATGCAAACCAATCTGCTCAAGCCCAAATCCATCAATGTGGAGCCCCTCGGCGGTCATCGCGCGAAGGTCACTCTGGAGCCGTTTGAACGCGGCTATGGCCACACCCTGGGCAACGCCCTGCGCCGTGTGCTGCTGTCCTCGATGGTGGGCTATGCGCCGACGGAAGTGACGATCGCCGGCGTGCTGCACGAGTACTCGGCTGTTGACGGCGTGCAAGAGGACGTGGTTCACATCATGCTGAACCTCAAGGGCGTGGTGTTCCGCCTGCACAACCGCGAAGAAGTGACGCTGGTTCTGCGCAAGGAAGGCGAGGGTCCCGTGACCGCCGCCGACATCCAGTGCCCGCACGACGTCGAGATCATCAATCCCGAGCACGTCATCGCCCACCTGTCGCAAGGCGGCAAGCTGGACATGCAGATCAAGGTCGAGAAGGGCCGCGGCTATGTGCCCGGCACGATGCGCCGCTACGGCGACGAGCCGACCAAGAGCATCGGCCGCATCGTCCTCGACGCTTCGTTCTCGCCCGTCAAGCGCGTCAGCTACGCCGTCGAAAACGCCCGCGTCGAGCAGCGTACCGACCTGGACAAGCTGGTCATGGAAATCGAAACCAACGGCGCCATCTCGCCCGAGGAAGCGATCCGTGCTTCGGCCAAGATCCTGGTTGAACAGCTCGCCGTGTTCGCGCAGCTCCAAGGCACCGACCTGGTCGACGCCTTCGACCAGCCGGCCCAGCGCTCCAGCAGCTTCGACCCGATCCTGCTGCGCCCTGTCGACGAGCTCGAACTGACCGTGCGTTCGGCCAACTGCCTGAAGGCCGAAAACATCTACTACATCGGCGACCTGATCCAGCGTACCGAGACCGAACTGCTCAAGACTCCGAATCTGGGCCGCAAGTCTCTGAACGAAATCAAGGAAGTCCTGGCCTCGCGTGGTCTCACGCTGGGCGCCCGCCTCGAGAACTGGCCCCCTCAGGGTCTCGACAAGCGTTAATTGATTCACCCCCGCGGCGCTTCGCGCCACCCCCTCAAGGGGGCGAAGCCAGCGGCCCGGCAAAGCCGGTTCCGCGGCTTCTGCTGGGGAAGAAGTTGTTTGAAGAAAGTGGGTGGCTTTATCCACCCGGTGCACCCGGCAGTACCTGATACGGCTGCTGGTATTACATAGTTTTGAAAGGAAAGCACCATGCGTCACCGTCACGGCCTCCGTAAGCTGAACCGTACCTCCGAACACCGCAAGGCGATGCTGCGCAACATGTGCGTCTCGCTGCTGCAGCACGAAGCCATCAAGACCACGGTCCCGAAGGCCAAGGAACTGCGCAAGGTCGTCGAGCCCCTGATCACCCTGGCCAAGGTGCCCACGCTGGCGAACCGCCGCCTGGCATTCGACCGCCTGCGTGACCGCGACATCGTCACCAAGCTGTTCAACGAACTCGGCCCGCGCTTCGCAGCGCGTCCGGGCGGCTACACCCGCATCCTGAAGATGGGCTTCCGCGTGGGCGACAACGCTCCGATGGCCTATGTCGAGCTGGTGGACCGCGCCGAAGGCGAAACCTCCGCTGAATAAAAATAGGCGCGAGCCTGTTTTAGAGAAGCCAGCCTCCGTGCTGGCTTTTTTTCGTCCGGGATAATTGCAGCATGAGTCGTACTCTCAAAACCATCCTTTCCGCCTTGCTCGGTCTGCTGCTGACCGTTCAACTCGCGCCCGCCTTCGCAGACGATTTCCTCGATCCCGAGGTCGCCTTCAAGCTCGCCGTTCATACGCTCGACGACAAGACCGTCGAAGCCGCCTGGACCATCGCTCCCGGCTATCACATGTACCGCGAGCAGTTCAAGGCCAGCGTCGAAGGCGCGACCCTCGGCGAGCCCGTGCTGCCCGCCGGCGAGCGCAAGTTCGATGAGACCTTCCAGAAGGAAGTCGAGATCTACCACGAGCGCCTCGCCGTCAAGCTGCCGGTCACCGGCGCTAACGGCCCGTTCAAGCTGACGCTGGTCGGCCAGGGCTGCGCGGCCAAGGGCCTCTGCTACCCGCCCATGACCTCGCTCTGGGAAGTGGACCTCGCCAAGGGCACGGCCAAGAAGATCGACACGCCGGATCCGCTGGCGACGCCGGCTGCGAACTCCACGCCGATTCCCGCGGCGACAACGCCGGCCGCAGAGACCGCCAGCGCGCCTGAAGCCGCAGCGTCTGACGTCGACACCACCGCCGCCGCCGCGAACGCCCTCAAGAGCGGCAAGTTCTGGCCCGTGATCGGCCTGTTCCTGCTGCTCGGCCTCGGCCTCTCGCTCACACCTTGCGTGCTGCCGATGGTGCCCATCCTTTCTAGCATCATCGTCGGCAGCGGCGGAGCCACCAGCCGCGGCAAGGGCTTCGCATTGGCCGTCTGCTACTCGCTCGGCATGGCGCTGATCTACACGGCCCTCGGCGTGGCCGCAGGCCTGGCCGGCGAAGGCCTGGCCGGCGCGCTGCAAAAGCCCTGGGTGCTGACCGTCTTCGCGCTGGCCCTCGTGGCCTTCGCGCTCTCGATGCTCGGCGCGTATGAGCTGCAACTGCCCACGGGCCTGTCTGGCAAGCTAACCGAAACCTCGCAAAGCCTGCCCGGCGGCCGCGCCTTCGGCGTGTTCCTGATGGGCGGCATCTCCGCGCTGCTGGTCAGCCCCTGCGTGACCGGCCCGCTGGCCAGCACGCTGGTCTACATCAGCCAGAGCCGCGACGCCGTGCTCGGCGGCAGCGCGCTGTTCGCCATGGCCTGCGGCATGAGCGTGCCGCTGCTGCTCGCGGGCGCTTCGGCCGGTGAACTGCTGCCGCGCGCCGGCATGTGGATGGAAAGCGTCAAGCACGCCTTCGGCCTGCTGATGCTCGCCGTTGCGATATACACCGTGCAGCCCGTGCTGCCCGTCGCCATCGCGCAGCTGCTCTGGGGCGCGCTGCTGATCGGCACGGCCGCGATGTTCGGTCTGTTCGAAGCCACGTCGTCCAAGAGCCCGATGGCCTGGCTGAAGAAGAGCCTCGCCATGATCGCCCTCGTGTGGGGCGGCGCGCAGCTGATCGGCGCGGCGCAGGGCGGTACCGATCCGCTCAAGCCGCTGGCCGGCTTCTCTGCCGGTTTCTCGGCCGGCGCCAATGCCGCGAACAAGGGCGACGCCACCGCCGCAGCCAACGGCGACATCCAGTTCAAGCGCATCAGGAGCGTCGCCGAACTCGACGCCGCCATCGCCTCCGCCGGCAACCCCGTGATGCTGGACTTCTACGCCGACTGGTGCGTCTCTTGCAAGGAGATGGAGCACAACACCTTCCCCGACGCCGGCGTGCGCGCCAAGCTCGGCAAGGTCCTGCTGCTGCAAGCCGACGTCACCGCCAACACGGCCGACGACAAGGCGCTGCTCAAGCGCTTCAACCTGTTCGGCCCGCCCGGCATCATCTTCTTCAACGCGCAGGGCCAGGAACAGACCCAGCGCGTGGTCGGCTTCCAGGACGCCGCCACCTTCACCGCCTCGCTGGCCGCCGCCGGCATCTGATTCGGCGACAACCGAGCGGAAAACCGGGGTGCAGTTACGCCCCGGTACTCAGGGTTGAAACCGCTTTCAAAGCCGCCGTCTTGAGCGATGATTCATGCAAAGAATCATCAGCAGGAGACAGCCGTTGACCCGCGTCCACATCCAGGGCCTTTCCATCCGCTTCGGCGCCAATGAGGTGATCCGCAACCTCGACCTCGACGTCGAGAGCGGTGAATTCCTCGTGCTGCTCGGCCCCTCGGGCTGCGGCAAGTCCACCTTGCTGCACTCCATCGCCGGCCTGCATGAAGTCGCCGGCGGCAGCATCCACATCGGCGAGCAGGACATGACCCGCGCCGAGCCCAGCCAGCGCGGCGTGGGCATGGTGTTCCAGAGCTACGCGCTCTACCCGAGCATGACGGTGCGGGAGAACCTCGCGTTCCCGCTCAAGATGGCCAAGCGCTCGAAGGCCGAGATCGAGGAGAAGGTCGGCAAGGCCGCGGCGATGCTGCAGCTCGAGCCGCTGCTCGACCGTCGGCCCGCCCAGCTCTCCGGCGGCCAGCGCCAGCGCGTCGCCATCGGCCGCGCGCTGGTGCGCGAAGCCCGCGTGCTGCTGCTCGACGAGCCGCTCTCCAACCTCGACGCCAAGCTGCGCACCGACCTGCGCCGCGAGCTCAAGCAGCTGCATGCGCGCCTGGGCAACACGATGGTCTACGTCACGCACGACCAGGTCGAGGCCATGACGTTGGCCACGCGCATCGTCGTCATGCACCAGGGCGGCATCCAGCAGATCGGCACGCCGGCCGAGATCTACGAGCGGCCGCGCAACCTGCGCGTCGCAGGCTTCGTCGGCTCGCCGGCGATCAACCGCATTGAAGGCCGCATCGAAGGCGGCCAGTTCATGGCGCCGGGCGTTCAGCTGCCCGCGCCTGCGCAGCTGCACGGCCGCACCGGCACCGTCACGCTGGCGATTCGCCCTGAGCACGTGCGCATCGGCGCCGGCGAAACCTTCGCCGCGCAGCTGCAACTGGTCGAGCCGCTCGGCAACCAGCACGTGCTCTGGATGGACGCCAGCGGCACCACGATCAGCTCCGTCCTGCCCGGCCAGCCCGAAGTGCATGACGGCGACGCGCTGCGCTTCGGCTTCGACACGTCCAAGCTGCTCTGGTTCGACGCCGAAGGGGAACGCATCGAGCTCTGATCGCTGTTCACCCTAGGCGGGGGCTGCGCGCCGCGGCGATATGCTCGGCGCCCAGCGCCAGCCCGGGAACAGAACACCCCATGATCGAGCCAGTCGTGCCGCCCGTCGCGGCATCGAACGCGGACCTCCATGCAGAGGCCGAAGCCCACACTGCGCTGGCCGCGTTCTTCGCCCGCGTGCGCGCGCCGGCTCGAAGCGAGGCCGATGTGGAGGGAGCGCTGCAGGACGCCTTGCGCGACTTGGCCCCGTTGCCGGCCGCTGCCGTTGAGCGTTTCGAGGCGGGCTTGGCGCACATGCTGGTGCAGGGTTGGCAGCCTGGGCACGAGTTCCTGCTCGGCCCTGCCGCGCAACGCTTGGGGTGGTGCACTCACACGTCCCGGCTCGAGCGACTGGGCGCCACGGGCCGCGTGCTGAAGTTGGCGTTGCTTCAGCAGCAGTACTTCTTCCGGAAGCAACTGGGCGCTCAAGAGACCTATGACGCCTTGCTGCGCCGACTGCGCGACGCCACCGACCCGACCCAGCGTCTGCTGGTCGAAGACATCCCGCTGCTCTTCATCCTGAAGGAGCGCTGCCCGAACTGGCTGCCGATCGTGGTCCCGCGCGCCAACGTGGAACGCTGGTACGCCCTGCACGACGCGCTGCCCGAGTCGGCCAAGCCCAAGCGCCTGGCCGATATTGAGGAGTCGGCCGCCTCGAACCGCAGCCCCTGGGGCTGGATCATCTGGGTGGCCCTCGTGCTGATGCGCGTGCTCTACGAACTGCTCAAGTCGCACTGAGCAAAACGCGCTCAGTTCTCTTTGTAGATCCGCACCCAGTCGACCTTCATCTGAGCCGGGAACACCGTGTTCGCATCCGGCGAGCCGGGCCAGTCGCCGCCGACGGCGAGGTTCAGGATCACGAAGAACTTGCGTTCGAAGGCCCAGGTGGCCCCGGCCGGCAGCGAGGCCGGCGTGAGGCGCTGCAGCTCCACGCCGTCCACCAGCCACACCATCAGGTTCGGCTGCTTGACGAGCGTGAACGTGTGCCAGCCGCCGGCCCACGGCGTGACGCTGTTGAGCGGCTTGCCGATGCCGTTGGCGCCCGAGTAGCCGGGGCCGTGTGCGGTGCCGTAGACGGCCTGCGGTGTCTTGCCGACGTACTCCAGGATGTCGATCTCGCCCCGCGCGGGCCAGTCGCCGCTGTCGCCGAGGGCCCAGAACGCCGGCCAGATGCCCTGCCCGCCGGGGAAGTTGATGCGCGCTTCGACCTTGCCGTAGGTGAAGGTCACCTTGTTGGCCGTGGTCAGCCGCGCGGACGTGTAGCCGCATTGCGCGCCGTTCCAGCACGGCCCCGGGTTCGTCGCCTCCTGCGCGGTGATGATGAGGTTGCCGCTGCCGTCGAGCGCTGCATTGCGCGGCGCCGTCGTGTAGTACTCGAGCTCGTGGTTGCCCCAGCCCTCGGCCTCTGCGTTGCCGGTCTCGCTGTTCCAGTTCGTGCTGCTCGGCGCGGTGCCGGCCGTGCCGTCGAACTCGTCGCTCCAGACGAGCGTCCAGTTCGTTGGCAGGGGTGCGGGGGCGGCGGCCACGGGTGCCGGCGCAGGAGCGGGCGAGGGCGCCGCGCTGGCACCGCCACCGCCGCCGCAACCGACGAGCAGTGCCGCGATCGGCAGGAGCGAATTCCAGGGCCGGGGTGCAGGTTTGATCGGGTTCATGAGCTGTCTCCTCAGGTGTTGTCTCAGCGCTTCCAGTCCGCGAGGAAGCCGCGGTACCAGTCCGCGCTGGCCTTGGGCGTGCGCGCTTGCGTCTCGTAGTCGATGTGCACGATGCCGAAGCGCTTGAGGTAGCCGCTGGACCACTCGAAGTTGTCCATCAGGCTCCACACCATGTAGCCGGCCATCTTGACGCCGCGGTCCATCGCGTCGGCCACGGCGCCGATGTGCGTTTGCAGGTAGTCGATGCGGTCGTCGTCCTGCACGCGGCCGCTCACCACCTTCGCATCGGGGAAGGCGCCACCGTTCTCCGTCACCAGCATCGGCGGCAGGTTCGTGTAGTCGTGGTGCAGCAGGCAGAGCAGGTCGGTCAGGCCCTCGGGATAGATCTCCCAGCCCATGTCGGAGACTGGCAGGCCGCGGCCCTTGGCGTTCCAGTCGGTGCCGTCGGCCGAGACCACGCCGCGGCTGTAGTAGTTGATGCCGAGGTAGTCCATCGGCTCGCGGATGATTTCCATGTCGCCGGCCTGCACCTTCGGCGCGTCGGCGCCGAGTTCGGCGAGCGTGTCTTCCGGGTACTCGCCCTTGAACAGCGGGTCCGTGTAGAGGCGGCGGTTCAGGCCATCCACGCGGCGCGCGGCGGCCACGTCGGCCGGCATCGCGGTGGCCGGCATCTGCGGCGCGAGATTCAGCACGATGCCGAGCTGGCTCTTGGCGCCGTCGGCACGCAGTGCCTGCAACGTCAGGCCGTGGCTCAGCAGCAGGTGGTGCATGACCTGCATCGTCGTCGCGCGATTCTTGATGCCGGGCGCGAACACGCCTTGCTCATTGCCCAGCACGGCGACCACCCACGGTTCGTTGTGCGTGGTGATCGCGGCGCAGCGGTCGCCTAACGCCGCATTCACATGGCGCGAATACTCGACGAAGCGATGCACGGTGTCGCGGTTCTCCCAGCCGCCCTTGTCCTGCAATGCTTGCGGCAGGTCCCAGTGGTTGAGCGTGGCGTAAGCCGCGATGCCGCGCTTGGCCAGGCCGTCCACCAGCCGCTCGTAGAAGCTCAAGCCCTTGTCGTTCCACGCGCCCGAACCCAGCGGCTGCACACGCGGCCATGCGATCGAGAAGCGATAGGTGTTCACGCCGAGCGACGCGATCAGGTCCAGGTCTTCATCGAGCCGGTGGTAGTGATCGCACGCCACATCGCCATTGGAGCTGTCGGCGATCACACCGGGCTGGCGGCAGAAGCGGTCCCAGATGGACTCGCCCTTGCCGTCTTCTTGCCAGGCGCCCTCGATCTGGAAGGAACTGGTGGCCACGCCCCAGACGAAGTCCTTGGGAAAGCGGCGGTGCAAGGGGAGTTTGGACATGGCGGCTTCTTGTTTGCGTTTACTTGACGGCCCCTGCCGTGAGACCAGCGATCAGCTGGCGCGACGACAGGAGGAAGAGCACGAGCAGGGGCAGGGTGGCGATGGCCGAACCGGCCATCAGCGCCCCCCACTCGGTGTTGGTGGAGCTTTGCAGGCTGCGCAAAGCCAGCGGCAGCGTGTACTGGTCGGCACTGCGCAGCACGATCAGCGGCTGGAGGAAGTTGTTCCAGGAGGAGATGAAGGTGATCAACCCCAGCGTGCCCAGCGCCGGCCGCAACAGCGGCAGCGCCACGCGCCAGTAGATGCCGATCTCGCTCGCGCCGTCCATGCGCGCGGCGTTGAGCAGTTCCTGCGGCACGGTCGAGAGCGCGAACTGCCGCACGAGGAAGATGCCGAAGGCGCTCGCTGCACCGGGAATGTAGAGCGCGCGCTGCGTGTCGATCCAGCCGAGCTGGTCCATGATCATGAAGCTCGGGATGATGTTCATGAACGCCGGGATCATCATCGTGCCCATCACCAGCGCGAACAGCGCCTTCTTGAAGCGGAACTCCAGCATCGCGAAGGCGTAGCCCGCCATCGAGCAGAACAGCAGCGTCAGGCCCGTGGACATCAGCGCCACGTACAGGCTCCAGCCGAGGTTGCGCCAGAACGGCAGCCGGCTGGCGAGGATCTTGAAGTTGCCGAGGAACTCGCCGCCGAACCACAGCGGCGGCGGCACGTTGAAGATGTCGGTGCGTGACTGGCTGGCGAAGACGAACATGAACCAGAAGGGCGCCAGCATCAGCAGCGCGCCGATCAGCACGAGCAGCCACGCTGCGGGACGCGAGAGCAGCTTCGTCGTTGCGTTGGCGCTCATGCGAACACCGCCTTGCGTTCGCTGAACGCCTTGTTCGTCGCCCAGGTCAGGCCGGCGATGATGCCGAACATCATCCAGGCCAGCGCGCTGGCGGCACCGAAATCGTTGAAGTCGAAGGCCAGGCGGTAGAGGTACATCGCCACCGTCATGGCGGCCTGGTCGGAGCCGCCACGGCCGTTGGTGAGGATGAAGGGCTCCTCGAACAGCTGCATGCCGCCGATCACCGAGAGCGTCACCGCGAACAGCATCATCGGCTTCACCGCCGGCAGCGTGATGGCGCGGAACTGCGACCACGCGCCGGCGCCGTCGAGCCGTGCGGCTTCGTACAGATCCTTGGGCACCGTCTGCAAGGCCGCGAGATAGAGCACGACGTTGAAGCCGAGATAGCGCCAGAACACGAGGATCGCCACGGCCGGCTTGATCGTCGACGGGCTCCAGAGCCAGTTGATCGGGTCGATGCCGAAGGCGCCCGAGAGCGCGGCGTTGATCAGGCCGTAGTCCGTCGAGAACATCGAGGAGAACAGCATCGCCACGGCCACGGTCGACGTGATGTACGGCAGGAAGTAGGCGCCGGACAGCACGTTGCGCCAGCGGCCCATGCGACCGTGGAGGAACACGGCCAGCGGCAGGGCCACCAAGTGCTGCGGCAAGCCGGAAGCAATCGCGAGCCACAGCGTGTTGCGCAGCGATTTCCAGAACCAGCCGTCGGTCAGTGCGAACACGAAGTTATCGATGCCGACGAAGCGCATCGCGTCGAGGCCGCTCGTGGGCTCCCAGGACTGGAAGGCGAGCCACAGCGAGAACAGCAGCGGAAACAGTCCGAAGACGGCGAAGAGGATCAGGAACGGGCTGATCAGGATGTACGGTGCAAAGCGATTGGCAACGGTGCTCATGTCTTGACGTCGCCTAACGGTTCGCTCGGTGGACCAAGAGTGCCTGCGCGTCGGCCAGCGCCTCGGGGATCGGCTTGCCGTACTCGAGCACGTTGTCGAGCTCGCCGTTCACCACTTCATCAGCGAACTTGTTCTGCTTGTGCATCTGCGTGATCGGAATGCTGCGCGCGATGTCGCGCCACAACTGACGCGCTGGCTGGCCGGCGAGGAAGGGCAGCGGTTCGTCGAAGAAGGGATCGTCCTGCGCCGACAGCAGCGACGGGAAGCTGTCCTGCGTCTTGAAGGCCTGCAACTGGCGCGAGCGGCTCAAGCACAGCTCCTTGATCAGCGTCCACGCGGCCTGTTTCTTGGCCGGGTCGGAGCGGCGCGGGATCGCGTAGTACGTGCCGCCGTAGGCCACGCAGGTCCGCTCGGGTGGCATCGCGGCGCGCCACAGGCCTGCGGTCTTCGGCGCCACCCAGTTCGCCATCTGCCCGGCCATCCAGGCGCCGGACATTTCGGTTGCGAGACGTCCGCGCTTCAGGCTCTCGGCCCAGTCGTTGAACCAGGTGTCCACCTGCGCGTCGAGCTTCAGCTCGCGCACCCGCTTGGCGACCTCGAAGGCTCGCTGGAAGCGGTGCGAGGTGATCGCCGGCTGGCCCGAGGCGTCGAAGAACAGACCGTCGCCGGCCTTGGCGCCCGCGCGGGAGACGATGTCCTTCACCAGCCGCGTATGCCCGATCAGGTAGGCGCCGGTGGCGGCCTTGATGCGCGCGCCGGCTTCCACGTAGTCGTCCCAGGACCGCGTCAGGTCCTCTTCCTTCAAGCCTGCCTTGGCGAGCAAATCCGTCCGATAGAACAGCGTGCCCGGGCCGATGTCGGCCGGCATGGCGATGATCCGGTGCTCGCGGTTGCGCGCCTGCTCGAACGCGAAAGGCACGAACAGCGAGCGATAAGCCTCGGCGCCGAAGGCCGGCGCCGACAGATCGTCCAGCCCGTTGCCGAAGGCGAAGCGGCCCATGTAGCTCGACTCGAGCGCAATGATGTCCGGAAGGTGGCCCGAGGTGGACAGCGCCGTCGTCATGGCCGTGTGGTGGTCGTCGTACTGGCGGTTGACGATCTCCACCTCGATCTCCGGGTGCTGCGGCCCCCAGGTCTTCAGGCAGTCCTTGACGATCTGGTCCATCAGCGGGAAGGTCGCCACGCTGAGCTGGATCTTTTGGCCCTTCGTCTCCGCAGCCGGTGCGGGCAGACAGGCGCTGGCGCCAAGAGCGGCACCGGCCTGAAGCAGTTGGCGGCGGGAAAAACGGGGAAGGGCTTGTCTCATCACTTTTTATAGGTCGCTTGCAGGCCGTGCACCATCGCGGGGCCGACCTTGACAACTCCTGCGTCACGCGAGGAAGTCGTGAAAGCGCTTTCATCAAATTGTGCGGGCCCGGAACGCCCCGCGCAGCCGCATAAACCCTAGGAACAGAAAAGTTACAGCGCCTACACTTGCCGCCCAATGAACAGCCCGAAGAAAGCGCCGCCAAAACCGGCCGATGGGGTCGTCACCCTCGAACAGGTTGCCCAGGCCGCCGGCGTTTCGCCGAGCACGGTCTCGCGCATCCTGAACGGCACGGCCACTGTCAGCGAAGCCAAGCAGGAGGCCGTGCAGACCGCCATCCGCGAGCTCGGCTACCGGCCCAATCCGGTGGCGCGCGGGCTGGCGGGCGGGCGCACGCTCTCGATCGGCGTCGTCACGCAGGTGATCAGCAGCCCGTTCTACGGCGAGGCGCTGCTCGGCATCGAGCGGGAGCTCGAACGCGCCGGTTACGTGCCGCTGTTCGTCAGCGGCAACTGGCACGAGGATGACGAGCGCAAGGCGCTGCAGACCCTGCTCGCCCGCCGCGTGGACGGCGTGATCGTGCTCGCCGGCAGCCTCGGCGACGACGAGCTGATCGAGGTTTCGCGCTCCGTGCCGATGGTCGTCGTCGGCCGCCGCCTCCAGCAGCCGCGCCTGTTCAGCTTCGCCTTCGACAGCCGCACCGGCGCGCGCCTGGCCACCGAACATCTGATCGAGCAGGGGCACCGCCGCATCGTGCTGATCGCTGGCGATCTGATGCACGACGACGCTGTCGAGCGCCGTCAGGGCTACCTCGATGCGCTGGCCGCGGCCGGCATCGCGCCCGACCCCGAGCTGATCCTGCCCGGCGACTACAACGAGGCCAGCGGCATGCTCGCCGTCAACCAGCTGCTGGACCGGCACACCCGCTTCACGGCCATCTTCGCGTCGAACGACCAGATGGCTTTCGGCGCCGCGCTGGGCCTCTCGCGCCGCAATGTGCGCGTGCCGGACGACGTTTCGCTGGTCGGCTTCGACGACGTGATCATGGCTCGTTACACGGTCCCGCCGCTCACCACGGTGCGTCAGTCCGTGTACGAGATCGGTGCCGAAGCCGCCATCGCCATGCTGGCGATGCTGCGCGGCGAGACGCCCAAGGCCAGTCCGCCCGAGCCTGCGCTCGTGCTGCGCGAATCGACCCGGCGCGCCAGCCGCTGACCCGCCGACGAACGCGGCATGCGCCCGGGGCGCCCGCCCTTGATGCACCACTGTTGCGCTGACGTTGCACCACTGTTGCTCGATGCGGGAAAACCATGTGGTTCCATGCCCCTGATCGGCGCATCATGCACTGAAAGCGCTTTCAGCGCCTTTCACGGCAGTGGCCCCGGTCTCAGCAGTTCCGGCCTTTTCATCAGCCATTGCCGTGGCCTCGAGCAGTACTTTGCCCAGGTTTTTCGGCCCTTGCAGTACCCCCGGTCCCTTTAGCCGTCATTGCTGATGCATTGCGGCCAGGTTGCAAGCCCGCTTGAAAGCGCTACCAGTTGGCGCGACTTCAGGCGGACCATCAAAAGAACATATCTCTCGGAGACAAGCCCATGAAGTCAACCCGTCCCGCAGTCCGTCTGACGCGGCTCGCAGCGGCCAGCAGCCTGCTGTTCGCGGGCGCCGCAGTGCAGGCGCAAGACGCCGCGCCGGCCACGCAGCAGCTCGACACCGTCGTCGTGACCGGCATCCGCCAGTCGCTGGAGAGCTCGGTCAATCTCAAGCGCAATGCGCACGGCCTGGTCGATGGCATCGTGGCCGAAGACATCGGCAAGTTCCCGGACACCAACCTCGCTGAAGCCATGTCGCGCATCAGCGGCGTGTCCATCGACCGCAACAACGGCGAAGGCGCCAAGATCACGGTTCGCGGCATGGGCCCGGACTACAACCTGGTGCTGCTCAACGGCCGCCAGATGCCCGGCTCCAACGTGGACGGCAGCGCGCCCAGCTCGCGCTCTTTCGACTTCTCGAACCTCGCCGCCGAAGGCGTGTCGGCACTGGAGGTCTACAAGACCAGCCGTGCCGCCAGCCCCACGGGCGGCATGGGCGCCACGATCAACATTCGCACGCCGCGCCCCTTCGACAGCAAGCAGACCATCGCCAGCTTCGGCGTGAAGATGGTCAAGGACCAATCGGCGCAGCGCCTGCCTGAACCCGAGAAAGGCAAGAACGCCACGCCCGAGGTCTCCGGCATCTACAGCACGCAGTTCGCCGACGGCAAGTTCGGTATCGCGCTGATCGGCTCTTACCAAGTGCGGGACTCGGGCTACAACCAGGCCTATTCCAACAACGGCTGGAAGTCCTTCGACGGCATCAAGGACAACGACTGGAGCGGCACCAACGCCGTCTACGGCGGCCTGCCGAAGACGTCGCCGGACATCAAGAACCGCCCGGCCGTGGACTCGATCTACAGCGTGCCGCAGTCCTTCGCCTATGCCTTCACCGGCATCCATCGCGAGCGCAAGAACGGCCAGGTGGTGCTGCAGGCCAAGCCGATGCAGGACATGGTGGCCACGCTGGACTACACGCTGTCCGAGCAGAAGTTCCGTTCGACCCGCAACGACCTGTCGGCCTGGTTCGGCTTCGGCGGCCAGTTCGGCGAGTTCGAGACCGGTCACATCGCTTCGCCGATCGTCTACGGCGAGCACATGACGAACTCCGACCTGGCGATGGGCACCTCGCGCATCAAGACCAAGAACCAGAACAAGTCGCTGGGCCTGAACCTGACCTACAAGGCCAGCAACGCGCTGAGCTTCGAGCTGGACGGCCACCACTCCACCGCCACCTCCGGCGCGGACGATCCGCTGGGTACGGCCGTGACCATCGGCCTCTCGTCGCAGAACCGCGGCGACACCTCGGTCAACTACAGCCAGAAGTTCCCGGTCCTGACGATCGCCGGCACGCACGTCGATCCGTCGCTGATGCAGCTGCAAGGCTCGGTGTTCGGCAACAGCTACCAGCGCGACCAGGTCGACCAGTGGCAGGGCAAGGGCAACTGGAAGATCGACGAAGACAGCAGCCTGGACTTCGGCGTCAGCCTCACCAACGTGAAGAACCGTTCCGCGTTCGCCAACGTGCAGCGCGACACCTGGGGTGACAACATCGCCGGCGGCCCCGCCGCGATGCCGGACAGCATCTTCCACGCCGACTCGATCAGCAAGTACTTCAGCCGCATCCCTGGCCACGACAGCTCCGCGCTGTTCAACCAGTTCCTGTACTTCAACTTCGACGACGTGCGCAACGCGGCCATCGCCTACCTGGGCGGCGACCAGCTGATGAAGGCCTCCTTCGACTACAAGGACGATTTCCGCACGACGGAGAAGTCGCAGGCGATCTTCGCGCAGTACAACCACACCTGGGATCTGGGTCGCATGCCCCTGGAGGCCGCGATCGGCGGCCGCTACGAGCGGACCAAGGTGGATTCGCCGAGCACCGAGCGCGTGCCCACGTCCGTCGTCTGGAACGGCGGCAACGAGTTCAACCTGACCTACGCCAACGCCTCCTCGGCATCGGACGCCAAGGGCAAGTACGGCTACTTCCTGCCGTCCATCGACTTCGCCCTCGACGTGACCTCCGACACCAAGCTGCGCGCCAGCTACGGCACCACGATCGGCCGACCCGGCTGGGCGTCCATCCAGGGCGGCCGCACGGTGGGCAGCCCGGCACGGGTGGACGGCGGTTCCGGCTCGATGGGCAACCCGGCGCTCAAGCCGCTGAAGTCGAACAACTTCGACTTCTCGGCCGAGCACTACTACGCCAAGGGCAGCTACATCGCGGCGAGCTTCTTCCAGAAGAAGATCACCAACTACATCCAGTCGGTGGTGGTCAACAGCTCGCCGTACGACCTGCACACGCCAGCGATGGGCGCGTTCTTCAACGAGGCCATCACCGCGGGCTGCTCGGTCAGCGATCTGCCCTGCGTCTACAACTACATCGTGGCGCACCACCCGACCGCGCCGGGCGTCGATGCGGCCAACCACACCATCACCGGCCAGGCTTCCGACCCGACGATGGTGTTCAAGATGAGCACGCAGACCAACAGCCCGGACAAGAAGAACCTGCACGGCGTCGAGCTGAACTTCCAGCACACGTTCAACAACGGCTTCGGCGGCTCGATCAACTACACCCGCGTGCGCTCGGGCCTGGTCTACAAGAACGGCGTCGTCGGCGACCAGACCGGCACTGCGCTGGTCGGCCTGGGCGACTCGGGCAACCTGGTGGTCTTCTATGAAGACCTGACCTACAGCGCCCGGGTGGCCTACAACTGGCGCGGCAAGTACCTGTCGGGCAACTACGGCGGCGCTGAAGGCGCACAGCCGCTGTACACCGAGGCCTACGGCCAGGTGGACGTGAGCCTGGGCTACAACCTGGACAAGCACCTGTCCTTCCAGCTCGAGGCGATCAACCTGACCGACCAGTACACCCGCACGCAGATGCGCGACGCTCTGCAGCTCGGCGGCGTGACGCAGCTGGGCCGCCGTGTGATGCTGGGAGCACGGTACAAGTTCTAATGCCTGATTCAGGCTGACAATCAAGGGCCGCGCTTGCGCGGCCCTCTTTCCTTCAGAGCTTGTCCTTTGACTGATCCTGTCCAACAGATCCTGGTGCTGGGCGGCGGCTCGGCCGGCTGGCTGGTGGCGGCCCTGCTGGCCGCCGTGCACGGCGAGCCGCGCGGTGGCGTGCGCATCACGCTGATCGAATCGAGCGAGACGCCGCCGATCGGCGTCGGCGAGGGCACCTGGCCGAGCATGCGCGACACGCTGCGCCGCATCGGCCTGTCCGAGACCGACTTCGTGCGGCGCTGCCAGGCCTCGTTCAAGCAGGGTTCGCGCTTCGACGGCTGGGCGCGCGGTGCGCCTGGCACCGAAGGCGACCGCTACTACCATCCGTTCATGCTGCCGGTGGGCCATGGCGACGCCGACCTCGCACCGGCCTGGCTGGCGACGCAGGGCCCGCGTCCGTTCGCGGACGCTGTCAGCCCCAGCGTGCAGGTCTGCGAAGCGTCGCTCGCGCCCAAGCAGGTGCAGACGCCCGAATTCGCCGCCGTCGCCAACTACGCCTACCACTTCGACGCCGGCCTGTTCGGCCAGATGCTGCGCGAACATGCGGTCGAGCGCCTCGGCGTGCGCCATGTCGTCGACCATGTCGACGCCGTGATCACCCATGAAAGCGGCGCCAGGGCAGGCGACATCGCCGCGCTGCAGACGCGCGAGCACGGCCGCATCGAGGCCGACCTCTTCATCGACTGCTCGGGCCTCGCCTCGCGCCTGATCGGCCAGCATTTCGGCGTGCCGCTCAGGAGCGAGCGCGAGGTGCTTTTCAACGACGCGGCGCTGGCGCTTCAGGTGCCCTACGCGCACCCCGACGCGCCGCTGCCGTCCACCACCAACGCCACCGCCTGGGCCAAGGGCTGGATCTGGGACATCGGCCTGCCCACACGCCGCGGCGTCGGCTGCGTCTACTCGCGCGCCCACGCCAGCGAGGATGAGGCGCAGGCCGCGCTGCAGGCCTACCTCGACGCCACCGGCGCCCCGCCCGAGCGCGGCACGCCGCGGCCGATCCGCTTCGACCCCGGCTACCGCGAGCGCTTCTGGGTCCGCAACTGCGTGGCCATCGGCTTGTCCTCGGGCTTCATCGAGCCGCTGGAAGCGTCGGCGCTCGCGCTCGTCGAACTCTCCGCCGCGCGGCTTTGCGACGAGCTGCCGATGACCCACGCCACGATGCCCGCGATCGCGCGCCGCTTCAACGAAGACTTCAGCTACCGCTGGGCGCGCGTCATCGACTTCCTGAAGCTGCATTACGCGCTCAGCCGGCGCGACGACAGCGACTACTGGCGCGCCCACCGCGACCCGGCCACCTGGCCCGAACGCCTGCGCGAGCTGCTGCCGATGTGGCGCCTGCGCCCGCCGGCGCGGCACGACTTCGGCCGCATCGACGAAGTCTTCCCCGCCGCCAGCTACGAATACGTCCTCTACGGCATGGGTTTCCACCCGGATTTCGCGCCGCTGTCCGCCGCCAAACTGCAGGCCGCCCAAGGCTGCTTCGACGAGTCGAACCGCCTGGCCCGCCGGCTGCTGTCCGGGCTGCCGGGCCACCGCAGCCTGATCGACCACCTCCTTCGCCAAGCTTGAATCCCATGACCCGCCCCGCACTGCTCGACAACGTCACCCACCGTCACCTGCGCCTGCACACGGAACGCTCTGCGGCCCTGGGCGATGCACGCCAGTCGGCGCTGGCGCTTCCTGTCGAATTCCGCCATCTGCAGGCCTACTTCCCGATCGTGTTCCAGAAGGTCGAAGGTGACGGCGGTGGCTTCCAGCCCATTGCCTTGTTCGGCCTCGAAGAAGATCAGAACCTCTTCCTGACCGAGGCCGGCTGGGACGCCCCCATCATGCCGATGGCGATGCAGCGCGACCCCTTCCTGATCGGCCGCAACGAAGACACCCTGCAGGTCCACATCGACATGGACAGCCCGCGCATCGTGCGCCTGGAAGAGGGCGAGGTGGGCACCGCCGTCTTCATGCCGCACGGCGGCCACAGCGACTACCTCGACCACGTCATCAACCTGCTCGAGCACCTGCACGCGCACGTTCAGCATCTGCCCGACTTCATCGGCGCGCTGACGCGCCACGATCTGCTCGAGCCGTTCACGCTGGAGGTCGAACTGGCCGACGGCAGCGTCAGCCAGCTCTCGGGGCTCTACACGATCAACGAGGAGCGCCTCAGCACGCTGCCCGGCCACGTGCTCGAAGTGCTGCAGCACGAGAACCACCTGCTGCCGATGTACATGCAGCTGGCCTCGCTGTCGCAGCTGCCGCGGCTGATCGAACGGCAGAAGCGTCTGAAGTGATGGCGCGGCCGCTGATTCCATGAAGCCTCTCGAAGTCTGGCCCGGCCCTCTTGACCCCGAAGCACTGCCCGACGACCTGCTGCGCGCCGAGCGCCCGTGGGTGCTGCGCGGCCTCTATGCGCACTGGCCTGTCGTGCAGGCCGCGCGGCAGTCGGACATGGCGCTGGCGCAGTACCTGATGAGCTTCTACCGCGGCATGATGGTCGGCCTCTTCCAGATGCCGCCCGAAGCCAAGGGGCGCGCCTTCTACGAGGACGACACGCTCAGCAGCTTCAACTTCGCACGTCACACGGGCAGCCTGGAGCAAGTGCTGCTGGGCCTGTTGAATCTCGTGCCGGTGGAGGAGCCGCCGGCGCTGTACATGGGCTCGACCACGGTCGAGGCGGTGCTGCCCGGCTTCCTCGACGTCAACCGCCTCGGCCTCGGCGAGCGCGATGCGCTTGTCAGCATGTGGCTCGGCAACCGCAGCCGCGTCGCTGCGCACTACGACCTGCCGGACAACCTCGCCGTCGTCGCCGCCGGACGGCGCCGCTTCACGCTGTTCCCGCCGGAGCAGATCGGCAACCTCTACATGGGTCCGCTCGACCCCACGCCGGCCGGGCAACCGATCAGCCTCGTGGATTTCAGCGCACCCGACTTCGAGCGCTTCCCGCGCTTCGCCCGCGCGCTCGACGCGGCCGAGACCGCCGAGCTGGAGCCTGGCGACGCGATCTTCATCCCGAGCATGTGGTTCCATCACATCGAGGGACTGGCGCCGATCAACCTCCTGATCAACGCCTGGTGGCGGCAGACGCTGCAGCACGTCGATTCGCCGCTGATCACGCTGCAGCACGCGCTGCTGAGCCTGCGCCACCTGCCCGAGAAAGAGCGGCGCATCTGGTTGCACCACTTCAAGTACTTCGTCTTCGAGGCCGACGAGAGCACCTGGGCGCACATCCCGCCCGCGGCGCGCGGCGCGCTCGGACCGATCGACGAAGAGTTCTCGCGGCGCATGCGCGCCTACCTGATCCACCAGCTGAAACGGTGATGACGATGAACACTCCACAGACCACGAAGCCTTTCAACCGCATCGTCATCGCCGGTGGCGGAACGGCCGGCTGGATGGTGGCCGCGCTGGTGAGCAAGCTGCTCGGCCGGCAGCTCGACATCCGGCTCATCGAGTCGGAAGAGATCGGCACCGTGGGTGTCGGCGAGGCCACCATCCCCGCGCTGCTGACCTTCCACAACCTGCTCGGCATCAACGAGGCGGAGTTCATGGCCGCCACCCAGGCCACCTTCAAGCTCGGCATCAACTTCGAGGGATGGAAGGACGTCGGCCAGAACTACTTCCACTCCTTCGGCACCACCGGTACCGACCACTGGAGCGCGGGCTTCCAGCAGTTCTGGCTCAAGGGCCGTCGCGAAGGCATCGCCAAGGACTACGCCGCCTACAACCCCGAGACCGCTGCCGCCTTCGCCGGCCGCTTCGGTCACCTGCCGCGCAACGGCCTGAGCTACGCCTACCACCTCGACGCCGGTCGCTACGCGAAGTACCTGCGCGTGCTGAGCGAGGCGCACGGCGTGAAGCGCATCGAAGGCAAGATCGCCGCCGTGCTGCAAGACGGCCCGCAAGGCAAGGACGGCGACATCACCGCGCTGCAGATGCAGGACGGCTCGCGAATCGAGGGTGACCTCTTCATCGACTGCACGGGCTTCCGTTCCCTGCTGCTCGGCGAAACGCTCGGCGTCGGCTACGAGGACTGGACCCACTGGCTGCCCTGCGACCGCGCCGTGGCCGTGCAGACCGCCGCCGTGCGCGAGCCCTGGCCGTATACGCGAGCCATCGCGCATCCGTTCGGCTGGCAGTGGCGAATTCCGCTGCAGCACCGCGTCGGCAACGGCCTGGTCTACAGCAGCAAGGAAATGAGCGACGCGGACGCGCCAGAAGTGCTGAAGAAGAACGTCGAGGGCGAGCTGCTGATCCAACCGCGCGTGTTGAAGTTCACGCCCGGCCAGCGCCACAAGACCTGGGTGCGCAACTGCATCGCCGTGGGCCTGGCCAGCGGCTTCATCGAGCCGCTGGAGTCCACCAGCATCCACCTGATCCAGCGCGCGGCTGTCCGGCTCATGCAGCTCTTCCCGGCCGGCGGCATCTGCGCGGAAGACGTGGCCGAGTTCAACGCGCAATCGCAGCGCGAGCTCGAGCACATCCGCGATTTCATCGTGCTGCACTACCACGTGAACCAGCGCCAGGACTCGAACCTCTGGCGCCACGTCCGCGAGATGGACGTGCCCGCCAGCCTGCGCCACCGCATCGACCTGTTCCACGAGACCGGCCGCATCTTCCGCAGTGCCGATGAGCTGTTCGCCGACAACTCCTGGATCCAGGTCACGATGGGGCAGGGCGTCATGCCCAAGACCTATCACCCCGTGGCCGACCTCATGGGCCGCACCGAGCTGACCCACTTCCTCGGCGACATCCAGCTCAAGGTCGATCGCACGGTGGCGCAACTGCCCACGCATGGCGAATACCTTCGGCATTACTGCGCGCAGCGCGACGACTTGAAGAGCGCGGCGCCGATGGCTTGACCGAGAAGTTCAGCGAATCTTGCGCACTGCGTCAAAATTCGTATATACTCTCATTTCTCTGACGCGGGGTGGAGCAGTCTGGTAGCTCGTTGGGCTCATAACCCAAAGGTCGTAGGTTCAAATCCTGCCCCCGCAACCAAATACCAGTGCAAGCAGGCAGATGCTTGTGCAGCAAAGAACGCCAACCGCGAGGTTGGCGTTTTGCTTTGCGCGTTACTTCTTCACTTTCTTCTTCTTGTCCTCGATCGCCTTCCACTCGTCGATGTGAGCCTCCTCGCGCAGCACGCGCGATTGCGGATCGAGGGTGATGATGGCTTGCGCCGGGACCGTCAGTTCGCCCTGGCCGTCGGTCATCGGCAACTGCACGATGCGCTCGTTGACGCGCACTTCCAGCGGCATCGGGAAGGGCCCCCCGTCCTTCAGTTTCCAGCTCAGCTTGAGCTGATCGCCGCTGCGCTCCTCGATCAGCGCCGGCAGCGCCGCGTGATACAGGTAGGCATCGAAGAACCAGCCCAGGTCACGACCGCTGGCTTCGTTGGCCAGCTGCATGAATTCCTTCGTGCTGCTCCAGCGCGGCTGGAAGTTGCCGGGCACGGGCTTGTCGGTGCCATAGACCATGCGGCGCGTGGCGCTGAAGAAGGCGTCGTCGCCGATCAGGTTGCGCAATGTGTGCAGGATCAGCGCACCTTTGGCGTAGATGTCATTGGCCGGGCCGCCGCGCTTTTCGTTGTACACCGCCTCTTCGCTGCGCGAGGTGCCGCTGACCACGGGCGCCTTGTTCAGCAGCCCCTTGCGCATGGTGAACAGCGCATCCTGGAACTCCATCTCGCCCCGCATCGCCTGCAGGTACAGCGGCTGCATGTAGGAACCGAAGCCCTCGTGCAGCCACATGTCGTCCCAGTCGGCATTGGTCATCTGGTTGCCGAACCACTCGTGTGACAGCTCGTGGTGCAGCAGCCAGTCGTAGCCGTAGGGTGATTTGGCGTAGTTGTTGCCGTAGGCGTTGATGGTCTGGTGCTCCATGCCCAGGTGCGGCGTCTCGACCACGCCCATCTTCTCGTCACCGAAGGGATAGGGGCCGACGCGGTACTCGAAGAAGTCCAGCATCGGCGCGAACTCCGTGAACAGCCCCTGGGCCTCCTTCTCGTGGCCCTTCAGGTACCAGAAACGCAGCGGGATGGTGTTGCCGTAGCGGCTGACGTACTCGCCGGACAGCATTTCATACGGCCCGATGTTGAGTGCCACGCCGTAGGTGCTGGGACTCTTGGCGCGCCAGTCGTAGGTGCGCCAGCCGTCCTTTTCGGTCATGCCCAGCGCCACGCCGTTGCTGGCGGCGACCAGCGGCGACGGCACGGTGATGTGCAGGTCGATCAGCTGCGGCTTGCCCATCGGGTGGTCGATGCAAGGCCAGAACATGTCGCAGCCTTCGCCCTCCACCGTGGTGGCGATCCAGGGCTGGCCGTCGGCCGTGTGGCTCCAGGTGAAGGCGCCGTCCCAGGGCGGGCGCTTGGCCACCAGCGGCGTGCCGTGATAGCGGATCCGCACGGAGGTGCGGGCGCCGGCCGGGAGTGGCGTCGGGAGGGTCAGGTAGAGGCGGCCTTCCGGGTTGCTGATCGCGGCCGGGGCCAGGGCCACGCCATCCACGCTCGCGCTGTCGATGGGCAGGTCGCGGTCCAGCTCGACCGCGATGCGGGTCAGCGGCGCCTTCAGCAGGAAGGTCAGCGTGGCGTCGCCGCTGATGCTCTGGGTCGCCGGATCGACACGCAGCGCCAGGTCGACCTTTTCAAACGTCACCGCCAGCTGTTCGGGGGCGCGGGGCAGGCCGGAATCGACGGTGAATGGGCTGCGCGGGGTTGGGGTGGCGCAACCGGCCAGCAAGGCGCCGGCGGCAAGGCAGAGAGACAGACGTTTCATCGAGCTCTGGAGGTGTGAGGGTTATTCGTTGCCATTCTTGGCGAGGCGCGCCGCCAGCTTGAGCAGCGTGGGAACGCGCTTCCTGCCATGCATCGAGCGCAGCCGCACGCGGGCCGCGCCGATGTCGACGCCCGCGCAGGTCACGAACAGAGGCGGGGCTTCCTCTTCGCGCAGGACTTCGAACTGCGCGGAGAGTCCGGGCAGGCTCTTCTTCGACACGCCGATGACGGGTACCTTGCGATCGAGCACCTCGTAAAGGCGTTGCCCCCAGCCGGGCGTTTCAGCGGCGTCGAGATGCACGAACCCGTCGATCAGGATCAGCTCGGGCTCCAGCCGATGCTCGCGCAGGAGCTGGGTCACGCACGGCAACGTGCGCAGATCGAGTGCGCCCTTCGCCGGCTTCTCGACCTCCACGACTTGCGTGAGGTAGGTCTTGTCCGCCTCCGCGCTGTCCCAGGCGTCGAATGCCACGCCGGCGACAGTCGCCTGCGCCCCCTCGAATTGAACTGCCACGATGAGTTTCATGCGGCAGGATTATGAGAGCGCCGCTTCGTCAAGCAGTGTTTCCTGTCCTCCGGCTCCTACAGCGCGATCCGCCCGCTTCCGACCTGACCCCACGGCGCCCGGGGCTGCAATGCGGGAAGCAGTGTCGGTCGAGTCTTCGGGCGTATCGTCTGGACCATCCCAACACAGCACGGAGCAAGATATGCAATTGGCAATGATTGGCCTGGGTCGCATGGGCGCCAGCATGGTGCGGCGACTGATCCAGAAAGGCCATGAATGCGTGGTTCACGACCGGCAGAGCGCCGCCGTCGAGGCGATGCAAAAAGATGGAGCGATCCCGGCGGCATCGCTGGCCGAACTCGCCGCCAGGACGGCGCAGCCGCGTGCGATCTGGCTGATGGTGCCGGCCGCCGTGGTCGACGCCACGCTGAACGAGCTGCTCCCGCATCTCGCGCCCGGTGACATCGTCATCGACGGCGGCAATTCGTACTATCACGACGACATCCGTCGCGCCAAGGAACTGGAGGCGAAGGGCCTGCACTACGTGGACGTCGGCACCAGCGGCGGCGTGGCCGGCTTCGACCGCGGCTACTGCCTGATGATCGGCGGCGAGACCCAGACCGTTCAGCACCTGACGCCCATCTTCAGCGCACTCGTGCCCGGCGTGGACGCTGCGCCGCGCACCCGCGGCCGCACCGGCGAGCCGACCACCGCCGAGCAAGGTTTCCTGCACTGCGGCCCGCACGGCGCGGGGCACTTCGTGAAGATGGTGCACAACGGCATCGAGTACGGCCTGATGGCCGCCTACGCCGAAGGCCTGAACGTGCTGCGCAACGCCAACGTCGGCAAGCGCGACCACGCGATCGACGCGGAGACGACGCCGCAGCGCCACCCCGAGCACTACCAGTACGAGATGGACCTGCCGGCGATCACCGAGCTCTGGCGGCGCGGCAGCGTGGTCGGCTCCTGGCTGCTCGACCTGACGGCCAATGCGCTGCAGGCGGACCCGCAGCTCGAAGCCTACGGCGGCCGCGTGTCCGACTCCGGCGAAGGCCGCTGGACCATCCAGGCCGCCATCGACGAAGCCGTGCCCACGCCGGTGCTGAGCGCGGCGCTGTACTCGCGCTTCAGCTCGCGCGGCGAGGACAAGTTCGCCAACCAGGTGCTGTCGGCGATGCGTCACGGCTTCGGCGGGCATGTGGAGTCGAAGGGCGAGGCCAAGTCATGACCGGCCCGTCGAGCGCGCCCGTCGTCTTCCTGCTGGATGTCGACAACACGCTGCTCGACAACGATCGCGTCATTGCGGACTTGCGCGCGCACCTGGAGCGCGAGTTCGGCGCGACCAGCGCCGCCCGCTACTGGGCCGCTTTCGATGCGCTGCGCGAGCAGCTCGGCTACGTCGACTACCTCGGCGCGCTGCAGCGCTACCGCGCCGAGGTGGCCGACGACGACGATGCCGCACACCGGCTGCTGTCCGTCTCCAGCTTCCTGATCGACTATCCGTTCGCCGACCGCCTGTACCCGCAGGCGCTGGACGTGCTTCGACATCTCCGGCGCCTCGGTCCCACGGTGATCGTCAGCGACGGCGACGTCGTCTTCCAGCCTCGCAAGGTGCGCCGCTCCGGCCTCTGGGATGCCGTCGACGGCCGCGTGATGATCTTCGTCCACAAGGAGCGACAGCTCGACGCGCTGCTGCGCGCTCACCCGGCCGAACGCTACGTGATGGTGGACGACAAGCTGCGCCTGCTCACTGCCATGAAGCGCCAGCTCGGCCCGCGCCTGTTCACCGTCTTCGCGCGGCAGGGCCACTACGCGCTGGACACCGCCGAAGTGGCTCGTTATGCGCCGGCCGATCTCAGCATCGACCGCATTGCCGCCCTGCTCGACGTGGACTTCGCGTCGCGGCTCGGCTCGAACCAGGAGACGCCCTCATGAAGAATCCCAACACCCGTGCCCTGCACGACCTTGGTCAAAGCCTCTGGGTCGACAACATCACGCGGCAGATGCTCGACGACGGCACGCTCCAGCGCTACATCGACGAACTCAGCATCACCGGCCTCACGTCCAACCCGACGATCTTCGAGCATGCGATCGGCAAGAGCGAGGCGTACGACGCGCAGATTGCCGAGCTGGCGGGCGCGGGCAAGTCCGGCGAAGACTTGTTCTTCGAGCTGGCGATCACGGATCTGCAACGTGCAGCCGACCTATTCAAGCCGATTCACTCGGCCACCGGCGGCGTGGATGGCTGGGCCTCGCTGGAGTGCTCGCCGATGCTGGTGGACGATGCCGACGGCACCATCGCAGCCGCGGCGCAGCTGCACAAGGCAGCGGCCCGCGACAACATCTACATCAAGATCCCCGGCACCGCCGCGGGCGTGAAGGCCATCGAGGAATCGATCTTCGCGGGCGTGCCCGTCAACGTGACGTTGCTGTTCTCGCGCGAGCAGTATGTCGCCGCGGCCGAAGCCTATCTGCGTGGCATCGAACGGCGCATCGCTGCGGGCCTGGATCCGAAGATCGAATCCGTGGCCTCGCTGTTCGTCAGCCGCTGGGACGTGGCCGTGAAGGACCGCCTGCCGAAGGAGAAGCGCAACCGCTTGGGGCTCGCCATCGCGCAGCGCACGTATCGCGCCTACCGTGAGCTGCTCGCTTCGCCCCGCTGGCAGAAGCTGGCCACTGCCGGCGCGCACCCGCAGCGCCTGCTCTGGGCCAGCACCGGCACCAAGGACCCCGACGCGCCGGACACGCTGTACGTGGAGGCATTGGCCGCGCCCGACACCGTCGACACGCTGCCCGACAAGACGCTGGACGCCTTGGCCGATCACGGCAAGCTCGGCGCCGTGATGGCGCTGGACGGTGGCGATGCGGAAAGCGTGATCGCCGAACTGCGTGCGCTCGGCATCGACGACGCGGCGCTCGCGGCGCAACTGCAGCAGGAGGGCGGCGATTCGTTCAAGAAGTCCTGGGAGGCTCTGCTGAGGGGCATCGCGGAGAAGGCCAAGGCATGAGCAACAACACCGCACTGACGCAGAGCTCGGCCTGGCAAGCGCTCCTCGTCCATCACGGCGAGATCGGTCAACGGCATTTGCGCGACCTGTTCGCGGAGGACGCGAAGCGCGGCGAACGCCTGGTCGCCGAAGCGGAGGGGCTCTATCTCGACTACTCGAAGAATCGCGTCAACGATGACACGCTGCGGCTGCTGCTCGCGCTCGCCACCGAGCGCGGCCTGCAGGATCGCATCGCAGCGATGTTCCGCGGCGACGTGATCAACACGACCGAGCAGCGCTCCGTGCTGCACATCGCGCTGCGCCGTCCCAAAAACATGCCGCTCATCGTTGACGGCACCGATGTCGTCGCCGACGTCCACGGCGTGCTCGACGCCATGACCCGCTTCGCCGAGAACCTGCGCAGCGGCGACTGGCGTGGCCACACCGGCAAACGCATCCGCAACATCATCAACATCGGCATCGGCGGCTCCGACCTCGGCCCCGTCATGGCCTACGAGGCGCTGCGCCACTACAGCGACCGGGCGCTGACGCTGCGCTTCGTCTCCAACGTCGACGGCACCGACCTGGCCGAAGCGACGCGCGACCTCGACGCCGCGGAGACGCTGTTCATCGTCTGCTCCAAGACCTTCACCACGCAGGAGACGCTGACCAATGCGCACGCGGCGCGTGACTGGTGCATTGCGAAACTCGGTGATGAGGCGGCGGTGGCGAAGCACTTCGTCGCCGTGTCAACGAACACAGAAGGCGTGCAGAAGTTCGGCATCGCGCCGGAGAACATGTTCGGCTTCTGGGACTGGGTGGGCGGCCGCTACTCGATGGATTCCGCCATCGGCCTGTCCACGCTGATCGCCGTCGGCCCGGATCACTTCCGCGCGCTGCTCGGCGGCTTCCACGCGATGGACGAACACTTCCGCACGGTGCCGCTGGCTCAGAACCTGCCGGTGCTGATGGGCCTGCTCGCGATCTGGAACAACAACTTTCTCGGCGCCGCGACGCAGGCGGTGCTGCCGTACGAGCAGTACCTCAAGCGCCTGCCGGCCTACCTCCAGCAGCTGACGATGGAGAGCAACGGCAAGCGCGTGCGCGAAGACGGTCAGCCCGTCGGCGTGAGCACCTCGCCCATCGTCTGGGGTGAGCCGGGAACGAACGGTCAGCACTCGTTCTACCAGCTGATCCACCAGGGCACGCGAATCGTGCCGTGCGACTTCATCGGCTTCGCCAACACGCTCAATCCGCTCGGCGACCAGCACGACCTGCTGATGGCCAATCTGTTCGCGCAGAGCGAGGCGCTGGCCTTCGGCAAGACGGCCGACGAAGTGAAGGCGGAAGGCACCGCGCCGGAGCTGATCCCGCACCGCGTCTTCGAGGGCAACCGCCCGACGAACACGCTGCTGGCCGAGCGGCTCACGCCTGCCGTGCTCGGCGCGCTGGTGGCGTTGTACGAGCACAGCGTGTTCACGCAGGGCACGGTCTGGGGCATCGACTCCTTCGACCAGTGGGGGGTGGAGCTGGGCAAGTCGCTGGCGAAGAAGACGGCGGCCGAGCTGATCGGCGCGGAGGAGCCGAAGCTCCAGCACGACAGCTCCACCAACACGCTGATCCGGCGTTATCGAAGGCTGCGCTCACAAGGAGGGAGCTGACATGAACTCACAAGCCCTCATGCAAACCGCCCGCGACCTGGTCGCCGGCGACCGCGGCCTGCTGGCCATGGACGAGAGCACGCCGACCTGCGACAAGCGCTTCGCCAAGCTCGGCATCCCGACCACGGTGGAGATGCGGCGCGCGTACCGCGACATGATCGTGACCACGCCGAACCTCTCCAGCAACATCAGCGGTGCCATCCTCTTCGATGAAACCATCCGCCAGCAGACCCTCGCCGGCGTGCCATTCGCGCAGGCGCTGGAGAAGGCGGGCATCGTGCCGGGCATCAAGGTCGATGCGGGTGCCAAGCCGTTGGCGGGCTTCAAGGATGAAGTCGTGACCGAGGGCCTGGATGGGTTGCGCGAGCGGCTTGCCGAGTACGCCGGGATGGGCGCACGCTTCGCCAAGTGGCGCGCCGTGATCCGTATTGGCGACGGTCTGCCCACCACGGCCTGCCTGCACGCGAACGCGCATGCTCTGGCCCGTTACGCAGCGTTATGTCAGGAAGCTGGGCTGGTGCCCATCGTCGAGCCCGAAGTGCTGATGGACGGCGACCACTCGCTCGAACGCTGCGCCGCCGTGACGGATGCAGCGCTGCATGCGGTGTTCGCCGCGCTGCACGAAGAGCGTGTGCTGCTCGAAGGCATGCTGCTGAAGCCGAACATGGTGGTCCCTGGCGAGGACGCAGCTGATCAGGCCAGCATCGATGCCGTGGCCGACGCCACCGTCGGATGCTTCCTGCGCAACGTACCCGCCGCAGTACCGGGGATCGTGTTCCTCTCGGGCGGGCAGGAGTCGAAGCTCGCGTCTGCGCATCTGAACGCAATGAACACACGCTTCGAGGGCCGCATGCCCTGGGCGCTGGCCTTCTCCTTCGCGCGCGCGATCCAGCAGCCCGCGCTGGAACTCTGGCGCGGCCGGCCCGAGAACGTCGCCGTCGCCCAGCAGGCGCTGCTCCACCGCGCCGAGTGCAACCGCGCCGCGCGCCGTGGTGAATACGACGCCGCCAACGACCGAACCTGAAAGCCATCGCATGACCGCCACCGATCTCGACCAGCAATGCATCAACACGCTGCGCTTCCTGTCCGTGGACATGGTGCAAAAGGCCGACAGCGGCCACCCCGGCTTGCCGCTCGGTGCCGCGCCGATGGCCTATGTGCTCTGGACGCGCTTCCTCAAGCACCGTCCGGACAACCCGTTATGGGCCGACCGCGACCGCTTCGTGCTCTCGGCCGGCCACGGCTCGGCGCTGCTCTACAGCTTGTTGCACCTGACCGGCTACGACCTGCCGCTGGACGACATCCAGCGCTTCCGCCAATGGGGCAGCAAGGCGCCGGGGCATCCGGAGCGCGGCCATACCGCAGGCGTTGAAGTGACGACCGGGCCGCTTGGGCAAGGCTTCGCCAACGCCGTCGGCCTGGCCATCGCCGAGGCGCAACTGGCGGCGCGCTACAACCGCGAGGGTCACACGGTCGTCGACCACCACACCTGGTGCATCGCCAGCGATGGGGACCTGATGGAAGGCGTCGCCGCGGAAGCCGCTTCGCTGGCCGGCCACCTGAAGCTCGGCAAGCTGATCTGCCTGTACGACAACAACGAGGTGACGCTCTCCGCCGGCACTGACATGACCTTCTCCGAAGATCGCGCCAAGCGGTTCGAGGCCTACGGCTGGCAGACGATCAGCGTGGACGATGGCAACGACCTCGATGCGATCGAGGCCGCACTCACCGCCGCGCGCGATGAGACCGGGCGCCCGTCGCTGATCCTCGTGCGCACGCACCTGGGCTTCGGCTCGCCGCTGCAAGACAGCTTCAAGGCCCACGGTTCGCCGCTGGGCGCAGAGAACGTGAAGAAGACAAAGGAAGCGCTCGGCTGGCCCGTCGAGCCGCCGTTCCTGATTCCCGACGAAGCGCTGGCGCATTTGCGCGAAGCCATGCAACGCGGCAAGGAAGCCGAGACCGCGTGGAACGCACGCATCGACGCCTATGCCAAAGCCCAACCCGACCTCGCCCGCGAGCTGCAACAACGTCTGCGCGGCGAACTGCCTTCCGGCTGGGACGCCGACATTCCCGCCTTCCCCGCCGACGCCAAAGGCATTGCCACCCGCGTCGCCAGCGGCAAGGTGATGAACGCCCTCGCCGCGCATCTGCCCGCGCTGGCGGGCGGCTCGGCCGACCTGGACCCGTCCACGCACACCGCGCTGAAAGGGCAGGGCGACTTCAACCCGCCGCCAGCCGAAGGCAGCGCCGCCTGCGAAGGCTCCGACGGCGGCGGCTGGAGCTACGCCGGCCGCAACGTGCACTTCGGCGTGCGCGAGCACGCGATGGGCGCCATCGTCAATGGCATGTCCGCGCATGGGGGCTTCATCGCCTACGGCTCCACCTTCCTGATCTTCTCCGACTACATGCGCCCGCCGATCCGCCTGGCCGCACTCTCGGGCCTGCATGTGGTCCACGTCTTCACGCACGACAGCCTGGCACTCGGCGAAGACGGCCCCACGCACCAGCCGATCGAGCAACTCGCCAACCTGCGCGCCGTGCCCAACACGACACTGCTGCGTCCGGCCGATGCCAACGAGACGGCGGTGGCCTGGAAGATCGCCATCGAGACGCGCGACCGCCCGGTGCTGCTGGCGCTGTCGCGGCAGGACGTGCCTACGCTGGACCGCAGCCGCGTCGCGAGCGCCGAGGGCGCGCGCCGCGGCGCGTACGTGCTCAGCGATTCGGCCTCGTCGTCGCCGAGCCTGATCCTGATCGCCAGCGGCTCGGAAGTCGGCCTCATCACCGCCGCAGCCGAAAAACTCGTTGCAGAAGGCATCGCCGTCCGCTGCGTCTCCATGCCCAGCTGGGACCTGTTCGAGGCGCAGCCGCAGGCTTACCGGGACGAGGTGCTGCCGCCTGCGGCCACCGCGCGACTGGCCGTCGAGCTGGGCGTTCGCCAGGGCTGGGACCGCTACATCGGCCCGGCCGGCGACATGCTGGGCCTGGACCGCTTTGGCGCCTCCGCACCGGCCGGCGAACTGCTGGCGCGCTACGGCTTCACGGTCGAGGCGGTCGTGGAGCGCGCGAAGCGCTTGCTTCACCACCCTTGAACCTGAGGCGCTTCACCAGGTTTCCAGACCGGGTTTCTTATTCCGGCGCCGGCGCGCCCGAGTTTCTGCGCTTGAATATCGGCTAAATCGGCAATATGTATTTCTGATTGCCGAATGTGAAGTTTTATTGCCGAATGAATATCAAGTCACACAAACAGACAAATCGACTGTATCGAGTCATTGCCGTCTGAAGGCTTTCTCACGGGTAGACGCCAGGGTGGATGGAATTTCCACGCCTTTTTTCTAGGGTAATTTCCTAGTCGTTTTACCGCGATTTTGGCCGTCACCCCTCAACAACACCCCCGGTTGCTGCGCATTATTTTCTGTCATCAAACCATCTAATAATTTTGAAAATTCTAGGGAACAGGGCCGCCCATTCGGGCTGCTTGCTTTTTTGAGACGGACGCGCCGCTTGCGCTCAACAGGAGTGATTGGAATGACTCAACCGAAATTTGGCCGCTTTGCCCTCACGGCGCTGAGCGTGGCGATAACTGCCCTGGCTGCAACTGCAGTGCATGCGCAAACGATTGCTGACCCCGCGAAAGCCGCTGCCGAACCGGCAAAATCGGCCAGCGACGCGTCGCAGGACAAGCCGCAGCGTGCCAACGCTTCGACCACGTCGAACACGACGAACGCCAACGCCACGAAGGCCACCATCGAGGCCCTGGAGAAGGTGACCGTCGAAGGTCGCCAGACGCTCGGCGGCGGCCTGATGTCGGTGCAGGTGGCACCGAAGGCCGTGTCGACGATCACCCGCGCTGCCATTGAAGAAGCCGCGCCCGGCGTGACCTACGCGCAGCTGATCGACACCATCCCTGGCGTCGTCGCCATCACGGACGACCCGAGCGGCCTGTTCGACGCCAACTACCAGATCCGCGGCTTCACCAACGACCAGATCGGCGTGACGGTGAACGGCGCCCCGGTCAACGACAGCGGCAACTACCGTGTCTACCCGACCGAGTACGGCGACACGGAGAACATGAACGACATCACCGTGCTGCACGGCTACCCGGATGTGGACCAGGCCGTGGCCGGTGCTGCCGGCGGCTCGATCGCATGGTCGACCATCGACCCCTCGCACAAGTTCAGCTTCGACACCACGCTCTCCGCCGGCAGCAACAGCTACCAGCGCGAATTCATGCGCGTGCAGACCGGCGACATCGGCCCGGTGCGCTCGTGGATCTCCTACTCGCACAACAGCACGGACGTGTGGCGCGGCCAGGGTGGCGCCCAGGTCTGGAAGGTCGACGGCAAGTCGGTCTGGACCATCGACGGCGGCAACTCCATCTCCGCCTCGCTGCAGTACAACCACCTGATCCGCACCGGCGGCTACCAGTTCGAAACCCAGGCCACGGCCGCCTCGAACTACAACGCCAACTACGACACCGCGTACACCGGCTCGAACACCAACTACTACAAGCTGCACGTCAATCCGTTCAAGGATTACATGCTGAGCCTGGACGGCGAGTTCACGCTGAGCAGCTCGGTGCACGCCACCATCATTCCGTACTTCCAGTACGGCTCGGGCGGCGGCGGCTCCGGCTACACCTTCACCGAGAACACCACCGCAGCCAACGTCGGCCGCTTCAGCTACGTCAACTTCGACCTGGACGGTGACGGTGCCGTCACCAACGGCAAGAAGGTCATGACGTACTCGTACAGCGGTTCGCAAACCTGGCGTCCGGGCGTGATCGCCAAGCTGATCCAGGACTTCGGCGACACCGACACGCTGACCTACGGCTTCTGGTACGAGCGTCCGCGCCAGAACCAGAGCCAGACCTACTCCAAGGTCGATGCAGCCGGCAACCCGCTCGACATCTGGGGCGAGACCAACCTGATCCCCTACGTCAACGGCGGCGGCCCGCAGTACAACTACCTGGACCAGACCACCACCACGCTCAAGCGCGTCTTCGTCAGCAACGAGTGGACGCCGAACGACAAGTGGACGGTGACCCTGGCCGGCGGCTACACCAACATCGAACGCAAGGGCTACGGCTACCAGCATTTCGGCGCGCACGCAGCGGCGGCCAGCCTGGCCTACACCAACCAGTTCGGCGGCTACGCGGACCACACCTGGAACAAGTTCACCCCGTCCGCGGGCGTGAAGTACCAGTTCGACCGTGCCAACCAGTTCTTCCTGGGCTACGGCCGCAGCTTCCGCGCGCCGGTCAACGGCGTGGTCACGCAGAGCGACGCCGTGCTGGCGTTCTACCAGGCGAATCCGGGCGAGGTCTCCTTCAGCGGCTTCACGCCGGCACAGCTGCAGGCGATCCTGGCCAACCTGTCCGTCAACAAGCCGGAAACCGCAGACACGCTGGACCTCGGCTGGCGCTATTACCAGGGCGCCTTCTCGGCCAGCCTGGACGCCTACGCCTCCAACCTGAAGAACAAGCAGGTCAACGGCTTTGACAGCGCCAGCAACCAGACCGTGTACATGGCCGTTCCGAAGCTGCACCAGCGCGGCTTTAACGCCGAAGGCAGCTACAAGGTCTACAAGGACCTGAGCCTGTACGCCTCGTACGCGTACACGAAGTCGACCATCATGGACGACACCTTCGCCCTCGGCGACGGCACGTACCCGACCGCAGGCAAGGCCTTCGTCGACATCCCGAAGAACACCTTCGCCCTCGGCGTGAACTACCACCACGGCCCGTTCTGGATCAGCGTGAACGGCAAGTACCGCAGCTCGTTCTGGGCGGACTGGGTCAACACCGAAAGCGCGCCGGGCTACACCACGGTGAACCTGAACACCGGCTGGAACTTCGGCGACGTGGCCTCCTGGGCCCACAAGGTCAAGCTCAAGTTCAACGTGACCAACCTGACCGACAAGAAGGCGGTCACCTTCGCCAGCGCGACCAACTTCCTGTCCGTTGCCGGCCCGACCGACGCGAACACCGGCAAGGCGCTGTACGCCAGCCCCTCGACCTACAACCTGCTGGCTCCGCGCTCGTTCTCGGTGACCTTGAGCGCCTCTTTCAACTGATTCAAGTTTTCACCGGCGAATGAGCCGGTTAGGTAAGGAATCCCTTCATGAAGAAGACCAATTTCTGGATGGCCGGCGCCGCGATGTCGCTGCTGGCTACGGTGTCCGGCTGCGGCGGCGGCAGTGACAACATCAGCACCAGCCACCCGGCGCCGACCGTGACGGCGACGCTGCCGACCTCGGCCACCGCGGGCGTGGCCGTGAGCATCACCAACATCACGGCGACCAATGCGGCCGCCGTCGTGGTGGACTGGGGCGATGGCTTGCAGGATGCCCCTGCCACCATCCCCACCAGCCTGACCCACACGTACCTGGCCACCGCGACCTGCGTGAAGGCCGGCTCCTGCGTCATCGACCTCTCGGCGCTCTCCAACGGCATCTCGACCGCTGCTGAGCTGAAGGGCACTGTGGTGGTCAGCCCGGCCCCGACGCTGGCCGCCACGTTCGCGCCCAACGGTACCGCCGGCCAGCCGTACACCGTCACCGGCGTCGCCGCCGCCAATGCCACGGGCCTGTCCGTGGACTGGGGCGACGGCGTGAAGGAAACGCCGGCCGTGGCCGCCACGAGCCTGACGCACACCTACGCTGCAGCGGGCAGCTACACGATCGACATGATCGCGAGCGGCAAGAACGGCACCTCGGCCGAGCAGAAGGGTTCGGTCACGATCAACCCCGCGGCCGCGCCGGTCCTGAACGCCACGCTGCCCACCCGCGGCGGCGTCGGCATCGCCACGTCCATCACCGGCATCTCGAACAACAACGGCACGGCCCTGTCCGTGAACTGGGGCGACGGCACGACCGACACCCCGGCCGTCTCTTCGACGACCGTGTCGCACACCTACGGCGCAGCCGGCACCTTCACGATCACGATGACGCTGGCCGGCCCGCCGAGCAGCACGCCGGTCACCCAGAGCGGCAGCATCACGATCAACGTGCCGGATCTGTTCATCAGCCAGTACATGACGGGCACCGGCAGCAACAAGGCGATCGAGATCTACAACCCGACCTCGGCTGCCGTGGACCTGAGCGCCTACTCCGTGACGGCCTGGAACAACGGCATCGGCCCGACCACTGCCACCGCGAGCAACAACGCAGGCGGCACGCTGCAACTGACCGGCATGCTGGCTTCGCACCAGACCGTGCTGATCTACAACGCTTCGGCGACCACGCTCAAGACCGCAGCCGATGCCGCAGTCACGGCCGGTACGGCCATCAAGATCGCAGACGGCACGTTCAACGCCAACTACGCTGTCAGCTCGCAGGTGACCGCGTTCAACGGTGACGACGTCATCCAGCTGAAGAAGTCCGGCGTGGTGATCGACAGCTTCGGCATCGCCGGTCTGCGTCCCACCGTGAGCGGTTCCGGTGCAACGGCCTTGGGCGGCTGGGGCAAGGCCACGACCGACAACATGTATCACACGCTGGTCCGCAAGGCCGGCGTCGTGAGCGGCAACGTGCCGGTCTCGTCGGGCACCACGCCGTACTGGGATCCGGTGGCCGATCCGAACGGCTATGACGCCGGCGCGATCGACGACTACACCAACCTGGGTGTCCGCTGATCACTGAAGCCTGAGGGCCGGGCAGCCGCCCGGCCCTTCCACCTGAACGAACCTGCAGCCCTGCCGTCCCGACAGGGCTGTTCTTTTTTGGATTGCATGCACATGACCTTCTCCCGCAAGTGGCGCCGCCGCGCCCTGGCCACCGCCGCCGCCGTGACGGCCCTCGTCGGCTCCAGCGCCATCGCCTGGAGCCACGTCGGCCACTGGCTGGTCGGCGATCTGGCCCAACCCCTGCTCACGCCCGCCGCGCAAGCGCAGGTCGCCGTCCTGCTCAAGGGCGAGGCCGACCCGACGCTGGCCGGCGTGGCCTCCTGGGCCGATGAGATCCGCAGCTCCGGCACCGAGCTGGCACAGAAGTCCGGCAAGTGGCACTACGTCGACCTCGACCCGAACCGCTGCGAGTACGAGCCCAAGACCATGTGCCCGGACGGCGCCTGCGTGATCGCCGCGATCGACGTGCAGCGCAAGATCCTCGGCGACACCGCGCAGCCGCTCGAAGCGCGCCGCGATGCGCTGAAGTTCCTCGTCCACTTCATCGGCGATGTGCACCAGCCGCTGCATGCCGGCGCGCGCCAGGACGCCGAGGGCCACACCGACGCCGGCGGCAACAAGTACCAGATCAGCCTGCGCACGGCCGTGGCCCAGGAAGGCCGCGGCAAGCACCGCGCCGTGGGCGAGCCCGTGGGCACGAACCTGCACGCGGTCTGGGACTACTACGAGCTGGAATCGGCCGTGATGTCGCCGGAGAACTACGCCGCCAAGCTGCGCAAGGACGGCATCCCGCAGATCGCGCCGGACGCGCTGGGCACGCCGACCGACTGGGCCATCGAATCCTGCAAGGGCATCAACGCCCAGGGCCTGTACCCGCAGGACAGCGATGGCCAGTGGCAGCACAAGATCGGCTCGACCTACCTCGACGCCAAGCGCGCCTACGCCGAAGAGCGCGTGCGCCTGGCCGCCGGCCGCCTGGCCGAGGTTCTCAACGAAACGCTGAAGTAAGACCCGGTCTCAGCCGAGCAGTTCGTCCAGCTGGTCGAACGCTTCGTCGTTCCAGGCGAGGCCTTGGCTGAGGTCCTCGTCGAGGGCCTCTTTCGACGGATAGAGCTCGTGCACGACGAGCAGCGTCTGCCCGGCCCGTTCCTCGAACGTGACCGTGGTGACCTGCCCGTTGCCGCCCGACTCGTCGTTCGTCCAGACGATGCGCGAGGGCGGCACCACCTCCAGGTACTTGCCGTGGAAAGCCAGGCCGTCCGGGGCGGACGGGTGCTCGAACACGAGGCGGTAGCTGCCGCCGGTGCGGACGTCGAGCTCGCAGGCCAGCATCGCCATGCCCAGCGACTTGGGCACCCACCAGCGCTTGAACAGCTCCGGTTTCGTCCAGGCCTCGAACACGAGGTGCTGCGGCCCGTTGACCGTGCGCGTGACGAGCAGTTCGCGGTCGGACTTGCGTTCGACCGACATGCGCTGCTTCTTGGGGTTAGCTTGAGGGCTTGCTTTTGCGTCCATGGACGGTCTCCTTGAGTTTCAATTCCTCGACCACCTGGTCCAGCGCGTCGAAGCGCGCCTCCCAGAGCTGGCGATAGCGTTCGATCCACATCGCTTCCTCCTCCAGCCGGCGCTGGCCGAGCCGGCAGTTGCGCACCCGGCCGACCTTCTCGGTCACGACGAAGCCCGCGCGCTCCAGCACGCCGACGTGCTTCTTCATGCCCGTGAGGGTCATGCGGAACCTGGCGGCGAGGTCGGTGATGGAGGCGTCGGCGCGCCCGAGCTGTTCGAGAACACCCCGTCGCGTCGCGTCCGAGAGCGCGGCGAAGGAGGCGTCGAGCGGTGCGATTGAATACTGAACCATGTGGTTCACTATAGGCGCAGCCGCAGAGATGCGCAAGTCCCACGATGGCCGACGACCCTGCAAGGTCATTGGTGGTGCATTCAGCGAGGGGCGGGCGGGCTTGGCAACATGGCGGACTTTTGCAGATGCAGTCCGCGATGGCGCCCGACGAAGAGAACAAGAACGAGCAGGGCCTCGGCCCTCGCGGACGCAGCGCCCTGATCGCGGTCCTGTTGGGCGTCATGCTGTCCACGCTGGACACCGCCATCGCCAACGTCGCGCTGCCGACGATTGCCGCCGACCTGCACTCGCCTGCCGCTGCCGCGATCTGGGTCATCAACGCTTATCAACTGGCCGTCGTGGCGACCATGCTGCCCTTCGCTGCGCTCGGTGACGGCATCGGCCCGCGCCGCATCTTCCTCGGCGGCCTGGTGCTGTTCACGGCCGCCTCGGGGCTTTGCATGGCCGCGGGCACGGTCGAGCTGCTCGCCGCAGCGCGCGCGTTCCAGGGCATCGGCGCCGGCGCCATGATGAGCGTGAACATCGCGCTGATCCGCCAGATCTATCCGCCTTCGCAGCTCGGCCGCGGCGTGGGCATGAACGCCCTGGTCGGCAGCATCGGCTTCGTGATCGGTCCGACGGTGGCCTCGCTGCTGCTGACCGCCGCCAGCTGGCCCTGGCTGTTCGGCATCAACGTGCCGTTGGGCGTGCTGGCGATCGCCTGCGCGTGGCCGACGCTGCCCAGCAGCCCGCCGCGGCCGCACGGCTTCGACGTCATCACCGCCGCGCTGACGGCGACCAGTTTCGCGGCGCTGATCTTCGCGCTCGGTTCGATGGCGCAGCTGGCCTCGTGGGCGCAGGTGCTGCCGGCGGTGGCGCTGACGCTCGTCTCCGGCGCCGCATTGCTGTACCGCGAACGCGGCCACGCCACGCCGATGTTCCCGCTGGACCTGCTGCGCCGGCCGATGTTTTCGCTGTCCGCCGTCACGGCGATCTGCGCCTTCGCCACACAGGGCCTGGCCTTCGTCTCGCTGCCGTTCTATTTCGAGCAGGCGCTGCACCGCGATGCCGCGCATGCCGGCTATCTGATGAGCGCGTGGCCCGTCGTCGTCGCGCTTGCCGCGCCGCTGGCCGGGCGCCTGTCGGACCGGCATCCGCCGGGCCTGCTCGGCGGCATCGGCCTGGCGCTGCTGGCTGCCGGCATGTGCGGGCTGGCGCTGCTCCCCGCCGAGCCGCCGATGCCCTGGCTCGTGCTCTGGATGGCGCTCTGCGGTGCCGGCTTCGGCTTCTTCCAGGCGCCCAACCTGAAGGCATTGATGTCGAGCGCGCCGCCGCACCGCAGTGGTGGCGCCAGCGGCGTCATCGGCGTGGTGCGGCTGCTTGGTCAGGCCAGCGGCGCGGCGCTGGTGGCCTTGTGCTTCCACCTCGCCGGCCTGCAGCACGGACCGGTGGCAGCGCTCGCGCTCGGCGGCGTGACGGCAGGGCTGGCGGCGTTATCGAGCTTCGCCCGGCTGCGCGTGAGTCATTGATCGCGCCTCGCCGTCTTCGTCGACGCGAATCACCTCATCGGCGGCGCGCAGATAGGCGAGCGCCGTTGCCGGGTTGCGCGCAGCGCGAGCCACTTCCTCCAGCGAGCCGGAGCGGCGCAGCGCCTTGTTGAGCGCGGGCACTTCGTCGCCGAGTTCGCGGGCCGCGTCCAGCGCCACCATCAGATCGAGCAGGCCGCCGCGCTTGGGGCGCGAAACGTCGGGGCAGAGCCGCAGCATCAGCACTGGCTGCGTGCGCAGGGATTCGGCCAGCGCCAGGGATTCACGGTCACGCAAGGGCGCGAGCCGGCGCGTGCCGTGCAGCAGCATCGGTGCCATCGCGCGCAGGAAGCTCGAGGGCAGGTTGGCGTAGAGATCGCGCAGCAGCGTCGCGGCTTCATGCAGTTGCAGACGGATCGCGGCGCGCGCCACCGGCAGCATCGCCGGCTCCTTCTCCATCTCATAACGCCAGATGCAAGCGGCAGCGAGGTAGAGCGCGGCGAGCGCATCGCCGAGCCGCGCGGACAGCAGTTCCATGCGCTTGAGCTTGCCGCCCAGCAGCCCCATCGCCAGGTCGGCGGTGAGCGCGTAGCGGGCGGACAGCGAGGCGATCAGCTTCGCTTCGGCATGCAGTCCCTCAGGCGGATTGCCGCGCACGGGCGCGCTGAACAGGCTGCGCCAGAGGTTGCCCATCACATGCCCGACGTGGCCCGTCAGCGCCCGGCCGAGCCGCTCGGGATCCTGCGCCTGCACGGCCGCCATCTCCTCCAGCACGAACGGGTGGCAGCGCGTCGCGCCCTGGCCGAAGATGATCAGCGCTCGCGAGAGCAGGTTCGCGCCTTCCACCGTGATCGCGATCGGCGCATGGCGGTAGGCCACGCCCAGCAGATTGCGTGGCCCGGCGATGATGCCCTTGCCGCCGAGCACGTCCATGCCGTCGTTCACCGCGCGCCGGCCGGCTTCGGTCAGCTGCACCTTGAGGATGGCGCTGGCCACGCTGGGCCGCTCGTCGGCGTCGAGCGCGGCTGCGGTGTAGCGCCGCGCCGCATCGGTGGCATAGAGCCGCGCCGCCATCTGCGCCGTGATGCCTGCGATCACGTGGAACTTGCCGATCGGCAGGCCGAACTGCTCGCGCACCTGGCCATAGCCGTTGATGATGAACAGCGCGGTCTGCTGCATCGCCGCGCCCATTGCCGGCAGCGAGATCGCTCGGCCTGCGGCCAGGCATTCCATCAGCATGCGCCAGCCCTCGCCGACGCGCTCCTCGCCGCCGATCACCCAGTCCATCGGCACGAACACGTCCGTGCCGCGGATCGGGCCGTTCATGAAGGCCGAGTCCATCGGGTGGTGACGGTGGCCGATCTCCATGCCCGGCGTGGGCACGGGCAGCAGCGCGCAGGTGATGCCGAGCTCCTGCTGGCCTTCCGGCCGCGAGGGATCGATGGCCTGGAACGCCAGACCCACCACCGTGGCGACCGGCGCGAGCGTGATGTAGCGCTTGTCGAAATGAACGCTGAAGCCTCGGACCTTGCGACCGTCGATCTCGCGCTCCGTCAGCACGCCACGGTCCGGCATCGAGGCGGCGTCGGAGCCGGCGTAGGGCGAGGTCAGCCCGAAGCAGGGCAGCTCGCGGCCATCGGCCAGGCGCGGCAGGTAGTGTTGCTGCTGGGCCGGCGTGCCGTAGCGCATCAGCAGCTCGCCCGGACCGAGCGAGTTCGGCACCATCACCGTCACCGCGCAGGCCGTGTTGACGGTGGCGATGCGCGTCACGACTTCGGCATGCGCGTAGTGGCCGAAGCCGAGGCCGCCGTGTTCCTTCGGAATGATCATCCCGAAGAAGCGGTGCTCGCGCAGGTATTGCCAGACGTCGGGCGGCAGGTCGCCGGCCTTGTCGATCGCGTGGTCGTCGAGCATGCCGACGAGCGTGCTCACCTCTTCGTCGAGAAAGCGGCGTTCCTCATCGGTCAGGCGGTTCGGGCCGCGTGAGATCAGCGCGTCGAAGTCGGGCCGTCCTGCAAAGAGCTGGCCCTCGAAGCCGACGGTGCCGGCTTCGAGCGCTGCGCGTTCGGTGTCGCCCATGGCGGGCAGCGCCTTGGCGAAAGGCGCCATGGCCAGGTGGCCGATCAGTCGATGAAGTCCCATGCGCCCGAGCCTAGCGCGCGGGCGCGCCTCACGGCGTCAACGCGCGGCCCGGGGGCTTGTAGGACGGCGTGCCGCGCCGGCTCACTCCTTGGCCACGGCCTCCACCTGGATGCGCAGCTTCACGTCCATCTTGAAGCCCCAGTCCTTGCCCGCGGCGAGGCCGAACTCATCGCGGTTGAAGCTGCCCGAAGCGTCGGCACCGCACCAGTCGCGCTTGAGCATCGGATGCGCCATGCACTTGAGCTGGTGCACGGTCAGCGTCATCGGATGCGTCTGGCCGTTCAGCGTGAGCTCGCCGACCACCTGGCTCGGCACGCCGGCCTTGACGCCCTCGAACTTGCCCTTGAAGGTCGCGACGGCGCCCGGGTTCTTCTCCAGATTGAAGAAGTCCTTGCCCTTGGCCCAGGCGTTCATCGCCTCGAGGCCGAAGTCGATGCTGCCCAGGTCCATCTTCACGTCGACACTGCCGGCGCCGGTGGCCTTGTCGTAGACGATGGTGCCCGTGTTCTTGTTGAGCTTGCCGCGCCAGTACGACATGCCCATGTGGTCGGCCTCGAAGCTCGGGTAGGTGTGCGTCGGGTCGACCTCGTAGGCGACGGGGGCGGCCTGCGCGGCTTGTGCGGCGAGCGCGCCGAGAGCGACGAAGGCGGGAACGAACAGCAGCGATTTCATCGGCGATCCTGAGAAGTGGAAAGTCTGCGAATGTTGCCTCATCTGCCGGCCGAGGTCTGCCTACAATGCGCTCGCTTTGTCAGCAACCTGAGGGGTGTTGACGGGGCACATCGCTAGGGGTGTTGACGCCCTCGAAAGAGGCATCGACTGAGAGAGTCCCTTTGAACCTGATTGAGGTAATCCTCGCGCAGGGAAGCAAGTCTTGAGGCCGGCCGGCTTTCGCTTTCTCGCACCGGCTCCATCACGCTTCGAGCGCTCGCCGACCTGTCATCTGCAAGAAGAGTTGCACATGGCACATCCATCGTTCCCCCGTCTTTTCCTGTCCTCCTTCGTCGCACTGTCGTTGCTGAGCTGCGGCGTCGCGTCGGCTGAACCTGCGGCACAACCGCCCAAGGCCGCGCCCGCGGCGGCGCCGAACATGATTGCGGAGATCCAGGTCGTCCCGCGCCCCGCCGGCACGGCCGAGGACCGCTACAAATACGTGGACGCCGCGATCGCCGTCATCCAGGCCTCGGGCCTGCACTACGAGGTGCACGGCATGGGCACGGTCGTCGAAGGTCCGCCCGATAAGATCTGGCCGCTGCTGCAGGCCGTGCACCAGGCCACGCTCGAAGCCGGCGCCGAGCGCACGCTCAGCATCATCAAGGTCTCCAGCTCGGCCCAAGCCGGCGGGCCGACGGTGAACGATCTGGTGCGCAAGTTCCGCAACTGACGAGGGCAGGGCGCGTGGCGCATCCTGCCGGTGCGCCATGTGTCCGACTCTTTACCCGTTCGTACCTTGGCGAACGCAATCGCAGCCCGCGACTTCACTAGCATCGCCGGGTCCGAGTCTGCGAGTTCCCGAGTGCCATGAAGCCTGCCCCGTTGCCGCCGCCCGCCGTTCCGCGTGATCGCCCGCTGACCGCTCGGTGACGGACGGCTTCGGCCCGCGCGCCGGGCGCTCGCCGCGCCGCGCGGTCGCGGCAGCGGCCGTGCTGGGTGCGCACCTGCTCGTGCTGCTGGCGATCTGGCAGATGAAGGCCGCCACTTCTGCGCAGCTGCGGGAAACGACGCGAGAGATCACGCTGCGGCTGCTGCCCCTGCCCGCCGAGCCGCGCGCACGCCAGCCGCTGGATCGCAAGTTCGAGCGGCAGCTGACCGAGGCGCTGCGCCCACGCGAGCGTGTCGACCGGGTGCCCGCGCCGGCGCCGCCGCGCATCACGCTCCTGCCGCCGCCGTCCGATGCAGGCGCGCGCACGCCCCTTCCAGGCAGCGGTGCCGTCGGCCTGGACGGCACGGTCGCTGCCGCCGCTCCCGGCCTCGCCGCTTCAGGCCCGCACGGCCTGAACCTCACGCCCAGCCGCGACGTCCTGCGCGGCGCCCTGGCCAATCCGGCCACCAGCGATCCGCGCAGCAACTCGCCCGTGCCGACCTTTGAAGAGCGCATCACCATGGGCCTGGACCCCGACGCCTGCCTGCTCACCGAGCGCCTGCCCGACGGCACGATCCGGCGCCGCATGAGCAAGTACAGGCGCGTGCAGTCGACGATGTCGGCCGTGCACGCGCAGGGCCAGGGATCGGCGCGAATCTGCGAGTGAGTCAGCGCAGGTAGGAGCGCAGCACGGCGGTCACCGCCTCGGTCTCCTTGGCGCGCTCCTTGTCGCTCAAGCCCGGAGCGCCGAGATGCTCGCGCACATGGCCTTCGAGCACTTCCGCCATCAGGCCGTTGACGGCGCCGCGAATGGCCGCGATCTGCTGCAGCACGGCCATGCAATCGGTGTCCTGGTCGACGGCGCGCTCCAGCGCGGCCGTCTGGCCCTGGATGCGGCGGATGCGGGTGAGCAGCTTCTTGCGGCCGGTGAGCGTGTGTGCCATGGGGGGATTCTAGCGAGCGGGACCGGCTGATCCTATACTGGGGTGGAGTATCTGAATCGAGCGCCGCGACATGACTTCTTCGTCTCCCGCCTCCTCCTGGCAACACACCCACGAGTTCCATCAGGGCAATCCGCTGGCCGAGCGCAACACGCGCTGGGCCGTGCTGCTGACGGCGGTGATGATGGTGGCAGAGATCGCCGGCGGCTATGTCTACAACTCGATGGCGCTGCTGGCGGATGGCTGGCACATGAGCTCGCACGCGGTGGCGCTCGGGGTCTCGCTGCTGGCCTACGCGGCTGCACGGCGCTGGGCCAGGGACGGCCGCTTCGCCTTCGGCACCTGGAAGATCGAGGTTCTCGGCGGCTTCAGCAGCGCGCTGCTGCTGGTGGGCGTGGCGGCGCTGATGCTTTGGCAGTCTGTCGAACGGCTGATCGCGCCGACGCCGATCCACTACGACCAGGCGGTTGCGGTGGCGATCGTCGGCCTCGTGGTGAATGTCGTCTGCGCTTGGCTGCTGCGCGGCGAGCACCACCACCACGGGCATGATCACACGCATGACCACGGCCATGCCCATGGCCACGACGACCTCAACCTGCGCGCCGCCTATGTCCACGTGCTGGCCGATGCGGCGACATCGGTACTGGCCATCCTGGCGCTGCTCGGCGGCCGGCTCTGGGGTGCCGACTGGCTCGATCCGCTGATGGGCATCGCGGGCGCCGTGCTGGTCGCCGTCTGGGCGAGGCGCCTGCTGCGCGACACCGGCCGCGTGCTGCTCGACGCCGAGATGGACGCGCCCGTCGTTGAAGAGGTGCGCGAGGTGATTGCCGCTGCGCCGTGGCACGCCGAGATCACCGACTTGCATGTGTGGCGCGTCGGTCAGGCGCAGTACGCGTGCATCCTCACCCTCTTGACCGACAGCATCGAGGCGCAGCCCGACGGTGTGCGGCGCCTGCTGTCCGTGCACGAAGAACTCGTCCACGTGACGGTCGAGATCAACCGCCCCGCGCGAGCCGATCAAGGTTTCAGCAGGCCTGCGAACTCGCTGCCGAAGCGATGCGCATCTCCGGGCCAGCGCGCCGAGAGGTAGTTGCCGTCGCGCACGACGAAGCCGAGGTCCGGGCGCTCCGGCGCGTCGCGTCGCAGGCTCATCGGTCCGATCTCGAAATCGCCGGGGCGCGCCAGCGCGCGTGTCACCTCGGACTGCACGGTCTCCGGACAGGTGCGGTAGTAGTCGCCCATCCAGGCGCGCGTCAGCCACCAGGCGCTGAGTTCCATCTGCGCGGTGAGCGCAGTGGTGCGTCGTCCGTGCAGCACGGACCGGCCTTGCGCGTCGCGCGAGCGCGCGGCGACCACCGTGCCGTGACAGATCCCGCCCACGGGCTTGTCGAGCGCGAACATCTCGACCACGAGCGCGTGCAGCGCCGCTGATTCGAGATACGGCCGAACGCCGGCCGCGTGGCCGCCGGGCAGGATCAGGCCATCGAGATCCGACGCCTTCAGCTGCACGTAGGCCAACGGCTGCCGGAACGCCGCATCGTTCTGCAAGGTTTCATACGCACTGCGGCCGTTCGCATCGGCACGCAACATGCCGGCCAGCAGGCCGAGCCCTTTGCCGGTCACCATGACCGGGTCAGCGCTCGCGGTGCCGCCATCGGGCGTGGCGAAGATGATCCGATGTCCCGCGGCATGCAGGATGCGCCAAGGGACGGCGACCTCCGTGGGATCGAAGTCGGTGCGGGGCAGGGGAATCAGGACGGTGGCCATCGCCCGGCACGATAGCCGATGAACGTGTCGCCGCCTTACTGCAACAGGCCCAGCCGGTGCAGGCTCTCCGCCGTCGCCACGATCGCCTCTTCACGCGACCTGGGCCGCCAGCCGAGCAGGCGCATCGCTTTGGCGCTCGTCGCGTTCAGGTTCAGCCCCAGCAGCGGCACGGCGCCGCGCAAGGCCGGATCCTTCAGCGCGCCGAGCCGCACCACCCAGTTCGGCAGCACGCGAGTGGAGACCTTGCCGGCGATCGGCCCCATGCGTTCCATCAGGATGCGCGCCACGTCCGCCATCCAGAGGCTTTCGCCCGCGATCGCGAGGAAGCGCTGGCCGCGTGCGGCGTCGTACGTCATGCAGAGCAGGTGGAGCTCCGCCACGTCGCGCACGTCGACGAAGCCCGAATTGATCTTCGGCGCGCCGGGCTGGCCGCCGAGGAAGTTCTTGATGATCCGGATCGAGTGGGAGTAATCGGCGCCGAGGACGGGCCCCATCACGGCCACCGGGTTGACGGCCGAGAGCTCCAGCCCGCGCCCCTCGCGCTCGACGAAAGCCCAGGCCGCGCGCTCCGACAGCGTCTTGGACTTCTGGTACGGCCAGACGTCGCGGCCGTCGAGGTCGCTCCAGTCGTCCTCATTGAACGGCCGGTTCATCGGCCCGTGGCCGGCGCAGATGGCCCCGAAAGCCGAGGTCAGCACGACGCGCTTCACCCCCGCATCGCGCGCGGCGCGCAGCACGCGCAGGTTGCCGTCGACGGCGGGGCGGACCCAGTCGTCCTCGCTTGTCTGCGAGCCGGACGGCGTGGGCGACGCACCGTGCATCACGTAGCGGCAGCCGGCCGCGGCTGCGGTCCAGCCGACATCCGACGAGAGATCGGCGGCGACGAAGCTCAGGCGCTCACCGGGCTCGGCGCCGCCGACGCGCAGCTGCGCGCGGACCTCGGCTTCGCGGGCCAGCGAGCGGACCGTGGTGCGCACGCGGTAGCCGCGCTGCAGCAGCACCAGGATGCAGTGCTGGGCGATGAATCCGGTGCCGCCGGTGACGAGAACGGTGGTGTCCTGGGGGAGGTGTGTTGAGTTCATGGCCGCCAGCTTAGGCCCCAGAATCCGGATTGTTAATGCTTCAAAGTGCGACGTGCTTGCGCGATAGTACGGAGATGCAGGCAGATCCGTTTTCCGACATCCTCAAGCTCACCCATGCCGAATCGCTGGTCACCGGCGGGTTCACGGCCGGCGGCCGCTGGGCCCTGCGCTTCCCGGCGCCCGAGAAGATCAAGTTCTTCGCCATCGTGAAGGGCGGCTGCTGGGTCGCGCTCGACGGCGAGCCCGAGCCGATGCAGTTCAAGCCCGGCGACGTCGGCCTGCTGACGGCCAAGCGCTCCTTCGTCGTGTCCAGCGAGCCCGGCGTCGAGCCGATCGACGCGATGAGCGTCTTCGGGGGTGGGCGCAACCCGCAGGGCCGCATCGGCGAGGGCGAGGACTTCGCCTACCTCGGCGGGCACGTGCTGCTCGACCCGGCCAGCGGCCGGCTGCTGGCCGACGTGCTGCCGCCGTGGATTCGCGTGCCGGCCGGCTCGCCGCACGCCACGAGCTTCCGTTGGCTGCTCGAGCAGCTGGTGACCGAGCGCGGCGCCGACCTGCCCGGCGCGCAGCTGGCCTGCGCGCAGCTGGCGCAGCTGCTCTTCATCCAGATCCTGCGCGCGCATCTGCAGACCGAGCAGCCGATGTCCGGCTGGCTGCGCGCGCTGGGCGACCCGCGCTTGGCGCCCGCACTGCGGCTGATGCACGGCGATCCGGCGCGCGCCTGGCACCTCGAAGAGCTGGCCGCGGCCTGCGCCATGTCGCGCACGACCTTTGCGCTGCGCTTTCGCACCAGCGCCGGCGTGGCCCCGCTGACCTACCTCGCCGAGTGGCGCATGCGCCTGGCCGAGCGCAGCCTGCGGGAGGAGAAGAAAAAGCCAGTCGCGGTGATCGCTCAATCGCTCGGCTATGGTTCGGAGAGCGCCTTCAGCAACGCCTTCAAGCGCGTGACCGGGCAGTCGCCCAAGGCTTACCGCGCCGCCGTGCTTGTGGCGGCCCTCGAATGAATGAATCCATCGGAGCAAGACATGACAGATCCCATTGCCGTGCATGAATCGCTGACGCACGTCGCCTTCACACCGCTGTTCGCCCTCGAACTGCAGGTCGGCGCCTTCCACAAATTCGGCGGTACGGGCACCACGCAGCAGGCCGGTATCGTCACCGGCGGCCGCTTCGCGGGCGAGCGGCTGCGCGGCGAAGTGCTGCCCGGCGGCACCGACTGGCAGACCGTGCTGGCCGACGGCACGACGCTGCTCGACGTCAAGCTGCCGCTGCTCACGCACGACGGCGCCCAGATCCTCATGCGCTATACCGGCGTGCGCACAGCGCCACCTGAGGTGCTGGCGCGGCTGGCGGCGGGCGAGGTGGTCGATCCGCGCGAGGTGTACTTCCGCACCAATCCGACCTTCTTCACCGGCGACGCGCGCTATGCCTGGCTGAACCGCGTGGTGGCGTTCGGCTTGGGGCAGCGGCTGCCGAGCGGACCGGTCTACAACGTCTTCGAGCTCAAGTGACGAACTGCGCCCGGGCCGCCGCGAACGCGTCGACCAGGTGCTGCATCACCGTGCGGATCGCGCCACTGTTGCGGTCCTGGCGGCGGATCAGCAGCCAGATCTCGCGCGGCTCGGGCAGCGGGCCCTTCGCGCACGAGCGCAGGTTGGGCACGCGCCGGCCGATGTAGTGCGGCAGCAGCGCCAGGCCTGCGCCGTTCTGCGCGGCCACGGCCTGCAGCATCTGGTTCTCCGCCCGCAGCGCGATGCGCGCGCGCGGGAACTGCTGCGTCAGCCACATCGACTCCGGCATGCTCGCCGCTTCTTCGTTGAAGCTCACGAAGGCGGGCGGCTCGCCGCGCTCCGCCGCTGCGCAGATCGCGTCCGTGCCGTAGAAGCCGTAGGCCATCGTGCCCACCTGCTTGGCGATCAGGCCCACGTCCTGCAGGCGGCCCACGCGCACGGCGATGTCGGCCTTGTGCCGGTCCAGACTGACGGAGCGCAGGTCGGTGGCCAGGTCGATGTCGAGCTGCGGATGCGCGGCGGTGAGCGTCGCCAGCTGCGGCATCAGGAAGCCGAGCGAGAGCGCGGGCGGTGCGTTGATGCGCACGAGGCCGCGGACGGCGCTCTCTCGTGAGGTCTCCGACTCACCGGGCCTGGAGAACGCCTGCGCCGCCGCATCCATCTCCGCCGCGGCTTCGAGCGCGCGCTCGCCCGCGGCCGTCAGCACGTAGCCGTCGGGCCGCCGATCGACGAGCTTGTCGCCCACGCTGTCTTCGAGCGACTGGATGCGCCGCGACACCGTGGCGTGGTTGACCTTGAGCGCGCGCGCCGCCGCGGAGAGGCTGCGGTAGCGCCCGAGCGCGAGGAAGACGCGCACGTCCTGCCAGTCGAGTGCTGTGCGTTTTCGATCAGCCATTGAGCAAGGATAGCGGCTCCCGTTCGAGGACGTCGATCGATAGGCTGACAACCCTGACATCGAACCTCTTCCCGAAAGGAACCCCGTCATGACCCCGAAGAAAGTTGCCCTCATCACCGGCGCCTCGCAAGGCATCGGCGCAGGCCTCGTCGCCGCGTATCGCAAGAAGGGCTATGCCGTCGTCGCCAACTCGCGCCACATCGAGCCGAGCGCGGACGACGACATCGTCGCCGTGCCCGGCGACATCCGCGACCGCGCCGTGGCCGAGCGCGTCGTGCAGACCGCGATCGACCGCTTCGGCCGCGTGGACACGCTCGTCAACAACGCCGGCATCTTCATCGCCAAGCCCTTCACCGACTACACGGCCGAGGACTTCAAGAACGTCATGGAGGTCAACGTGCAGGGCTTCTTCAACATCACGCAGCCCGCGCTGCGCCAGATGGTGAAGCAGGGCAGCGGCCACATCGTGCAGATCACGACGACGCTGGTGCACCAGGCCATCGCGGGCGTGCCGGCGGGCCTCGCGCTGCTGAGCAAGGGCGGGCTCTACTCGGTGACCGGCGGCCTCGCGATCGAATACGCGCCGGCCGGCATCCGCGTCAACGCCGTGGCGCCGGGCATCATCAAGACGCCGATGCATCCGGCCGAGAACCACGCCTTCCTCAGCGGCCTGCACCCGCTGGGCCGAATGGGCGAAGTGGCGGAGGTGGTGGACGCCGTCCTGTATCTGGAAGGTGCCGGCTTCGTCACCGGCCAGACCCTCAATGTCGACGGCGGCCAGCACGCCGGCCGTTGGTAAACGATGCCCTACGTCAACATCCAGGTCACGCGCGAAGGCACCAGCCCCGGCGCCACGCAGACCACGCCCGAACAGAAACGCGCGCTGATCGAAGGCGTGACGCAGCTGCTGTTCGACGTCCTCGGCAAGGCGCCGGATTCCACCTTCGTCGTCATCCAGGAAGTCGAGCTGGAGAACTGGGGCGTGGGTGGCGTGCCGGTGCCCGAATGGCGTGCGCGGAGCCGACCGCGCTAGCGTGAATTTGTCACTGCGCTGCACGCGGGCGCGGGCAAATCTGGACGGAGCGCGGCTGGACAGGGCTTCAGAATCCGCGCCCATGTCTCCGATCATCCTGTACGCGGCCCTGCTGGGCCTTTGCCTCATGCTCTCGATGGCGCTCGTGTGGCAGCGCCAGCACAAGGCCAGCGCCAGCGCGCAGTCCTGGCAGCTCGGCCATCAGCAAGGGCAGTCGGACGCCAAGGCCGCGTACGTGCAGCAGCTCCAGCGCATCACGGCGTATGAACAGCTGCTGCGCGGCCACCTCGGCGGCGTGGGCAAGCAGCTGGCCGACACGCGCGAGATCGCGGAGCTGATCCACGCCCGCGCGCCGGGTCTGCTGAAGGAGAGCGATGGCCTGGCGCAGCTGCTGCACGGCAACGGCGACTTCCTTCAGCGCCTGCTCGACGCCTATGTGGCCGCCGAGCAGGACCCCGGCGGCACGCAGGCGCGCGCCGCGGCCCGCAAGCCCGCCGGCGTCTATTCGGATGTGTTCGAGGCCGCCGGCGTGCTGGCGCCGGGCGCGGTGGCGGGCAAGTTCTTCGAGCTCTCGCTGGAGGCCGGGATCTTCGTGATCCGCGGCACCGGCCAGCAGGGCTGCACCGGCAAGCTCAGCCTCGCGCGACGCGACGCCGAACGTTTCTTCAACGACCTCGCCGCCAAGGCGCGCAGCCTCGGCGAGGAGCGCGCCGCCGCCGTGGCCTGCCGCGGCCTCTACCGCGTGGACGTCAACGGCGATCCGCGCATGGGCCAGCTGCTCGTCGAGGTGATCGCGCCGTCCAGCGGCCGGCTCTGGCTCGGCGACCCGATGCTGGAGCAGGAGCCGCTGCGCGAGCTGAAGGCGCTCAAGCGCACCAGCCAGCGCATGCTCGAAGACGAGGCCCGCGCCGGCACGCGCCGCGGCGCCGCCCAGCGCGCACGCATCCTGCGCCGCGACGCGCTGCTCGGCCACGTGCCCGAAGACGGTCTCTGCCCCAAGTGCGAGGGCGACGTGACCATGCGCCTGCGCCTGGGCGACAAGCCGACCGGCTGCCCGCTCTGCGCGGCGTCCTGGTCCGACTGAGGTCGACCGGCGATCAAGTCGACAGATCGAGCCCGTTGCCCCGGCGCAGGTCTTCCACGCCCTCGGGCGAGAGCCAGAGCAGCGTGTTGAGGTAGTCGTCGAGACACGCCACCAGCGCCTCGCGCGGCCCCAACTTCCACACCTCGGACGAGTAGAACGCGTCCTGCTGGCGTTCCAGCTGCTCGCGGCTGTCGAAGGCGCGGATCAGGTAGAAGCTCTCGCGCTCATGGTCCGAGCGGCCGAAAGCCACCACGTCCATGCCGCTTTGCCGCACCAGCGGCAGCGCCTGCCGGAAGGCGGCAACGAAGGCCTCGGCGGTGCCGGGCTTGAGTCGGTAGGTGCGGATCTCGATGAGCTTCATCGGCTGGCCTCGGTCTTGTCCATCGGTTTGCGGCCCACGTGGATCGCGACGATGCCGAGCGACAGCCGCTCGAAGCCGACGTCCTCGAACCCGTGTCCGCGGATCTCGTCGGCAAGCTGTTCCGCCGTCGGGAACTCGCGGATGCCTTGCAGCAGGTATTTGTACGCCGAGGCGTCGCCGCCCGTCGCCAGCCAGCCGAGCAGCGGCATGCAGAGCGACATGTAGGCGAGATAGGCCGACTGCAGTGGCTGCCACGGAATGTTTGAGGCCTCAAGCACGATCAGCCGGCCGCCCGGCCGCAGCACGCGCAGCGCCTCGCGCAGGGCGAGATGGCGGTTGCAGATCTTCATGCCGAGCGACATCGAATAGGCGTCCACGCTGCCGTCCGGGATCGACGGCATCGCCTCGGCGTCGAGCTCCCGCAGTTCGACGGCGCCGCGGCCCGAGAGCCGGGCCTGCGCGATCGCGAGCATCTTCGGGCTGATGTCCGAGGCGATCACCTGGCGGCCGGCGATCTGCTCCCGCGCGTGCAGGCGCAGGATGATGTCGCCGGTGCCCGTGGCGCCGTCCAGCAAGGTCATCCAGCGCTCGCTGGCGATGCGCCGGGCGACGCGGCGCTTCCAGAGCCGGTGGATGCCGAGGCTGAAGACATCGCAGAGCAGGTCGTAGCGGCCGGCGATGCGGCCGAACACGTCGTCGCGCTGCCACGCGAACTCGGCGGCGTTGGCGGAGCCATCAGCGCTGGCGGCGGCGGGCGGGGTCGGAGCGTCCATCGAGAACCTCGGGTGGCGGCGAGCCGTCGCCCGCCTTGGAGCCGGAGCATAGCGCGCCGCGTTTGCGCCGGCTTGATAATTCCAATAAACTGGAAATATGGAAGAAAACGAAGTCATCAAGAGCCTGGCTGCGCTGGCCCAGCCGTTGCGCCTGCAGGTGTTCCGGGCGCTCGTCGTCGTCGGCGCGCCTGGCCTGACGCCCGGTGCGATTCAGGAAGCGCTCGGCGTGGCGCCGGCCACCTTGTCCTTTCATTTGAAGGAGCTCGTCAGTGCCGGCCTCGTCACGCAGGAGCGCGCGAGCCGCAACCTGATCTACCGCGCGGACTACGAGCGCATGAATGGCCTGCTCGGCTACCTGACCGAGAACTGCTGCCAAGGCGCCGCTTGCGCCGTGGGCAGAGCCTCAACCGCCTGCTGCTGAACGTTGTCATGACCGCACACGTCCTCATCCTCTGCACCCACAACTCCGCCCGCAGCGTGCTCGGCGAAGCGATGCTGAACCACTGGGCCAGGCGGATCGGGCGCGACGTACAGGCGCACAGCGCCGGCAGCGCGCCGAGCGGGCGCATCAACCCCATGGCACTCGAAGCCTTGCACAACGCGGGCGTGGAGACGGGCGATGTCCGCAGCAAGAGCTGGGACGAGTTCAGCCGCGAGGGCGCGCCGCCGCTGTCCATCGTCATCACGGTCTGCGACAGCGCGGCGGCCGAGGCCTGCCCGGTCTTCTTCGGCGGCAACGGCCAGCCGGTGAAGGTGCACTGGGGCTACCCCGATCCGTCCAACGCCGAGGGCGGTGAAGGCGGCAAGCGCCGTGCCTTCGAGCTGACGCGCCAGGCGCTCGGCTATCGGATGCTGCAGCTGCTGGCGCTGCCGCTGGAGACGATGGGCAAGGCCGAGCTTCAGCAGGCGCTGGTCGACATCGCGAAGACATGACGGCGAACCTGCCCCGCAAGCTGCTCGCCGAGCTGCTCGGCACGATGCTGCTGCTCGCCGTCGTGATCGGCTCCGGCGTCATGGGCGAGCGCCTGGCCGGCGGCAACGTGGCGATCGCGTTGCTGGCCAACACGGGCGCCACGGTCGGCGGGCTGTACGTGCTGATCGAGGTGTTCGGGCCGATCAGCGGCGCACATTTCAATCCGGCCGTGAGCGCCGCGATGGCGTGGCGCAAGGAACTGCCCTGGGCGGCGCTGCCGCCTTACATCGCGGCGCAACTGATCGGCGCGATGCTCGGCGCCTGGCTGGCTCACACGATGTTCGACCTGAGCATCCTGCAGTTCTCCACCCATGTGCGCAGCGGCACCGGCCAATGGATCGCCGAAGCCGTCGCCACCTTCGGCCTGCTGCTCGTGATCCTGCGCGCGCCGCCTTCGCGCGTGGCCGCCATGGTGGCGGCCTACATCGGCGCGGCGTACTGGTTCACGGCGTCCACGTCCTTCGCCAACCCGGCCGCCGTCTTCGGTCGCCTGTTCAGCGACAGCTTCGCCGGCATCGCGCCGGCCAGCGCGCCGGGTTTCGTCGCGGCCGAGTTCGTCGGCGCAGCCGCGGCGCTCGGCATCCACCGCCTCCTGACGCCGCCTCCTTCTTCCAGAACGGTGACCCATGTCTGACCCCCTGTTCCCCGACGCCACCTTTCCAGCACTGAACGCCGAGCTGCTCGACGTGCCGACGCAGGCGCGTCTCGCGGTGGCCGCGCCTTCGCAACATCGCCCGCGCATCCTCATGCTCTACGGTTCGCTGCGCGAGCGCTCGTACAGCCGCCTGCTGACTTTCGAGGCCGCACGCCTGCTCGAAGCGATGGGCGCGGAGGTGAAGGTGTTCGACCCGTCCGGTCTGCCGCTGCCCGACGACGCGCCGGACACGCATCCGAAGGTGCAGGAACTGCGCTCCCTCGCCGCCTGGTCCGAAGGCATGGTCTGGTGCTCGCCGGAACGGCACGGTGCGATGACGGGCATCATGAAGGCGCAGATCGACTGGATTCCGCTCTCCACCGGCTCGGTGCGACCGACGCAGGGCAAGACGCTGGCCGTCATGCAGGTGTCGGGCGGCTCGCAGTCGTTCAACGCTGTCAACCAGATGCGCGTGCTCGGCCGCTGGATGCGCATGCTGACGATCCCGAACCAGTCCTCCGTCGCTCAGGCCTTCGCCGAGTTCACGGAGGACGGGCGCATGAAGCCGTCCGCGTTCTACGACCGTGTGGTGGATGTGATGGAAGAGCTGTTCAAGTTCACGCTGCTGACGCGCGACCTCGGGCCGTACCTGGTGGACCGCTACAGCGAGCGCAAGGAAAGCGCGGCGGATCTGTCGCGTCGCGTGAACCTCGATGCTGCCGTGGGTGGCTCGGACAAGCAGAGCTGCGGCTCATCGTGCGGCTGCGGACCGGGCGCGCAAAAGAAAGCCCCAGCGGTTTGAAGGCTGGGGCTTGTCGATTCCGGAACTCGGCGGCGCCTTGGGGGTAGTTGCCTTGCCGGCGTCGGCGCATCGGAAACGACGATTGAAGGTTACGCCCGCGCCGCAGCCTGCGGTGTCGGACGACGAGCAGCCGTCGCGTCGGACGGCCGGTCACTTCGCATCGAGCACCTCGCGGACCTTCGCCGCCAGGTCGGCGAATGTGAACGGCTTGACGAGCAGCTGCACGCCCGGATCGAGCCGGCCGTCGTGCACGATGGCGTCGCGCGCATAGCCCGTGGTGTACAGCACCTGGAGTTGCGGTCGCAGCGCGCGCGCCGCGGTGGCGATCTCGGCACCTGTCATGCCGCCCGGCAGCACGACGTCGGTGAAGAGCAGGGCGATGCCTGCATTCGCTTCGAGCAGGCGCAGCGCCTCGGGGCCTTCCGCGGCTTCGAGCACGCGGTAGCCGAGGTCGCGCAGGGCCTCGACCGAGAGCCGGCGGATGTCGGCGTCGTCTTCCACCACCAGCACCAACTCGCGCTGACCTTGCGGCGCCTCGCTCTCGGCAGGCGCGGCCGCATTCGACGTACCGGCCTCGCGCTGCAATTGCGGCAGATACATGCAGACCGTCGTGCCCAGACCCGGCTCCGAGTCGAGCTTCAGGTGGCCGCCCGATTGCTTGGCAAAACCGTAGACCTGGCTGAGCCCGAGGCCCGTGCCTTGACCGACCGGCTTGGTGGTGAAGAAAGGCTCGATCGCCTGGCGCATCGTGGCCTGGTCCATGCCGCAGCCGTTGTCGCTGACCGCGATCGCCACGTAGGGGCCGGCCGCCGCATCGGGATTGAGTGCGGCGTAAGCCGCGTCGAGCGTGACGTTCACCGTCTCGATCGTCAACTGACCGCCGCCGGGCATCGCGTCGCGCGCGTTGACGACGAGGTTCAGGATCGCGCGCTCCAGTTCGTTCGCGTCCACTTCGGTGGGCCAGAGATCGGGGCTCAGCGCCGTCTCGATCTCGATCGTCTCGCCCAGCGTGCGGCGCAGCACGTCCGACAGGCCGCCGAGCAGCGCATTCGCGTTGACGGGCTTGGGATCGAGCGGCTGACGGCGCGCGAAGGCAAGCAGGCGCTGGGTCATCGCAGCGCCGGCCCGCGCGCTGTTCATCGCCGAGGCGACCGACTTGAGCGCACGCTCCGAGTCCGGCGGCACGGTGCGCCGGATCAGCTCGAGATTGCTGACGATCACCTGCAGCAGGTTGTTGAAGTCGTGCGCGATGCCGCCGCTCAAGAGGCCCACGGCCTCCATCTTCTGCAGCTGGCGCACGGCCGCAGCCTGCTGCTCCAGCTCCTCGGTGCGCTCGCGGATGCGCTGCTCCAGCGTGGCGTTCAGCTCACGCAGCTGCGCCTCGACACGGCGACGCTCCAGCAGCTCCTTCTCGTTGGCGCTGGACAGGCGCGCGTTGTCGATCGCCACGGCGGCTTCGGCGGCCAGGCCTTCGAGTCCGCGCTCCGAGCGTTCGGTGAACACGCCGACCTGCGCATGGCCGAAGAACAGTCCGCCGATCACCGTGCCGTCGCGCGAGATCACCGGCACCGCCAGATAGCTGCGCACCGGCAGGTGGCCTTCGGGCATGCCGCGGCGCGGCGCGTTGTGGCCGTAGCGCGGGTCGGCGGTGATGTCGTCCGAGCGCACCACGCACTCGCCGCCGAATGTCGGCGCGAAGACGGCCGTGTTGCGCGGCATTGGAAACTTGGAGAACGCCTCGCGCGGTACGCCCGAGAGTGAATAGAGCATGTAGCTCTCGCCCGAGGCGTCGAGCACGTTGTAGAAGAAGGCACCGAACTGCGCGCCGGTCAACTCGACACCGGTGTCGGTGACGATCTGCACGAGCCGTTCGAGCCCGGTCTCGCGCGTCAGCGCAGCGCCCGCCCGGTTCAGGATCTCCAGCGCGCGGCGTTCCTCGTTCAGCGCGGCGCGCGAGTGCTCATTTGAGGTGCGGTCCAGGATGATCTTGACGAAGCCGGCCGCCTCGCCCGCGCTGCCGCGGATCGGCGACATCTCGCCCACGGCCCAGAAGCGCGAACCGTCCTTGCGCACGCGCCAGCCTTCCTCGCCGCCGCCGCGGCCCTTGGACAAGGCGTCGGCCATTTCACCCTGCAATCGGCCTTGCGCCTGATCTTCAGCGGTGAAGAGCCGGTCGAGCGTGTGGCCGATCATCTCGGCCTCGGTCCAGCCCAGCACACGCATGGCGCCGGCGCTCCACATGCGCACGCGGCCCTCGGTGTCGGTGACGACGATCGCGGTCTCCGCCGCGCTGTCCACGATCTGACGCCAGGCGGTGGGGGAATGGATGCTGTCGGCCGGATCGGTCATTGTTGTTGGCGGCAAAAGGGCAGCGTGAGCGGTTGTGGATTGTCAATCCGCGGCGCGGCCGACCGCGCTTCGCAAAGCGAAAGCGGCCTTGTCCTACACGGAAAGCCGGCCCGCACGAGAGGCCGGATGCCGGGCGGCTAGATCAGCACATTGCCCCAGGCTTCCGTGCCGTCTTCCTGCTTGCGGTGCAGCGCGGCGAACATCTGCGCGTGCGCCGTCGCACCGGTCGTCGTGTGCTGCTGCTGCGTGGTGTCGTGCAGGATCGGCATGGCGGTGCCGGTCAGCAGGTCGCTGAGGTGCGGCAGCGCGGTGTGGGTGCTCGCCGTGGCGGTCGCCGTGGCGGCCGTCGTGGCCGCGTCGTGGCTCTGCGCGAACCAGACGTCGTCCAGCGCGTGGGTCTCGCCGCTGGCGGTCTTGTAGGTGCCGGTCAGGCCGATCAGGTTGCCGTTCTGCACGGTCGAGCTCTGCGTGGCGTTGAGGTCCAGCTCGACGATGCCGAGCGACGCCAGCGAGACGAGCTGGCCGTCGTGGCCGTTCGTGCTGTTGACCCAGACCTTGAGCTCGCCCCACTGCGCGTCGTGGGCGTCGATCTTGCCGTCGTGGTTGGAGTCCAGCGCGGCCAGGGCGGCGAAGCCGTTGTCGGCACGGTGGCCGTCGGCGAGCACGGTGGAGGTGCCGAAGAGTTCGGCGCCGCTGTCGATCTTGCCGTTGCCGTTGAGGTCCAGCGCCAGCAGGCCGGTGCCCGATCCGACCCAGCCGACCGAGCTGGCGTGCCCGGTATTGTTGAGGTCGAAGCTGGCGCCGGCCGAGGCCGAGACGGTTTCCACGCCCAGGCCGCTCAGGTCCAGCACCAGTGGCGAGGCGCCGTTCAGCGCGGCGAGCTGCGCCGTGTTCATCATGTCGAGCTGCGCGCCGGTGAAGGCGGCGACGTGGTTCATGTCGATGGACGACAGCTCCAGCGTCGTCAGCGCGTGGATCTGCGCGGCCGTCAGCGCGTGGACCATGTCGGTGGTCATCGCGTTGAACTGGTCGGCCGAGAGCGAGGCGATGGCGCCGGTGTTCAGCGAGGCGATCTGCAGACTGGAGAAGGAGCCGAAGTGGCTGGCCGAGAGCGCGTCGACCTGCGCGGCACTGAGCACGCTGACCTGCGCGGGCGTCAGCGCCTCGAGCTGGTTCACGGTCAGGGCGGCCATGTGCATCGTCGTCAGCACGCTCAGCTCGCCGTAGTTCAGCGCGGTCATCTGCGAAGGCGTCAGCGCGGCGATCTGGTCCGGCCGGAACATCGCGAACTCCTTGGCCGACATCGCGTACAGCGCGCTGTTGTTGATGCCGCTCATCTGCGCATCGCTGAACGCGGCGATCTGCGCGGCCGTCAGGGCCAGGATCTGCGCGTCGCTCAGCGCCGAGACTTCGTCCGGCGAGAGGCTGCCGAAGACGCTGTTCAGCGCGGCGATCTGGCCGCTGTTCATGGCCTCGCGCTGGGTAGCGGTGAAGGCTTCCACGTGGCCGATGTCCATCGCGGAGATTTCGGATGTGGTCAGTGCGCTGATCTGCGCCTGCGTCAGCGCAGCGACCGCATCGGTGCCCAGCGCGTTGAGTTGATCCGGCGTGAGGATGGCGATCGTCGCCGTGCCCAGAGCCGGCACCTGCGCCGAGTTGAACACGCCGAAATGGTTGGCCGAGAGCGCCGCCACCTGCGACGCGCTCAGCGCCGCCACCTGCTGCGCCGTGAGCGCCTGCAGCTGCTGCGGGCCGAGGGCGGCCATCGTCTGGGTGCCGAGCATGGCCATGTCCGCGTAGCTCAGTGCGGCGATCTGGTTGGCCGACATCGAGGCGATCTGGTCCGGGCGGAACTCGGCGATCTGGTCCGGCGACATCGAGTAGATGGCGCTCGGGTTGATGCCGCTGATCTGCGCGTCGCTCAAGCTCGCGAGCTGGGCCGCGGTCATCGTCACCACCTGCGCGTCGGTCAGGCCGCTGAGCTGCTGCGGACTCAGGGCGGCGATCACCGCGGTGCTCAAGCCGCTCAGGTGATACGGCGAGATGGCGGAGAGCTGGTCGGGGCTCAGCGAGGCCATCTGCGCGGGCAGCAGCGACTGCAGCTGCGCGCCGGTCAGGCCGGCGATCACGTCGGGCGTGAAGGCGGCGAGCTGCTGCGGCATCAGCACCGAGAGCTGCGCGGTGGAGAGCGATTCGAGCTGCTGCGCGTTCAGATGCGCCATCTGCTGCGCGTTCATCGCGTGCAGCGCGGCCGGGGTGATGGCCTGCAGCTGGTTGGGCGCGAGCACCGAGACCTGCGCGTCCGTCAGCGCCGCCACCTGCGTGGCCGAGAGCGAGGTGAACAGCGACGGGTTCAGCGCGCGCAGCGCGTCGGTGGACATGCCGGCCAGGCTGTCGGGGTCGAGCGCGGAGAGCTGGCTGCTGGTCAGCACGACGGACTGCAGGCTGGAGAGGGCGTGCACCTGCGTGGCGGTCAGCATCGACATCGCGCCGGTCGTCAGGACCTGCATGTCGGCGGTGGTCAGCGAGGCCAGCTGCGCCGTGCCCAGCGCCGCCTGCGCGGCGTCTGTCAGCGCCTGGATCTGCAGGCTGGACAGCGCATGCACGGCGGCGGCGGAAAGCGCGGCGGCCTGGTCCGTGCCCATCATGTGCAGCTCCTGCGTGGACAGGCCCGGCGCCTGCGCGGCGCCGAGGGCGGCGACCTGCGCGGTGCCCAGCGCCGTCAGCGGCGTCTGCGTGAGCAGGGCGATGCCGTCGCTGCCGAGCGCAGCGAACACCGAAGTGTTCAGCACCTCCGGATGGCCGAGCACGGCGAGCTGAGCAGTGGTCAGTGCGGCGACGGCGGCGCCGGTCAGGTTGGCGAGCTGCGGCGTGTCCAGCGCGGCCAGCTGCAGCGTGTTCATCGCGTGCAGCTGCGCGGCGCTGAGCATCGGCGCCTGCATGCTCGTCATCGCGTGGATCTGGTCGGGGCGCAGCCAGGCGATCTCGTCGGTGCCCAGCGAGGTCAGCGCCGTGCTGGTCAGGCTGGCGAACTGCGCCGAGCTCAGCACCTGGAAGTCCGCGCTGTTGAAGCCGCGCAGCTGCGCGCCGGTCAGGCCGGCCAGCTGCGAGCTGTTGAGCAGCGCCAGGTCGGCGGTCAGTTGGGGCAGCGAGGTGACGGCCAGCGTGGAGATCTGCGTGCTCGTCAGCGCCTGGATCTGCAGGCTGTTGAAGGCCAGCAGCTGGGCCGAGCCGAGCTGGCCCAGCGGTCCTTGCGGCAGCGCCTGGATCTGGTCGGTGGTGAAGGCCTGCATCTGCAGGCTGTTCAGGGCCAGCAGCGAGCTGGCGTTGATGGCGCTGAGCTGGCTGCTGTTGAGCACCGCGAGCTCGGCCGGCGTGAGGCTGGCGAACTGCGTGCTCGTGAGGCCGGCCATGCCGCTGCTGCTCAAGGCCGCGACTTCGTCGGTCGACATGTGCGCGATCTGCAGCGTGCTGAGCGCCTTGAGCTGGTCGGCGCCGAGCTGCGACCACTGCGCGCTGGTGAACAGGCCCAGGTGGTCGGTGCCCAGGCCGCGGATCTCGGCGCTGGACAGGCTGTGCAGCTGCATCGAGTTCAGCGCCTGGATCGTGTCGCCACCCAGGCTCACGAACTGCACCGAGTTCAGCGCGGCCAGCGCCATCGTGCTGAGGTTGGCAATCTGGTCGCTGTTGAAGGCTTGCAGCTGCAGCGTGGACAGTGCGTGTGCGGCGATGCTGCCGAGCACCTGCACCTGCGCGTCGGTCAGCGCGGCGAGCTGGTTGGTCTGCAGCGACTGCGCCGTGCCGGCACTCAGGCCCTGGATGGCCAGGGTGTTGAGCGCGCCGATCTGCGCGTCGGTCAGGTAGTGGACCTGCGTGGCGGTGAGGTTGTTCACCTGCAGCGCCGTGAGGCCGCCGAGCTGGAGCGTGGTCAGGCCCATCAGCGCATTGCTGGTCAGCGCGTGCAGCTGCAGCGCGGAGAGGCCTTGCAGCTGCGTGGGCGAGAGCGCGGCGAGCTGGTCGCCGCTGATCAGCGCGACCTCGCTCGCCGGCAGGCCGACGAGGGCGCTGGAGCTGAGGCTGGAGAACTGGTCGGGCGAGAGCGCTGCCAGCTGCGCCGTGGTCAGGCCGGCCATCTGGCGCGAGGTGAACTGGGCGATCTGGTCGTCGCTCAGGCCGGCCAGCGCGTTCGGGTCGATCTTGGCGAACTGGCTGGCGCTGAGCGCGCCGATCTGGGCGGGGCTGAGTTCGGCCAGCAGGCTCGCATCGAACTGGCCCATCTGCTTGATGGTGAACGCGGCCACGCCGGTGGTCCCCAGCGCGTTGATCTGGTCCTGCGTCAGCGAATGCAGCTGCGCCAGGCTCAGGTTGGAGATGGCGCTGGTGGACAGCGCGCCGACCTGGTCGGGGCTCAGCGCCTGCAGCTGGTCGAGGCTGATCGAGACGATCGGCGTGGCGCCGATGGCGTGCAGCGCGCAGGTGCTCAGCGAGGCGAACTGCAGCGGGCTCATCAGCTGGAACTGGTGCGCGGTGAAGGCCGCGATCTGCGTGGCCGTGAAGGCGCCCATCTGGTCGGGGCTGAGCGACTGGAAGGTGCTGTCGGCGAAGGCGAGCAGTTCCTTGGTCGTCAGGTGGGCGATCTGGTCCGTGCCCATCAGCGCGATCTTGTCGGCGTCCAGCAGCGCGAGCTGCGCGGCGCTCAGGCCGGCGACGGCGCTGCTGCCCAGGTAGCTGAACTGATCGGGCGAGAGCGCCAGCAACTGCGCCGCGGTGGCGCCGGCGATCTGCTTGCCGGTCAGGGCGGCGAGCTGGTCGATGTTGAGCGCGGCGATTTCCTCGGTGCCCAGGTGCGCGAACTGGACGCTGGTCAGGCCCGCCACCTGCGCCGGCGTCAGCTGCTCGACGGTCAGCGCGCTGAAGGTGGCGACCTGCGCCGTCGTCAGTGCCGCCATCTGCGCGGCGCTCAGGCCGGCGAGCTGCTCGGGCGCCAGCGCGGCGAACACGCTGGTGGAGAGCGCGTGCAGCGCGGCCGTGGTCAGCGCCTGGATGTGGTCGGCGTCGAAGCTGGCGAGCTGGTCGGCGCTCAGGGCCTGGATGGCGAGGCTCGAGAGACCGTGCACGGCGGAGGTGCTCAGCGACGAGAGCTGGTCGCTGCTGAACAGCTGCAGCTGGTGGCTGTTCAGTGTCAGCAGCTGCGTGGACATCAGGTTCGAGACCTGCGTGCCCGAGAGCGCCGTCAGCGCCGCGTCGCTGAAGCCGCGCAGTTGCAGGCTGCCCAGCGCCTGCAGCTGATCGGCGCTCAAGCCTGCGGCCTCGTCTGCACTCATGCCTTGCAGCTGGATGCTGGTCAGCGCGCGCAGGGCAGAGGTGGAGAGCGCGTCGAAGGCGTCGGCCGAGAGGAGGGCGATCTGGCTGCTGGTCAGAGCCAGCATCTGGCGGCTGTCCAGGCCGGCGAGCTGGTCCGCATCGAGCGCGGCCAGCGCGGTGTTCGAGAGCTTGGCGAACTGCTGGCTGCGCAGCGCATCGAGCTGCACCGGCGTGAGGTTCTCGACCTCGTCGACCGAGAGCGCCGCGATCTGGCGCGTGCTCAGGCCGTTGATCTGCGCCGTGGTGAAGGCGCCGATCTCATCGGCGGTCAGCTGGTTCAGGATGGCGGTCGACAGCGCGTTGAGCGCCTGCGTGCCGAGCGCGGCCAACTGGTCGCCGCCGAGCGCGGCGAGCTGGTCGGTGGTCAGCGCGGCGGCTTCCAGCGTGCCCAGGCTGCGCAGCGCGGCCGTGTTGAGGCTGCCGAACTGATCGTCCGAGAGCTGCTGGAACTGGTGCGAGCTCATCGCGTTGATCTGCGAGGAGTTCAGCGCGAACATCTGGTCCGGCGTCAGCGCCTGGACCTGCGTGTCGGTCAGCGCGCGCACCTGCAGCGTGCTCAATCCCACGACGGTGTTCGGGTCGATCGAGGCGATCTGCTCGGCGCTCATCGCGCGGATCTGCAGCGTGCCCAGACCGCGGATCGCGGAGCTGCCGAGCGCGTCGATCTGCTCGTCCGTCAGCGTCGCCACCGCGGCGGCGGAGATGCCCATCAGCTGCCGCGAGCTGAGGTAGCTGAGCTGGTCGAGCGACAGCGCATCGATGGCGTCCGCGCTCAGCTTGCCGAACTGCAGGCTGCTCAGCGAGGCGATCTCGGTGCCGCTGAAGACCTGCATCTCGCTGCCCGTCAGCGAGGCCAGTTCGAGCGTGCTCAGGTTGCGGAACTGCACGGAGGTCAGCGCGGCGAGCTGCTCGGTGCTGAAGTCCTGGAACTGGTCGGCCGTCAGCGCCACCAGGGCGCGCGTGCTCAGCACGGCCATCTGGTCGTCGGTCAGCGCGGCGAGCTGGTCGGCGCCCAGGCCCGCCACGTGCGTGCTGGCGAGCTGGCTCAACGCCTGGCTGTTGATCGCCTGGATCTGCTCGGCGCTGAAGGCTCCGAGCTGCGCGTTGCCGAAGGCCGAGAGCTGCACGCCGTTGAGCAGGTTCACCTGCCCGTCGGTCAGCGCCTGGACCTGTGCCGGCGTCATCGCGGCGATCTGCAGCGTGGTCAGCGCCTGGATCTGGTCGTCGGTCAGCGCCGCGACGGTGTCGTTGCTCAGCGCGGCGATCTCCGCGGAGGCCAGCGACTTGAACTGCACGGTGTTGATCTGCGAGAGCAGCGTGTCGCTGGCGGCCGCGAATGCGTCGGTGCTGAGGGCCGCGAGGGCCGAGGTGCCCAGGGCCTGCAACTGCTCGGGCTGGAGCGAGGTGAGGGCTTCGGCATCGAGCGCCGGCGCCTGCTTGCTGTTGAGCGCATGTACCGCGGCCGTGGTCAGCGTGGCGAGCTGGTCGCCGTTGAACGCTGCGAACTGCGCGCTGCTGAACACGGCCACGGCCTTGGAGTTCAGACCGATGACGGTGTCCAGGCTGAGCGCCGCGAGCTGCTCGCCCGAAACGCCCGCCCAGGCGGCCGCCGAGAGGGCACCGATCTGCGCGCTGTTGAGCTGCGAGAACTGGTCCGCGCTGAGGCTCGCCCAGTCCGCCGAACCCAGCGCGGCGATGTACGCGCTGGACCACAGATTGATCGGACTGGTGACAAGGGAAGACATCTCGGGGCTCCGGAAAAACCCGGGCTAAAGTTCGCCCGATTAATACCGAAGCAATCTATCGGCCCTCGCTTTTGTCGATCGCTCGAACTGGCCGGCTTTTCCGGACAGCGATGCGGATCCGAAACATCGGCGTCGCTCTATGTCGGTGCGGTGACAAAGAAGCGGGGGAACGTCCTACACCGGCCCGCTGCGGAAGGCCTACAAACGCGGCATGAGCTTCCCCAAACGCACCCAAGCCCTCGGCCTCGTGGCCTGGTTCGCCGTCTGCTTCGCCGCCGCCGCGATCGGCAGCGTGGCGACCCTGCAGGCGCAGACCTTCTACGTGCAACTCGCCCGGCCCGACTGGGCGCCGCCGCCGACGGTGTTCGGGCCGGTCTGGTCGCTGCTGTACGGCTTGATGGCGTGGGCGGCCTGGATGGTCTGGCGCGAGCGCGGCTTCGCGGCGCAGCGCGGCGCACTGCTCCTGTTCCTCGTGCAGCTCGCCGTCAACGCCTTGTGGAGCTGGCTGTTCTTCGCCTGGCACAAGGGCGCGGGTTCGTTCGCGGACATCGTGCTCCTCTGGGTGCTGATCGTGGCCACCGTGATCGCCTTCTGGCGCATCAAGCCGGTGGCGGGCGCTTTGTTGCTGCCTTATCTCGCGTGGGTCAGCTTCGCCACAGCGCTGAATTTTTCCGTCTGGCAGCTGAACCCGCAGCAGCTCACCTAGGCGAAACTGCGGGGCATGGACCTCGCACACCCCACCACCCTCCTGGTTCCGGCCGGCGTTGCGGCGCTGATCGTCTGGCGCGTGTACTCGCGCATCCGCCGGCTCGTGGGCCGACAGCGGCTCTCGCCCGTGCGGCCGTGGGCGACGCTGGTGATCTTCCCGCTGCTGGTGGCGATGATCCTGCTCGGTTCGATCGCGCATCCGCAGAGCGCGATGGGGCTCGTCGGCGGACTCGTGATCGGCGCCGGGCTCGGCTGGTACGGGCATCGCCTGACGAAGTTCGAGCGCACGCCCGAAGGGCTGTTCTACACGCCGAACGCGCACCTGGGCATCGCGCTCTCGCTGCTGTTCATCGGGCGGCTGGCCTACCGGCTCGTGCAGGTCTACTTCGCCACGGGCTCGATGCAGTTCGACCCCAACACCTTCTCGCGCGGGCCGCTGACGCTGGTGATCTTCGGCACACTGGCCGGCTACTACGTCGTCTACGCCGTCGGCCTGCTGATGTGGAAGCACCGCGCCGGAACACCGCAGCCATGAGTGCAGCGGGCGTCGAATCGCAGATCGACGTCTTCCTGGCGCGTTACGCGCCGCCGATCGAAGCGCGCCCGCGCGACGCCCGTGCGCGTTTGCGAGCGCGCTTCCCGCAAGGCCATGAGCTGGTCTTCGACAACTACAACGCGCTGGTGTTCGGCATCAGCCCGAGCGAGCGCTCGACCGAGTCCTTCATCTCCATCGCCGGCTACCCGCGCTGGGTCACGCTGTTCTTCCTGAACGGCGCGGATCTTGAAGACCCCGAAGGCCTGCTCGAAGGCGAGGGCAAGCAGATCCGCGGCGTGCGGCTGAACGAGGGCGCTGATTTCGACTCACCCGCCGTGCAGGCGCTGGTGGCGCAGGCTTGCACGCCGTGGCGCGAGCGACTCGCCGCCGCGCCGCCGCTGGCGACCACCCTCAAGGCCATCGCCGAGAAACAGCGGCCACGGCGCTGACCGCATCCGACGGCGCCGTCCGACAGGGCGGGCGCATGCCGCCCGGTACGGTGTGGCATGCCCAAATCTGCCGCCAATTCTTCTGACCCTGCTGCGTCCGCCAAGCCCGCACGCAAGACCCGTCCGCGCCGCGAGCGCAAGGAGCGCATCCGCGCGCCGACCCTCTCCATCGCCGCCTGGCGGCAGTTCATGAGCGTGGCCAAGCCCTACTGGCTCGGCGACAAGCGCCGCCGCGCGTGGACGCTGCTGGCCGCGCTGGTCGTGCTGATGCTGGCGCAGACGCAGTTGGCCGTGCTGCTGAACAACCAGGCCGGCGAGATGACCTCCGCGCTGGCTGCCAAGGCCGGGCCGCGCTTCTGGCATGCCGTGTGGCTGTGCCTGGCCTTCGTGGCCGTCGTCGTGCCGGTCACCGCGCTGTACTACTACATGCGCGACCTGTTCTCCAACCAGTGGCGGCGCTGGCTCACGCACCGCTTCCTCGACGGCTACCTCGCCGACCGTCGGTATTACGAGCTGGGCGCCAGCGGCGAACTCGACAACCCCGACCAGCGGATCAGCGAGGACATCAACAACTTCACCGGCCGCTCGATCAACTTCCTGCTGATCTTCCTCGGCTCGGCGATGCAGCTCGTGGCCTTCAGCGCCGTGCTGTGGTCGATCTCGCACGTGCTCGTCACCTTCCTCGCCGTCTATTCGATCCTCGGCACGATCGTGGCGCTCTGGGTGTTCGGCCAGCCGCTGATCCAGCTGAACTTCTGGCAGATCCGGCGCGAGGCCGACTTCCGCTTCGGCCTGATGCGCCTGCGCGAGAACGCCGAGGCGATCGCCTTCTACCGCGGCGAGGCGCAGGAGCGCGCGCAGCTCGATCGGCAGTTCCAGTCGGTCTACGACAACTACGGCGCGCTGATCAAGAAGCAGCGCTCGCTCAACCTCTTCCAGACCGCGTTCAGCCAGCTCACGCTCGTGGTGCCCAGCATCATCCTGGCCGATGGTGTGCTGTCCGGCTCGCTCGAAGTCGGGCGCGCGGTGCAGGCGGCCGGTGCCTTCGCGGCGGTGCTGAGCGCGGTGGCGGTGATCGTCGACAACTTCGAAAGCCTCTCGCGCTTCGTCGCCGGCATCGGCCGCCTGGACACGCTGGCCAAGCAGGTGCTCTCCGGCACGCCGGTGACGACCGATCCGAAGATCGAGAGCCGCGTCGGCCCGCATGTGGCGATCGAGGCCGTGACGCTGCGCACGCCGCAGTTCGACCGCGTGCTGATCAATGAACTGAATCTCGAGCTGCCGCCGGGCGAGGGTCTGCTGATTACCGGCGTCAGCGGTTGCGGCAAGAGTTCGCTGCTGCGCGCCATCGCGGGCCTGTGGCGGCGCGGCAGCGGCATGGTGCAGCACCCGGAGATGACCGGTGTGCTGTTCCTGCCGCAGCAGCCCTACATGCAGCCCGGCACGCTGCGCAGCCAGATGCTGTATCCGTCCACCGAGCGGCCCGTCGACGACGCGCGGCTGCTGGAGATCCTGCAGGAGGTGCAGCTCGGCGACCTGTCCGAGCGCGTCGGCGGGCTGGACGCGGTGCAGGACTGGGAAAAGCTGCTCTCGGTGGGCGAGCGCCAGCGCCTGGCCTTCGCCCGCGCCCTGGTCCACGAGCCGGAGCTGCTGATCCTCGACGAGGCGACCAGCGCGCTCGACGGCGCCAACGAAGCCGCGCTCTACACCCGATTGCGCGAGCGCGGCAACTGCACGCTGATCAGCATCGCGCACCGGCCGGCGCTGCTGCGCTACCACTCGCGGGTGCTGGAGTTGCAGGGCGAGGGCAAGTGGAAGCTGCACGACGCCGAGGGGTACAGCTTCGAGGCGGCTTGAGCCCTGCGTGGCGTGGCGCGCTCGCCGCGCCGGCGGCGGGCATCGCCATGAGTCGGTGACAAGGTCGTCCAGCAGACAATTCGCGGGCGGTCGGGCCCGTATCATTCCTGTCACTCACTCTTCCATCGTCCCGTGGCCGTCTTGCCCAGCCTCCGTTCAGAACTTGGACCCGCCGCCTCCGTGACGGTCGTGGACCTCGGCTCGCGCCGCGAGGTGGAAGCTTATTTCGAGCGCCTCAACCGCGAATCACCGGTGGCCACCCGCCAGGTGGCGCGCTGGGGCGGCAACGGGCAGGACGCCATGCAGGTGCGCGCCGTGCCCATGCCCGAGCGCTTCGCCGAACTGGGCACCTTCCTCGGCGAATCCCGCACCACCTTCGCGATGGACATCGTCGCCCGGCGCGAGGCGCCGTCGAACGTGCCCTACGCCGTCGGCCTCGTCATCCAGGGCTCGATGCGCGTCCAGGGCTCCGGCGGAGAACGCGTGGCGCAGCCGGGGCAGGGCGTGATCGTCAACCCGGCCGAGATCGACCGCACCTGGCTGGAAGCCGACACGCACCTGGTCGAGTTCATGCTGCCCAAGGCGCCGATGCTCAGCCTCAGTGCCGAGTGGGCGCCCGGCAGCCTGACCGGCGTGCCCCGCTTCGAGCCGCTGCTCTCAAGCGAACTCACCGCGCGGCTGCTCTTCATGGCGCGAGAGGCGGCGTCGGCCATTTCGAGCCCGGACCGGGACGGCTCCGCCGAATCCATGTTCCGCCGCTGGCTGGAGCTGATCAGCCTCACGCTGCTGCACGAGCAGCCGATCGAGAACGCCGTCAAACCCAAGATCGCGGCCAGCGAGGCGCTGCCCGGCGCAGTGCGCCGCGCGCTGGACTTCATCGAGGCCAGCGCCGAGAAGGACATCATGCTGGCCGACATCGCCTCGGCCGCGTCCTTGAGCGTCAGCAGCCTCGGGCGCCTGTTCAACCGCCACCTCGGCCAGTCGCCGGCCGCCCTGCTGCGCGACCTGCGTCTGGACCGCGTCCGCGACGAGCTGCGCCGCGGCACCCCCCGCTCCATCCGCGAACTGGCCCAGCACTGGGGCTTCCAGAGCCCGAGCCAGTTCAGCCAGGCCTACCAGCGGCGCTTCGGTGAAAAGCCGAGCGACGCGCGCTCGCGCGGCTAGACCGAAGGTCCCGGGCTTGCCCGGGCTCGGGTTTCGATAAAAGCCGAGCGACGCGCGCTCGCGCGGTTGATCAACCACAAGCTTCCCCCTGACTCGCGGGGGAGTGTGGTCGGGTGAATTGCCAATATTCAGCAGCCCTATCCAGAAATCACCAAGTTCCGCCCGCCTAGGTCCGACCCGAACCGTGATTTATTTCCAGCAACATAGACTTGGTCGCAATCGGCAGTCACGGATATGCAGTAGGAAACCTTGGCCAGGCCGCAGTGGTTCAACCCCTTCTTCACGGAGCGTGGAATTCGATGAAAGCTACCAAACTGCTTCTGGCAACAGCTGTCGCCATGGCCTGTGCCGCGCCGGCTTTTGCCGACGCGCCGGCCTACACGATCGTGGACCTCGGCCGCGGCACGAACAATGTCGGCGAAACCTGCGGCATCTCCAGCAGCGGCAACTACATCGCCGGCTGCAACGGCGTCCTCGGCGCCGACAAGTCCTATGTCTGGACCAACGCGACGGGCACGACGACCTACCTGACGCCCTCCAGCACGAACAACTGGGCCACGGCAGTCAACGACAACGGCGTTGCCGTCGGCATGACCGCGACCACACAGGCCAAGACCGTGGACGGCACCGCCTACAGCGGCGCGATCCCGGTTGTTTGGGTCAACGGCACGCCGACCCAGCTCGCCACCTCTGGCCGCGCTTTCGGTATCAACAATGCTGGCACCGCCGTGGGATCCGTCGGCGCCATCGGCACGATCGGCCAGCGTGCGGTCTCCTGGAACACGACGACCGGCGCCCAGAGCTACATCCTGACCCCCAACGCCGACGGCGTGGCCATGCGCTCGGCCACCGCCATCAACGGCTCGGGCCTGATCGTGGGCACCGGCTGGCAGACGAACCCGGACACGGGTGCCAACAGCGCGCTGGTGGCCATGGCCTACGACTCGACCGCGGGCACGATGTCTACGATCGCCAGCGTCGCCTACGGCACCAACACCAACGGCACGCAGATCACGCCGTCCATCACGACGGCGGCGGTCAACAGCAGCGGCGTGGTGGTCGGCACGATCAACACCAACTCGGCGTTCACCTACCTGGCCCAGCCTTATATGTGGTCCGCCGCGGCGGGCTTGAGCAGCGTGGCGCTCCCCACCGGCATGGTGGGCGGCTTCGCCACGGGCATCAACGATTCGGGCGTGATCGTGGGCTACGCCCGCAACGGCCTGGACTCGTACAACTACGCCTTCATCGACGTCGCAGGCTCCTCCTACCTGCTGTCCAGCCTGATCGCCAACGCCACCGGCTGGAACCTGACCGCTTCGAGCAGCGTCTCGATCACCGGCATCGGCAACGACGGCACGATCAGCGGCTTTGCCAGCTTCAACGAAAACGGCAGCAACCGTCTTCACGGTTTCGCGCTGCAAGTCAGCGCCGTGCCTGAGCCCTCCAGCTATGCGCTGATGCTCGGCGGCCTGCTGGCCGTGGGCGCGGCCGCCCGCCGTCGCCAGGCTCGTCGTTGAACGTGCCTTTGATTTCCCAGAAACAGACTCAGCAGGACCTCCCCATGATCCAGAAGTTCACCCGCCTTGTCGCCGTTCTCGCCGCCGCCGTGCCCACGCTGGCCCTCGCGCAGACCGCACCGCAGTACACGATCCAGGACCTCGGCGTCGTTTCGCCGCTGGTCTACAGCCAGGCCTTCGGCAATTCGTCGAGCGGCAATTACGTCGTCGGCCGCAGCCTGTACGTGGACACCAACAGCACGCCCGGCACCTACTGGCCCGGCTCGCTGTACAACGTCAGCACCGGCGCCCTGAGCGGCCTGACGGGCACCTCCGGCCACAACTATGTCTGGGACTACGCCGTCAACAACAGCGGCGTGTCCGTCGGCGTCTCGGCCACGGACACCTCCGGCGCCGGCGCCGTGCCCACCGTGTGGGTCAACGGCACGGCCACGCAACTGAACCTGCCCGGCATTGCCGGCGGTGTGGGCCACGCCTACGGCATCAACAACAGCGGCATCGCCGTCGGTTCGGTCGGCTCCGGCATGGGCGAGTACGGCGCGATCTACAACACCAACACCAACACGACCAAGGTGCTGACCAGCGTCATCACCTCGGACGGCTCGTACATGCAGACGGTCCGCGCCATCAGCGACAACGGCATCGCCGTGGGCATCGGCGTCAACGCCGGCAGCCTCAACGTCGCCCTGGTCTACAACACCAACAAGGCCGACAGCGATCCCACCGCCATGTACGCGCTGCAGATACCGGCATACGCGGGCGGCTACAACTCCTCGCTGGCTTTCAACATCAGCGCCAACGGCCAGTACATCGTCGGCAGCAGCGGCAACAACAGCCAGGCCTTCATCTGGTCGGCGGGCACCGGCACGCTGCTGGCCACGCTGCCTTCGATGAGCTCGAGCGGCGGCATGAACGACGTGAACGACAGCGGCTGGGCCGTCGGCAGCTCCGGTGGTCGGTACTCCAACCCGTTCCTCTACGCCAACGGCCAGACCTACCTGATGAGCGACATCATCACGAACATCGCAGGCTGGAACTTCACGACCACCACCAGCGCCGCCGCCATGGGCATCGCGAACGACGGCTCGATCGTCGGCACCGCGCAGATCAACGGCATCGAGCACATGTACCGCGCCACGCTGGTGTCGGCCGTGCCCGAACCGGCCAGCTACGCGCTGATGCTCGGCGGCCTGCTGGCCGTGGGCAGCGTGGCGCGCCGCCGCCGCGCCGCGAACGACAAGCGCTGATCAGCCGCTTCGTCGGTTCAGCCACCGAACACAGAGCCCCATGCGTCCTCACCGGCCCATGGGGCTCTTGCCTTTTCCAACCCAGGACTTCCTCATGCACAAGAGCCCTCGCATCCTCGCAGTTGCCGTCTCCACCCTGCTGTTCACGGGCGCCGCCCTGGCGCAGCAGGCACCGCAGTACGCCATCCAGGATCTGGGGGTCGTCTCGCCCTTCGTCTACAGCCAGGCCTGGGGCGGTTCGAGCAACGGCAACTACACCGTCGGCCGCAGCCTCTACGTGGACTCCAACAGCTCGACCGGCAGCTACTGGCCGGGCAGTCTCTACAACGCCAGCACCGGCACGATGTCGGGCCTGGCGGGTGTGGACGCCAGCCACCCGTGGGTGTGGGGCTATGCGGTGAACAACGCCGGCGTGGCGGTCGGCAACTCGGCCACCAGCACTTCCGGCGCGGGCGCGCTGCCCACCGTGTGGGTCAACGGCGTGGCTTCGCAGATCAAGCTGCCCACCGGCCAGACGGTCGGCCGCGCCAACGACATCAGCAACAACAACATCGCCGTCGGCTCGGTCGGCAGCGGCGTGACCGAGATCGCCGCGGTCTACGACCTCAACACCAACAAGACGACGGTGCTGCTGTCGGCCATGTCGGCGCAGGGCTCGTACATGCAGACGGCCTTCGGCGTCAGCGACAACGGCCTCGTCGTCGGCTCCGGCGTGAACGTGGACAGCCGCAATGTGCCGGTCGTCTACAACATCAACACCGGCACCCTGACCGAACTGGGCCTGCCTGCCTACACCGGCTTCAACAGCGCGCTGGCCTATGACATCAGCGCCAACGGCAAGTACATCGTCGGCAGCTCGGGCAATGGCAGCCAGACCGTGATCTGGTCGCTCAACGACCAGGGCAACTGGGTGACCACGCAGACGCCGCTGCCCGGCGTCGCCACCGGCGGCAACCTGCGCGGCGTGAACGACAGCGGCTGGGCCGTCGGCCAGGACGGCGGCGTGTATTCCAACCCGGTGCTCTACGCCAACGGCCAGACCTACCTGTTCAGCAGCCTGGTCACCAACGCCGCCGGCTGGAACTTCACGACGACGACCAGCGCCTCGGCCATGGACATCGCCAACGACGGCACCATCGTCGGCACCGCGCAGATCAACGGCATCGAGCACATGTACCGGGCCACGCTCATTGCGGCCGTGCCGGAACCCGCGAGCTACGCGCTCATGCTCGGCGGCTTGCTGGCCGTCGGTGGCATGGCGCGCCGCCGCGCACGACAGGGTTGATCGGGGCCGATCAGGGCAGCTCGCCGCCGCGGGCTGCCTCGTAGAGCGCGTACCAGTCGCCGCGGCTCATCTCGAAGCGCAGCGCGTCACCGCAGGCGCGGATGCGCGCCGGGTCGGCACTGCCGATCACCGGCTGGATGCGCGCCGGATGCCGCATCAGCCAGGCCAGTTGCAGGCCCTCCACGCTCACGCCGTGCTGCGCCGACAAGCGTTGCAGCAGCGCATGCACCGCTGCATCGCCTGCCTCGCGCGGCTGCGCGCCCGAGAAGCGCCCCTGCGACAGCGACCCCCAGGCCTGCAACTGCACACCGTGCTGCTGGGCGTACTCCAGCGTGCCGGCCCAGGCCAGCGCGCCGGGCCGCGCCGTGGCTTGCGGATCGTTGAAACAGGTGCCGGCGTCGATCGCCTCGAGATGCGCCAGGCTCAGCTGCACCTGATTGGCCACGATCGGCATGCCCAGCGCGCTCTGCAGCCACGCCATCTGGCCCGCCTGCATATTGCTCACGCCGAACTGCGCCACCTTGCCGGCCGTGCGCAGCCGCGCGAAGGCGCCTGCGATTTCCTCGGGCTCCATGAGCGCGTCCGGCCGGTGCAGCAGCAGCAGGTCCAGCCGCTCGGTGCCCAGGCGCTGGAGGATGCCGTCCACCGACTGCTCGATGTAGGCGGCCGACAGGTCATAACGCTTCGGTCCAGCGGCATCGCCGAAGCGGATGCCGCACTTGCTTTGCAGCAGCACGCGGTCGCGCAGCGAGGGGTTGCGGCGCATCAGCGTGCCGAAGGCCGACTCGGCCTTGCCCAGCGTGTAGATGTCGGCGTGGTCGAAGACCGTGATGCCGATCTCCAGCGCCGCTTCCACGGCGGCGTGGGCGCGGGCGATGTCGGCCTCGCTCGTCGGCTCCGTGTTCCAGCCGCCGCCCAGGCCCATGCAGCCGTAGACGAGGCGGCTGGAGTGGGGCAGGTGCTGCTGAAGCGGGTGTTGGGTGTCGGTGGTCATAGGCGGCATTTTGTCAGCGAGTGAGGCGTCTGCAGCGGCCGTCCGATGTGAGGCCCATCCGGGAATTTTTAGGCTTGCCTAAAACGGGTGCGAAGCTTTGTTCATGGGAGAGGGAATGCTCACGATTGATTTAGGCCGCGCGGGTGAACCGCCCCGGGTTTTGAGGAGGCTCTAACTGAAGAGAATAGAGCCATGAGGAAGTCCCAGAAGTTCTCCCCCGAAGTCCGCGAGCGTGCCGTGCGCTTGGTGCTTGAGCACCGCGGCGAGCATC
>Ga0209563_100087_pt1 | contig 180595 bp, 140 predicted proteins | sample AraplaCvi_mMF_r2_FD_184271 | JGI IMG/M metagenome (GOLD analysis project Ga0209563, IMG submission 184271) | Arabidopsis root microbial communities from North Carolina, USA - plate scrape CL_Cvi_mMF_r2 (SPAdes) (version 2) | ecosystem: Host-associated > Plants > Roots > Endosphere | place: USA... | reverse complement strand
GCCGGAAGGCACGATCGTGGGTCCGGATGGTTGCCCGCAGAAGGTGGTGATCGACCTGAAGGGCGTGAACTTCAAGTTCGACCGTCCGAAGAAGGGCGAGACCAACATCGAGCCGGCACTGGCTGTGCCGAGCAGCGATTCGCTGGCGATCCTGGATCAGGCCGTCGATACGCTGAAGCGCTATCCGCAGGTGAAGGTGATGGTGGCCGGCTACACGGACAACGTGGGCAAGGCTGCTTACAACCAGAGCTTGTCGGAGCGTCGCGCGAAGATCGTGTACGACTACCTGACCGCACACGGTATCGATCCGAGCCGCCTGGAAGGTCCGGTCGGTCACGGTATGGACAGCCCGATCGACAGCAACAAGACGGCCGAAGGCCGTGCACGCAACCGTCGTACGGAACTGCAGGTTCAGCAGTAATCGAACCGCGTTATGCAGTGATGAAAAAGCCCGGCATTTGCCGGGCTTTTTCTTACGAACGCAAAAAGCAGAGAACGATATTCGTACGGTAACGAACGTACGCTATGTAGCTGAACAAAGCTTCACCAATACCAGATACAGCGCGAAAGACTGGCGTGTGAATGCCTTAACGGTTTTGCTACACTCTGCCGCGCTTGCTGTTAGGGACACCAAGCGCAAGGTGGCGAAGAAGTCCCCCGCATACCTACTAAGTTCTGCCGCGCGATTTCCGTCTGGGGTGGAATGGACGCGAACACCAATAATCGAGGAGACACCTGATGAAACGTAAGGGCCTGTATTTTTTGATCGCTCTTGCCCTGGGCGGCGTAGGTGCCGTTCACGCGCAGGACAACACCGCGGCTGCAAGCAGCAGCACGAGCAGCACTGCGCCGGCATGGACGAACGGTTTTGACGACCGTTGGTATGTCGCGCCGACCGTAGGCGGCTACTACAACGACACCGATCGCAGCACGCGCAGCCGCCAGATTTACTACGGTCTGTCCGTGGGTAAGTTCGTGAGCCCGAACGTGGCGGTGGAATTGTTCATCGACCGCACCAAGCGTCGCGCGGACACGGCAGTGTTTGGCCAGGGCAACACCTGGTCGAGCAACAACTACGGCGTGTCGGCCCGTTACTTCTTCGGTGATGCGAACTCCTGGCGTCCGTACCTGCTGGGCGGCGTGATGGGCAGCTATCACCACAACCCGCTCAGCCGTGACTGGGCTCCAGCTGCCGAAGCCGGCGTGGGTGTGTCGAAGGCGATCACCGACAGCGCCGACTTCCGCGTGGAAGCTGGCTACCGTTACGACTGGGACGACAAGACCTTGCCGCAGCACAACGGTTACGGCGATTGGTTCCTGGGCTTCAGCATCGTGGCGAAGATCGGTGCCGTGCCGGCTCCGGCCGCTGCCGCAGCGCCGCCCCCGCCGCCGCAGCCGGACTGCTCCAAGCAGTTCCGCAACGGCGTGAACCTGTGTGACAACAAGTGCCCGGATCTGCCGGAAGGCACGATCGTGGGTCCGGATGGTTGCCCGCAGAAGGTGGTGATCGACCTGAAGGGCGTGAACTTCAAGTTCGACCGTCCGAAGAAGGGCGAGACCAACATCGAGCCGGCGCTGGCTGTGCCGAGCAGCGATTCGCTGGCGATCCTGGATCAGGCCGTCGATACGCTGAAGCGCTATCCGCAGGTGAAGGTGATGGTGGCCGGCTACACGGACAACGTGGGCAAGGCTGCTTATAACCAGGATCTGTCGGAGCGTCGCGCGAAGATCGTGTACGACTACCTGACTGCACACGGTATCGATCCGAGCCGCCTGGAAGGTCCGGTCGGTCACGGTATGGACAGCCCGATCGACAGCAACAAGACGGCCGAAGGTCGTGCACGCAACCGTCGTACGGAACTGCAGGTTCAGCAGTAATCGAACCGCGTTATGCAGTGATGGAAAAGCCCGGCATTTGCCGGGCTTTTCTTTTATCGTCGTCGCACTCAAGTCGTGCAAAATACTTCTTCGCCTGTATGAGGGCGGATCGCCTGACATCATGACCACTTCTCGCACACGTCATCCTGCGCAAACACCGGCCGCTCCTCGTCACGGCCTCGCGCGTGTGCTCAGCAAGCTTGGCGTGTGTTCGCGCAGCCAGGCGGAAAAAGCCATACGCGAGGGCCGCGTAAGCGTAGATGGCCGCGTCGTGCGCGATCCGCAACGCGCGACCCATCCAGATCACGAGCAGATCCGTTTGGACGGCCAAACAGTCGCTGCCGCCCGACACGTTTATATTGCGCTCAACAAACCACGCGGCATCGTTGTAAGTGCTGCTGACGAACGCGGTCGCGATACCGTGTACGAATTGCTGTCCGATGCAACATTGCCATGGCTAGGGCCGGTCGGTCGTCTCGACAAGGCAAGCGAAGGCCTGCTGTTGATGAGCAACGACAGCGAATGGTCCGCAAGACTCACCGATCCCCGCCATCATGTGGACAAGACATACCACGTGCAGATCGACAACATTCCTGATCAGGCTGTACTTGATCGCATAGTGCAGGGTGTTGCAGATAAAGGTGAGCAGTTAGCTGCCAAACGTGTGTCGCTGCTGCGCAGTGGCGAGAAGAATGCTTGGCTGGAAATCGTGCTCGACGAAGGGCGCAACCGTCATATCCGCCGTTTGCTGGAAACGCAAAACATCGGCGTATTGCGGCTGATCCGTATTGCTATCGGCAGCCTTGCGCTCGGGGAGCTTGGCAAAGGTCAGTGGCGTCATCTGAGTGTGGAAGAAGTTACGCGTCTTGCAGGTCCAAAAGATACAGCTAGAATCGCGCGCGCTCCCGCACGGCCTGCAAAGTCCGCTCCACGGCGGAGTGAGGGCGTGCCGCATCCAGCACGGCGTAAATAGTATTGAGGCACAGTGCTTCTGGCTTGCGCAAGGCAGCCAGCTTGCCTTGTGCTTCGTGATCTGCGATGCACGCAGCAGGCACAATCGACACACCGCGATTGGCCGCAACCCAATCCAGTACTTCTTCCAATTCCTCGAAATGAGCCACGGTATGAAGGCGAGTCATATTCGTACCGACAACCTGCGTAAACCAAGTGGCGAATACATAATCGCTTTCGTCGTACGTCACATAATCCGCAGCTTGCAGTGAATCTTCATCCAGCGAAAATCTTGGTTGCGAATGCGCTGAAGCAATCAGCACGATTTCCTCCAAGCCAACCGGTGTATGAGTGAGCCGGTCATGCGTATCCATGCGATGCACGAAGCCGATATCGGCGGCACCTGATTCCACGTGCCGAACAACCTCTTCTGCCGTGGGGTAGCGCATGCGAATGGGGATATCAGCCAGTGGCCCATCGCGAAACAATGGCAGCAGTTGATAACGCCCGAATCCACTTACCGCCGAAACACGCAGCGGCGATTCGGCAGGCGCCGCATTACATAACTCCTCATGCAATTTTTCCCAATCACGCCCCATTTCTTGACAGAACACCAGTAGGCGCTCGCCTGCGGTATTGGGCGTGAGGCGGCCGTTGCCACGCTGAAACACCGGCATGCCGAGGGATTCTTCCAGCTTGCGCAACTGATAGCTCACCGCCTGCTCGGTGCGGTGCAAAACGTTGGATGCGGCTCGCAGGCTGCCGGCTTCGCAGACTACTCGAAAGGTATGGAGGTAACGCATTTCCACATTCATGGTTACGCTCGCGCAGGCAAGGGCCAAAAAAATTTGCGGGTACGGCTAAAAAGATTCGCATGGTCGCGCACGTAGGGGCAAGCCTAGGATGGATGGGCTTGATCATCCCCGTCCATGAGGATCCCATGACCAATCGCCTGCTCGCCGCTGCGTTGGCTTTCCTATTGATATCCCCGGTGAAAGCTCAGCAAGGAACGGCCGCGCATTTCTTCGTTTATCAAGTAAACCCGGGTGCGCAATCCAGATTTGAAGACGGTTATCGCCGTCACCTGGACTGGCACCGCAATCATCACGATCCGCTGGTCTGGTATGGCTGGATGGTTTCGGATGGCAAGCGTGCGGGCTATTTCATCGACGCCAGCGTCGGCGAAAGGTTTGCAGCCTTCGATCATCGCGTCGATGTCGAACAGGATGGCGCGGATTTTAAAGCCAACGTAACGCCTTACGTCACGCCGCAGGCGCAACTGGCGTATGAGCTGTTGCCCGAGCTCAGTTCTGGCACGCCGTTGGAAAATCGCAAGCCGAGTAGCAGCGTGCAAGTGACGTATTTCGACGTACGACCTGGCACGGAAGCTCGCTTCGAACATGCCTTGCAAGTAGCTCGTCGTGTACTTGCCTCGAAGCCCAGCGTGCCGCCGTATACGTGGTATCGACTGGTAACGGGCGGCGACAAGCCGCAATACATGCTGATGGCGGCGCGTGCGAATTGGGCGAGCTACGATGAGTTCCGCCAAGACATCGCCGACCTGCTTGCGAATGACCAGAGCGCTCTACGCGACTTCACCGATGCAGTGCGATCGAGCAGTACAGAGAGTTGGCAATATCACGCCGACCTAAGCAACCTGCCGTAATCATCAGCAAATTGAGCTGAGCTCCGGACTGATCCGGAGCTCTTAAGGATGCTCTGATCTATTCCACGTACCCGTCACGCGCATACAGTGCGGCCCCAACCTCTTGAATATAAATGACGGGGTGACGTCCAGAAGGCCCGCAGCCTGCGCCGCGTGGCTTGAACAGACGGCCAGTCTGCCCTATGCCACGCAACACACCCTGCGGGCCTTCTGGACGTCATACCGGGTGCGTGGAATAGATCAGAGCATCCTTAAGTGCCATACCTGCGATATCAGCCAATCACGCCCAATGAGTGCCCAACCTTGGTAAATGCAGCAATCGCACGATCCAGATGCTCACGCGTATGCGCCGCACTCATTTGCGTGCGAATACGCGCTTGCCCCTGCGGCACCACCGGATAGAAGAAACCGGTCACGTAGATACCTTCGTCAAGCAGGGCGGCCGCCATCGCTTGCGCCTTCTTGGCGTCGTACACCATCACCGGCACGATCGGATGTACGCCGGGTTTGATGTCGAAGCCGGCCTTGGTCATCTGCTCGCGGAAGTAGCGAGTGTTTTCCTGCACCCGTTCGCGCAGCTCGCCGGCCGAACCCAACATGTCGAATACCTTGATCGCAGCGGCAACCACATGCGGCGGCAACGAGTTTGAGAACAAATAGGGGCGCGAACGCTGCCGCAGCATCTCGATGATTTCGCCGTGTCCGGTGGTGAAACCGCCCAGTGCGCCACCGAGTGCTTTGCCCAGCGTGCCGGTGAAGATGTCGATCTTGTCCATTACGCCATGCACTTCCGCGGAGCCGCGGCCATGCGGGCCGAGGAAACCGGTGCAATGGCATTCGTCGATATGCACCAGCGCGTTGTACTTGGTGGCTAGTGCAGTGACTTTGTCCAGCGGCGCGATAAAACCATCCATCGAGAACGCGCCATCGCTGGTGATCAACTTGGTACGCGCGCCGGCGGCATCGGCTGCCTGCAACTGCGCTTCCAGATCGGCCATGTCGCAGTTGGCGTAACGGAAGCGCTTGGCTTTGCACAAGCGAATGCCATCGATGATCGACGCATGGTTGAGCGCGTCGGAAATGATGGCATCTTCTTCACCCAGCAGCGGTTCGTACAAACCGCCGTTGGCATCGAAGCACGCAGCGTAAAGAATAGTGTCTTCGGTGCCGAAGAAATCGGCGATTTTCCTTTCAAGCTGTTTGTGCAGATCCTGCGTGCCGCAGATGAAGCGCACCGAGGCCATGCCGAAGCCGTGCGTGTCCAGCGCCTCTTTGGCAGCCTTGATCACGTCTGGATGATCGGCCAGCCCGAGGTAGTTGTTAGCGCAGAAGTTCAGCACCTTACGGCCGCCTTCCAGCTCGATTTCGGCAGATTGCGGCGAAGTGATGATGCGTTCGGCCTTGAACAGGCCCTGGTCGCGGATGGATGAGAGTTCTTGGGCGTAACGCGCCTGGCCGGAGTAGCTCATGGGACCGATGCCGAAGTGGGGAAGAGCGCATTTTCGGCTTTTCGGGCGTCCGGGGGAACCCATCGTGCTGATCCGGAGATCGAATGGCGGTTATTGGCCCGTACTTTTTGCCGGAAGGGTTTTGGGGTGATCGCCGTTCTCGACATGGGCGATGACGCGATTGCGCCCAACGCGCTTGGCCCTGTACAGCGCCGCATCGGCATCCCGGCACAGCTGTTGCAACCCGTAACCCGATGTCTGGGTGGACGCCAAGCCAATGCTGGCCGAATACGCGACCAAGCATCCGTCGATATCGATCGGCGTCGCTTCAATCGCGGTGCGAATGCGATCTGCTATGGCAGCGCCATGTCCGGGTGAGCAATCCAGCAGGAGAATGCCGAACTCCTCGCCGCCCAGGCGGCCAAACAAATCGTTTGCGCGCAACTGCAATTTGCAAAGTGTCACCGTGTGCTTCAACACCGCATCGCCAGTGGCATGACCGTGGGTATCGTTGATCTGCTTGAAGTAATCCAGATCGATGAATATCAGGCAGGCCGTACCCTGCTTTCGTTCCATCAGGCGTATGCAGCGCTGCGCTTCGCTGATGAAATGCTGGTGATTGAGGATGCCGGTAAGGCCGTCAAGACGGGCCTGATGTTTGAAATGAAGCTGCGAACGCTTGAGGCGAAACAACCAGTAGATAACGGATGCGAGGACTATCAACAGCAGGAGGATATAGAGTCGACCGGATTCGATCGTTTTGGCCGCCAGCGCTTGCTGCAATCGAAGGACGTTGTTTTGCTTGCTCAGTTTTTCCGTTTCGAGCTTTTGAGCGAGCATATGTTGTTGAGCCACGTCGTAAGCCAGCGTCCTGGCGCTGACGTCGTTGAGATAACCGATGTTCTGGGCGACGTAGCGTTCGTAATAGCTCAGCGCGGCGACCGCGTTGCCATGCTTTTTTTCAATGTTATAAAGCACTTCGTAGGCGTCTCTCAACGCCTCGTTGATGCCATCCGGAGAAGCGGCAGCCAGGACGTCGAGCGCTGCCGCGCGTGCCCGGTCGTCCTCGCCCAGTTTCCAATATCCCCGAGCAAGCTCTAGTCGAAGGTACAGCGTATTGTAGTAATTGTGGTTTGAGCGAATGCCAGGAGCAATACGCTGAAGCAACGCTATGGCCTTGCCCGGCTGCTCCTCATCCAAGTAAAGGCTGCTCTTGATAAGCCACAGCGAATCAGCAATGACCGGTTCGCCGGAGCTCTGGCAGATCTCGATTCCTTGTTGAAGCTCCGGCGTCGAGGAGGCTAACTTGTGACTCTCGTGGAACACGTGTAGGAGCATGGCTTGCGGTTTACATGATGTTTCCCCCGCAGGGAGCGTCTGCATCATGTCGCGCGCATAGTTAGCCGCCAAATCGTACTGCCCCGCAGATTTGAGCAACTGTGAGAGGTAGAACAAAACCTGGAAGCGCGTCAGCGGGTCCTGCATTTTCGACAGGTCGGCCGCAAGCCGATTAGCGAGCTCAAACGCCTCCGTATAGCGTTTGCTGCTGCCCATGTCGTTCATGAGAACGGCAGAGGCCTTGGTCATCAAGATCGAATCTCCGGAATGATCGATGATATCCCGCAGCATGGTCTCGGCATGGGTGTAATCACCCTCAAACGAGGCCTGATACGCGTCCAGGTAGCGCAGCTGCCAGCGCTCCTGCACGGACATGTTGGGAATTTGCTGATGCAGTACCTCCAAGAGGCGTTGGAATCGTGGATGATTGGACGTACGCAGGCTTTCAGTCTGGACGAGTAGCGTCGCGATGGGGGACCGTGGTGTAACGGCGCGCAATGTCTGCATGAAAGTGCAAAAAGCCATGGCCACAAAAATGGGCCATGGCCTAAAGCGGGGCTTCCACCGCGACATGCGGACTATCGATCGCGTGGTGGTTGGTCTTCTTTACCGGGGTGGGGTTTATCGGGGTGGGGTGGATGAGCCGGAGCGTGTTCATCGTGGTCATGATCCGGCTCTTCCTCATGTGAGGGACCGTTCATATCCATCACTCTCATGGGCTTGTGCCCGAGTTCGGCAAACAACGAAGAGCGATCTCCAGACATCACGGCCGTTTTCAAAGCAGCCGTGGCATCCGTCAGTTCCAAGGTTTCCACAAGTTCCCCGGCTGGAGCGCGACGCAGCGTGGCGTTCTTGCCAATGGTTTCCAGCCATTCAATCGTATCTGCCATGTGCTTGCCCTTCCTTTGTAAAGTTGACTGCTTTGATGCGTTGACGGAGCGTTTGTCATCTCATGCAAAACCGATTGGTTTATCCAGTTCAGCCAGCCGTTCGCGCATGAGGAGGTTCGGCCTCAAAGGGATGGCCGGAGTCAGTATCACGGTCTCCTGAGGGGCCAGCGTGATATCGGGTAAATCGCGCAATTTGACGCGTCGGACCTTGGATTGCTCGATCGGCAGCGTCGCGCCCTGGTAAATGATCACCTCGTGATCGAGCGGGTAATCCTGGCTGAGTCTGTCCACCAGCACCTGTCGATAGGCCGGTCCGGTTTCGAGCCGCGCCAGCGACCAGTCACCGACCACCGAGGCCTGCCATAGCACCACGTAGCCGGCGGGATTGATGCGATGCTCGTAGAACAGCAACTGGCTTGCTTCGAAATGCTGACAGCCGAAACGGCCGGGATCGATGCCCAAGTCGGCATACAGGCAATCCTCGGCGGAAATGCCTGGCTCCATATATGCCTGGAAGCCTTCTGCTCGGGCGACCGCGATGGCCTTGTGCGTCGACCACGCAAAAATGCCGGGATGGCCATAGAACACCGCACAGACGTGCTTACCCGCGCGAACCTCGGTCATGATCAAGTCCACCCATTCCCGATAGGTTTTCAACCTTGATTTGCCCTCGGCATAGTAAGGCTGCAGGCTGCGCACGTCCGAATTCATGCGCTGCAGCCATAGCTCAACCACGTGGTCGGAAAGCGCCGCGAATACCACGTCTGCCTGTTCAATGCAGTTACGTGCCAGGGGTGTGAGGTGAGAGCCCAAGGTCATGCCCATGCCGACGCAGGCGAGGCTGCCGCGGGCGATGTCGTTCGACAAAGGTAGGGAAGCTGCGTTCATGCCGAGACCTTCCTTAGTGACGTGATGGCCGGGCCTGAGATGCGCCCGGAAACGGGTCAACAGCAACACCAAAGCAAGGGACGTGCCTTTTCCTGCGGCAAACGTTTACCCGTGATGGATGCCACGAATCTGTGGCAAAAGATGGCGGATCGCCAAGGTTTTCGATGCACCGGTGGTGTGACGAGCAAGGTCCACTTCTGACGCTATGCCGGGTAAGGAGCGTGAAGGTCTGTACCCAACTACATATGCAAACCGAAATCGTCGCGCGTCGTCTTGCCCTTATCGTCGATGCCCTTCGCATCAAGCTTCGGTGCCAGCACGAACACGCGGCTGTCATCGATCTTGCCGTGCAAGTACTCACGCACTGCGCCAGCACGTCGTTCGGCCAAGTGACGAAGTGCATCCTGGTCGACCGTTACATTGGCTTCCAACATCTTGGTCATCTCTTCGGGCGGCTGTGATTTTGCCAGGCCGATAAGATCGCGCGGCTTCTTGAACTTGGCGTGCTTGTAAGCCTTGGCGAGATATTTGTTGTAGTCGTCGGTGCCTGGTTTTACCGGAGCAGCTTTGGCCGCAGCGGTGCCGATATCGTCGGCTTCCTCTTTTTGCACCATGTCGTCGACGGTGACTTTGCGTAGACCTTCTTCATCGACGGAAGGATCGATGCGGCCGGTGATGTCGAGCTTCAGATCCGTCTTCTTGTTGAGCACATCCACAACGTGCATGAGCTTGTCTTGGGCTTGCGCATCGAGCACGGCCGAGCCGGGTGCAAATTCCACATAGCCGAGGTCTTCTTGTGCGCCACCGCCACCGATGGAGCCAAGCAAGCGGAACGGCGATGTCACCGCGCGCTTGAGCAGGTTCAAGAATGCCTGCCAGATCACACCGCCAAGGCTGAAGTGCGGATCGTTGAGCGAGCCGGAAACAGGTACGTGAATATCGATATTGCCGTTGGAATCCCTCAACAACGCCACGGCAAGCTTCACCGGCAAATGACTGATGCCTGGACCTTCCATGCGGTCGCCGAAGGTCAGTTGGTTGAGCATGATGTGGTTGTCGGCGCTCAACGTGTTCTGGTCGAGTTTGTAATGCACGTCCATGGTGAGGCGGCCCTTGGTGATGGGGTAGCCTGCGTATTTGCCGGAATAAGGCGTCAGATGCGTGAGTTCCACATCATTCGCCTTGGCTGTGATATCCAGAAACGCCATCGGCGTGAGCGGATTGATGGTGCCCGTGATGTTCACCGGTGAGCTGCTGTCCAGCTGGCCTTGCAGGCTTACATCCGCCGGCGCGTTGTTGGTATCGGTGCCGAATGCACCAATCTTGCCGGCGAGCTGCGTGATGTTGGCGGTGTAATTGGGCTTGATGAAGTTATCGGTGTAATTGAGGTTGCCGTTGGCGAGCGTGATCTGGCCAACGTGGATTTCAGCGGGCGGCGTGCTGGGCGTGCTGGTTGTGGCCACCGTCGCAGTCGTCGTTTTACCACCGCCAGGTGCGCGCGAGGTTTCCTTTTCCGGCGGTGGCGGCACGCTTAGCGGTTGCGCAGGGCCGACCTGTTCCCGCGTGACCGAAACGGGTGTCTGCTCAGGATTGGAAACAACGTCCTGAAGATTGATGCGGCCGTTGGCGTTGATGATCACGCGCGCATAGAAATCGTCGAGTGCGAGTCCACCGAGATCGACCTTAGGCGCACTCCCACCCGTTTGGACTTTCATGCCGGTGATGGAAAGCGAATTCCAGTGCAGGAAATCGTCGTTGGTCACCTTGTCCAACACGCGAACGCGCCCCAGCAGCATGCTGCCCTGGTAGCTCATCAGCGGTTGCGGTTTGCGGTCGCGATAACGGACGCGTCCATTCGCGCTCAGCAGTGCACTATCGATGTTGACGTTCAACGGTACTTGCACAAGCGATGCGAAGGGAGCAACCCAAAGCTTGGTTGCCACCACGCGCAGATCCGCATCCATCGGCTCTGGCTTGAGACTGCCGTCTACTTTGAACTTGCCTTTGCCGATGCCGCCGCTCAGATCCAGCTTGATCGGCTTGTGCATGTCGTCGGAAAGGCTATCCAGCGCAAACTTGTCGGCGTTAATTTCGATGCGGCCGTTCTTGCTCGGCAGGTTGGGATCGGTCAGCGCAAAGCTGCTGCCGTCGATGATCAGATGCGCAATGCTCCAATGCCAGGATGGCGACGCAGGCTGCTTGCCTTTTGCCGGTGGCGTGGGCTTGGTGAGATTCGTAAGATCGACCGAGCCGTTCTTCAGTTTGCGGCACTCGATCTTCAAACCGTGCAGCGTCACATTCCCAAGTTGCGCCGCGCTATTGCCCAGATCGAGATGGTTGATGTTTGCGTTCAAGGCCTGCCATGCCACCGGCTTGCGGTCGCGCTGGGCCAACGCAAAGTCGTTGACCGCGAGCTTGCTGTTGTCCATGGTCAGCGCCAGCGTCTTGCTCCAGTCGACGCGTTGATGGGTGTCGCCATCCAGCGTGCCGCTGACGATATCGGCATTGAGGGAGGATGGCGCCAACGCGGCCAGTGGTTGCAGTGCGACGTGATTGGCGCTGATCTGGCCTTCGAAGCGGCTCGCATGCATGAACAGATTGCCGGCCACATGCAGATTGCCGCCGGCCAGTGTCGAACTCACATCCACCGCGCCTGGTTGAGCAGATACGGTGGAAAGGTTGCGAATCGCACCGTGCATGTTTTCCAGCAGCAGGTGCACCGGTTTGGGGCCGGTGAGATCGCCATAGTCGAGCGCGCTACTTTGCACGACAAGCACGCCTATATGCGCATCCGTCGACGGAGTGCCGGGCTTCGGCGGCGGCGCGTTCTTGCCGAGCAATTCATCGAAGTTCGTGCGATCGCCGGCTTGCTTGATGTAATGCAGCGACGCGTGATCGAGCTGGATGCTGGCGAAGTGATAGCGTGATTCGAGCGGTTGCACGTCTTGCAGCGCGGCCGCGCCATGCCCCAACTCCAGCATGGGCACGTGATCGTGTGTGGCCATGATGAAGTTGTCGAGCTGCAGCGCGCCTTGAAGCAGCAGTTGCGGTTTCGACGGGGTCTGTACGAAACGCACATCCAGCGTACCCGACAACAAACCGCTGGGAATCGCCGCGGGCAGTGGTGTGGGGGAGTAAGCCAAGTACTTGGCCAGATCGAGGCGATCCATGTTGAAGCTGATCACCGACTCGCGACTGCTCGCAAAGGGCTTGGTTTGACCTTGGATGCGCAGCGGGCTGCCATCCACGCGCATGGCCAGTAGCGGCTGCACGAACACGTCCACGTCGTGTGGCAGATTGGCCAGGAACGGCACGCCAAGTTCGAACTGATCCACCCGGTGCGTGGTGTTCTGCACTTTGTCGTCGAAGCGGATGTCGCCGTTGTGCACACTAATGTTGTAGAGCGCAAATCGTGTCGGCGATGCATTCGGATCGGATGGCTTGGACGCGAAGCGCTGCACGATGTCACTGAAGTTGAACGTTTTGGCGTCTGCGCGAGTGATGTGAATCTGCGGGTGTTGCAGTGTCAACCCATCCAACACCGGCGCCAGATGCAATACCGAACTCCACGAGCCGTTTATTACTAATTGATCGAGATCGACAAAGGGCGCACTGCCGCCGCGTTCGCCAATGTGCAGTTGGTCCACCGTGAGCCGCATGGTGTACGGATTCAAATGAATCGCGCCGATCGACACCGGTCGATCGAGCTGCGTGGCGAGCTGTTTTTCCAGTTGGCTCTTGATCAACCCGGGCGCAATGAAAAAGCCGAACAGGCCGAACAGCGCCAGCAAGATGACCATGACGAGCGCGGTGATGCGCAGGCGACGGGAGCGGTACAGGCGCGTCGCGCGTTCGCGGCTGGCCTGTAGCAGTGCGTTGGGTGACAGATTCCGGTTTGTCATGCCGTCGATGCTCCTCCCGTGACATCGCGGACCGACCGTGCCGGCGCAGCAAGCCGTGCACTTTCCCCAGCTAGAAGTTCATGTCGGCACGCCGTGGGGAGTGTAGCGTGCGGTGTAGGAATTGCGTAGGAGCCGTGTCGGGTCTTTCCGGTCGATTCAGCTCTGTCACGCAATGGCCATCATCTTCGCGCAAGCGGCGATGATGGCCATTCGGTTTGCATCAATGCCAGGAACAAACCACCTTGCCGCACATGCCGGCGTCCATCAGGTCGAAGCCCTTCTGGAAGTCGTCGATGTGAATCTGGTGGGTAAGCACCTTTTGCAGCGGGAAGCCGGTGAGCACCATCTGGGTCATCTTGTACCAGGTCTCGTACATGCGGCGGCCGTAGATGCCTTGCAGGGTCAGGCCCTTGAAGATCACCCGGTCCCAATCGATGCCGGCGCCCTTGGGCAGAATCCCGAGCAGTGCGACTTTGCCGCCGTGATACATGCAGTCGAGCATGTCGTTGAAGGCGCGTTGATTGCCGCTCATTTCCAAGCCCACGTCGAAGCCTTCCATGTGCAGATCTTTCATCACGTCTTTCAGCGACTGGTTGGCCACGTTCACCACGCGCGTGGCGCCCATGTCGGCGGCGAGTTTCAGGCGATAGTCGTTGACGTCGGTGACCACCACATTGCGCGCGCCCACATGCTTGGCGATGCCTGCGGCAATGATGCCGATCGGGCCGGCGCCGGTGATCAGCACGTCTTCGCCCACCATGTCGAACTCCAGCGCGCAGTGCGCGGCGTTGCCATAGGGATCGAAGAACGCCGCCAGCTCGGAAGGAATCTGATCCGGAATCGGCCACAGGTTGGAGGCCGGCATGGCCATGTACTCGGCGAAGGCGCCATTGCGGTTCACGCCGATGCCGATGGTGTTCGGGCACAGATGCTGGCGACCCGCGCGGCAGTTGCGGCAATGGCCGCACACGATATGACCTTCGGCGGAAACGCGATCGCCAATCTTGTAGCCGGTGACGCCCGGGCCGATCTCCACGACACGACCGACGAATTCATGGCCGATGGTAAGGCCGGGCTTGATGGTGCGCTGGGACCACTCGTCCCACTTATAGATATGCAGGTCGGTGCCGCAGATCGCGGTTTTCTCCAGCTTGATCAGCACCTCGTTCGGGCCGATTTCCGGCACCGGTACTTCTTCCATCCAGATGCCTTTTTCGGGCAGGCGCTTGACCAGGGCTTTCATCGTTTGCGGCATGGGGGACATCCACAGCAGGCGGGGAGGGAAAGGCAAGCGGCAATTATATCGGCACGCATCGTGCGCGCCTTACTGCGCTGCGGCATCTACGCTGCTTGCTTTTCGCTTGACTTGTCGCGCGCATCGGGCTGCAAGGCAGAAACGCTAGAATGACTGGATGCCTTTCGATCGTCGTCCTCTCGCCATATTCCTGATGGGTCCAACTGCATCAGGCAAAACTGCGCTGGCTTGTGCCTTGAGCGAGCGTTTTCCGCTTGGACTCATTAGCGTGGATTCGGCGCTGGTTTATCGCGGCCTCGACATCGGCACTGCGAAACCGGACGCCACTACACTGGCGCGTTACCCGCATGCGCTGATCGACATTCGCGATCCGGTCGAACCGTATTCCGCCGCCGACTTCAGTGCCGATGCACAAGCCGCCATGCAGCGCATTGGCGAAGCCGGTCGCATCCCTCTATTGGTGGGAGGTACCGGTTTGTACTTCCGCGCCTTGCATCGTGGTCTGTCCGCCCTGCCGGAAGCGGATGCGGAGATACGCACACGGTTGACGAAGGATGCGGCAGAGATCGGCTGGGAAGGTATGCACCACCGCCTGGCTCGAATGGACCCGTCAGCCGCGGAGCGCATCAAGCCGGGCGATGCACAACGCATCCAGCGTGCCCTCGAAGTGATCATCCTCACCGGACAACCGCTCAGCGAACTGCAGCAAGGTGGGCGTGGGCAGCCATTTCCCTGGCGCGTATTGAAACTGGCATTGGTCCCGGAAGATCGCGCGCCGCTGCATGAGCGCATTGCCCAACGTTTCGACGATATGTTGCGCGACGGCCTGCTCGACGAGGTGCGGTCGCTGCGCCAACGTGGCGACCTGCGGCCGGATCTGCCGGCCATCCGCGCAGTAGGCTACCGCCAAGCCTGGGAACATCTGGATGGTGGCTATGACGCAGCAGAGCTACGAAACCGGGGCATTTTTGCCACCCGCCAACTCGCGAAACGGCAGATCACCTGGCTGCGCAGCGAGCTGGACGCACGCGTGCTAAATCCGGAGCAGAGCCTGCTGGAGCGGGCCACCGACGCGGTGCGGCTGTTCCTGGGAGCAAACTGAGCACCAGTCGTAAAAAAGATGACGTCATTTCGTTATGTCTTTGTCATCACTTACAAAACTCTTTCATCTGCGATTTAAAAGCGGTTAACATTCAAGAAACTCGGGCCGGGACGCCACTTTGGCGTCGCTTTTTTCCGGCCCATCCGTGGATGAGGGGGAGAACAAAAAATGTCAAAAGGGCAATCCTTGCAAGATCCATTTCTAAACGCTTTGCGCCGCGAGCGCGTCCCGGTCGCCATCTATCTGGTCAACGGCATTAAGCTGCAGGGCACGATCGAATCCTTCGATCAGTTCGTGGTGCTTTTGCGCAACCAGGTCAGCCAGATGGTTTACAAACATGCCATCTCCACCGTGGTGCCGAGCCGTAACGTGCGTGTTGGCAACGGCCACGAAGGTCACGAAGGCCACGAAAACCATCTTGAGCACGCGTCAGTCGAAAGCGAAGGTTGATCTACTCTGTTCGATAGACAAAAGAAGGGCGAACGAGCTGTGCTGGTCCTCCCGCATTCGCGGGGGGAAGACGACGCAGCCGAGCGTGCGGAGGAATTCGTTGAGCTGGTGAAGTCGGCGGGCGCGGAAGTGCTGGCCAGCATCCCAGCGCGCGTGGAATCACCCAATCCGCGTTATTACATCGGCACCGGTAAAGCGGATGAGGTGGGCGAAGCCGTGCGTGCGTTAGAAGCGGACGTGGTGCTGGTCGACCACCTGCTTTCGCCCGTGCAGGAACGCAACCTGGAAAAGCTGCTCAACGTGCGCGTGGTCGATCGCGCCGGGCTCATCCTGGACATCTTCGCCCAGCGCGCTCGTTCTCACGAAGGCAAGCTGGAAGTGGAGCTGGCGCAGTTGAAGCACCTGGCTACCCGCCTGGTTCGCGGCTGGACCCACTTGGAGCGCCAGCGCGGTGGTGCCATCGGCCTGCGCGGCCCCGGCGAAACGCAGTTGGAAACCGACCGTCGCTTGCTCGGCGAGCGCGTCAAGATGCTCACCAAACGCCTGGAAAAAGTGCAGACCCAGCGAAGCCAGCAGCGGCGCGCGCGTCTGCGCAACACGGTGCCGCGTGTGGCGCTGGTGGGCTACACCAACGCTGGCAAATCCACCTTGTTCAATGCACTCACTCAGGGTGAGGTGTACGCGGCGAATCAATTGTTCGCCACACTCGACCCCACCGTGCGCAAGCTGGACGATCTCAGCTGCGGCCCCGCCGTGGCGGCCGACACGGTGGGCTTCATCCGCGAATTGCCGCACGACCTGGTCGCCGCCTTCCGCGGCACGCTTGCCGAAGCGCGCGATGCGGATCTCCTGCTGCACGTGAGCGATGCTGCCGACGAGGAACGCGAGAGGCTGCGCCAAGTGGTCGACCAAGTCTTGGAAGAAATTGGTGCCGGCGATGTACCGCAGTTGCAGGTGATGAACAAGATCGACCTCACCGGCGGCGAACCGCGCATTGTGCGCAATGCTGAAGGTGTGCCGCAGCAGGTGTGGCTGTCGGCCGTGACCGGCGAAGGCCTGGATCTGCTGCGTCAGGCTTTGGGCGAGTGCCTGGGTGGCGAGCGTGTGCAATCCGAACTGCGCCTGCCGCTGTCGGCCGGTCGTCTGCATGCTCGCTTGCGCGCTGCCGGCGCGATTGCCGAAGAAGCCGTGGATGAAGAGGGCTGGCGGCTGCGTATCGATGCGCCAAGGAGCGTGCTTGCACCGCTAACTGGCGGGCAGGGCGCGGATGTGGAGCTGCTGCGAGGGTTGCTGGGCAATCCCGATGCCGCCATGTGACATGCGTAGGCTGGGTTAGCGCAGCGTAACCCAACGATGCCGCTCCGAAGATGTTGGGTTACGCTGCGCTAACCCAGCCTACGATTGCCGCATCACACGGAGAAGGGGGTTAAGGCCAGCCGTCTCTGCTAGAATGCGACCGTTTGTGCCCCACCCAAACCGGGTGCTTGCACGCCCACTATCCCGTCACCATGTCCCATCCCGAACCCAGCGTTTTCCGGCCGTTATTGCCGGCCTCCCAGCGGCCTCAAGGAGACTGACCATGGCCTGGAACGAACCCGGCAACGGGCAGCGTGATCCATGGAACAAGAACAAGCGCGGTGCCGGCGGCGGTAAGCCCGGGATCGAGGGTGCACTCAAGGAACTGTTCCACCGCATCGGTCGGCTGGGCGGCCCCGGTGGCATCCTTACCATCGTCGTGGCCATGCTGTTGGCTTGGTTGCTGCTGACCAGCTATGCCGTGGTCGGTACTGGGCAGGTGGGTGTGGTGCAGCGTTTTGGCGCCTATGTGCGCACGCTGGGTCCAGGCTTCCATCTCAAGCTTCCAGCACCGATCGAAACCGTGCAGCCGGTCGCCACGTCGCGCGTGCGCGCCATGTCCGACCAGATCCGCCTGCTCACCCGCGAGCAGGACATTGTCTCGGTCGATTTCAATGTGCAGTACCAGGTCACCGATCCGAAGAAATATCTGTTCAGCACGCGCGATCCGGACGGCACGCTCAACGAAGCCGCCCAGGCAGCTGTGCGAGCGGTGGTTGGTGCGCAAGGTATGGACGACATTCTTACCGGCCAGGGCGACAGCAATACCCCCGCGCCGCATCTGAGCACGTTGCAACAGCAGGTGCGCGATCAACTGCAGCACACACTGGATGCCTACGACTGCGGCCTGCAAGTTGCCGACGTGAGCTTCCAGGCCATTACGCCGCCGCAGGAAGTCAAAGACGCTTTCGACGACGTGATCGCCGCTCATCAGGATCACCAGGGGCTGATCGATCAGGCCAAGGCTGCCACCAGCCAGGACATTCCCAACGCCAAGGGCGATGCCAAGCGCCTGACCGCGGCTGCGGACGCTTATAAGGCGGAGCGCATCGCGCGGGCGCAGGGTGATACGGAACGCTTCAATCTCATCCTGAAGGAATACCGCGCCGCGCCGGATGTCACTCGCCGCCGCTTGTGGCTGGAAACCATGGAAGAGATCCTGCGCACCAATAACAAGGTGATCGACGGTTCCGATGGCCGTAGCGTCATCAACATCAATGACCGCAACGAAGCGCTGCCGGCCGCCAATCTGCCCGGCGTCGGCACCGTGGCGCAGCCCGAGGATGCAGACAAGGGGAAGCAGCCATGAAAACCACTGCTGCGATCATCATCGTTCTGCTCCTCCTGCTCGGCTTCAACAGCTTCTACACCGTAGGCGAAGGCCAGCACGTGCTGGTGCTGCAGTTCGGCAAGATTCTGCGCACCGATCGCCAGCCCGGCCTGCATGCCAAGGTGCCGTTGCTTCAGCAGGTGCTGACGCTGGACGAGCGAGTGCTCTCTTTCGACGGCGCACCACAGCGTTTTGTCACCGCCGGCAAGCAAACCGTCAACGTCAATTACTACGTAAAGTGGCGCATTGCCGATGCCCCCAATTACTACCGCGCCACCAGCGGCGATGAACTGCAGGCCGGCCAACGTCTCAGCCCCATCGTCAGCAATGCGCTGCGCAGCGTGGTGAGCGAGCATACGCTGGAGCAATTGATCGCCAGCGGCCAGGGCGACATGGTTGCCAGCACCTTGCAGCAATCCAACGCCGAAACGCAGAAGACACTGGGTGTAACCGTGGTGGATGTGCGTATCACCGGCGTCGAATTCCCTGACGACATCAAATCCGCTGTCTACAAGCGCATGCAGACGGAGCGTCAGCAACAGGCTGCCGTCGTTCGCGCGGATGGCAAACAGCAGGCCGAGTCCATCAAGGCCGATACCGAAGCACAGGCGCAAATCATCCGCGCCACGGCCGAGAGCGATGCGGACAAGGTAAGAGGCGAGGGCGACGCCCAGGCCGCGCAGATCTACGCCCAGGCGTACGCGCAGGATGCGGATTTCTTCGCTTTCTATCGCAGCTTGCAGGCTTACAAGAAATCCTTCGGCGACGGCAGAGGCACGATCATCCTCAAGCCCGATTCCGAATTCCTGCGCTACTTCGGCAATCCGGCCGCTGCGCCGGCCCGGCACTGAGTGCGCGTCCATGCCTCGTGATTTCTACTGCGCGCTGTGCCTTGTATTGGTCATCGAAGGCCTGGTGCTGTTCGCTGCGCCGCATGGCTGGCAATCCGTGATGCGCGAGGCATCCAAGATGGAGCCGCGCACTTTGCGCGTGTTCGGCGCCATCGCCATTGGCATCGGCCTGCTCACCTTGCGGCTGGTGCATTGAAACCGTTTCACCACGCGGTCATCGCCGCGAGGTAAGTTTTTCAAGTTTCCCCGTTCCGCCGATCGGAACGTCCTTTTAGAGCGAGACATATCATGGGCAAGTCAGTCGTAATTCTTGGCGCACAGTGGGGCGACGAAGGCAAAGGCAAAATCGTCGACTTGCTGACCGAGCGCGTCGGCGCGGTGGCGCGTTTCCAGGGTGGCCACAACGCCGGCCACACGCTGGTTATCAAGGGTAAGAAGACCGTGCTGCACCTGATTCCCTCCGGCATCTTGCGCGATGACGCGCTGTGCCTGATCGGCAACGGCGTGGTGCTGTCGCCGGCCGCGCTCAAGCAGGAAATCGAAGAGCTGGAAGCGCAAGGCGTGAACGTGCGTCCGCGCCTGAAGATCAGCCCGGCCACGCCATTGATCATGCCGTACCACATTGCTGTCGATAAGGCGCGTGAAGTGGCCGCTGGCGGCAAGGCCATCGGCACCACCGGCCGCGGTATCGGCCCGGCGTACGAAGACAAAGTCGCCCGCCGCAGCGTGCGCGTGGCCGATCTGATGTACCCGCATGAGCTGCCCGACCTTATCAAGTGCGCGGTCGAGTACCACAACTTCATCCTCACCAAATGGCTGAAGGCCGAGCCGGTCGAATACCAGAAGGTGCTCGATGATGCGATCGCCTATGGCGAGTTCATCCGCCCGATGGTCGATGACGTCGCCACCATCCTGCACGACGTGCGCAAAGACGGCGGCAACATCCTTTATGAAGGCGCGCAAGGCGCGTTGCTCGACATCGACCACGGCACTTATCCGTACGTCACCAGCAGCAACACCACCGTGGGCGGTGCGCTCGCCGGCACCGGCGTGGGCGCAGGCGACATCGACTATGTGCTCGGCATCTGCAAGGCCTACGCCACCCGTGTCGGCGGCGGCCCGTTCCCGACCGAATTGCATGACGAAATGGGCGAACGCCTGCGCAAAGTCGGCAACGAATTCGGTGCCAGCACCGGCCGTCCGCGTCGTTGCGGTTGGATCGACCTCGTCGCGCTGAAGCGTGCCGTGCAGATCAATGGCATCAACGGCCTGGCCATCACCAAGCTCGACGTACTCGACGGCCTGGAATCCATCAAGGTCTGCATCGCTTACGAATACCGCGGCAAGCGCCGCGAACTCGCTCCGCTCGATGCCGACGGCTGGGCCGAATGCAAACCGGTCTACCTGGAATTCCCGGGTTGGAGCGAATCCACCGCCGGCATCCGCGATTGGAACAAACTGCCTCCGGCTGCGCGGGCCTATCTGCGTGCGGTGGAAGAGTTGTCCGGTTGCCGTTTGGCGATCGTGGCGACCGGTGCGGATCGCGACGACACGATTGTGCTGGATGATCCGTTTGCCTGACCTTAAGCCCCGCCAGTAGGCGGGCTTTGCTTGCGTGTAACATCAAGGCATGCTGTGACGACCTGCAATGACTATGCAGGTCGTCGTCTATTTGGTATTCACCAAATGCCCACGATCGTTGCTGCAAGGACACTTGTGAAATACATCAACGTGAAGAGACGGTGTTCGTATGCCTAATGTACGCTCGCTCTCTGTCACCGGATACAAATAAATCCGGTCGCTCCAAGATTTCCAGCTCAACGATCTGAATGTCCTGATCGGCGCCAATGGTGCGGGCAAGAGCAACTTTATCGGCCTTTTCCGTATGCTCAATGAAATGTATGAGCAGCGACTGCAGTTGTACGTGCAGAAGCAGGGCGGCCCTGATGCGCTCCTGCATTTTGGCCGTAAGACGACCGATCGACTTCACGCTGAATTTTATTTCAACAACAACGGTTATCACTTTGATCTGGTTCCTACAGCGGACAACAGGTTAATTTTTGAGCGTGAAGCAAGTTGGTTCGGTGGTGTTTATTACCCGACTAATACTGCAGCCATTTTAGGAACGGGACACGAAGAGTCTCGGTTGAAGGATGCGAAGGACAACTATTCGCCCTATGTCAGGGATGCCATCAAGAGTTGGCGCATTTACCACTTCCACGACACAAGCGATACCGCCAAAGTAAAACAGCAGCACGCCAGTAACGACAATCTCCTGTTGAAGTCGGACGCGGCCAATCTTGCCGCCTATCTGCGCATGCTGAGAAAGCACCATGAGGAGTCGTATCAGCGGATCGTTGATACAATTCAGTTGGTAGCGCCGTTTTTTGGCGATTTTGTAGAACGTCCCGGCGATCAGGAGCATATTGAGTTGGAATGGACTCAAAAAGGCTACCCTGATACGCCCTTCAAAGCGCACATGTTGTCTGACGGAACGTTGCGCTTCATGTGCCTGGCTACGCTCCTATTGCAACCTTCCGGGTTGTTGCCTGACACGGTTTTGATCGATGAGCCCGAATTGGGCCTTCATCCCTACGCAATTTCGGTGTTGGCCGACATCTTCAAGCAGGTGTCTGAACGAAAGCAGCTGATCGTCTCTACGCAGTCCGTCGAGCTGGTGAATGAGCTCTCCCCGGAACACGTAATCGTAGTCGACCAGCAATCTGGCTATTCAACATTCCACCGCTTCACCGAAGAGCAGTTGGAAGGTTGGCTCACCGAGTACAGCATGGGAGAGCTATGGAAGCGTAACGTGCTAGGTGGGAGACCATGAGATGGTAGAGGTGATCGTCTTCGCCGAAGGTCAATCAGAAGAGCAATTCATCAAAGACCCCATCCTGCCCGCGGAGATCGTCGGGGGGGGTCAGGTCAGAGAGCGTGTAGCGAAGGCTCAAGCAAGAAGGGCCGCGCGGCGGAATCGCGTCTGTAGCTAGGTTGTCGACCTGCAACCGGAGGCCGCCGACGCGGAGCTGCACTATCTGGCTAACAGCCTGATGGAGAGCCGCTACGCCTGATGATTGGTGTGGATGTGCGCCATGCCATCAGTGGCGAGATAGACGACGGCACGCCCCGCGATAACGGCAATCAACGACGACCATGCGCGCATGGGCTCGCATGACAATCCCCGCAAGTCCTGCGCCGACGCAAAGATCCAGCGGCTACTGACGACTTCTTGGTTAGGCACCTTCATGCACAACGCGTCACACAATGCGGCGCGCCATACAGTAGCGTATGCAAAAGCAGGCGCGTACAGTCGAAGGCGTTACAGATCGATCGGATGGACACGATGTCTGCTGTGGCGGGGATGGCCAACTACAAATTTGACCAGGTGGAGACCTTGGTCTTTGCTGGCGGCGGCAATCGTTGCTGGTGGCAGGCGGGACTTCTAACCCAGCTGTTCGACTCGGGCTTCGAGCGCCCGCAAAGATTCGTCGGAACCAGTGGTGGCGCGGCGGTAGCCGCATCGCTTTTGACGCATGGCGCGCAACATGCACTGGACACATGCATTGCGGCATATTCCGCCAACCCGAGCATCTTCGACTTTTCTCGGCGGCCCAAACTACGATTTGCGCACACGACGATCTATCCCGCGTGGATTGCGTCTTTCCTCAACGCTGAATCGTTCTCCAAGTTCCGCGCGTCCACGACAACCCTTACGGTTGCGGTGACACGGCCAACAAAACTGCTTGGCGTCGGTGGCAGCGTCCTCGCGGGAACGCTCGCATACCTTGTCGAAAAGTACTGGTCCAAGAGCCTGCACCCAAAGCTGCCCAAGCGGCTAGGGCTCCGTCAGGATTTCCTCACGATTTGCGCCGGCACATCAATGGACGCTGCCCAGACGTTGCTAGTGGCGTCTGCTACGGCACCGCCAATCATGCCGGCGCGGCGGGTCAATGGAGATTTCGCCTTAGACGGTGGTTTCGTAGACAACGTGCCCGTGGAAGAGCAAACGCTTGAGCAGCGTCGCAGAACGTTAGTGCTATTGACGCGCCATTATCCGGGTTTGCCAACGTTATTCACCTTGGACGACAGAACGTATTTGCAGCCGAGCGCGAAGGTGCCCGTTTCGACATGGGACTGCACGGCTAAAACAGATGTGACACGCGCATTCGAGATGGGACGGCGGGATGCCTTGAGCTCCATGCAGTCTGGGTTACTAACCCAATCGGTTTAAGCGCAGCGTAGGTTCCTAGCCGTGACATATGTTCGTCACGGCTGCTTTGCCGTGCCCCGAAAGGGAGAATAGGAGGACTGTTGCAATGTATTGCATATGCTCAAACAAGTCGCTCGACGAAATCGTGCTCGCTCAGAAAACGAAAGCACTCCCATTCGAGCAGGCCATTGACAAGTACACCAGCTGCAATGCCGGGTGCGGCTCCTGCATCAACGAGATCTACGTCCGGTTCGACCGCGCGCTGCCAAACGATGGGAAACCGAACCGAATCGCCGTTGATTGTCTCCCCGATCGCAGCCAGACAGGTTTGAGCCGTTGGCGAGCAGCGATGCCTTCGGGATGGTGAGGCGTGCATCCTTCGCTGGTAGGGTTGAGCGACCCGCCGTGCAAGAGTCGCCGGAGCAGTTTTTGCGCGGACGTACGCTTTCGGGCAACCAGTACGAGTTCATTGATATGCTGATCGACCATTTGACCGAGCATGGCGCCATGGACGCGGGGTGGTTGTACGAATCGCCTTTCAGCGACGTAGCGCCGGCTGGTCCGGAGGCGTTGTTCGGCAAAGCAGATGCCGACGCTTTGGTGAGGGTGATCGAACAGACATCGACCGCGGCGAACGCCGCATAGCGTGGTGTGCCGGGGGATGCATGTTGCAAGCGATTGTGCGGATTTTGAGGGGCTCCGACCCTGTGGAGTTCGAAAGCGCCTACGGGCTGGATGAGTCGGTGCGGCAACTGCGGAATGCGACACGACGCTGGGGACTGTTTTCGCCGACGGAAGTTGCCGCAGGCACGGTGACAGCATCGCGCGTGTCTTTGCAGCGCGTCATTCCCATGGTCGGCAACTCGTTCAAGCCGTTCTTCATAGGCAAGTTCGAACGGCGTGCCGACAAGGTGGTGCTGGTCGGGCGGTTCACCATGCACACTTTCTTCAAAGTGTTTATGGGCGTCTGGATGGGTTTCGTCGCGCTCGCAACGCTAGCCGGGAGCATGGCGGCCATGCAATCGCATCGCGCGGGGCCGATGCCTCTGATGGGGCTGGGCATGCTGCTGTTCGCGGTGTTGCTGATTTGCTTTGGAGCGTGGTTGTCGCGCAATGATCCGGCGTGGTTGTCGGAGGTCATCCGACGGGCACTGAACTCTCCAGACGTAATATTCAATGCAGCAGATGCATCACTTGTGAGAAACCGCGTTATTCCGACGGGATCGGTACGCATGACGACCAAAGTGGCGGTCGCGCTGTCTCTGCTTGCCGTGATAGTAAGTGTTTCCGCCATCACTGGGATCCAATCCTACCGGGGAGGCCCTGGCGGTTCCGTCGTGACGCACTATCACGACATGACCTCTCGCTACCTGTCAGGGCTGTTCGGCATGGCCTTGTTGGGATTGGCTTATGGCATCTACCGGCGACGCATGCTGGCGTGGCGGCTCGTGTTCGTGATCCTTGGCGGCGCCTGGGTGTCGCAACTTGTCATGTTTTTCGTAGACGGTACGCCGCCTATGCCCGCGTTCGTACTCGTGCTGTGCGGCGCGTTTTCGGCTCTCGTGATGATCGTCTGGGGGCGATGGTGGTATGCGCAGCGCGTGCATTTCCTGGAGGAATGAACGCGCTGCACAAGGATGGACTACTCAGGCTACATGCGCGGCGAAACCAGAGAGGGCCGGTGCAATATCGTCCTTCAGCGTGAGCGCGGGAATGCTGTATGCCCCTGCGTTTTGCCGTCGAAACGCGATCGGTGCGGTGGTGAATAGATCGTCCAGCCGTTGACCAAGTTCTTCCGTGATCTGCGCATAGCGCGCCGCGTCGATACGGCCGGTACGGTAGACCAGGTACGGCGGCAGTACGTCGAAACCCGGGTAATACAAAATGCCATGCTGAATGGGAAACAAGATGTCGTTGATCGGTCCGTTGATACCGCGCGGGCCGTAGTGTGATTCCCAGCCGCCGGTGGTGACGATCAGCATCGCCCGCTTGCCAGCCAGCGTTCCTTCTCCGTAGCGGTCGCCCCAATGCCGGTCGGAATGTTCGCCGACGCCATAGGCGAATCCATAGGCGTAAACACGTTCCACCCAGCCTTTCAGGATCGCCGGCAGCGAGAACCACCACAGCGGAAACTGCAGGATCACGGTATCGGCCCAGCGCAGTTTGTCTTGTTCGCGCGCGATGTCTTCGCTCTGCCGACCGTGTTCGAACGCGTGCTTGGAATCGCGCGAAGGTTCGAAGCGCTCGCCGGTCTTGCCGTCCAGGCTGTCGTTTTCGTCCAGCGTTGCTTTCCACTGCATGGCATAAAGATCGGACACCTGTACGGAGTGTCCGGCGGCTTCCAGACGCTTGATGGCAAAGTTCTTAAGCGCGCCGTTCAAGGATTGGGGTTCCGGATGGGCGTAGACGATAAGCACGTTCATGGCAGCGCCTTCAATGAATGAGATGGGCTGCAAGATAGATATCAGCGAGCTATATTGGAAATTAATTAATCAGATTACTGGTATTGCCATGAGTAATTTGCGACGCCTGGATCTGAACCTGCTGGTGACGCTCGATGCATTGCTGACCGAGCGCAATGTAACTCGCGCGGCGCAGCGACTGAACTTTTCGCAGCCGGCAGTGAGTGTGCAGTTGGCCAAGCTGAGGGATTTCTTCGGCGATCCATTGTTGCTGCCTGGGCCACGCGGCATGCAGCCGACGGCGCGAGCGGAAGCGTTGCGGGAACCGCTGCGGCAGGCGTTGGAGGTGGTGGAGAGTGCCGTGTCGCCCGCCAAACCGTTCAATCCGGCCAATGCCAGTCACACGTGGTGTGTTGCCGCGACGGATTATGGCGAATCCACCCTTGTGCTACCGATCCTGAGTGGCCTGCGATCGCGAGCACCCGGTACACGGCTGGCGGTGGTCGAAATGGCGCCGTTGCGGATCGCGAAACAGGCGGAGCAAGGGGAGATCGACCTCGCTTTTCACACCACCGAAGGCTCGCCGCCTGGCTTGCGCCGACGCACGCTGTTCAAAGAGCGCTATGTGCTGGCCGGTCGTGCGGATCATCCACGGCTGAAGCGGCGCCCGACCTTGGCGCAGTTTTGCCAGCTCGAACATGTGATGGTTTCGCCGGATGGAGGCGGCTTTCGGGGTGTCACGGACGAAGCACTTGGCAAAGCAGGGCTTACACGCAAGGTAGCTCTCTCTGTTCCGCATTTTCTGTTCGTAAGGTCGGTGCTGGCGAGCACCGATCTGGTAGCGATGCTACCTTCGCGCCTGGTCCGCGACAGCCCCGAATTGAAGGTCGTTGAACCCCCTATCGAAGTGCCTGGCTACGAGATGTCGATGCTCTGGCATGAACGCTCGCATCGCGATCCGGCGCACCAGTGGTTGCGAGAATTTATTGCCGCTTCGGTATGAGGTTATGGGGAGCCATTCGTCGAACTTTGACCGAGCAAGCACACAAGATGCGTATCCTTCCTCCGTTTCGATTAACAAGGAATGCATGATGGCTTCGAAAACACGTACAGCGATGATCGTGGGAGCTTCGCGCGGATTGGGGCTCGCCTTGGCGAAGGCATATCTGGTGCGCGGCTGGCAGGTTATTGCAACGGTCAGAAGCAAGCCGTCCGCCGATGTGAAACAAGTGGAAGCAAACGCGCAGGGGCGTTTGACGGTTGAATACGTGGACATCAATGACGCCGCGCAAGTCGCTGCTTTGCACGGACGGCTGCGGACGCGGCATCTGGATCTGCTGTTTGTCAGCGCCGGCATCGAATCCAATCCCGAAGTGCCCATCGGCCAGATCCATACGGACGTTTTTACAAAAGTGATGATCAACAACGCCTTGAGCCCGATGCGCTTCATCGATGCCTTTCATGACCTGGTGCAGCCCAAAGGCACCATTGCAGCAATGTCGTCGGGGCTGGGCAGTGTTGCCAACAATACCGAAGGCGGCTGGGAGGTCTACCGGGCTAGCAAGGCGTCATTGAATACGTTGATGCGCAGTTACGCGGCACGCCAGTTCGATGACCCGCGCACCTATGTGCTGATGGATCCTGGCTGGGTGCGCACCGACATGGGCGGCCCCGACGCGCCGTTGGGTGTGGAGGACAGCGTTCCGCGCATGGTCGATGTGCTGGAGGCGAATGCCGGCAAAGGCGGGTTGCGTTTTCTCAATTACCGCGGGCAGACCGTGGCTTGGTGATTCACGAAGATTCCGGAGGTTGAGGTGCGAACCCTGAGATATCCCACGTTTTTTTCTGCCACTCCGGTGAAAACCGAAGTTCGCGTCAATGCTGTTTCAAAGCGAGCCGTCATTCCGGCCTTCACCGGAATGACGAGCAAAAAGTATTCGGCGCCGCTGCAACTATCTTTTTGATTTGTCGACGGCCTTAGCCAGAAAAACGTGGGGATGCCTCAGAGTTTGCACCCCAACCTACGATTAGCGCGACGCCGCTACTCACTTACGATCGTATTGCGCCCGCGCTGCTTCGCCTCGTACAACCGCCGATCCGCCAGCTTGATAAACGACTGCACCTCATCGCCACACTCGGGAATCACGGTGCCGAGCCCAATGCTGGCGGTAACGTATCGGCTGATTTCAGAACCTTCGTGCAGAATATGTTCGCTGGCGATCAACTCGCGGCAGCGCGAGGCGATCTTGTAAGCCTCGCTTTGGTGAGTGTCGGGCAACACTGCGACGAATTCTTCGCCACCAAAACGTGCGACGAAATCGCGCGGGCGCTCGGCAGCCAGGGTGATCAGCTTGGCGACCCGTTTCAGGCATTGGTCGCCATCCAGATGGCCATAGCGGTCGTTGTATTGTTTGAAGAAGTCAATGTCCAACATCAGCAGCGATAGCGGTTGCTTGTTGCGGCAGGCATTACTCCACTCGCTTTCCATCACTACGTCGAAGCGGCGGCGATTGGCGACGCCGGTGAGTCCATCCTTGAAAGACAGTTCTTCCAACTCGCGGCGCGCGGCGGCGAGCTGTTCTTCCGTGCGCTTGCGTTCGCTGATGTCGAACATGAAACCGACCAGCGAATTGACCGAGCCGTCATCGTCGCGCACGACATGCACGACGTCGCGAATCCACACGTAGTCACCGCTCTTCTTCAGTGCACGGTAGTCGGCTTCGTGATCCACCCCGGCTTTGGATTGCGCCACGCAGAAGTTCACGGCCCAGTCGCGATCTTCGGCATGAATGCGATCGGCCCAATCTTGCACGCTTATCCAGCTGTCCGGCGCCCAGCCCAGCAAATCTTCGATCTGCGGCCCAATGTAGGCGAACTGCATCGTATTCCAGTCGATTTTCCATGGAATCGCGCGCGTCGATTCCAATAGGGTTTTATAAGTGTCGCTGTCCAGCTCCATCTTGCTTTCGATCACGCTCATGACGTCGCTCTATGCCGTTGATTAGGAAAGGGTGGGTGCGTGGCCCGCGGATGCCGAAGGCGGATCATGCGATTGGACATCCGACTGGGCGCGTTCGTAGAGCTTGAGCAATTGCGGCGGCTTGTCGTAATCGCTGCGCTGGCCGGCACGAAGGTCGCGACGCATCAAGCGGATCATTTGACGCGTGACATTCTCAGGAAAATGATCCACTGGCCGTCCCGTCACTTCGGATAGCCGACGAGCGATTACCTCCGGATCGCTGATTACCGCGCTGACGCGGTAGCCGTACTTTCCGCCGATGGCTTCGGGCACCAGATCCATGAAGCGACCGCGAACCTGACGGAAGGCGCCAAGGGTGAGCCGGTAGGCGTTGCGTCCGAGTATGGGCAGATCGTCGGGCACGGGCGCCATGTCGTCCAGTTCCTGCAGATGCGTGGCCAGCGGCAGCAACTGCTCCATGCCGTAACGTTCCACGTGCGGATTGCCCAGGCGCGCGAGGTTGGCCAGCAACTCGCCGATCGATGCATGGCCGATGATCGCGGCGCGCTTGGGCAGACCGCCCCAAATGCCATCGGCACCGTTGAGCAGTGCTTCGATGACTGAAGCGTTTTCATAGCCTGCGCCGCCGTGGATGTGTACCAGCAGCTTGAACGATCGCGGCAGCATGGTCCGCATCACCTTGACGTAGGCGCCTACCTGGAAGGGCAGGAAGGTGCCTCGATCGTCTTCGATGGTGACGCCTTCGATCGGCTGCTCGGCCAGCAACGCCAGCACCTCGCAGGTGTCTTGCAGATTGCCGGCAAACGCATCGCAACCATCGACGATATTGATGAAGATGCGCGGCGCGCCGCCATGGTCGCCGCGGATGTTTTCCCGCAGCCAACGGATACTGGCGGGCAGGCTGCGACAAAGTGTTTGCAAGTCGTAGCCGGCATCGTGCATGCCCTGTTTGCTGAGATAGATCTCATGCACCGTATTGGGCACGCCATAGCTCTTCAGCTTGTTCTGCGAAGGACTGGGCGTAAAAACGCCTTTGCTCTCTATGCCAAGCGCCGTGAAGGCGAAGCATCCGGTCATGTCGATGCCACGCTTATGCAGGTGCTGCATGAAATCGTCCTCGACTTCCAGTTCGTCCGGCATGTCGTAATCGAGTGTGCCGAGCGAAATGTTCTTGAAACCGAATTCGCGGAGCTTCGGCAGGATCTGCAATTTGTCCTGGAGCGTTTGCCCGATATTGGAACCGACGGGGTTTTCCCGTAGCGATAGATCGATCAAATAGGGCTCGATGGCCCGCAACGTTTGCAGCTTCGCATCCGCCTGCGCCAGGATGGCGCGAGCGTTTTCCAACGCTTGCATCGACATGAATCCCCCTGATTCCCTGTTGTATTGGATGGCTGTAGCAATTGGGCGGATGAACAGTCCAGGGCGATATTCCTTCATGGACTTAACCGGGCACCAGACGCCGAGGCATGCAACGGTTATGCCTGTAATGAGTCATGGCAGCAACCTCGGCCTGTAACTTGCTTGGAATAAGCCTGGCGCTTGTTTGCGCTGTCGTAGGTAAGAAAATCGGGCCGGCCTGGTTGCCATCCAGGACAAGAGTGCGTCGCAAGAAATAGTCCCCCGGCGGGATTGACCGTTCAACGTGACGCATAGTGTCCATAGGCGCCGTGCTGTTGCCTTTATCCGTAAGAGGAATGTTTCGTTTGCGCTTTGCCTGGCTACTTGTTCCGCTGTTGATCGCCCACTTGGTTTTGGCGAAGTGGAGCGGCCATGCCGAGGCTGTGTGGCCCCAACTGGCCATGCTGGCGGTACAGGGCATGGCGGTGTGGGCGGCCTTCACGCGCTACCAGCGCAGCCCTTCGCTGATCCGGCTGCCTTGGCTGCTGCTGGCGATGGCTGTGTCGATGCAGGTGCTATGGGCAAGCACCAATACGCTGGCGACGATCCTGGGCGACAACGGAGGCTATCTTGCCGCGCTGGCAACCGTTCTCTCCGCGCTGTACGTGATCCCGTGCATGTACATGGCGACACGCTCGTTCGCGCTGAACGAGCCGCGCACCGTGGCGGTGTTGGATCTTGTGCTGGCATGCATGGTCGCCGTGCTGGTGTATCAGTTCTTCACCAAGCTTTTGAGCGGGCCGTTGGCATCGGACCCTTCCAGTATCTACATCGTGCTTTATCAGGCGGATGCGATCGATTTTTCGCTCGCCGCGATGGCCATGCTGCGCATGTTCGGCGCACGCGGCTTTCGCTGGCGATATTTCTATTACGCCGCCAGCGCCTATCTGCTGGTCAATGCGATCGTGGCAGCTCTTTACAACCGTATAGAAATGCATGGCCTGCCATGGTGGGCGGGATCGCTGATCGATGTGCCTCACGCATTGCTGGTGTTGGTAGCTATACGGCAGCCGCCGCGCTGGCTGCGTGCGTATCACCCATCGCTTGCCGTTTCGCAAACCATCGCTTCGTTCGCGCCGATCCTGTTGTCGATGATGGTGGTGATGCTCGGTATCAGCACGTCACGCATCAACTTCGTGACCAGCTTGCTGGTGGGTTCCTCGGCGGTGTTGTTTTATGGGTTGCGCGTGGCATTCATCCAGAGCCGCAGCATGGACAGGCAGCGTGCCGTCTACTTGAGCGCCTGGCGTCTGGAGCAACAGGTAGGCCGCGATCCGCTGACCGGCATTGCCAATCGTGTAACGCTGGATACGCGGTTGAGAGAGGCGTTGGAGGAAGGGCGCACTACCGGCAGCTATTGTTCTTTGTTGATGATCGATATCGACTTCTTCAAGCAGTACAACGATAGCCTCGGCCATATCGCCGGCGACGCGTGCCTGGTCAAGGTGGCGGAGGCTTTAAGTCGCAACCGGGTGCGCGCCAACGATCTGGTGGCGCGATACGGTGGTGAGGAGTTCGCCATCGTGTTGGCCGATACCGGCATCGAGGACGCGCAGGATGTGGCGCGCCGATTGATCGATGCCATTGAGCGATTGCAGATTGCCCATCCAGGCTGTCAGGTGGGACATGTCACGGTGAGCATCGGTATCGCCACGCAGACACAACAAACGCCGATGGATCCGATGGTTTTGCTGGACGAGGCCGACCGCGCGCTCTATCGCGCCAAGAGCAACGGCAGAAATCGCTATGAGTTGGCGTCCCTTGTAGCCCCCGATTCGCCTGCAGCACTACACAATCCTGGCTAGCACATAGTAGGGTGTGCCGCGCAGCGAGCATCTTGGCGGCGGACGGCAGCGAGGGATGGGGCATGCGTTTGAGAACGTGGTTGGCCATCGCGGGCGTACTTTTTTTCCAGGTCGCGGAGGCGGCCGAGCATCCATTGCGCCGCCAGGCGCTGGATCGCAAGGTGCAGGCGTTGATGGCCGCCGCGCATGTTCCAGGCCTTGCATTGGCGCTGATCGAAAACGGTCGCGTCACTTATCTAAAGGCTTACGGCGAGCGCGATGTGGCGCAGCATTTGCCGCTACGCACGGATACGGTGATGTACGCAGCGTCGCTGACCAAGGCTGCATTCGCCTATAGCGTGATGATGATGGTGGACGAGGGAAAGCTCGATCTGGATCGTCCCATCGACAAATACCTGCCCAAGCCGCTGCCGGATTATCCCAAGTACGCCGACCTGGCCGACGATTCGCGCTGGCGCCTGCTTACGGCGAACATCCTGCTGAGCCATCGCTCCGGCTTTGCCAATTTCCGTTATCTGCCGCCCGGCAAAGATTACGACCCGAATGGCAAACTGCGTTTTTATTTCGATCCGGGTACGCGCTACAGTTATTCGGGCGAAGGTATCAATCTGCTGCAGTTCGTGATCGAACAAGGTATGGGTATCGACCTAAGCGAGGAGATGCGTACGCATCTGTTCCAGCGCTTCGATATGCCGCGCACGTCGCTGGTGTGGCGCGACGATTTTGCATCCAACGTCGCGCAAGGTTACGACGAAACCGGCAAGCCACTCGGGCACAAGCAGCGCAGCAGCGCCAGAGCAGCGGGTTCCATGGACACCACCTTGCACGACTATGCGCAGTTGGCCGCAACCATGGTGCGTGGTGAGGGGCTGAAGCCGGCCACTTACGCTACATGGCTGAAGCCCCAGATACGCATCCATTCCGTGCAGCAGTTTCCCACCATGATCCTGCCGGATACCACGGACAACGACGGCATCGCATTGAGCTATGCGCTAGGCATCGGCACGTATACGTCGCCCAAAGGCCAGGTATGGTTCAAGGAAGGGCATGACGATGGCACCAACAATCTGTTGGTGTGCGTGCAAGGTTCGCGCAATTGCCTGTTGATGTTGAGCAACAGCTCGAACGCGGAATCCGTGTTTCCGTATCTCATCCAGGCTTCGCTGGGGAATATCTGTTTTCCCTGGTATTGGGCCAGCTACATACCGTACGACCATCCGGAGTGGCGTGGCGCCCAGGCACGCAAGCAACCGCATCCGCCGTGCCAACCGCTCGACGTGCATCGTTGAAACTCACGGCTTCTTGGGCGGTCGCCAAAAGCGATGCACAAGGAAAGGAATCAAGAGAGCAAGCCCTATCGACCAATGCAATATCGCGATGATTGGAAGCGCATTGTCACTCGGCGGGTAATACAAGAAGTAACCCGACAGCACGAGCACCAGAAGCAGGAGAAAAAGTAACCCTCCTGTTACGCGGTGGCGTTTGGCTTTCCATCCCCAGATGATGTGGCGTCCCCATAGCCATCCGAACATCCAAAGTGTGAGGAAGGCAAAAAGTCCATGCAGCGAAAGCCACCAATGCTCCAAGGGATGCGGCGACGGTCCGAATGCTGTTTGCTGGACCATGAAGTAATGGGAGACAAGCCAGAGCGCACCGGTCAGCCACAGGCCGATCGCGATGATATACAGGGTCAAACGAATGGGATGTGTAAGGCGCATCGGCTCATGAATCGCAAGGGAGCGCCGTTGGAGCGTTTGCGCCGATGGACGTCCAAGTGGTTCCATCCAGCATGAAGGCCAGCGCTTGATAACGATCGAGAACGGGTGCCGATGCCAAGCCCGCGGCCATGACTACCTTGGTGAGTGCATCGGCGTGCGTGCATCGCGGCGCCACCACGGTTACGAAGCGATCTGTACGGCAATGATTTCCCGTGCGTGGGTCGATATGAGGGCTGACTGGCTGCTGGCTTCTCGTTTCATCGTGCAACACCTGGCTGCCGGAGCTGGCTACCGCGGCATTTTCAATCTTCACTGCTGGAATGTTGCCTTCCATGTAGGGCGCGGCCAGGTACACAAGTTCCGGCTCCGGACCGCTGAGCCGCAAATCCCCTCCAGCTTCCAGGTAGATATGCGTGGGATGGTGGGACGCGATGTAGTCGAAGGCACAGTCCACGGCATAGCCTTTGGCGATGCCGCCAAGATCCAGCCACAGCGGTTTGCCGAAAGAGACCGTTGCGTTCGAAGACAAGGCGATATCTTTCCAGCTTGCATCCGAAGCCGGTGAAGTTCCCGCCAAAACAGGGAGGATTCCATCTCTCGCAAGGGCAGGGGCGACCGTGGGATCGAAAAGCCCTTCCGAGGCCTTTGCCAGTTCCAGCGCATGACTCAACACTGCGTGCGTGCGCGGGCTGATTGGCACCGGATGACGAGAAGCTTCACGGTTCATCAGCGAGAGTTCGCTTTCATGCTCGTGAAAGCTCATCAGGCGATGGATCTCGGCGATTAAATCAAACGCACCAGTGATGATGTCGTTCGCCAGGGCCGATGGCAGGCCATCGACCCTGATGCGAACAATCGTGCCAAGCAGCGGCTTGGCTCGTTCAATGCGCAGCGATGGCAATGGCATAGGTCGCCAGGAGCCTGCGCACGCCATCCGTAATGTGCTTGGACGAAAGGGTTGCGCCGGAAATGTTCTGGATGTCCTTGGTCAAGGTCAATGTGGCGCCATTGCGCTTGCCGTAAAACTGCGCAAGCCATTGGGGATTGCGCACCCCGTCGCCGAATGCTTCGCGATACTCCAGGATTTCGATGCTCTTCACCGCACCGGAGTCATCGAGTCCCACCGCCAGGGGGATGAACTCGTGCTTGCCTACGACCTGGTCAACGATGAACCACCCGCCGGTAGAAACCTTCCAGAGTTGCAGCTGGGGATTGAGCACCTCCGTGTTGCTCGCTTTCTGGATGGCATGTACCTGATCGCCCGTCAACGTCAACGGCTGTTGGGTGAAGGTAGCACCGGGAAACATCAGCTGTTGTGCCTGTTCCACGCTGAGGTACACCTTGGCGTAGGCAGGCGTCGCCACGGCAACAATCGCAACAGCAGGCACCCACAGGAATTGGGCTTTCATAGTTGTTTCCGTCAGAAGTAATAGCCGACTTTCAGGCGAACGCGCGTGTGCTCGAAATCGACGTCGGTGTCGTAGCCATGGACGATCATGGTGGGGTCCATGTAGTTATGCGCGATCGGGAGTTGCTGCCACCAGGTCAGCGTCGCGAAGAAATGCTGATTCGCGTAGTGAATCGTGGGGCCGGTATATACCGCGTTGCCCATCCATTGGCTGTGATCGAAGATGTTCCACTGATTGATCTCTCGCTCGTTCTGTATCTCCCAACCGACCGCCCAGTTGGACGTAAAGCGATACGACGCGCCAACGCCGAAGTTCATGTCGGTCTCGATGTTGGTGTTGCGACGAAACTCGACGGAATCCGGATCGGCGTATGGGTTGCCGGGAAGCTCGCGGACTTCCGGTGCCCACGTGGCGTTGCCGACGAGCACCAGGCGATCGTCGAGGAAGTTCTTCTGGAAAATGGCCCTGACTTGCAGCTCCTGGAAGCGCGGACCGATCTCCGGCTCGAACAGGAAGGCGACGCCCACCGGGTCCGTATAAGGGCTGCGTACGCGCCAAATCGCCTCGAACGCTGCGCCGATGAACTTGGTGCTGTTGAAGCGGCTGTACGGGGCGGGGAAATAGGCGGAGTAGGGCTCCGGCGGCGTGGTGGTTCCATCCGGGCCATTGCGATAAGCCTGCGTCCAGTCGTAGATGAGGTAGCCGGACAGCTGCAGCGAATCGGTCGCACCGTAGGAATATTCGGTTTGCCCTTCCAGCAGGTCGAACCGCCCGCCGGCTTTCTGGTGACGCCACGTCACCCATTGCTCCACTTCCTGGCCATGCTTGGGCAGCAGGTCGGTGGTGTAGAGAAAACCGAGCAGCGGCTCGTCGGCTTGCGCTGCGGTGGTGATACCGAACATGGCAACGACCGCGAGCAGGCATGCCGGCAGTTTCCCTTTCAAAAAGCAACGCATGAGGCCCCTTGACTACCCATTAATGAGAGTAGGTCGCATTCTCGCCTATTTGGCTACGCACTTCAATACGAATGATTCTCATCATTGGAGTGGCTGACACCCTATTTGCACACAACTGCCGCGCAACGCATGGCCATCGCATGACGACGTCGCGATGACGCCGCCTGCCGATCGGATGAGTTTCGATAGCAACGTCGCGGTGACGATCGGTGTGCTGGAACCATCCACCCGTATCATGCTCAAGGCGGCGGATCTGAAATTCGCTTCGATAAGTTTGAAGTCCGTTTCCGGTATGGCTTGTTCGTGATCGCATCCTTAATTCCTTCCTGGGACGACCTGCTTACAAGCTGGTCGACGCCCGCTTGCGCACCGATTACTCCCCCGGCTTGACCGCTTCGCCGCTCGATCCGTCCATGCCGACAAGCTGCGTTCGGTCGAGCAGGCAAACACTGCGACCGATTCGCGTCGCGTGGCTGATACAGCTGGTGGCCGATGTCCCAAACACATCGGTATGCGCAAGAATCGCTTCCCCGAAATTGACGCGTGGCTTAAGAAAAACGGCTCAAGCAGGACTGTTTGGCGTAGCCGGAAACCGCAAAATTTTTCGTGCTACGCTCTTGCGCAGGTTGACGCAGCCATACATGGGATGGCGTGACGGCGCAGTACGCCTCAGGGGGAATAACGATGGGTCTGTTTGTCTTTTTGGCACTGATCGTGCTGGTCGTCGGGTACGTCGTCTCGCTGTACAACGGCCTGGTCACGGCGCGTAACAGCTACAAGAACGCCTTTGCGCAGATCGACGTGCAACTCACGCGCCGTCACGATCTGATTCCCAATCTGGTGGAAACAGCCAAGGCATATCTTGCGCACGAGCGCGGCACGCTGGAGGCGGTAATCCAGGCACGCAATGCCGCCGTCAAAGGGTTGGCCGACGCCAAGCGCAACCCCGGCGATCCCGAGGCAATGGATCAACTCGCCGCCACTCAGGACGGTTTGAACCAGAGCTTGGGACGTTTGTTCGCACTTAGCGAGGCGTATCCGGATCTGAAAGCCAACCAGACCATGATGCAGCTCTCCGAGGAACTCACTTCCACGGAAAATCGCGTGGCTTTCGCGCGGCAAGCCTATAACGACGCGGTGATGACGTATAACAATCGCCGCGAAGTGTTTCCCTCCTCCTTTGTCGCCAGCAGCTTCAGCTTCTCGCCTGCGCAGTCGTTGCAGATCGAAGACGCTGCGGTGCGCGAAGTGCCCAAGGTTTCTTTCAGCTGATAATCGGGCCATTTCGTAGTCAGTGTTTCAATCCTACCTGGAGGGGCAGGATGGATTTCTTCGCCGAACAGGCACGCGTGCGCAACAGCAGCCGCGTACTGGTATTGCTATTCATCGCAGCGGTGCTCGCCATCGTGTCCGCGGTGGATATGGTGGTGCTGTTGATATTCGGGCATTGGCGGCATGTCGGTACGGTATTGGCGCCGCATACGCATATGCCCTCGTTGCTCACGATCAGCACGATGGCGGTGCTCGGCGTCATTTCGGGCTGCGCGTGGTATCGCATTCGCAGTCTTTCCGAAGGCGGCAAAGCGGTCGCCGAGGAGGTGGGCGGTGAGCGGGTGCCACCCGACACGCAAGATCCGCGGATGCGCCAACTGCGCAACGTTATCGAGGAAGTAGCCATCGCATCGGGCACGCCTGTGCCGGACATTTATTTTTTGCCCGACGAACCGGGCATCAACGCGTTCGCCGCGGGCTATTCGGCATCCGATGCGGCTATCTGCGTTACGCAAGGCTGTCTGGATCATTTGAATCGCGATGAATTGCAGGGTGTGATCGCGCACGAATTCAGCCATGTTTTGAATGGCGACATGCGACTCAATATTCGTTTGATGGGGCTGCTGTTCGGCATCATGGCGTTGTCGGTCGTGGGCCGTCAGCTCGCTTGGTTCAGCGACGATGACAATCGCAACCGCAAAGGTGGCGTTTTTTTCCTGTTCGGCGTTTTGCTGCTGGCGATTGGTGCGATCGGCCATTTTTTCGGGCGCTTGATCCAGGCCGCCGTGGCGCGTTCGCGCGAAGAACTCGCGGATGCATCTGCCGTGCAGTTCACCCGCCAGACGCGCGGCATTGCCGGTGCGCTGAAGAAAATCGCCGTGCTGGACGAGGGTTCGCGCTTGCAAACGGCGAACCGTCACGAAGTGGCACACATGATGTTCGGGGAGGTGGACGACTTCAACGCGTGGTTCGCGACGCATCCGCCATTGCTCACGCGTATCCGCACGCTGGAGCCATGGTTTCGTGAACACGAATTGGCGCAGCTTGAAGCGCAGATGCATGTTTCACCCGCGGAAGAGTCTGCGGAGGCCGATACCCCCGCACACATACGCGTGCTACCGCCGCTGGAATGGCCCGGTCAGATCGGCGCTGCCGTGGTTGCGGCCCAACCCGCAGCCGCGCCGCAAACCGCCGAGCCGAAAGACCAGGTTTTGCAGCATGCTGCGACCTTGCAGCAGGGCATTCCGACGCGCTTGGACGAAGCAGCTAGACAACCTGAGACCGCGCTTATCCTCGCGCTGGCGCTAGCCATGTCAGAAGACGAAGCGCTTCAGGCAAAGCAAAAGCGGCTGATCGCCAATGCTTTTGGCGATGATGTGCAACGTGCGGCAAGCCAACTCGACGTAGATAACGCGTCGGCGCCGCAGGCATCGCGCATGCCCTTGGTCTCGCTCGCTTTCCCCGCGCTCAAGCAACTGCCGCAGGGGCGCTTGCAGACGCTGCTGGAAACACTCGACGCCGTCGTCAGTATCGATCCGCTGGTTGATCTGGACGACTATTGTCTGGTGCGACTGCTGCGCATGCATTTGCTCGAAGCGTTGAAGCCCAATCGCGCGCCCATCGACGGACAGAAGAAATTGCCTGCATGCCGCGACAGCGTGGCGCTGGTATGCGCTGTCGTCGCAACGCACGGCGCCAATGATGACGGGGCAGCGCGACGCGCATGGCTGCTGGCGATGAATCAGGCGTTTCCGGGAGCGGCTGCCAGTTGGCAGACTTTACCGCTGGATTGGCAAACGCCTTTCGACCGTGCGCTGGATGATCTGGATGGCCTGATGCCGGCTGCGAAGGAAATCCTTATTCAGAGTTTGCTTGCTGCAATTCGCGCGGATGGCGTAGTTACGCCGACCGAGGTGGAGTTGTTGCGCGTGATCTGCGCAAGTTTGCATTGTCCAGTTCCGGTGCAAGCTGATATCGCCGCTTAGGTTGAGGTGCGAGTCCTTGGATATCCCCACGTTTTAAGGATGCTCTGATCTATTCCACGTACCCGTCACCGCACGGTATGCGCGTATCGCTGCGCCTGGCCGTCTGTCTAGACGCTGGGGCGCAGCGATAGGCGCATACAGTGCGGCCCCGACCTCTTGAATTTAAATGACGGGGTGACGTCAACAAGGCCCGCAGCCTGCGCCGCGTGGCTTGAACAGACGGCCAGTCTGCCCTATGCCACGCAACACACCCTGCGGGCCTTCTGGACGTCATGCCGGGTGCGTGGAATAGATCAGAGCATCCTTAACAGCACTGAAGCGTTGTTCGCCGCAAAAAAAAGCCAGCCTTGCCTCGACGTCATTCCGGTGAAGGCCGGAATGACGACTGGGTGGTTTGAAAGATCGTCGTTAACTTGAGGGCCTTGAGGGCTTTTCTGATTTCCTTGAAAACATAAAGTAAAAAACGCGGGGATGGCTCCAGTTGCCGCCAACCGGCGGCCGTTATGCGGATAAAAAAAAGCCCCGCGTAAAGCGGGGCTTTTTCTTATGCCATCACTGAAGCCATTACACCTCAGCTTCTTCCTTATACGCATCCACCGGAATGCACGCACACATGACATTCTTGTCGCCGTACACGTTGTCCACGCGCGCCACCGGCGACCAGTACTTCTGCAGTTTCAGGCTGGGCAGCGGGAACGCGGCGAGTTCGCGCGGGTAGGCGTGCGTCCACTCCGTGCCGGTCACCATGGTGGCGGTGTGCGGCGCGTTCTTGAGCGGATTGTCCTCGCGATCCAGACGGCCGTCTTCGATCGCGCGGATTTCTTCGCGGATCTGGATCATCGCATCGATGAAGCGGTCGAGTTCGTGCTGTGATTCGCTTTCGGTCGGCTCCACCATCAGCGTGCCGGCTACCGGGAAGCTGAGCGTCGGTGCATGGAAGCCGAAATCGATCAGGCGCTTGGCCACGTCTTCCGCGCTGATGCCGGTGCTGTCCTTGAGCGGGCGCAGGTCGAGAATGCACTCGTGTGCCACCAGGCCGTTGCGGCCGGTGTAGAGCGTATCGAAGTGCGATGCCAGGCGTTTGGCGATGTAGTTGGCGTTGAGCAGCGCCACCTGCGTGGCCTTGCGCAGACCCTCGCGACCCATCAGCGCGATATACATCCACGAAATCGGCAGAATGCTGGCGCTGCCATACGGTGCGGCAGACACCATGCCGCCCACGCTCTTGTGAGGAGTGCGGCCATGGATGGCCGCTTTTTGATCTTCGCCGGCATGGATGCCGGCACTCAATGATGTCCGGGGGAGGAAGGGTGCCAAATGTGATTTCACTGCACACGGCCCCACGCCCGGGCCGCCGCCGCCGTGCGGAATGCAGAACGTCTTGTGCAGGTTGAGGTGCGAAACGTCTGAGCCCCACTTGCCGGGCTTAGCCAGGCCCACCAGCGCGTTCATGTTGGCGCCGTCGGTGTACACCTGGCCGCCGTGCTGATGCACGATTTCGCAGATGCGCACGATGTCTTCTTCGAACACACCATGCGTGGAAGGGTAGGTGATCATCAGCGCGGCGAGACGATCGGAATACTTCTCCGCCTTTGCGCGAATGTCGTCGACATCGACGTTGCCGTTGCTGTCGCACTTGGTCACGACCACCGTCATGCCGCACAACTGTGCGGAAGCGGGATTGGTGCCGTGCGCGGATTCCGGAATCAGGCAGATGTCACGTTTATCTTCACCGCGCGAGCGGTGATACGCGCGAATGGCGAGCAGGCCGGCGTATTCACCTTGCGCGCCGGAGTTCGGCTGCAGGCTCACCGCATCGTAACCGGTGCATTCCACCAGCATCGCTTCCAGTTCGTCGATCAGCTGCTTGTAGCCCTGCGTCTGGTCGGCCGGTGCGAGCGGATGGATGCCGCCGAACTCCGGCCACGTCACCGGAATCATTTCGGCGGTGGCGTTGAGCTTCATGGTGCAGCTGCCCAGCGGGATCATGGTGCGATCCATCGCCAGGTCCTTGTCGGCCAGCGAGCGCATGTAGCGCAGCAGCTCGTGTTCGCTGTGATGCGTGTTGAACACCGGATGCTGCAGGAACGATTCCTTGCGCAGCAGCGCGGCGGGAAGTTCGTCCGGGGTGGTGGCGTCGGCTTCGTCGATATCGACGATCTCGGCGCCGAACAACTGGGCGAGTGCGAACACATCCGCACGCGTGGTGGTTTCATCCAGGCTGATACCCACGCTCTGGCCGTGGATCTGGCGCAGGTTGATGCCTTGGCTTACCGCCTTTGCGTGAATCGCGTCGGCATCGACGTTGGTGATGTGCAGCGTATCGAAGAAATCCGTGCCTACCGTCATGCCGCCGCGGCGCAGGGCAGCGGCGAGAATGGCGGCAAAACGATGCGTGCGGCGCGCGATGCGCTTCAAGCCTTCCGGGCCGTGATAAACCGCGTACATGCTTGCCATCACAGCGAGCAGCACCTGCGCCGTACAGATGTTGGAGGTGGCCTTCTCGCGGCGGATGTGCTGTTCGCGCGTTTGCAGGGTGAGGCGATAGGCCGGCTTGCCTTCCGCATCCACCGACACCCCGATCAAGCGGCCCGGCATGGAGCGCTTGTACGCATCACGGCAGGCGAGATACGCAGCATGCGGGCCGCCGAAACCGAACGGCACGCCGAAGCGCTGGGTGTTGCCGACCACGATGTCCGCACCCCACGAGCCCGGCGAAGCGATCAACGTAAGCGCGAGCAGATCGGTCGCCACAGCGACGATGCCGCCACGCGCATGCACGGCATCGGCCGCTGCGCGATAGTCGTTGATCTGGCCATACGTATTCGGGTACTGCAGCAGCACGCCGAAGCTGTCCACGCTGGAGGCTTCGGACGGCTCACCCACGTGCAAATCGATGCCGACGCCATCGGCGCGCGTATGCAGCACTTCCAGCGTTTGCGGATGCACGTCGTTGGCGACGAAGAACACATTGCTCTTGGACTTGGCCGAACGCTTGGCCAGCGTCATCGCTTCGGCGGCGGCAGTGGCTTCGTCCAACAGCGAGGCATTGGAGATATCCATGCCGGTCAGATCGGCCACCATGGTCTGGAAGTTGATCAGCGCTTCCATGCGGCCTTGCGAGATCTCTGCTTGATAAGGCGTGTACGCCGTGTACCACGCGGGGTTCTCAAGAATGTTGCGCAGGATGACGTTTGGTGTGAGCGTGCCGTTGTAACCCTGGCCGATGAAGTTCTTGAACACCTTGTTCTTGCGCGCGATGGTGCGGATCTTCGCCAGCGCTTCTTCTTCCGTGATGCTCTCCGGCATCGCCAGCGGCTGCTTCGATTTGATTTGGCCCGGCACGATCGCATCGGTCATCGCCTCGAGCGAGTCGTAGCCGATCACGTGCAGCATCTGCGCGATTTCGGCGTCGTTGGGGCCGATGTGGCGCTCGATGAAAGCGTTGTGGTGCTCGAGTTCGCGCAGGGAAGGGGAATTAGTCTGGCTCATGGGCAAGGGCGTCCGAAGAAAACGTGCAGGCCGCACGCGGGGCGCCCCTCTGTCCTTTTGCCTGAGAGTTTGGAAGCCAGGGTTTGGATGCCTGTACTTCGTGCCCCTTCGGCGCCGGATTCAACCGGTCTCTCCAGAGTCTTGGGTATACGGCGGTATGGAGCCTGAGCGATTACGGGCGTTGCGCCTTCGGCAGCGGGGTTTTGCCCGCTTCTCCCACCGTGTACATCAAGGCGTGCATTATAGCCCTCTCCCCGCGGTCGTTGTCGGCTAGAACAGAGATCATGAACAAGCCACCTTTCCGTCTCGAACAACTCGACCACATCGTGCTGCGCGCCTACGACATTCCCTCCATGCAGGCGTTCTACTGCGATGTACTCGGCTGCACGGTGGAGAAACGTCAGGAAGAGATCGGCCTGATCCAACTGCGGGCCGGCCACTCGCTGATCGACCTGGTCAGCATCGACGGCAAGCTCGGCCGTCAGGGCGGCAAGGGGCCGGGCACGGAAGGGCACAACATGGATCATCTGTGCCTGAGCGTGGAAGGCTACGACGAAGCCGTCATCGTGGCGCATCTGAAAGCGCATGGTGTGCGCGTCGGCGAGATCGGCCATCGCTATGGCGCCAAAGGCGAGGGGCCCTCCATTTATCTCTTTGATCCGCAAGGCAACATGATCGAGCTGAAAGGCCCGCCATCCGATTAAGTAAACCGAATGCGCGCCATTGCATACGTATGCAGTCGTGTGCTTCAAAAAAAGCATGGGCCATAGGTCACGAATTTAACGTTTGTGACGCAGGTCTCGTTATAATGCGCGCTCCCCAGGGCGCGCGTGCTTGCTCACCGTATCCACGGTCAGCGCATGACGTGTGCAGTCCCGCGAAGCAGTTTCCTCGGCATTTGCGGCGAACTTCACGACGGCTTTCGATGCTTGCGGATCTTTGCATGGCGCATTCGCGCACGTGCTGGACGATCCGGGCCGTTCCTGGCGCAAGGAGTTTGAGGTATCGGCCGGCTTCCCCACCGGTTGATCCGTTCACCGCGAAGGTATTCGCAGTCTGCTGCAGCGGGCGGAGCGTGAGCTTCGCGCGCTGAGGCCGCTTGCGGCCTATCCACGGGCAGATGGCTGCATCGCGTTCGCCGAGGGCGCTACAGGTGTTCGATCTTTCAAGTCTTCGTGCTGCGGCCATGCCGTTGCACGCTTGCAGTTCGAGGGTGCCGGTGTGTGTGAATCCGATTTTTCTGCGCGGTCATTCGATGGCGATAACGTAAACATGGCTGGCGTGTCCGACCGCGAAGTGGGCAAGCTGCTCAACGACCTGCCGTCTGCGCATGGTTCCGCGCAGGACGGGAGGGCGTGGAAGCGCCGCTTGCACGATCCCGCCAAGCGGGCGCGCCGTGCCGCGCGCGTGGTTCGCCATATCCGCTTCGTCTATTTCTCCCATGTCGATGACGACAGCCTGTTCGGCGACTATCACCACGATCTGGTCACCGCCGAAGTGTTGATGGATCGCGTGCTCGCTGCGCGCGCTTCCGGCATGAAGGCGGTGCATCCGTATCTGCATGGCGAAGCGGAGGAGTGGTTGTTCAATCGCCCGCCGCGCGGCAGTTTTTCGCAAGTTACCCCCGAATACATCCGCTGGTACGGCCGCGATGGCGCGCGCCGCAATCAACCGATGGTGCGTGAAGAGCTGGCCATCGAGCTGATGGGCGAATACGGCTATAGCTACAACGATGCGCTGGACATCGCCACCAACAATTCCGCTGCGTTGGCGCGTAGGGATCAAGCATGGCTCATCAAGCGCGCCAAGACACCGATCTATTGCCGCCCACTGCATGTCACGGAGTTTCATCAGCTTGCCGACGCGATCGAAGCGGCCTATTTGGCGCCGCAAGGCGATGCGCAGGTGACGCGTGCCAATATGGAAATCGCGCGGCGTGCCGCTGCAGTGCTCGGCACGGTGATGGATGAGTTCGTGGAAGCACCGTTTCGTATTCCGGTGCTTGCCGAAGCATTTGCGGAGTTTCATAGCGCACATCTGCTGCGCGTTGCGCATGCGCGTCTTGCCGGGTTGCAGCCGATGCCGGTCACCGGCGTGCTGGGTTGGTTCTCAGCTAAACGTGCGCGGATTTATGCAGAAGTGCAGGCGCGCTTGGCGGCGCGTTGATTTCATATTCGACGAACACCGCGCCCTCCCCTACGTGTAGTAGGGGAGGGCTGGGGTAGATGAAGCTACAACGTAATCGCCTTTTGCCCCGCTGCCTTCAACTTGTCATTGACCGCAGCCAAATCATGCTGCTTCAACTTCTGCCACTCATCCAGCGTGCTGGTCAGCGTTTGCGTAAGCGTCGTGTACGAAGCTTGCGCGTCCGCGCTTGGATCAGCATCGGCATCATCCACCGCACTCAGCAGCTTTCCAAAATTCTCTGACAAAGCACGCAAGCTATCCATGCGGTGTGGCGGCGCACCTATGGTGTTGCGTGGATCGGCATGCAGCGGCATGCCGGAGACATCCTCAACCTGGGCAATCAACGTCGCTATTTGATCATGTAGCGCGCCCGTGGCGTGCGCCTGTCGATCATCCAGGCCTTGCAGCAATTGCTTGGCCTCCGCGCTGGCCTTGGAGGCCTGCGCGGTAGTGGTTTCCACCTTGGTCGCCAACGCGAATTCACGCTGCATGGCCGCTACGGAAACGGTAACGCGCGGATCAGCCTTCACCGTCAACGGTTGCTTGTAGTTGCGTCCATTCACCGTAAGCTCCACGGTGTAGTTGCCGGGCACCGCCCACACGCCATCCTTCGCACGCTTGCGCGGCTGGCTTTCGCCCTTGGAGGCATAACGCAGGTTCCATACGAAGCGATGCATGCCTGCAGTGGTAAGCAGCGGCGTGGGAACCGGCACCCACTCCGGTGCAAACTCAAGCTTCACCGGATCGAGCATCGGCGCCTTGTCGTCGCTGCTGAAACTGCGCACTTTGTTGTTGTTCGCGTCGTAGATGCTCAGCGTGACCGGGCCTTTCACGTGCTCGGGCAACGCATAGTCGATCATCGCGCCATCCGGCGGATTGGCCGCCAGCGGTTCGTCTTTCGGCATTGGCGTGCCGGTGAACATCGGATGACGTACGCGGTACGCATCGGCGGGCTCGAACAGGGTGACGGATCTAGCGCTTGCATCATCCAACTGGCGCAAAGCCGTTACGTCATCCATGATCCAGAAACCACGGCCATGCGTGGCGACCACCAAATCATCCTGATGCACATCGATATCGCGCACGGATGTCGAAGGCAGATTCTGCTGCAGCGCTTGCCAATGCGTGCCGTCGTCGAACGAGACGTACATGCCTTTCTCGGTGCCGGCATAGAGCAAGCCTTTGCGAACCGGATCTTCGCGCACCACGTTGACGAAGCTGTCGGCAGGAATGCCGTTGTCGATGCGCGTCCAGCTCTTGCCGCCATCGGCAGTGCGGTAAATGTACGGCGCATCGTCATCCAGGCGATGGCGATCGACAGCGAGATACGCCCCGTCCGCACTGAAATGCGAGGGTTCGATAGCGCCCACTTTCGACCACGGCGTCAAAGCATCCGGCGTGACGTTGCTCCAATGCGCGCCTTCATCATCCGTGCGCCAGACCAACCCGTCATCCGTACCCACCCATAGCGCTTGCGCACTGAGCGGAGATGGCGCGATGGTGTAGATCACGCCACGCTGTTTGTCCACGTGGTTGTCGTCTGCAGCGGTCGTTGCATCGAGGCTCGACGGCACGCCTGCATCGGGGCGAGTGAGATCCGGACTGATCGGCGCCCAGTGCTCGCCACCATCCGCCGTGCGGAACAGACGCTGATTGGAGAAATACAAAACCTTGTGATCGCGCTTGGAAAATGCGAGCGGCAGCGTCCATGCAGCGCGGTAATGTGTGTTGGGATATGCGAGCGTGGGATCGACGCTGCGGACTTGCTCGGTACGCATGTCCAGCTTGTCCACGCGACCGCCATAGACAATGTCGTGATCGTCCGGATCGGGCGCGATCATGTCGCTTTCGCCGCCGGGCGTGAGTTCGTGGAATTGCGCCATCGTCACGCCATCGCTGTTGCCGCTGCGGCTGGGCAGCGAAACTGCGCCGGAATCCTGCTGCGCGCCATACACCCAATACGGAAAACGATTGTCGGTGGCGACGTGATAAATCTGCGCCGTCGGCTGGTTGTACCAACTGCTCCAGGTGGTGCCGCCGTTGAGCGTGATCAGCGTGCCCTGGTCGACGCCGAGAATCTGGCGGTTCGAGTTGGTCGGGTCGATCCACAATTCGTGAAAATCATCCCCGGTCGGATCGCCTTTCAGTGCGATGAACGTTTTGCCGCCGTCGTCCGAACGCAGCACGATGGTATTCATCACATATACGCGATCGGCATTCTTGGGGTCGACGGTGAGGCGATTGAAATACCAGCCGCGCTGCCAGATGCGCTGATCGTCGGTGATGTGCTTCCAGTGCGCGCCACCGTCGTCGGAACGATAAAGGCCGCCTTCGCCATGGCCTGCATCGACCAATGCATACACGCGGTTGGGTTCGCTCAATGCCGTGGCCAAACCGATACGGCCGGGATGTGCTGCAAAACCGTTGCCCTGGATCGGCGTCCAATGCGAACCGCCGTCGTGCGATACGTACAGCCCGCTGCCGGGTCCATTGGAGGGCGGATACACGCTCCAAGGCGGCCGGCGTGTCTGCCACAGCGATGCATAGATCGTGTTCGGATCATCCGGCTTGAACGCGAGATCGATCGCGCCGGTGTCGTTGTCCTTGAATAGCACCTTGTCCCAATGCTGGCCACCATCCGTGGAGCGGAATACGCCGCGTTCCGCATTCGGGCCATAGGCATGACCAAGCGCGGCCACGTACAGCACATCGGGGTTATACGGATCGACCAGGATGCGCCCGATCTGCCGGCTGTCTTCCAGGCCGATGCGGTTCCAATGCTTGCCGCCATCGGTGGACTTGTACATGCCGTTGCCATGCGCGATATCCGAGCGCATGTCCGCTTCGCCGGTACCGACGTAAAGGGTGTCCGGTCGCGAGGGTGCCACCGCAAGCGCGCCGATCGAGCCCACGTGCTGGTCGTCGAAAATCGGCTGCCAGGTACGGCCGGCATCGTTGGTTTTCCAAACGCCGCCATCGACGGCGCCGAAATAGAAATGCCGGTCGTCGCCGGGGATGCCGCTGACGGCCAACACACGGCCGCCGCGGAAGGGGCCGATCAGGCGCCAGTGCAGGTCTTGGTACAGCGAAGGATCGACGGTGGCGTGGGCAGCGAATGCTGTGGATAGGCCAAGGGAGAGTAAAGCGAGGCGACGCAGGTACACGGGGCGGTATCTCTTGATGGCATGGGGATGCGCGTTTGCTCCTTCTTCCACCGGAGAGAGGGCTGGGAGAGAGCGCTTGCTTCATCGACTCTTGCGCAATCCCTCAAAGCCGTCATTCCCGCGAGCGCGGGAGTCCATTGTCAGCTTCTCGTCCAAGATCAAGGTGGATTCCCGCGTTCGCGGGAACGACGTCCGTGTGGTTGCGTAGCTTGCTCGTGAGCTTGCCCCTCGCCTCAACCCTCTCGCCGGACAGAGAGGGAGTGGTCATCGCAATGTAACGCGAGAGTGATGCGGCTCACAGGGTAAACCGATGGCCTATAGCCAAGCGCGCTTCAATGCGCGATAAGACACGGCTGCCCTGCCGCTGACTGGATGTCGCATGTCGCCCTTGCGCCGCGCCGCGTTACCGCTCGCCTTGTTGCTTTCGCTGGCCTCCGTTTCTGCTTTTGCGCAAGACGACGATCAAGCGAAGAGCAGCCGCAAGCCGACCAATTTGCCGATGGTGAACGTCCACGCGGACGACTGGCGCAAATACCTCAAAGCCAAGCTGATGTACCAGATGCCGGAGGTGGACGGCCCCAAGATCACCGTGACCAAGAAAACCACGGTCACGCATCTGGAAAACCAGCCCACAGTGGTCGGCAACAACCTCAACCAGACGCTCGCGCGCACGCCGGGCGTACAGGTCTCCGAGCAGCCCACGCCCACCCAGTTCAATGTCAGCTATCGCGGTATCGGCAATCCGCAGGAATCGGAATTCGTGCTGGTGATGCAGGACGGTATTCCGATGGAGGGCGACTGGATCGGCTTCCCTACGCTGTATGCCTTTCCGCTGACGCAAAGCCTGTCCGAAGTGCAACTTGTCCGCGGCGGTTCCAGTTTGCTGTATGGACCGGAGCCTGCGCCGGTGATCAATCTAGTATCCAAGCGCCCTGCGCCGGGTACACCACTCACGGTGAGCACCGAAAACGTCGTCGGCCAACGGGGCTTGTTCTCCAGCTACAACGTGATCGAGCGCAACCAAGGCGCCTGGGCATTTCGCGCCGACGCCGGCTACGTGCACAGCGACGGTACGCGCGCCAACGATGGCTCGCAGAATCGGCAAGCCGATCTGTACCTTGCCTACAAGCCGGACGAGCATCAGCAGTGGTGGCTGGATTTTCATGCCATCAGTGCCGTATCCGGCGATCCGGGGCGATTGAGCTACACGTTGTGGCAACGCGATCCGCGCACAACGACCACGCCGTACAACCGCGACTGGGTCAACCGCGATCAACTCGTATTGGGTCATACGCGCGAATTCGGCAATCGCTGGTCGCTGGAAGCCAAGCTGTGGTTCACCTATCAAGACTTGGTCAGCCGTGCGGCGAAGGCGCCATTGCCAGGCCAGGCGCCGCCGAGCAGCACCACACTGCAAGACGAAACCTTTCGCACTTACGGCACTGACGTGCGTCTGCGCAAGAACTGGGGGCAGGGCAATGCATTCACCGTTGGCGCGGTGTTGTTCCATGGCAGCGATCCGTTTCGTCAGTGGAGTTCGCCGGACCTGACTGTCGCGCCGGATGATCGCAGCGGCAAGCAAATCTTGAATCAGCGCCGCAGCTCGCAATATGCATCGGTGTTTGCAGAGAACGTATTCCGCTTGCCCCATCGCATTCACATCGTGCCGTCGATGCGTCTTGAACGCGAACGCATCGCGGTGGACGAAACAGTGCGCCCGCCGTTTCTTTCACGTCCATTGATCCATGAGGCCGACACGCGCCACATGCCGCTGTTCGGCCTCGGGCTGGGCAACGATTTCGGCCATGGCAACGAAACCTACTTCAACGTGTCGCAAGGCTGGCGTCCGCTACGCTTCTTCGACGTCGCACCGCCTTTCAGCAACCTCCAGCAAGGCCATGCGGCGCAGCTTTCCAAATCGGTGTCGTGGGAAGCCGGTGTGCATGGCGCGCCCCTCGCCGGTTTGTATTACGACGTGAGCGTGTTCTGGATCAACTTCCGCAATCGCCTGGAAACGCGATACATCAATGCGATCGACACGGTTTACGTAAACACCGGCGACACGCGCAGCCGCGGTCTGGAAGGCCAGCTCGATTACGATTTGTTCGCGCCGACCGATTACGCCACCCAAGGCCAGCATCTGGAAGCCTTCGTCAACGTCAGCCTGCTCAACGCGCGTTTCACCGCAAGCCGCATTGCCGGGCAGGTGGGCAAAACGCCTGCCTTCTCGCCGGACTATCTCTTGAAGACCGGCGTCACCTGGCGCAACGAGCGCGTCAAGCTCAGCCTTACCGCGGTTTCATCGGCGGCGCAGTATTGGCAGGATTCCAATCAGGCTTACGGCAGCGGTTTGACCTATATGCCGGCGCGTATTCCCGCATACACGGTGGTGGACGTGGCGTCGGATTGGCAGTTGAATCATTCGTTGCGCCTGCTGGCGGGCATCAGCAATCTGGGTGATCGTCGTTACTTTGATCGCGTTTGGCAAAATGGCTTGGAGCCGGCGGTTGGACGCACGTGGTACACGGGTTTTGCAGTGAGTTATTAGTGCTTATCTCCCAGGGGATATAAGTGTTTGCACATTTCCACAATACTCAACACTTCCTTGCCGTCATTCCCGCGAAAGCGGGAATCCATTTTGCTGTGATGGAAAGGCGAAGATGGATTCCCGCTTTCGCGGGAATGACGACCAGGCAAGATTGAGCGTTTCGGAAATGGCGTAGATATCGTTGCCCTCAGGGACAAGGGCTTGGTCGTTTTTTCATTCGCAGTGGGAGTCATCCATGTCCGCACCCTCTCTCCTCCGTCTCTCGGCTTTCACCACCGCATTGCTGCTCGCCAGCGCCATGCCTTTGCATGCGGCGGATACGCCTTCCGGTCAAAACAGCCCCAGCAGCGCACTCGAGTGGCGAGAAATAGGCCCCTTCCGCGGCGGCTGGGCGACGATGGCAGCGGGCGATTCAAGCAAACCCGATACGTTCTACATCGGCACCGCCGGCGGCGGCGTGTGGAAAACGACAGACGCAGGCCGCACCTGGCAACCGACCTTCGACTCCATATCGACTGCATCGATCGGTGCGATCTCCGTCGCGCCCTCCAGTCCCAACGTGATCTACGCAGGCTCCGGTCAAGTCGCTGCGCGTTATGACGTCGCAGCCGGCAACGGCATGTATCGCTCCGACGACGCCGGCAAAACCTGGCAGCACATCGGACTCACCGAGAGCAAACACATCGGCCGCATCATTGTCGATCCGCATGATGCGAACACGCTGCTGGTCGGTGTGCTCGGCCATTACTTCGGTCCGAACAAAGAACGCGGTGTCTATCGCTCCACTGATGGTGGCAAGACGTGGACGCAAACCTTGTTCGTCGACGCCGATACGGGCGTCGTGGATTTGGCTGCCGATCCAGCCAACCCGAACGTCGTGTATGCCGCGGCATGGCAAGTGCGCAACTATCCGTGGCTGTCGTACTTCCAGCCGAATGCGGGTCCGGGCAGCGGTCTCTACAAATCCACCGACGGCGGCCTTACCTGGAAGCGCATCAGCGGCAATGGTTGGCCGGCTGGCAAGCTCGCGCGCATTGGCATTGCTACGACAAGCGGCAACCGCGTGTACGCGGTGGTGCATTCGGCCGATCCGCGCAAAGACAGCGGCCTGTATCGTTCCGACGATGGTGGCGCAACGTGGCAGGCAGTCAGTCATGAATCCTGGCTGCCGAACGATTACTTCAGCCGCATCACCGTCGATCCGCAAAACCGCGATCGCATCTATTCGGCAGGGCAGTCGATCCGCCGTTCCGATGATGGCGGCAAGCATTGGGAAATCTTCAAGGGTGCGCCGGGCGGCGACGATTACCACTTCCTGTGGATCGATCCGCGCGACTCGCAACGCATGATTGCCGCGAGTGACCAGGGCGCGGTCGTCACCGTCAATGGCGGTAAAACCTGGAGCAGTTGGTACAACCAGCCGACGGGTCAGTTCTATCACCTCGCTGCAGACAATCAATTTCCGTATTGGATTTATTCCGGGCAACAGGATTCGGGCACAGTCGGCGTCGCCAGCCGCAGTGACTACGGCGCGCTTTCCTATCGCGACTGGCGTCCGGTCGGTGGCGATGAGCGCGATTACGATCTGCCGTATCCGGATGATCCCAACATCGTGTTCGGTTCCGGCCTTGGTGGACGCGTGTCGCGCTGGGATCGCCGCACCGGGGTCGTGCAGAACGTCACTGCTTGGCCGGTGAGTAGCTATGGCCTGCGGCCCACGGATTTCAAATACCACTACACGTGGATTACGCCTATCGCGTTTTCCGCCAAGCCGCCTTATGCGCTTTATTTGGGCGCACAGGTTTTGTTCCGCAGCACCGATCAAGGCCAGCATTGGGATGTCATCAGTCCCGACCTCAGCGCCAAGAAAGAAGGCGCTACCGAAGGCTGCCATGGCAATCCCACCGCACAACAGGCGCGCGATTGCGGTTACGGCGTGATCTACAGCATTGCGCCTTCGCCGTTCACTAATGACGAAATCTGGATTGGCACCGACGACGGCTCCGTCCAGCTCACGCGCGACGGCGGCAAAAATTGGCAAAACGTCACGCCGAAAGATCTGCCGAACTGGGGCATCGTCAGCTCGCTCGATCTTTCCGCGGTGAAGCAGGGCACCGCCTACGCGGCCGTTGACAATCATCGCCAGGATGATTTCCGCCCGCACGTATGGCGCACGCACGATTACGGCAAAACCTGGACGGATATCTCCGCCGGTTTGCCGGAAGGCAATTTCGTAAGCGTGGTGCGCGCCGATACGCAACGCGAAGGTCTGCTGTTCGCCGGCACCGATCGCGGCGTCTACGTGTCGCTGGACGACGGTGCTCATTGGCAAACCCTGCAACGCAACTTGCCCACTGCGTGGGTGCGCGATCTGCTCATTCACGGCAATGACTTGATTGCCGGCACGCAGGGCAGGGCGATCTGGATACTGGACGACATCACGCCGCTGCGTCAGGCTGACAGTGCGCACAAGACTGCGCTCTACACGCCGGCCGACGCTGTGCGCGTGCGTGCCAACGAAAACAAAGACACACCGCTGCCACCCGACGAACCGCTCGGCAAGAATCCGCCCGCCGGCGCCATCGTCGACTATCAATTGGCGAACACGGCGAAGACCGTCACGCTGGATATTCTCGACAGCGACGGCAAACCGGTTCGCCATTTCTCCAGCACCGACAAACCGGAAAACCTGCCCGCCGAACGCTATTTCCAGAAAGGCTGGCTAGGCTCGCCGCAAACGCTCGGCACCCATGCCGGCACACACCGCTTCGTGTGGAACCTGCGCTATCCGCGTCCAGAGGCTTTGCTTTACGGCTACAGCATCGCGGCCACGTGGGATTCCGACACGCCGCTCACACCGGAAGGCCCGCTTGCGCTGCCCGGCAAGTACCAAGTCGTGCTCACCGTCGACGGCAAGTCCTACCGCGCGCCGTTGAACGTCGTCGGCGATCCGCGTGTCACTCTCGATCAAAACGCACTCGCCGAAGGCCTCGCCTTCTCACGCGAAGTGGGTTCAGCGCTGCAGCAAGTCTGGCAAACCCACGGCGAAGTGGACGCCGTGCGTAACCAGCTTGATGAGGCCGAGAAAAAACTCGGCGACGACGCCAGCCACAAATCCCAGCACGACGAGATCGAAGCCTTCCGCAAGAAAACCGATCCCCTCGTCTCCGGCGACGGCGAAATGTCCACCAACCTTGAGGCGATGAACGACGCACTCACTGCCATCGCTTCCGATCTGGAAGGCGCTGATCGTGCGCCGACTGATGGACAACGCCAGGCGTTCGCGCAATTCAAGACGAACCTCGACAAGGCGGTTTCGCAGTGGCAAACGATTCGTAGTGCAGATCTCGCTACGTTGAATTCGCACCTGCACACTGCAGGGATCAAGGCGATTACGGTGCCGGCGGCGAATCAGCTTCATGCTGAAGCATCATCCGATTCGGACGACATCCCCTAATCTCGCGACACTCTTCAACTCCCTCTCCCCTTCGGGGAGAGGGTTGGGGTGAGGGGCCAACCTTGCGAAAAGCATTGCCCCCTTACGGTCGTCACTCCCGCGAACGGGGAATCCAATTTCAAATCATGCATCACAGCAAGATGGGCCAACCAGCTTCGCTGTTGTAAAGCGCTTCCGCGTTCGCGGGAATGACGCCCATGAGATAATAGTCCACAGGTTGGGTCGCATTTCCGCCAAAACGAAGCCAAATGGAAACATCTAGCAGATCAAACGGACGGGCCGTCCTGGCAGCACTGCTAGCTCCATGCGTAATACCCCTGCTCGTCGCCATCTATATCTGGCTGATTTTTCATTTCAGTGAAGGTGGAGCCGAACTTGCACGAATATTTCGGCCTGAAGATTTATGGCCATTCCTTTTGTGGACATTGGTAGCTACCGAAATCGTTACATGGTGCATCGCTTTCCCCATCTTTCTTCGGGCAAGGTCACGCAACACAGCAACCATGGCGGGCATGTGCATCGTGAGCGGCGCAATCCCTCTACTGATCAGCTTAATTGCAGCACTCTTCTCAGGAGCAAGCGTTCTTGTTGTCGGCTTGATAGTCGCCGCACATGGCGTCTTGGTCGCGGCGTTGTTTTCCCTGATCGCGGGCCTTTCACGCGATACTCCGCGTTCCATGTTTCTGCAGCCTGATATCAAGACGGGCTATGAATGAGGCGTTGTGAAAGAAATGCGCTGGGCCGCGCTGTGTTGCAAACGGAATCCGTAAAAAGATGCGAGAGGGAAAGCTTCCAACCTTCAAGCTGGGAGACATCGCTTCACCTCGGACATTGAATAAAAGGCTAAGTGATGGAAGCAGGGGGAATGTGTGGCTATCAAGCCAGATCCAGTTTGGAAAAACGCAGAAAATCTTCTCAAGGCTCATCTTAAGAAGCGAGGCATCAGCGCCGATGCTGCCTATGTCGGTGCGGTGGATCGGCGACGCTGTTTAAGGCCCAGATGCCAGAGGGCCTTCGAGCCATAAAGGTTTATGACCCGCGTTTCTTGACTGACGCAAATGCTCCAGCGGAGCAAAGACGCCTTGCACTCCAACAAAGCCTTATCGGCCACACCTGCGCTCCGCTTGTGCAAATCTATGCGGTGCGCGAAGACGTTGCTAACCGATCCAGGCACAGCAATGGTTCCAAGTTCAGTTTTTGGATTCCAGTTTTTGGTGAACCATAATCGACCAGCTACGTCTGCGCTAACCCGACCTACGTTGGCATCACGATCTCCTCCGTTTTTTTGATGGCCTCGATTCTCGAAGGCATAAGTCTTTTCTCTGCCTGAATATCGCCACTTGGTGGGCCGTCACCGGCCAGCCAAAACGCTCTGTATTTGCACACGCTTTTTCAGCGCCGAATTCGTGCGGCGATTTCGGAGAGAAAAGCATGGTTCTCATACTTCGTCGGAAATGGCTGTTGTGGCCGCTCTTGATTTCGACACTCGTTTTTATAGCTATCTGGATATCCGGTTCGCTGCTGATCCAACCAGTCATGCGCCCCATCGGGTCGTCACCTTCCAACTTGCCCGCGCAATCTGTCGTGATCCGCGATGTCGCTGGCTACCCAATCCACGGCTGGTTTGTGCCTGGCATCGAACACAACGGCGGCGTATTGCTTTTACACGGCGTACGCACCAATCGCTTGAGCATGATCGACCGCGCTCGATTTCTGCACGACGCAGGTTATGCCGTTTTGTTGGTCGACTTCCAGGCATCGGGGGAAAGTCCCGGCGAAGCCATCACGTTCGGCTACCGGGAAGCGGATGACGTAAAAGCCGCGCTGCGCTATTTGCATTTGCGACTGCCTGGCGAACGCATAGGAATCATCGGCACGTCGATGGGCGGTGCGGCGATCTTGCTTGCGGAGCCGGATGTGGATGCCGACGCCGTGGTGTTGGAGCAGGTGTATCCAACCATCCAGCAGGCGTTGCGAAATCGCATGCGGATTCATTTGGGCGTGATGGGCGCTTGGTTGTCGCCGGTAATGCTCGCCACGCTGCATGCGCATCTGGGTATTTATCCCGAGCAATTGCGGCCGATTGATCACATTGGCGGCTTGGCTATGCCCAAGCTGTTGATCGTGGGAGAGCGTGACCGCCACACCACGCTTGCGGAATCCCTGAGCCTGTTCGACGCCGCAAAGACACCCAAAGCGTTATGGATAGTGCATGGCGCGGAGCATGTCGATCTTTGCCGTTACGCCGGCGATGCCTATAAGGCGAGGGTATTGCACTTTTTGGATGCTCATTTGCACAAACCACCTTCGAGCATGCAACCTTTCGCCGGCAATCTGTGACATACCGCACTGCGGCACGAAGGCGCTACGCCATCCGGCAGATTCGTTTCGCAACTGTAATCATCGATTTCATACTTTTGCGCTAGAGTCGCCTGCATCGCGGGTGCGATAGGTTTGTTGCGCCAAGTCAACCAGGGGAGAGAAACATGGCGGTGTCTGAAACGGCAGGGGCGTCGAAGGGAACGGCGTCGGGTTGGTTGGCGAGGGAGCGCACGATTGCGGGGCCGCGTTTCAATCGGTGGTTGGTGCCGCCCGCGGCTTTGGCCATCCATCTATGTATTGGTATGGCGTATGGTTTTTCGGTGTTCTGGTTGCCGATGAGCAAGCTGCTGCCGGGTGCGGCCAGTTGCGGGAACATTGGTTTCTTCGCACAGCTGTTTGCAGGATCGTGCAATTGGACGGTGCCTGCCGTCACGCATATTTTCGAAACCTTCATCGCCATGCTCGGCATTTCGGCCGCTATCTGGGGTGGCTGGTTGGAGCATGCCGGGCCGCGCAAGGCGGGTTTCATTTCCGCGCTGTGCTGGGGCGGCGGATTGGTCATCGGCGGCATTGGCGTGTCGATGCATCAGCTGTGGCTGGTGTTTCTCGGTTGCGGCGTGCTGGGTGGCGTCGGCCTCGGGCTGGGCTACATCGCGCCGGTGTCGACGCTGATCAAGTGGTTTCCCGATCGCCGCGGTCTGGCGACCGGTTTTGCGATCATGGGGTTCGGCGGCGGCGCGATGATCGGTGCGCCGATTGCCGTGAATTTCATGGCTCGCTTCACGCATGGTGATGTGCCCGGTGTGGCCGGTACATTGATGGTGATGGGTGTGATTTACATCATTGCCATGTCGGCGGGTGCGTTCGGGTTCCGCGTACCGCCGAGTGGCTGGAAACCGGCCGGGTGGAATGGCCCGACGGTGACGAGCAGCTTGATCACCACCAAGCATGTACATCTGAATCGTGCATGGAAAACGCCGCAGTTCTGGATGCTGTGGATCGTGCTGTGCATGAACGTGACGGCGGGTATCGGCGTGCTTGCCATGGCCAGCCCGATGTTCCAGGACGTGTTTGGCGGCCGCTTGCTGGGGTTGGATGCGAGCGTTGCGCTTACGGTCGCGCAGAAGGCGCAGATTGCTGCGGCAGCGGCGGGCCTGGTGGGTCTGATCAGTTTGTTCAACAGCCTGGGCCGCATTTTCTGGGCATCCACGTCCGACTTCATCGGCCGCAAGAACACGTATGTGGTGTTCTTCGTGCTGGGCATTCTTTTGTATTGCAGCCTGCCGACGCTGGGGCATATGGGCTTGGCCGGTGTGTTCGTGATTGCGGTGTGCGTGATCATGTCGATGTACGGCGGCGGCTTCTCCACGGTGCCGGCCTACCTGGCGGACATTTTCGGTACACAAATGGTCGGCGCCATTCACGGTCGTCTGCTCACCGCATGGTCAGTGGCGGGTGTGGCGGGGCCGTTTCTGATTGCGGCGATCCGTGAGGCGCAATTGAACGCCGGCGTGGCCAAGAATCTGGTCTATGACCGTACGCTCTATATCTTGGCCGGCTTGCTGCTGGTGGGCCTTATCGCCAATTTAATGGTCAGGCCAGTCAAGGAAGCGCACCATATGACCGACGAGGAGCTGGCACGCGAGCGTTCGCTGCAGCACGAGGCGCCTCATGTCGTGGCGAATGCCGATCAGGCGGCGCGCGGCGGGTTCGGTGTGGTAGGCATCGTTGCCTGGGCGCTGGTCGGTATTCCGTTCCTGATCGGCGTGTGGATTGCGCTAAGCAAGGCTGCTGCACTGTTTTGAGGATTTTGGACTGGCCTTGAAGCTCATCCATGCGCAATTTGTTCCCTCCCCTACGCGTAGTAGGGGAGGGCCAGGGTGGGGTGAAGCAAACTCGCGGTGAATTAAACCCATGCCGCAAGCTCGTGCAACCCCACCCCAACCCTTCCTGCCAAGCAGGGGAGGGAACAATTATCCGGTGAGGATTTACTTGTTATGAAACCCGCCAAAAACGTCGCATCGCTGCCGCCTATCGATGACAAGATCCGCGCCGCCGTACTCGATGTGACTGCCCGGTTGAAGGATCAACCGGGCGCCTTGCTTCCCGTGCTTCACGGTGTGCAGGCTTCCTTGGGCTACGTGCCCGAGGATGCCATTGCGCTGATCGCACGGGAGATGAATCTTTCGCGCGCCGAGGTGCATGGCGTGGTGTCGTTCTATCACTTCTTCCGCACGCATCCAGTGGGCAAGCGCGTCATTTATCTCTGCCGCGCGGAATCCTGCCAGTCGATGGGCGCAGCGAAATTGGAAAAGCACGTGAAGCAGCGGTTGGGCGTGGATTTTCACGAAACCACCACGGACGGCGCATGGACGCTGGAACCTGTCTACTGCCTGGGCAATTGCGCATGCTCGCCCGCCATGATGGTCGATGACGAACTGAAGGGCCGCGTGACGCCCGAAAGCTTCGACGCCTGGCTGCTGTCGGAGGGGAAATGAGCGTTACCGTCTACGTACCGTGTGATGCCAGCGCGTTGTCGCTGGGTGCCGACGTTGTCGCCAAGGCCATCGAGTCGGAAGCGGCGTCGCGCAAGCTCGATGTACGCATCGTGCGCAACGGTTCGCGTGGCTTGTATTGGCTGGAACCGATGGTGGAAGTGGAAACATCGGCGGGCCGTGTCGCCTACGGGCCGGTGCAACCTACGGATGTGATGGGTTTGTTCGACGCCGGGTTTCTGCATGGCGGCGAAGACGTATTGAAGCTGGGGCCTACCGAAGACATTCCGTGGTTGAAAAGCCAGCAACGCCTGACCTTCGCGCGCACGGGCGTGGTCGATCCGCGCAGCCTGGATGATTACCTCGCGCACGATGGCTATCGCGGGCTTGCTGTTGCTCTGAGCTTGCAGCCGACGTTGATCGTGCAGGCAGTGACGGATTCGGGTTTGCGCGGTCGCGGCGGTGCGGCGTTCCCGGCCGGCATCAAATGGAAAACCTGCCTGGACGCTGCGGCCGATCAGAAATACATCGTCTGCAATGCCGACGAAGGCGATTCGGGTACGTTCTCCGATCGCATGATCATGGAAGGCGATCCGTTCGTGCTGATCGAAGGCATGACCATCGCCGGTCTGGCAGTGGGGGCGACGCGCGGCTACATCTATCTGCGTGTCGAATATCCTCATGCACAACGTGCGCTGCAAGCGGCGATCGAAACCGCCAAGGCGCGCGGTTATCTCGGCGACGATATCTGCGGCAGCGGCAAAGCCTTCCATCTGGAAGTGCGCATGGCCGCCGGTGCTTATATATGCGGCGAGGAAACCTCATTGCTGGAAAGCCTGGAAGGCAAGCGCGGGCAGGTGCGTTTCAAGCCACCGCTGCCGGCCATCCAAGGTTTGTTCGGCAAGCCGACCGTGATCAACAACGTGATTACGCTGGCGAGCGTGCCGATCATTCTGGATCGCGGCGCGGCGTTCTATCGCGATTACGGCATGGGCCGTTCGCGCGGCACGTTGCCTTTGCAACTCGCCGGCAACGTGAAGCGGCCGGGATTGGTAGAGCGCGCCTTCGGCCTCACGCTGCGTGAGTTGATCGAAGAATACGGCGGAGGCACCGTCAGCGGTCGCCCCGTGCGCGCGGTGCAGGTGGGTGGTCCGCTGGGCGCCTACATTCCTGCGTCGCAACTGGATACCCCGATTGACTACGAAGCCTTTGCGGCCATCGGCGGCATGGTGGGTCACGGTGGCGTGGTGGTGTTCGACGATACGGTGGACATGGCTGCGCAAGCGCGTTTCGCGATGGAATTCTGCGCGATCGAATCCTGCGGCAAGTGCACACCGTGCCGGATTGGCTCTACGCGTGGCGTGGAAGTGATCGATCGCATCGTGGCTGGCGATGCGGCGGAGAAAGCGCGCAATGAAGTGTTGCTGCGCGATCTGTGCCAGACGATGGTGGCCGGCTCGCTGTGCGCGCTGGGCGGCATGGCGCCGTTTCCGGTGTTGAGTGCGTTGGATCATTTTCATGAGGATTTTGAGGGTGCGGAGCAGCAAGCTGTCCCATAGGGCTGCAGCAGCGGCCGTCATTCCCGCGGAAGCGGGAATGACGTCAAGCAAGATAGATGCATTACGCGTTCGTGATTGAGCACCGCGGTGATTGGTTGAGGAGGTAGTCCACATGCTGTCCATCGTCGAAATCGACCGCGGTACACCCGCCGTCAAAACGGACAAGCAGGTCACGCTGGAGATCGATGGCCGCAGCATTCGCGTAGCGGAAGGCACGTCCGTGATGCGCGCCGCCTCGCAGGCCGGTATCAATATTCCCAGGCTATGCGCCACCGACATGTTGGAGGCGTTCGGCTCCTGCCGTCTGTGCCTGGTGGAGATTGAAGGGCGAAAGGGCTATCCCGCTTCATGCACCACGCCGGTGACGGAAGGCATGAAGGTCAATACGCAGACACCCAAATTGGCGGAGATCCGCCGTGGCGTGATGGAGCTGTACATCTCCGATCACCCGTTGGACTGTTTGACCTGCCCAGCGAATGGTCACTGCGAATTGCAGGATATGGCCGGTGTGGTCGGCCTGCGCGAAGTGCGCTACGGCTACGACGGCGAAAATCACGTGTTCGCGAAGGCGAAGAACGGCGACGCTAATCGGCTCTTTGCGCCGAAAGACGAATCCAACCCTTACTTCACTTTCGATCCCTCCAAATGCATTGTCTGCTCGCGCTGCGTGCGCGCTTGCGACGAAGTGCAAGGCACCTTCGCACTCACCATTCAAGGACGTGGTTTTGATTCGAAAGTGTCGGCCAGCCAGGACAACACCTTCCTTGATTCCGAATGCGTATCCTGCGGCGCCTGCGTACAGGCTTGCCCAACCGCCACGCTATCGGAAAACACGCTGATCGAGCGCGGCCAAGCCGAGCACAGTGCGGTCACCACGTGCGCTTATTGCGGCGTCGGCTGCAGCTTCCGCGCCGAAATGAAGGGCGAGGAAATCGTGCGCATGGTGCCGAACAAAGATGGCCACGCCAATCACGGGCATTCCTGCGTGAAAGGGCGCTTTGCCATCGGTTATGCCACGCATCCCGATCGCATCAATACGCCGATGATCCGCAAGAAGATCTCTGATCCATGGCGCATTGCCAGCTGGGAGGAAGCGATCGCGCACGTCGCCAGCGAGTTCAAACGGCTGCAGGGCACGTATGGCAAGTTCTCCGTGGGCGGCATCACGTCATCGCGCTGCACGAACGAAGAAACCTATCTGGTGCAGAAGCTGGTTCGCGCCGGTTTCGGCAATAACAACGTGGATACCTGCGCACGCGTCTGCCATTCGCCGACCGGCTATGGCTTGAAGGCGACGCTGGGCGAATCGGCCGGTACGCAGGATTTCGATTCCATCGAACAGACCGACGTGGTGCTGGTGATCGGCGCCAACCCCACCGATGCGCATCCGGTGTTCGGTTCGCAGATGAAGCAGCGCTTGCGCGCAGGCGCCAAGTTGATCGTGGTCGATCCGCGCCGCATCGATCTGGTGCGCACGCCGCATATCAAGGCCGATTACCACCTCAAGCTCAAGCCGGGCACCAACGTGGCCGTGCTCAATGCGCTGGCTTATGTGATTGTCACCGAAGGATTGGTCGATGAAGGTTTCGTCGCCGCGCGTTGCGAGCCTGCCGCTTTCGAAAAATGGCGCACCTTCGTCGCACTGGAAAAGCACAGCCCCGAAGCGATGGAAGCCGAGACCGGCGTGCCCGCGGCGCTGATTCGCGGTGCCGCGCGCCTCTACGCCACCGGCGGCAATGCGGCCATCTATTACGGCCTGGGTGTGACCGAACATTCGCAAGGTTCGACGGCGGTGATGGCCATCGCCAACCTCGCAATGGCCACCGGCAATATCGGCCGCGAAGGCGTGGGCGTGAATCCGCTGCGTGGGCAGAACAATGTGCAGGGTTCGTGCGACATGGGTTCGTTCCCGCATGAATTCCCGGGTTATCGTCACGTGGGCGATGCCACGGTGCGCGCTTCGTTCGAAGCGGCGTGGGGCGTGCATCTGCACGACGAACCGGGTCTGCGCATTCCCAACATGTTCGAAGCGGCCATCGACGGCAACTTCAAGGGCCTGTACATCGAAGGCGAAGATATCGCGCAGTCCGATCCGAACACGCAGCACGTCACCGCCGCATTGGAAGCGATGGAATGCGTGGTGGTGCAGGATCTGTTCCTCAATGAAACCGCGAAATACGCGCACGTATTCCTGCCGGGCTGTTCGTTCCTGGAAAAGGACGGCACCTTCACCAACGCCGAACGCCGTGTTTCACGAGTGCGCAAGGTGATGGAGCCCAAGAGCGGTTATGCGGATTGGGAAGTGACCCAATTGCTGGCCAACGCCATGGGCTACCCCATGAAGTACCGGCATCCATCCGAGATCATGGATGAAATCGCGCAGCTCACACCCACCTTCCACGGCGTGAGTTTCGACAAGATCGACCAGCTTGGTTCCATCCAGTGGCCGTGCAACGAAGAGCATCCGCAAGGCACACCGGTGATGCACGTGGGCGAATTCGTGCGCGGCAAGGGCCGTTTCATGCTTACCGAATATGTGCCGACGTCGGAAAAGGTCAACGCCACGCATCCGCTGATCCTTACTACCGGGCGCATTCTGAGTCAGTACAACGTAGGCGCGCAGACGCGCCGCACGCCCAACGTGGCATGGCATGAAGAGGATCGCCTGGAGATCCATCCGCATGACGCGGAGGAACGCGGCATCAGCGAAGGTAACTGGGTAGGCATCGAAAGCCGCGCCGGCCAAACCGTGTTGCGCGCGCGTATTTCCGAGCGCATGCAACCGGGCGTGGTCTACACCACTTTCCATTTCCCGGGTTCCGGCGCCAACGTCATCACCACCGAAAATTCGGACTGGGCCACCAACTGCCCCGAATACAAAGTGACGGCGGTGCAGGTCACACGTGTCAACCAGCCCTCGGCGTGGCAGAAACGCTACGAGGCTTTCACGCAAACACAGCAGGCATTGCTGGATGCAGCCGAAACTCCCAGATAGTGGCTACGTTATTCGCCGTGTCGATCGTTACCGGCACGGCGAACACGAATACACCAGCGATGCCATCACCGAAGAAGTGCCCGTGGCGATGGTCTACAACGACGTACCCTTTGCGGTGATGATGGTGACGCCGTTGGATCTGGAGGATTTTGCACTGGGTTTTTCACTTAGCGAAGGTCTGGTGGCAAAGCCAGAGGATTTGCAATCCGTGGAGGTGCGTTCGCGTCTGGAAGGCATTGAATTGGCGATGCGTGTGGATTCCGACGTCGTCGAACAGCGCGCTGGCGACAGCGGCGAACGCCTGCTGCCCGGTCGCAGCGGTTGCGGGCTATGTGGTGCGCGCATGCTGGAAGATGCCGTACGCCATCCCGCGCCCGTAGGCACTGGACCGCGTATCGAAGCGGCTGCATTGGAACGTGCGCTGGAAACATTGCAGGCCGCGCAGCCGTTGAACAGCGCCACCGGCTCGGTGCACGCGGCGGCATGGGTCGATGTCGATGGCGCCATTGTGCTGGTGCGCGAAGATGTCGGTCGCCACAACGCGCTCGACAAACTGATTGGCGCGATGGTCAGGGCGCGCATCAATCCGGAACGTGGTTTTCTGCTTGTTACCAGCCGTGCCAGCTATGAAATGATCACCAAGGCGGCCAGCGCAGGTATCACGTTGATGGCCGCGATTTCCGCACCGACGGCGCTGGCGATTCATTTGGCCCAGAGCACGCGTATGACCCTGGTCGGTTTTGCGCGACCGGGGAGCTACGTGGTTTACACTCATCCGCAGCGTTTGCTGCACGCTGGGGTTATTGCATGAATATCGGACGCCTGGTTGAGATGGCCAATGACATCGGCCGTTACTTTGAATCTGAGCCGGATCAGGCCGTGGGAGCGGCGGGTGTGGCCGATCATCTGAAACGGTTTTGGGAACCAGGCATGCGCAAGCAGATTGCTGCGCATCTGGCAGCGGGTGGCGCTGGGTTGGAGCCGCTGGCGAAGAAGGGTGTTGAACGATTGGTGGAGATCGATAGCAAGCTGCATGCATGATCTGTAGGTTCGTACTCCAACCTAAAAAAACGCCGCCAGCATGCACACATGCCAGCGGCGGTAACGGCGAGAAGCAATCATCAAAGCAGTTTGCTTGTCGGCCGGGGAGCCTCAGAAGTTCGCGCGGAATACCAATTCATACCGTCGGTCCGTCATGAACAATGCGCGCGTGTACAAGCGCCAGTCCGTAAAGCCGTTGATGTACGTGGTGGGGCCCATCAGCACTTTCTGTTCGGTGTTGGTGAGATTGTTCATCTGCAGACCCACCTGCATGTTCTTGTTGAGGTGATAGAAGATCGACGCGTCAAGTTGCCCCGAAGCGGCGTTCCACATCGGCAGGTAGGTGTCGCCCGAATCGACCGGCGTGATCAGATAGCGGCTGCGCCACGACCAAGCCAGGCGCGCCGACCAGTTGCCGTGTTCGTACATGCCGGTGACGTTGTAGTTGTGCGGCGACAGGCCCTGCATGGGCAGGCCAGGATTGGTGACGACATCGCTCGACGGGCATGAGCCGTTGCCATGATTCGGATCGCATGATGTGGTGCCGTGCACTTTGCTGCTTTGAAGAAAGGTGTAGTTGGCCTGCAGGCCAAAACCCTTCAAGGCGCCCGGCAGGAAATCGAAGAACTGCGAGTACCCCAGTTCAGCGCCCTTGACCGTGCCCTTGCCCGCGTTGGTGGGGCCGCTCACCGCCACCGGCACGCCATCGACGATCTGCGTATGCACTTCGGTGGTGACGTAGTTGGAGATGTTCTTCTTGAACACCGTGGTGTACAGCTCGCCAGTGGGCGCGAAATACCACTCCAGCGCAGCGTCGAACTGGTTGGCTTCCATTGGCTTCAACGTGGGATTGCCGCCGGTGCTGGCATTGAATCCGGCGAACCTTGCCTGCTGACCGCCACCGGCTGCGGTCCATGACGTACCGATCACCATGTACGAATTGAGCTGGCTGATGGTCGGTCGGGTGATGGCCTTGGATGCGGCCAGGCGCAGTTGCAAATCGTCAGTCAGCTTGAAGCGCAGGTTGAGGCTCGGCAGCAGGTTGTGATAGCTGTACGCGCCATTGATCGGCGTGGTGGCGCCGTTGAACAGTGCCATTTCGGCGGGCGTGATACCCGCGGAATTCTGGATGGTGCTGGACGATGGGTAGGTGACCGAGCCGTTCGCATTTAAGCTGGTGCGCACGAAGCGCAGGCCGATGTTGCCGTCGAAGGGCATGCCCAGTGCCGTGTCGTTGCCGAAATACAGCGAGGCGTAGGCGGCTTGCGTCGATTCGTGCATGTAGTCGGCGCTCATGCCTGCGCCGGGATTGCATACATTGCCTTGGCTCGTGCTGAAGATTTGCGGACACCAGCCGCCGGCCCCGCCGGACATTTCAAGCGCACGCAGCGCCGAAATTGCACCGTAGTAATTGCCCACCAGCGCCATGGTGGGAAACACCAGCGTGCTCGGCAATTTGGTCTGGCCGCGGAAGAAATTGCTGAACGTAAACTGCTGGTTCATCCATGCCGGTATGTTGTTGGCCCAGTCCAGCGAGGAGGGACCGGTGTAGCCGCTTTGCCAGACCTGGCTGATCGGCCCCCAGTTGTAGCTGCTGCTGTTGTTGCTGCTGTACGTATCGTGGCTGGTGACGCGCACGCCAACACGGAAGTACCGCAACCAGTTGCTGTCCTGGAAGTTGTATTCCAGGTCGGTGCGCGCGGCGCGCAGCATGGCGTAGTCGTATTCGAGATGGTCCAGTGCCGCGCCGAGATAATAGTTCGCGTAGTTGGTGAGGCTGTTGGGATTGGTGGTGTTCGATGGAATGTACTTGTACGCAGTGTTGTTCAGCAGCGTGAGGCTGGGCGTGCCGCTGCTCATGTTCACTTCCGAAGGCGGCATGTAGAACTGGTTGTACACCGTGAAGTCCAGCGTGTTGGCGGTGGACTTGACCAGTTGGATGCCGCCTGACCAGATCATGCTGTCGCTGATGTTGTATTTGAATGTGTTGGTCCAGTCGGTGGTGCGAACGAACTGGGTCTGCTGGCGAGTGAGGGCGTAGTAATTGGGCCCGCCGATCGGCGGGTAGCCCGTATTCAAGGTTGCCTTGGCGGGGCCGGTGCCGCCGCCCTGCCACGACGCAGACACCATGTCGCCGTTCTCGTAGACGCCGTTGTCGTAGCTGAAGGACGTGCCCGGCACCGGGATCATGTTGTAGTAGTTGCCCTCATTGGCCTGCACCTCGTGCTCCTGCCACTGAAGACTGTAATTGGAACGGAAGAAGCGCGAATCGAACTCCAGATTGTTGGTTGGCCGCCACTGAAAGGCACCGTAGATGCCGGTGCGCTTGCGCTGCAGGTCCATCTGGTAATAGTTGATGTCGCCGGGAATGGCCACGTTGCCCGCGGTCGTGGTGGGTTCGCACGGGCAGTTGCCGAGATTGTTCTGGGGTTCGAGCAGGTAGGGATTGATCTGAATGCCGTCGGTGCGTGAAGCCAGTTCGGAGAAAGACACGTCGAGCAGCAGGCCCAATTCACCCAGGTTCTCGGTCTTCCAGCGATTGCTGTACAGGAACGACGCGGACGGTTTGCTCCGCTTCGATATGTCGCCTTTATTGATGCCGGTGGAGAAGGCGGTGACCTGACCCGGCGCATCGAACGGCATGCGCGTGCGCAGATCCACCGTGCCGCCGATGCCGCCTTCGATAAGTTCTGCGGACGGATTCTTGTACACGTCCACGCCTTGCATCAGCTCCGCCGGTACGTCTTCGAAGCTCAATGCGCGGCCATTGTTGGCCGAGAAGCTTTCGGCGCCATTGAGCAGGCTGGCCACGTAGGGCAGGCCGCGGATCAACACGCCGCTGCCTTCGGCGGAGGGATGGTCCGGATCGTCGTCGGCCAGGTAGTGGTCGACCGTTACGCCGCTGATGCGCTGCAGCGTTTCGGTGACGCTGCGGTCGGGCAGGGCGTTGATGTCGGTGGCGGTGACCGAATCGACGATCTGCTCGGCGTTTTGTTTCAGCGATTGGGATGATGCCAGGCTGGCGCGGATGCCGGTGACGGTGACGCCGGCAAGATTCTTGATGTCCTTCTGTTGCTCGGCCTTGGTCTTTTTGGCTGGATCGGCGTTTGCATCGGTGACGGCCGGCTTGGGCGTGGAGGTGTCGGCGGTGGGGCCGGCGTTTTGCGCCAGCACGATCGTCGGAGTGTCCAGCAGCGCCAAACCGATGGCGACCGCCATGGCCAGGCGCCGGCCAGACAATGAAGCGGCGGCAGCCGGATACGCGCCATGCTGCAACCCTGAAGCTTGCCTCTTGCTCTTCATCTGCGCACTCCCCTCGTTGGTATGCAAAGGCCGTTACTGGCGTTTGCCAGCCGGCTTATCTGTTTTTCATCGTCATGCCGGGCTCGAGCCGTGAAACTGCGGCGGCGCCTCCCCGGCGCCGCCGTTCTGGGCGTTGGCGTAGTGGATATGACGGGTTATGCAGGCACAATTACGAAACAGCGGATGGGGTGTAATGATTTTTCATTTGCAGTTGCGGCATTGAGTTAGCGCTACCAGTACCTTGATTTAAGGGTTAAATGTTTTGGTGCATTGCGGAATTATGGTGCGGCAAATGCGTGGCGATCGGATGAAATGAAGGCGGGCAACACGTTTGCGTAGATGCGGTTGATCTTCAAATGAAGCATTTTCTTGCACACGCAAATTCGTAAAACTGCGTTTTGATTGCCATCTGACACACACGCCGCTTGACTGCCAGCATCATGCGTAGATTTTTGCGCACAAGTGGTAGCGTTAACACGATGGGCTGTATCGTCAGCGTGCAGCAAGGGGCCGCCGTTCTGCGGGCGGCAAACGTGGTTTGTTTCATGCAACGGCAGCGCCGATTCGCCAGTGCAAACTACGCGTTTCGCAGCGCGCCCTCAACGAACGGGGACCATTCGTATGCAAGCAATCCGCTTCGCCGCATCACGCTTTCACGCGCGCATGCTGTGCGTGCTCATGGCCATCAGCGCCACGATGGCGGTAAACGCACAGACCGTGCAGAACAACGGTACCGGCACCCACAACGGTTACTACTACTCGCTGTACACCAGCAGCGGCTCGGCAACCATGACCTTCCCGGGACTGGTTTGGAGCGCTGACAACCAACGTGACTGATCCCAAAGGCAGCCAAAGCGGCTTTGGCCGGGTTTGGAAAGGTGGCGGCTGGATGGGGGTTGCCTTTACGGAAGCAACGGCGTTTCGAGGTAGCTTGGCGGCGAATGGCAGAGGGCCCGGTCAGGGATTTCGTTTGGTGTTGAGCCACCGATAGCGCGATGGTCACGAGAAGCTCGTAGATTGGGATACGAACCCCAACACTGTGGTGTTTCCACGCATGCCGATGTTGGGGTTCGCACCCCAATCTATGAATCCCGCTTCCACCAGCGAATCGCTTCAGCAGGTAACTGCACGGCTGCCGATTCGAGAATGACTTGGTCTACAGGCACCGATATCCACAACCGCCCCCGGCCGCATCGCACACCCAGTTGCACCGTGCGCCCCATCACATGCCGCACCTCAATCGACGCCGGCACAGCATTCGGTAAGCCCTCGCGTGCTTCCACCAGGCGAATGGCTTCCGAATCGATCGTCCAGTCCACATCTCCCTCAAAAGCATCGCTGTTGACGGGAAATGCAATGCCACCGTCCTGCCATATCAATTGCTGTGCACCGTTGATCCGCCCACGATGCACGTTGCGATGTCCGAGTAAGCGCGCCGCCGCCCCGTTCGCCGGATTCGCGTAGACCTCGGCCGGCGCGCCGATCTGGATAATGCGTTGCTCATGCATCAACACCAATCGATCTGCCACGGCAGCCAAATGCGGATCGTGGCTCACCGCCAATGCAGGTATGCCGAATTCATGCACCTCACCGATCAATTCCGCGATCACGTCGTCGCGCGTGACCGGATCGAGCGCCGACGTGGGTTCGTCCAGCAACAGCAATTGCGGCCGGCGCGCCAAGGCGCGCGCCAGCGCCACGCGTTGCTGTTGCCCGCCCGATAGTGTGGATGGATAGCGTTCGGCGAATTCCGCCATGTGCACGCGTTCCAGCAAATGCATGGCCTGCACGCGCCGCTGCGAGCCGCGCAATGCAAACGCCACGTTCTGCCATGCATTGAGGTGCGGAAACAATGCATAACCCTGCGGTAGATAACCCACTGCACGATGTTGCGCGGGCATGCCGTCGAACGGTTCGCCGCGCGCCGGCGTCAGGCCGGCAATAGCACGCAGCAGCAGCGATTTGCCTTCGCCGCTGGCGCCGAGCAATACCGTGAAACCTTCGACATCGAAGGCCGCATGCAACGCAACCGGCTGCTCGATACGGTAATCAATGCGCATCAGATCAAGCGCCTGCGGCGAGCGGCCAGCCCAAGCACCAACGGCAAGGGCATGGCGATCAGAAAGAACACCCACAGCAGGGGATATACCGCGCTCAGACCGACGTTCTGCAAATTCACCCACAGCTTTACGGGGATGCCTTGCGGGTAATACGCCACGATCAGCACGGCACCGAATTCACCCAGCGCGCGCACCCACGCCAATGCGATGGCCGCCGCCAATCCCAATCGCGCCAGCGGCAAACTCACGCATACAAAGCTACGCCATGGCGACTGGCCGAGCGTGAGCGCCATCTGTTCCAGCTCACACGGCACGCCTTCGAATGCAGCGCGTGCGGCGATCACGTAGTAGGGCAGGGCGCTGTAGAACTGCGCCATCACGAACGCAGGGCCTGAATTGGTCAGCGCCAGGCCGGCACGCTCCAGCAAGCTGCCGGCTGTACCGTAGGGCCCATACATCGACGTCAACAACAAACCCATGGCCAACGGTGGTGTGAGCAAGGCGAGCAAGAGCAACGCATCGATCAGCCACGAGCCGCGTACGCGATGACGTGCCAGCCACCATGCGAGTGGGGTGCCCAGCGCGATGATCAGGACCAGTGCGAGCAAGCTGTAGCAGAGCGATACCGCAATGGCACTGCCGTCGCCATCGGTGAAGCCGAAGCTGTGCCATGAAGTCGCGAAGGCGAGGCCGATGAAGGGGGCGGCAAGCAACAGCAGCGTCAGGAAGCTGACGATGGCGGGAAGCCCGAGGTTGAATGCAGTGCGGGTCATATCCGCTCTTGTCGCGATGTCCACGTAGCTTGGGTTAGCGGAGCGTAACCCAACAATGGTTCGAGGGAAGATGTGTTGGGGTGTCCCGGGTCAAGTCAGGTGTAACCCAACCTGCGGGAGCTCTCGTCACAAGCCATTCCCGCGCGGCGCGTTGTAACCATGCTCGCGAAACAACGCCTGACCTTGCGGCCCCTGTAGAAACTTCACGAAATCATGCCCAAGCTGAGGCTGTTGCGCGTTGGTCAGCACACCGGCATAGAACACCAGCGGTTGCACGCGCAGTATCTTGCCATTGGCCAACGGAACGGAAGCACGGTCGTACCACGACTTCTGCAGATCCGGATGGCCAAGATTGATCTCGTCGGGCAGTGCAATCGTCGGCAAATGATGCGATTGCGCCGCGCTGGCATAACCGATCGCCGCATCGATCTGGCCTGCTTCGAGTCGCGACATCAACGACGGTTCGGTGAAGATCTGCGACGGATTCTGCACGGCGCCAGCCACGGTTTTCAGCAGTTCGGGCTGATGATAGAACTCTTCAGCCAACTGCAAGGTCAGCAACGCGTTTGCGCCTTGCGGATCGATGGCCGGGTCCGTGCGGCCCAGGCGGACACCTTGCTGGCTCAACACTTCATACCACTTTCTTTCTCCGCGCGATGCCGCAGCGAAATCGTTCGCGAAGCGGCTGCGCGGACTGTAGACGACGACCATTTGCGTACTCGCCACCGGCGCGGCAGCGATAACCAATCCCGCTTGCTTGAGCACGTCCATGGGGCCGGGCGTGATGGTGACGAATACGTCCGCTTGCAGTTGATGTGCAGCGAGCAATCGCGCCAGTGCGTAGGAGCCTTGGCCAATGCCTTGGTAAGTGGCGTGATGCGCTTTGGCGAATGCGGGGCCGGCAGCGTTGTCCATCACTACGCCCATGGAGCCGGCATAGGCAATGCGCACGACGGGAGCTGTCTGCGCCATGGCGTTCGTTCCCAGCAAGCTGAAACACAGCGCAAAGAAACCCACGGTCCACCTCATCACGCATCTCCTTCTGACGTTTTATGCAGCCGCTTGCGTGCGCTATCGCGCACATCCACATCAAACATGATCACCAAGGTTTCCCCGCCCGGTGTCGAAAGGGAAAATTGCAGGCCATCGCGCGAAGGAAGCCGCTGGCTCAATGCACGCACGTCAACCTCCGGCAGGCTGATATGCCACACGGTGTGTTCGCGCTGCCAGGCAATGCGAGGCGCCAAGCTGACTTGCTGTATTTCGACATGACCATCGGGCAGGTCGGTGCGATTATCTACCGCGCCTCCGTCGAGCAGTTGCGTCAGTTCGTCTTCGTTGATGCGCAGTCGCAGGCTTTGGCCTTCCAGTTGCACTCTCATGGGCTCAGCTCCCGCCAGGTTTCTTCGGTGTTGCAATCGATGAGTTGAGCAGCGTCGGCCGCGGGCAGGATCATTTCATGCACGCCGACGCGCTCCTGCAATGCGCGCACCGAGCGTGCGCGTTTGTCGTTCGTAGCGAGCAAGGCGTGCAGCGCATCGCGGCAACGTGCATCCAGTCGCAGGCGCATGGGCAGCACGTAATCCGTGAAGCGCACGCAGCCGGCAGTGCTCGCTGCAGTAAGCAAGCGTTGCAGTAACGACGGCTGCAGCTTGGGCATGTCCACCGGAACGATCAGCAGTTGGCTGTCTTCGCACGTTGCCGCGACGCCGGCAATGCCACCCACGGGGCCGGCCTGCGGTACCGGATCGGTGACACCGTGGTAGTCGGGACGGTCGCCGCTCACTTTGACCTCGCGCACGCCGGCGGCTAGCAGTACGGCGATCTGATGTTCTATCAGCGGATGGCCGTTCCATGGCAACAACGCCTTGTCACGGCCCATGCGGGAGGAAAGCCCGCCGGCCAGCACCACGCCAATGCATGGCATCGATTCAGTGGCCGTGATCATGCGCCTTGCCGCGCTGTTCGGCCTCGCGATGTTCCTCGCACAGAGAGCAGCCTTCGCTCCATGCGCTGTCGCCGTCGGTGTAGTGCTCCTGTTTCCAGATCGGCGCTTCGTGTTTGACCGCTTCGATGGCCAGGCGACAGGCCTTGAACGCTTCATCGCGATGCGCTGTGCCGGCGGCGACAATCACCGCGATATCGCCAATGCGCAGCTCGCCTTTCGCATGCGCGATATACAGCTTCATCGGGCTGCCGAATTTTCTACGCGCGCGTTCGCCAATCTCTTCGAATGTGCGCAATGCCAGTGGCTCGAACAAGTCGTAGCTGATGCCGGTGACCACGCGACCGAGGTTATGCTCGCGCACTTTGCCGATGAACATGTCGATGCCGCCGAAGCGTGGATCGGAGACGAAGGCGAGAGCGTCGGCGGGGTTCAGTACCCCGTCGCAGATGTCGATGACGGCAGTGTGGAGGTCAGTCATGTATTTCAGTGCTCGAAAGTCGGCGAATATCGATACGGAGAAGATTTGCTGCATCCGGCATGCATCTCACCCCCCACTCACCGGCGGCAAGACTGCCAACTGCCCATTCTCCGGCAACGCGCGATGGTTGTGCAGGATCTCATCCTCGCTGGCGAACGCCGAACGTTGCACCAGGCCTGCGCTGATGTTCGGCGCGTGCTCACGCAAATGATTGCGCAACAGTTCGCGCAGTTCGCCGATGGTGCAGCTGTCCGGCGCTTCCAGCTCGATAAAGCCGCGCGCGTCAGCGTCACGCAAAGCGCCGAACAAGGTGATGCGAACCTTCATGTCGCACTCTCGGCAGGCAAGGGAAATTCAAGGTGCCCAACACCATACACGTCGACCAGTGCGCCGGCGGGCAACGCATCGACATCCGCCGGCACAACCGCCCAGGCGTTGGCGTCGGAAAGCGGGCGGATGCGATACGACTCCTGACCGTCGAGCACCGCCACGGCAAGCCGGCCTTGCGCATCGATGTGCAGACGGCTTTTGAGGTGAAAACGCAGGCGCGGCTTTTTGCTGTAAGGCTTGCTGAGCGGTACGCGGCGCACCGTTTCCTGCGGCAAGCCGAGCATGACGCGCAACGCCGGTTCCACAAAGAAACGCAGGCCCACGGCGACAGCGATCGGGTTGCCCGGCAAACCGAACAGCAGCACGTCGCCGGGGAGCTTCGCGAACAGCAGCGGTTTGCCGGGGCGTATGGCGACCTTATGGAACAGGGTTTGCGCACCCAGGCGTTCCAGCGCCTGCGGTACAAAATCGTAGCGGCCCATGGAAACCGCGCCGCTGGTCACGACGATTTTTGCACCGGCATTTAATGCACGGCGCAGGGCGGCCTCGAACGCTGCAGCGTCGTCGCCCACCGTTTCTACGTGCACCACTTCCGCACCGGCCAGCGGCAAGCGAGCGGCGAGGAATGGCCCGTTGGAATTGCGAATCTGTCCGGGGGCGAGCGCTTGGGCTGCGTCGTCGACCAACTCGCGGCCCGTGCAAAGTACAGCGACGCGTGGACGCTCAGTTACCGATACGTTGGCAACGCCGAGTGCAGCGAGCAGCATCAAATGATTCGGCTGCAACGTTGTGCCGGCATCCAGCACGGTTTCACCGCGCGCTACATCCGAACCCGCCGTGCGCACGTTTTGTCCTGCTTCCACGTTCGCTAGCAGCCGCACGCGCGTGTTCGACAAGCGCTCGGTTTGTTCCACCGGAATGACGCGATCAAGTCCGTCCGGCACCCGTGCGCCGGTCATGATTTCCCACGCGCCGTTGTGAGCGCGCGCAATGCCATCGCCAGCGGCTTGTTCGCCTTCAATGTCCAGCTCGGTGCCGGCGGGTACGCTGGAGTGGCCGCACAAGGCAAAGCCGTCCATGGCCGAGTTGTCAAAAGGAGGCAGGTTGGCATCGCTGATGACAGGCGTGGCCAGCACGCGACCTATGCATGCGCTTGCGGGGCAGTCTTCAGTCGGCAGCTTGGCGCTCGTATCAAGCACGATCCGCAGCGCATCTTCGTAAGCGAGCGTTTCCTGACTCACGCGTGTCCCCCACCGGCGGCCATGCTCAATGCATGCGCGAGAATCGGCGCCAGAATATCCATGCCTTGAGCTGCCGCTTTGGCGCTGCCGGGCAGGGCGATGACCAGTGTGTTGCCGATCAGCACCGCATGCGCGCGACTCAGCCATGCCATCGGCGTGTGCTGGCTGCTTTCGCTGCGGAACAGTTCGCCGATGCCGTCGACCTGACGATCCGCCACGATCGCCAGCGCTTCCGGCGTATGGTCGCGCGGACCAAGGCCGGTGCCGCCGGTGCAGAGAATCAGTTGCACGCCTTGTTCGGAAAGTTCGCGCAGACGTTCCGCCAGCGGTGCGGGTTCATCAGGATGCAACTCGACGTCGCTTACGTTCGCTCCGAGTTCTCGCAAGCGTTCGGCCAGCAACGGACCCGATGCATCCGCATATTCGCCGCGACTGGCGCGGTCGCTGAGCGTGATGACGGCGGCGCTGACGTTATCCAGCTTCGCCACCCCGCGCGGTTTGTAGCGCTCGCGCTCGGCATCGCTCATGCCTTCGGGATGCAGCCACAGACCTTTCTTGCCGCCTTCCTTGAACAGCAATCGCACGCCGCCGAAGGAAAGCGCAGGCTCCACCGGTTTGGTCAGGTCGTATAGCGTCAGCAACGCTGCGCTGGCGCCAGCGAGCGCTTCCATTTCCACACCCGTGCGCGCAAACGTCGCCACTTCGCAATACACGCGAATGGCGTGGCGCTCGGCAACCGGTTCGCAGCGCACGTCGATGTATTCCAGCGGCAGCGGGTGGCAGAGCGGCATCAGTTGCGAGGCATTTTTCGCACCTTGCAAGCCGGCGATTTCAGCCATCACCATCGCATCGCCTTTCGGCAGGCGGCGTTCAACGATTTGCGCGAAGGCTGCAGCACCTGCGCTTAATTCGCCAACCGCCACGGCGCGACGCGCGGTGATGCGCTTGCGGCGCACGTCCGCCATGTGGAAATGGGCGTCAGCCTGGGACATGTAATCAACCTCCGGTGGAAGCAAGATGAGGTGTGATGCCGGTGCGGCCGTCGTGCAGGAAATGCCCTTCTTCCTTGCGGCCGATCTGACCGCCGATGGCGCGCACCAGCTCTTCGAGCTGATCGTCCGACTGCAAGAGCGGGCGCAGCGGTATGCCGAATTCGCCGAACAGGCACAGGCGCAGGTCGCCGGTGGCGGTCACGCGCAAGCGGTTGCAGCCGGCGCAGAAATCCTTGGAATAGGGCGCGATGATGCCGATGCGGCCGGCGTAATCCGGATGGCGGTATTCGCGTGCGGGACCGGCATCCGCGGCGCGTGGCAACACTTGCCAGCCGGCGTCCAGCAGTTCGGTTTCCAGCGTTTCCGCACGCACGTGGTGATCGCGGAAGAAGGCGAGGTTGTCGCCGGTTTGCATCAGTTCGATAAAGCGCAGGCCGATGGGCCGGTCGCGCAGGTAATCCAGCCACGCCGGCAACTCGCGATCGTTGACGTCGCGCAGCAGGACGGCGTTGAGTTTCACCGAAGCCAGGCCGGCATCCAGCGCCATCTCCACGCCGTGCAGGATGTCTTCCAGCCGATCGTGGCCGGTAATGCGGGCGAACGCGGCGCGGTCCAGGCTGTCCACGCTGACGTTGATGGTGTTGAGGCCGGCATCCGTCCATTCGTGCAGGCGTTTGCTGAGCAGGGTGCCATTGGTAGTCATGGCCAGCTTGGTGATGCCTGGCACTGCGGCGGCGGTACGCAGAATCTCGGTGAGGTCCTGGCGCACGCTAGGCTCCCCTCCCGTGATGCGCAGCTTGTGCATGCCCAGTTCCGTGAACCCGCGCAGCAGGCGCGTGATCTCCGGCAGCGACAACGGCGCAGTCGCCTTCGCATCGGCGTGGTAGCCGTGCGGCAGGCAATACGTGCAACGGAAGTTGCACGCGGGAATGACCGATAACCGCAAGTACGGAAACCGACGGCCGTATCGGTCAGCCAGCGGGAACATGTGTCTTTGCTCCTTTCCAAGCCGGGAGGCGAACGCGTTTCCGCGTTCACCCTGGTGATCCTTTTGGGGGATCACGGACGCCTGGCCGTATTCCTTGGGGGAACCGTAGGCTGGGCGCCTTCGGAGTTGTGGGTGTTGTGATTAGTGTAACTATTCGCGGGGGTGGGGGATACGACTATTACGGTTTTGTTAGTTTTAGTTGCTGTTTATGGGGTGTGCGTATTTCGCGTTGTTGTGACATGCATCAGCTATGCGCAAATGTTAGGGGTACCAACCCGCGCCACTGACTTGCGCGGGCATTTGGATGGCTGGGTAAGTGTTTCCATGGAGGAACACGAAAAACTCATCCACTACGAATATCCCTGACCACACTCACCAACCGATCCCGCAACACCAGAATCAACCCCAACTGCCCAAGCACCAACCGTGCAGTCTCATCCTGCGCACCTTCCGCATGCGGCATCATGCTTTGCTCCGCTTCACTGTCCGGTGCTGTGGCGGTGTTGGCAAGCAGCGCATCGGCCAAGTGTTCCAGCTTGGTCACGATCAGGTTGCCGGCAAGCGTTACGGTGTCGCGCGCCTGAGTGGAGGCGATGGCCTGGCGATGTGCGCCAAGTGCGGAGATATGCCCAAGCATGGTGTGTGCGAGGGTAAGGAAACGCAGCAGATCTTCGTTGCCGCGCTGCTGGCGATCCGGTTCGCGCAGCATGTTGGCGAGCATGCCGCTCAGCGCGGCATCGGCGTTGTGGGCTTCGCGACGGGCGATGCGGTAGGGCAAATCGTCGCGCTTGCCATGTACGTATTGCGCGATGATCTGCTGTAGATAGCGCGCATCGTTGCGCAGGGTGTTGGACAGCACCTGGTCGAGTTGGCGTCCCTGCCAGTCGGGCAGCACGAGGTAGATGGAGAGTGCGGCGATGGCCGCACCGATCAGGGTGTCGAGCAGACGCGGCCACATTACTTCATAGCCGTTGCCGGCCTGGTTGAAGCACAGCACTACGAACACGGTGATCGATGCGGTGGCGAGGGTGTATTGCCGCAGCCGCGCCGCGAAGAACATCACGCCGGACAGCACAATCAGCAGCAATTGCCACGGTGCTGCGGGCAGCAATCGCAAGGTTGCCCAGCCGATTACCACGCCGATGACCGTCCCGGACACGCGTTGCAGCATGCGGGAAAGGGTCGCGCCATAACTTGGCTGGCAGATCAGCAAAGTCGTCAGCAAGATCCAGTAGCCATGCTGTGGATGCACCAGGCGCAGCACGCCGAAGCCGGCCATCAGCGCGAGTGAAAGACGGACCGCATGCCGGAAACGTGAAGAACGCGAAGTGAGCTGGATGGTGATGTGATCCCAGGCTTCGCTTAGCGATTGTGGGCCCGGGTTCTGCAATGCGCCGTCTTCACCATCCAGCGTCGTCGGCGCGTGGTCGTTCTCCAGCAACGCCTGGATGGCAGCGATATTTCGTAAGAGCGCATCCAGCGAACGCAGCAGATGTTCGGCCGGCACCGGCGGCGTGTGGTGCAGCGTGTTGATGGCGTTACGCAGGTCATTCTGTGCAGCGCGCAGATCGGTGGTTGCCGCGGGCGCAATGCGCAGACGAAGCGCTTGGGCTTGTTCGTGGCATTGACGTGCTTGCAGGCGCAGGATGTGTTCGCAACGGAATAAGACGTCGGTGTGATAGAACGCTTCTGCCAAGGCGGCATACGGATGGTGCGAAGAACTGACGCGTTCGTGGATGTCTTGCGCTTTGAAGTACAACTGCAGACGCGCCGCCGTGGCGCCGCGCGGGCGGCGCATGCCGATGCGGTCGATCAGCACGATGCGGGTGTCGTTGAGGGCTTCCACCACATGCTCGTTTTGCATGGCCATCGTGAGCAACAGCGCTTCACGATCGATGCCTTGAACCGGGGTGAATAGCGCGGCTTTGGTTTCCAAGTAATCGCCCAGCGCGTCGAACACGCGGGCTAGCGCATGGCGTACGGCCAGTTGTGGCGAGAGCACGCTCCACACCAGCGACAGCGCGCCATACCAGGCGGCGCCAGCCAGCAGTTGCAAAGGTTCGATAAAGAACGACGTCGGCGGGTGCGGCTGATCGGTGCCGATCATCGTATAGACGGCCAAAATCAGCGTGCCGCCCGCAATGGTGGCGTAGCGCGCGCTGATGGAGCCGAGCATCACCAGCACGAAGGTCATCAAGCCCAGTGTGAGGGTAAACTGCAACGTGCGGGGCAGCAGCCACTCCACGATGAAAGCCACGCTTGCGAAGCAGCACAGTGTGATAAGCAAGGTGGCGAGGCGGCTGCGCCAGTGGTCCTCGGTTTCGGCCAGTGCGCAGGCGATGACCCCCAGCATGGCCGGGATCATCGCCGCGACTTGGTTGCTCCATAGGCAATAGAGAATCACGCCGCCGAGTGCGAGCAGCACCCGCTGGCATTCGGCAAAGCGGTCCGAACCGCGCAGGCGGCGCCAGTAGTGGAGGAGGGTGGCGTGGGATGGCATGGGGCAAGGATACATGTTGCTATGCAACATCTGCCTTTCGAAATGCACCGCCAGCTCGGTTAGTTCGTTGGGGTTTGCACCCCAAAACCTATGGTGGCGCCTACAATCGAGCTTCCCATTGCCGCCGCGCTCCCATGCCAACCACCCCCAACGCCTCCCCCGAAGCGTTCGAGCTCCGCGGCGTCAGCAAGCGCTATGGCGCCATCGCTGCATTGGACAATGTCAGCCTGCGCTTCCCGACAGGCGGCAATACGGCCCTGATCGGCAGCAGCGGTTCTGGCAAATCCACCTTGCTGCGCGTGTTGCTGGGTTTGGAGTGGCCGGACAGCGGCGAGATTCGGGTGGATGGAGCCGTACTGGAACCCGCGCACGTATTGGCACTGCGCCGGCGCGTCGGTTATGTGATCCAGGAAGGCGGCCTGTTTCCGCATCTCACCGCGCTGGGCAATCTCGCCTTGCTGCCGCATCACCTTGGCTGGAGCCGCGATCGCATCCGCCAACGAGCCGAGGAACTTGCAACGCTTACGCATCTGCCCCCCGGGGCACTGGAGCGTTATCCGGCGGAATTGTCGGGTGGTCAACGCCAGCGCGTCGCCTTGATGCGCGGACTGATGCTCAATCCCGATGCCTTGCTGATGGACGAACCACTGGGTGCGCTCGATCCCATCGTGCGTCATGAGCTACAGGACGAACTGAAAGCAATCTTCGACCAGCTCGGAAAAACGGTCATCGTGGTGACGCACGACATGGCGGAAGCGGCGTGGTTTGCCGATCGCCTGGTGTTGATGCGCAACGGCAAGGTGGTGCAGGACGGTCGCCTGGATGATTTTTGCCAGCGACCTGCCGATCCCTTCGTGACGCGGTTCGTGCGGGCACAACGCACCTTGCGCGGCGTTTCCTCATGAAGCGCGCGTGGCTCGTCGTCACAATGGTGCTGCTGATGCCATTCTGCGCGCATGCAACGCCGGTGCGCATCGGCTCCAAGCAATTCACCGAATCGGTGATTCTCGGCGAAATGGCGAGGCTGGCGGCGCGGCAACAAGGCATGCCGGTGGCGCATCAACGCGAGCTAGGCGGCACCGCCATCTTGTGGAGCGCGCTTCAGCACGGTGATATCGATGCGTATCCCGAATACACCGGCACGCTCACGCATGAGCTGCTGAAGAACGTCGCGCCCGACGCGGATATTCCGACCTTGCGCGCTGCGCTGAAACCGCTGGGCGTCGGCATCACCGATTCGCTGGGCTTCGACGACACCTATGCTATCGGCATGCGCGAGGATCGCGCCGCTCAACTTGGTATTCGCCGTCTTTCCGATCTCGCCGCACATCCCGAAGTGCGCCTGGGTTTTTCCAATGAATTCATGGCTCGCGGCGACGGTTGGCCGGGTTTGCGCCAACGGTATGGCATGCCGCAAACGCAAGTGCGCGGGCTGGATCACGCGCTGTCGTATCGCGCGTTGGCCAGCGGTGCGGTGGATGCGATCGATCTCTACAGTACGGACGCCGAAATTCCGTATTACCGCCTGCGCACGCTCGACGATGACCGACACTATTTCCCGCATTACGAAGCGGTATTCGTCTATCGGCTCGATCTCGAACACCGTTCGCCTGCTTTCGTGGACGTGCTGAAGAAACTTACCGGGCGCATCAGTGCGGATGCGATGCGTCAGCTGAATGCCATGGTGAAGTTGCACGGTGAAAAAGAAACCCTGGCAGCCGCGGACTTCCTCGGCGTACAACCGGATGGCGATGGTGCGAATCTGTGGGGGCGGTTGTGGCGCCGCACGCTGGAGCATCTTCGGCTGGTGCTGATTTCGCTGACGGCGGCGGTGGTGATCGCGATTCCCTTGGGCGTCCGGGCTGCGCGTACGAAACGGCTTGGTCATCTCATCATGGCGCTCAGCGGCGTGTTGCAGACGATTCCGTCGCTGGCGATGTTTGTCTTCATGATTCCTTTCTTCGGCATCGGCACATGGCCGGCCATCGCCGCGTTGTTTCTGTATAGCCTGCTGCCGATCGTGCGCAATACCTATGCGGGCCTTACCGGTATTCCGCCGGACCTGCGCGAATCCGCTGCCGCCCTGGGTTTGCCGCGCGGCGTGCGGTTGCGTCGCGTGGAGTTGCCGATGGCGATACGCAGCATTCTTGCGGGCATCAAGACAGCGGCGGTGATCAACGTAGGCACCGCTACGTTGGGCGCGCTGATCGGTGCCGGCGGTTACGGGCAACCCATCGTGACCGGCATTCGGTTGGACGATACCGGTTTGATTCTTGAGGGCGCCATTCCTGCAGCGTGCATGGCCTTGGTCGTGCAAGGCTTGTTTGAAGGCGTGGAACGCTGGCTTACGCCACGTGGCATGCGCCTGGAGGCACGGCAGTAATCAGGTTTTGCCGGGGCTGCGCGTACTCAACCTGGCCCCACCTTTCGCCGCATCGATGCTGCGCTGAACATCTTCGCGCGATGCATGGCCGACAGATGGCCACATGTGCGGATTTTCCTGGATGAGTTGTTCGCCTTTTCCCTTGGGGCGGATCGAACTCGCGCCCGCGTTATCGAGCAACACGCACACATCATCCATCGACAATTCGCCGCGCAGTTCAACCACGAGCGTGGTATGGCCGATCAGAGAAGGATCGGGTAATGGCGGCGTGCGCGATGGCGAAAACCCTGATGGCGGGCCGTTGCGCTTTTCTTGCCCCGTGCTGGTGTCGATGCGTCCGGTATGACTGGCCTGGGAAATCACCGTCGTCGGCGCACTGGAACTGGAGGGCGAGGTGCCGACGCTCTCGTCGAAACTCAACACGATCTGTTCACGCCGCAACCCACGGGACAACAGTTTTTCGGCGGCGGCATTGGCGTCGAATTGCGTATCGAAACATGCAACGACTAGTTCGGCCATGACGTGCCTCCGTAAGGTCGTTCGTGGAAGACACCTTAGACCGATGCGCATAACCCTCGCGTGAGTGAGACATGTCATGGACATGTTTGCTTGCTCGATACACGCGAGTCACATCATCGATGTTAACTATGACCACGTCTTTTGTTTTGGAGACGCAAACATGTCACGGTTCATCAAGGCATCCATTGTGCCGTTGTTTATGTTGGTGACGGCCTCGTTCGCGTGGGCACAAAGCGGCACGCCGAACGCAGCGCCCGCCGCGGGTGCGCATACTGCTCAGGACGTCCGCTTCGTGACGGCCGCTTCGGCAGGCGGAGAAACCGAGATCATGGCAAGTCGCCTGGCGGCGACGCAGGCGCAATCCGCGAAGGTCAAGGCGTTTGCCGAAACGATGATTCGCGATCATGGCAAGGCCAATGGCGAGCTGAAGACAATCGCTCAGAATGAGGGCTATACCTTGTCGAGCGCGCCTACCCAAGATCAGCAAGCCAATCTCGCCAAGCTGCGCGCGTTGCATGGCAAAGACTTCGATACGGCCTTCGCGTCGATGATGGTGAACGATCATCGCGATGCAGTGGCGTTGTTTCAGGCTGAGTCGACTTCGGGCAATGAAGGGAAGTTGAAGAGCTTTGCCACGCAGGCGTTGCCAACCCTGCAGCATCATTTGGCATTGGCATCTTCGCTTTGATTTCTGTTGCAGCGCGTAATGGTTCGTAAGTGAGTCCCTCTCCCTAAGTGAGAGGGACATGGTGTGGCTACTAAATCAATGCCTGCGGCACCGGCGGCAAACCCGTCGGATCGCCAATCGGCGCAGGCGGTGGTTCCGGATCGGTAAGCGGCGGGCGTTCCGGCGTAGGGAAGGGCGGCTCAGGGCTGGGTTCGGGAAGATCGGGGGAAGGTGTCGGCGCGGGCGGCGACTTGGGATCCGGTGCCGGCACTTCTGCATGGATGCGATTCATGATTTCACCATCTCGCCATGAAACAGTACGCCTCGACTGTGAGCGCGTGCGTGTGCATGTGAAAGGAAATCTTTGTGACGATGCAGGACGCATCGGCTCGTTTGCGTACATGTATTCACGTCTGTTCGACGATTTGTCATCCGAAGGCGCGACATAGTGCTGGCCGTTTCAGCGAAACGGTCGAGGAGTATGTCGCATGAATACATTCGAACTGGCTTTGCCGTGGTGGGAATTCATCTGGCGCGGCATCGGCGCCTATCTGGCAGCTCTGGTCATGATGCGTATCGTGGGCAAGCGATCGTTTGGCGACATGTCCACCTTCGATATCATCGTGCTGGTGCTGGTCGGCGGCACGCTGCGCAATACCATCGTGGGTCCCGATAGCTCTTTTCCGGGTGGACTTATCGCGGTGGCGTCCATACTCGCCGCAGACCGCGCGCTTGCATGGGCCTGCACGCGATCGCCGTGGCTGAATCGGTTTGTGGAAGGACGTCCCACCGTATTGGTGCACGATGGCGAAATCGTGCCGGGATCGTTGGAAAGCGTCAGCCTTCCCAAAGCGGCTTTTCGGCGCGCCCTGCATGCAGCGGGCATGGAGGACGCCAGGAACATAAGCATTGCGAGATTGGAACCGAATGGGCGCATCACGCTCATTCGCAAGGCCTGACATGACTGCTTTGACAGCTTGTCGACGCATACACGAGTAAAGCTGGTTCGGTTCGTACAGATGGGAGATACGACATGCCCGAGAGAAAAACCCGACAAGCTGCAGCCCGAGACAAACGCCAGGGAAAATCCCCGAGCACTCAGGCTGGCGAATACGTGCACGAGGAAATCGAGCACGTGCGTGATGGCAAGCATGGCGCACGTTCGCCACAGCAAGCCATCGCTATCGGTCTGTCGAAAGCGCGGCGCGCGGGCGTCAAGGTGCCACGCAAGAAATCGTCCACATCCAAGGCATCCACGCGTAAACGCGCCAGTGCCGGTAAATCGACGTCCAGCCGCAAGCGTGCCACCACCAAGCGGTCGAGCGCCAAACGTGCCCGCGCTTCATCGGGTGCGTTGAAGCGTGAGGGAAGAAGTTCCGCCTCGAAGCGTTCGCTGTCGGCTCACGCAAAGCGTGCAGCATCCAAGCGGAGTTCAGCATCGCGTTCGGCGGCGGCGAAGAAGGCGGCTCGCACGAAAGGCGCACGCGGCCGCTCGGCCGCTGCGAAGAAAGCGGCGAGGACGAGGAAGAAAGCTGCGTAGGAATGCTGTGCATGGGCTTGCCCATCCAACCCCTCTCCTGCATGCAACAGGGGAGGGGCGAAGCTACCTCGCGATGGGCTTAAGCGCTACCGCACCATCTGCGACTCCACTCTGAACCTAACGCTCGCCTCAAGGCAATGTCAGAACGAGTCGTCATTCCGGCCTTCGCCTGAATGACGTCAGGCAAGACCATGCGTGCCTGCGAAGCTCAAGTTTGGAGCATTGTCTTCCGCAAGCAGAGGAGGCAGCGAGGTTGCTGTTATCCCTGCTCGCTCGCCACCGACGCATTCAAGGCTGCCGCAACGGCTGCGTCGCCATTGATCATATCGCTCCATCGCAGCTCTACACCTTTGCGGTGAGCCTTGCGCGTGATCTTGATGCCCTGGGCATCGAACACCACGGTGTAAGCCTCTCCCTCGACGTCGATTTCGCGCCTCAAGGGTTTATCAAGCGTGGTCGTCATGTGCGAACCTCCGGGGTCAACAGAAGTGATTAGCGCTTGTTCAATTGCTCGATCGCGGTATCGAGCGTTTGCTCGACCGAGTCGATGCCTTCCCATGGATCCTTGCGCAGCCGCGCCAGGCGTTTGGGAAGCGTGTGGATGTTGAACGCGTCGCCACGCTCGACTTTCGACAGCTCTTCCCAGCGCAGTGGTGTGGCTGCGGGCGCACCTTTACGGGCGCGCAGCGAATAGTTGGTGACGCTGGTCGACCCGCGCGCATTGCGCAGATAGTCGACAAAGATCTTGTCGGTGCGTTTGGCCTTGGTGGCGGTGTCCACAAAATCATCGGGATAGGCCGCTGCCATGGTGCTGGCCATTGCGTGTGCAAAGTCCTTCACCTGTGACCATGGGCAACCGGGATTGAGTGGCACGACTACGTGCAAGCCTTTACCGCCGGTGGTGCGCAGGAACGATTGCAAGCCGATGCGATCCAGCCATTTCTTGAGCAGGCGCGCAGCGGCGATGACGCGATCCCAACCGACTTTTGGCGCCGGGTCCAGGTCGAACACGACGCGATCGCATCGATCGGGATGATCGGCGGTCGCACCCCATGGGTGGAATTCGAGCGTGCCGAACTGCACCAGTTCCAGCACGGAATCGGCATCTTTGGCGTACATGTAGGTGGCTTGCGAACCTTTTTCTTCTTTCAAACGCACCAGCCCTACGCGATGCAGCCCCTGCATCGGATGCTTCTGGAAGAAGCAGGCTTTTCCCGATCCTTCAGGACAACGGATGATCGAGAGCGGCCGGCCGAGCACGCCGGGCAGCAGCCAGTTCATGACGCTTTGGTAATAGTCGGCGACTTGCTGCTTGGTGATGTTGTCGCCGGGGAATACCACGCGATCCGGATGCGTAATGGTGATGGCGCCTGCCTCGGTGTTATGCAATGCGGGGCGGGCACGCGAGGATGGCTTGGCCGACGCTTTCTTTGCCGTTTTGGACGAAGCAGATTTCGCAGGCGCGCGGTCGGCGTTTCTCAGGTCGGTTGGACGTTTGTCCATGCGCAGTGTCTTCAAGCTGGGTTGGCGTAGCAGGTCGTTGTTGCCAATGCCGCGATAGCTCACTTCCACCACCAGCGTTGGCGTTATCCACCATGCATCGCGCAACAGCGGATCGATATTGCGAAGATTCGACGGTGCTTTTCGCGATGCCTTCTTGCTGATCAGCGCGGCGGTTTCCGCGAGCATTTTGTCGGAAAAGCCCGTGCCGACACGGCCTGCGAACAGCCAGCCACTGCGATGTTCCGGGTCCGGCTTTGCCAATAGCAGTGAACCAAAGCCGCTGCGTTTGCCCTTCGGCGGCGTATAACCGACCACCGCAAATTCGTCGCCTTCCAGGCGCTTCACTTTTATCCAGTCGCCGCTGCGTCCCGCGTGATAGCCGGAATCCACGCGCTTGGAGACGATGCCTTCCAGGCGGTGTTCTACCGCATGCTGCATGGCTTCCCGACCATTGCCCTGGGTGTGCGTGCTAAAGGCGAGATGCCGTCGGCCGTGACTCAGTATTCGCTCCAGCAGCGCCTTGCGCTCCAGCAATGGCGCGCGCGAAAGATCGTAGCCCTCGAAATAGGGCAGATCGAACAGCACATACACCAAGGGGTACTGCGCTTCGCCGGACAGCGTTTTTTGCAGCGCGTTGAAGTCGCTATGGCCGCGACTGTCGGTGGCGATTAGTTCGCCATCGAATCGTGCCGAATCGAGTCCCAACGATTCGATGGCTTGCAGAATGTCGGGAATCCTTTCGTCCCAACGCAATGCGTTACGCGACCAAAGCGCCACTTTGCCTTTGGCGATGGTGGTGAGGATGCGATAGCCATCCCATTTCACTTCATGAATCCAGTGGTCGCCTGCCGGCGGTTCCAAGCGCAGTTGAGTCAGTGCAGGCGGGAAGAAATCCGCGCTTGGTGCAGCCTTCTTCGCATTCTCCAGTGCTCTGGCCCGGTTGATCAGCGCGGTTTTTCCGAGCTTGCGCGCCGTGGGCGGCTTGCGCACGTGCGCCGTCGATTTCTTCGCTGCGACACGTGTGCTTTCCGACTTGGCTGCTTTGCGCGTGCTTTCGCGCATCTTTGCATCCATCAAGTCGTCGGCTTCGACGTCGCTTGCAAACGCGTCCTTGTCCTTGATCAGAAACCAGGGTTGCTTGCGCTCCTTGCGGCTGCTGCGCACCAGATGCCAGCTGCCTTTGAGGCGGGTACCGAACAACTCGAACTGCAGATGCCCCTTTTTCAACTGGTTGACCGGATCGCCCTCGGTGGCCCATACGCCGCGATCGAATTGATCGACATGGCCTTTGCCATAACCTTCCTCGATCTCGCCTTCGAAATCCGCGTAGGCCGCCGGATGATCTTCCACTTCCACCGCAAGCCGCTTCACTTTGGGGTCATAGCTGGGGCCTTTGGGTACCGCCCAGCTTTTCAGCGCATTGCCTACCTGCAGACGGAAATCGAAGTGACGGCGCCGGGCATGATGCAGCTGCACCACGAACAGCGCGCGGCGGCCCTCGGGAACAGCCGCATCCGGCTTCGGTTCCCGAGTGCTTTGGAAGTTGCGCTTGCGCTGATAATCCCGAAGGCTCACGGCTGCTCCGCTGGCGTAACGATGCAGGTGTACGAATCCACTCGACACCATCCACCTTAACTTGCAACGGCATATGTCAAAGACAAGGCAACTGAATGTGACCAGGATGTTTGGCGCTGCCCGAGTTGGCCATGTAGGTTAGGTGCCGTTGTTGGTCATTTGCGATGCATTGCTCCCCCTCTTCCGGAGGGGAGGGGGCTAAGTACGCGCCATTTGATTTGCAGCTTCAGGGAAGTTTTTCCGCCAGTTTGCCCGCGTCGAACGGCGCTTTCACCTTGGTGTCGTTATCGAAGTAACAATAGATGTCGCGGCTTGCGCGCTTGCGTGGATGCGTACTGCTGCAACGCGTGGCGTCTTTCGGTTCGCTGCCTTTGCGCCATGCGTCTATATGCTTGCTCCAGCGGTTCAGCGCGGAGTTGGTATAGCCGCTCGCATACAGCTCCTTGTCGCCGTGCAGGCGCAGATACATGAAGCTCGCCGTCACGTCTTCCAGGAATGGCCATTTGCCCGCGGTGTCGGCCACTACCAGGGCCACGTTGTGACGACGAAGCTGCGCAATGAACGTCTCGTCGACGAAGCTGGCGTGGCGCACTTCCATGGCGTGTCGGACCGGACGCTTTCGGTCCGCCTTTACCACAGCCTTGGCGATAGTGCGGTCGTGATGGAGCGCCATCGCCGCCAGCTTTTCGCTGTCGTGCGGCAGTTGCGATAGAAATGTCTCCAGCTTTTCCTCGTCATAGCGAAGACTGGGAGGAAGTTGCCAGAGGATGGGGCCGAATTTTTCCCGAAGCGCCAATAGGCCGGAGGCAAAGAAATTGGCCAGGCCATGCTGGGCATTTTTGAGGCGATGAATGTGCGTAATGTAACGCGGCGCTTTTACAGCGAAGACGAAGCCGCGTGGTGTTCCCTCGTACCAGTGATGATAGTTGGCCGGATTCTGCAGCGAATAAAAACTGCCGTTGATCTCGATGGTATTGAACTGGCGGGAGGCGTAGGCGAGTTCATCACGTTGGGGAAGGTCTTCGGGATAGAACACACCGCGCCACGGAGCATAGCGCCACCCGGAGATGCCGATGCGGGTTTTGGCCATGCGAGGGCTCCTTTGCAGATCAACTCGCCTTGCGCCGCCCAGCTGATTTTTTGGCCGGCTTGCCTTTCTTTGTCGCCGCACGCCGCGAAGGCTTTGCCTTCTTTGCCGCCTTCGCAGGCGTACGCTTCTTGGTGTCGATGCTCTTTTTGAGCAAGGCCATGAAATCCACCACATTGGTGGCCGCTTCCGCTTCCTCGCCTTCCGGTTCTTCGACGGTGGCAAGGGCGCCTTTGGATTTCATGCGTTTCTCGATCACCTGGCGCAGCCGGTCCCGGAATTCATCCTTGTACTCCTCGGGATTCCAGTCGCTGGTCATGGATTGGATCAATTGTTCGGCCATGGAAAGTTCTCGTTCGCTGATGCGGTAGTGCTTGATGTCTTCCTTGGGAAGCGAAAACTCTTCAGCATCGACCAGTTCCTGCTGAAAGCGCATCAGCACCAGAATCAACGCATGTTTGCGAGGCATGATGGCCGAAAGATACTCCCGCGTGCGGATTACCACCCTGGCGATGCCGATCTTGCCGGTGCGCTTAAGCGTTTCGCGTAGCAGCACATAACCTTTCTCCGCTTTCTTGCCGGGAACGAGCACGTACGGTTTCTCGAAATATTCCGCGCCGATGTGCTCGGCGTCGACAAAGGCTTCCACTTCCACCGATTCGCGGTTTTCCGTTGCGGCAGATTTGATGTCGTCCGGCTCGAGCACCACATAGTTGCCCTTCTTGTACTCGAACGCCTTGACGATTTCTTTCCACGGCACTTCTTCGCCCGTCTCCGCATTGACCCGCTCATAGCGGACGGGTGCCTTGTCGCGACTGTCGAGCATGCGAAAGTGCAGATCGGTGCCGTGTTCGCCCGACATCAGGGAGACGGGTACGTTAAGCAGGCCGAAGGTCAGGTTGCCGGTCCAGATGGGGCGCGCCATGACTGCCTCCGCATCGAGGAAAGGCCTTCTATATGGCTGATTTTGCGTGATGCCAGCGCCAATTGCGCGTGGTCATGCACTGTGCGCCAGGCGGTCTGTGCAGAGGCTGATTGCTTGCAATACATCCCGCTTGCCGTAGGGCTTGCGCAGCACCGTCATGTCTTTCTGGCAGGACGGTTCAAGCGTGTCCCAATCGCCTGAGGCCAGGATGTAATAGCCATTGTGCAGGCACCGGCGCAGCTCCTGCACCAGCGCCATCATGGAGAATCCTCGGCTGTGGGAGACGTCCATCACCACCACATCGATATCCGGATGCGTGTGCGAGAACCGCAATGCGTCCGTTGTCCCGAAGGCTTGGGAAACTTCATGGCCTTCTATCTTCAGTGCATGCTGCAGAAGATCGCGAGTGTCCAGATCGTCCTGGACGAGCAGCACATGCATCCTCGTCTCCGTTGCGCACGGCATTCTGCATTCCCCGTCTATGCATCTTTCACTCGCGCGGTGACTCCGCCGTGAACAGAAGATGTCGGGCGTGTGTCAGCCTTCTTCATCAGCCCGCTTGCCCACTCGATACGAACGGCGGTTTCGCGAACCAAATCGCGACCATGGCGACGATAAAGAAGCACCAGAACACATCGTTAATGGCCCGCGTGGCGGCCTGGTTGTCGACAAATCGATTCAGCGCCACCTAAATCTAACCGCCCTGATAGGCGATCTGCCGAACGCGGCTCAGGCATTTCGTGGTGGCTTGCGTAACCATATGTGGATACAACGTTGTGCCGACCGACGTGGCGATGGTGCGAATGAAATCCGCCAAACACCCACATGTCTCCATCGCAGCGATCTTATTTTCACTTCATAAAAACCGTCCGCATCGCATGGTGCGCACTTGGCTATTCGATCCCTTCGTAATACCAAAGAGGCGACCTCCGCATGCAGATCGATCACAAATGCGCCTACGGACCATGCCAGTGCAAAGTGCCTGAAGCAGGGCAGTACTGCAGCGACCACTGCAGTCAGGCCGATAAGCTTCGCGCGGAAAGTACGCAGTGCAGCTGTGGGCACGAAGAGTGCACGGCTGCGCAGGGCGTTTGATGCCGGCTATTTCAGTTACAAAATCCCGACATGCCTTCCCAGCTCGATCAGCCATGCATCGATACGATCCGTTTTCTCGCCGTTGACATGGTGCAGAAGGCGGATAGTGGGCATCCCGGTTTGCCGCTGGGTGCAGCGCCGATGGCGTACGTGCTGTGGGATCGCTATCTCAAACACCATCCGTTGAATCCATTGTGGGCGGACCGTGATCGTTTCGTGCTTTCGGCAGGGCATGGTTCGGCATTGCTTTACGCCTTGCTGTTTCTGACCGGGTATGGCCTTACCTTGGACGATATCCGTCAGTTCCGGCAGTGGGGCAGTAAAACGCCGGGGCATCCTGAGCGTGGCCATACGCCGGGTGTCGAAGTGACGACAGGGCCGCTGGGGCAGGGTTTTGCGAATGCGGTGGGCATGGCGATCGCAGAGGCGCAACTTGCTGCGCGGTACAACCGCGAGCCTTACAAAGTCATCGATCACCACACTTATGTGCTGGCCAGCGACGGTGATTTGATGGAAGGTGTTGCCTCCGAAGCGGCTTCGCTGGCCGGTCATCTGAAGCTGGGCAAGCTCATCTGCTTCTACGACGACAACAACGTCACGCTGGCCGGCAGCACGGCCGTTACGTTTTCGGAACATCGCATTCAGCGCTTTCAGGCGTATGGGTGGCATACCGCGACCGTGGAGGATGGCAACGATCTGGCTGCCATCGATATCGCGTTGAGCCAGGCGCGGCTGGAAGTGGCGCGCCCCTCGCTGATTCGGGTGCGTACACATATCGGTTTCGGTTCGCCTTTGCAGGACAGTTACAAAGCGCATGGTTCGCCGCTCGGCGAAGAGAACGTGCGCAAAACCAAGGAGCGCTTGGGTTGGCCGGTGGAGCCGGATTTTCTGGTGCCGAACGATGTGCTCGCGCACATGCGCAGGGCGACTGCAAAGGGGGACGATCTGGAAACCGAATGGAAGCAGCGGTTGAAGCAATACCAAGGCGACCACCCGGATCTTTTCAAAGAGCTGGACACCCGTCTGCGCGGTGTTTTGCCGGAAGGATGGGATGCGGATGTGCCGGTGTTCGAGCCGGACGAGAAAGGGCTCGCCACACGCGAATCCTCGGGCAAAGTGATGAATGCGCTGGCGCCGAGGTTACCCGCGTTGATGGGCGGCTCGGCGGATCTCGATCCTTCCACCAAAACGGCCTTGAGCAAGTTCGGCGATTTCCGGCCGCCGCATACCGGGGAGCCGGGACAGCGCGACTTGCTTGAGGAGCATGGCGACTACACCGGGCGCAATATCCATTTCGGCGTGCGCGAACACGCGATGGGTTCGATCGTCAATGGCTTGGCGGCGCACGGCGGTTTCATTCCCTATGGCGCGACGTTCCTGGTGTTTTCCGATTACATGCGACCGCCGATTCGCCTGGCGGCGCTGATGGGCTTGCATGTGGTGCATGTGTTTACACATGACAGCATTGCGCTGGGCGAAGACGGTCCGACCCATCAGCCGGTGGAGCAGCTCGCCAGTTTGCGTGCCATGCCCCATGCGATCGTGATTCGCCCCGCGGATGCAAACGAGACCGCGGTGGCGTGGAAGGTTGCGGTGGAAACGCAAGATCGTCCGGTGTTGTTGGCGCTAAGCCGGCAGAAGCTGCCTACGCTGGATCGCAAGCGTTACGCGTCGGCCGAAGGGTTGCGGCAAGGTGCTTATGTATTGGCCGATGCGCCTGGCGGCAAACCTTCGCTGATCCTGATCGCGAGCGGCTCCGAAGTGCCGTTGATCGTGGAAGCGGCCAAGCGGCTCGAAGCGGAGGGTATCGGCGTGCGTTGTGTTTCGATGCCCAGCCACGAACTGTTCGAAGCGCTGCCGCAGAGCGAACGCGACAAAGTTTTGCCACCATCGATAGGCGCGCGCCTGGCCGTGGAAATGGGCGCTTCGCAAGGCTGGGAACCTTACATCGGCGCACAGGGCGCCATGCTGGGCATAGACCGTTTTGGTGCATCGGCTCCGGGCGAAACGGTGGTGCGCGAATACGGGTTTACGGTGGACCGGGTATGCACGGCGGCCCGGGCGCTGCTGATTGGGCATAAACGGGAGACGGCGCAGATGCGATGAGCCTTTATTCAGCTAAAACCCTTTTTTCGGGGCGAACAGGGCGATTTGTCAGCATCCATTCGGTTTTTGCAACGAGATGTTGACAATTACTCCACAAAGCCTTGCATAAAAGGAGATCAAGGTGAGACCGGTAATCGTTAAATGAGAGGCACGGCCAGCGGCCGTGGGGATGCATGAAGGCGGTTACGGCCGATTTGGCCAAGACGGGAAAACAACACATGTCACGTCAGGAGAAAATCATGAATCGCACGGCACTTGGTATCGCAGTCGCCTGTATTGGCTTGGCCATTGGCGGATGCAACAACCCTAGCAGTGGCGGAGGCGGAGCCGCGCCGGGTAGCCCGTCCACAGCGGCAGCGCCGGCAGCTCCTGCCAATCCGCCGCCGGCAGCAGCACCGGCGCCCTCGCATACCGCCGCGATGCCACCGGCTGCGAGCGGCACCGCCCAGTCGCCCATGCCGGCACCGGCATCGACCGCCGGACACTAAGCGATAAACCACCCTCGCAGGCCGATCCGCTTCCTCTCCCGAGGAGGCGGATCGTTGTGCGTGCAGAGATCGGAACGAGATGAGGCCGCCGGGAGGCATCCATTCCTCCCGCGGCCTCCTTCCACGGCTCTTTACGCTGCTGACCATTCGGCCGAGCTTTGCGGCATGAGCAGCGTGCGGCACGGCACGTAATGCCTCCGGCTGCATCGGGTGAGGGTGGCCGTCATCTGCGTGAACTGACGCGCACCGGCAATTCTTCTTCGGCGCCGAGTTTCTTGCCGGTGCAAGCGGCACACCTTCGGCAACCTATTCCGCAGCAACAGGGACTTACTGACGAAGTTTCGTTTTGCAAGGAAGCGACTCTTCGCAGTGCGCTCTCGCGGAAACGACAATAGGTAAATACGAAGCTTTGCGAGTGCACCGATTTTTTGCCTTAAAGGCAAATTTTTACTCTTATTAAGCCGCCCCTAAACAGCCGTGCATTCAACATCTGCATTGCAATGAACAATGTTGTACGGGGAGGCAGCTCATGTACGCAAACGACGACGTCGATATTCTCAATGACCTGATTTGGGCGACGCTGGACAGCGCCAGACATTACCGGAGGGTGGCGGGAAATATAGGCAGTTTACGCATTCGAGCGGTGTTTGATCATCTTTCGACACAGCGAAGCAGAGTTGCGCAGACTTTGCAGCATCAGGTTGCGACTTTTGGCGGCGTACATCTGGCGGACGGCTTTTCCGTCATCCACACCACGCATGTGTTCGGCAATCTTCGTTACGCGATGGATTACGGTTACTGCGCATTGATCGACGAGGTGGAGCGCGGCGAAGAACATGTCAGAGCGAAGTATGAGTGCGCCTTGGAAAACGAACGGCTATCGCAACTGTCGCGCACGGTGGTGATGAGTGTTTACCCGTCGGTGCGCGAAGGCTTTGACGAGATGCATGCCTTGAAACGCTATCCGAACGATGAACTGATTCACGACGAACGCCTCCGGCACTGATCAGTCGCCGGCAAGAGCCGGTTATCGATAGGGCGGCGCGTGCGGCGTAGGCGGACGCGCTTCCTCGTGGCGTATCGCGCGGTATGCGCCGGCGAGAATGATTCCTGCCAGAAGCAGCACGAACACGATCCAGCCGATTCGTTTCAGCACCATGCGCAACTAGAGTGGGGGACGTGATGCCAACCTAGGCAGTTAAAGGTCACTCGCTCGTGAATGGACACGTTTCGTTGACGAATGAACGAGCCAGTTTTGACCTTGCTTTCACATTGCATGCGCGGGTTTTCGATATTGTCGACACCTCGGTTACACATTCATTATCCATTGTGTTGACGCCGAATAGGTTCAACGGGTCGCCGGGATCGGCATATATCGGGTGGGGATGGCATGAAGACTGTTCTGCTCGTCGATGATAATCGGGATGTGCTCGAAGTAACCGCATTCATGCTGGAAGATGCGGGTTATGAAGTGGTCGCTGCTAGCAGTTCCGAGCAAGCCTTGGAAGTTGCATCCGCACGCCAGGACGATATCGGTGTCGTTCTCACCGACCTCAATTTGAAGCAGGGCATGAGCGGCATCGAAATGGGCGTGGCCATGCATGAAGAAGGGCTCACATGTCCCATGATCGTGATGTCCGGCGATCTCGAGCCGCCTGAAACCGCCATGCAATCATGGATGATCTATCTGTCCAAGCCTTTTGATCGCAAGACTTTGTTGAAAGCCATTACCGACTACGCGTAATCGGTTGTCGATGGCGCTGAAGCATGGGCTTTCCGGCAAGGATCGCCCTAACGATCCGGACAAGCGTGCAGGGACGCGTGCCTGCCGTCCGGTGAGATCAAAGGCTTGAAGTATGGAGCACGAATCGGCGCAAGCGCGCATTCGTCTGGGGTTGATCGGCGGATTCGCATTACTGCTTTGCGTATGCACGCTGGTAATTGTTGCGGCGTCCTCCAGCATGGGGGCCGACCAATTGGTCGAGCATTCCATGCAGGTCAGGCAAACCCTCCAACAATTGCTAGGCACCTTGCAGGAAGCCGAAACGGGGCAGCGCGGGTATCTGCTCACCGGCGATTCCGCCTATGTCGAACCGTTCAACAAGGCGAAAACACAGCTACCCGTGCTTGAAGGCCAATTGCGTCAGCTCACTGAAAAAAGCCCCGCACATCAACAGCAACTGGACGCGCTCTACCCGCTGATTGCGTCGAAGATGGCAGAACTTTCCAGCGCCATCGAGCGACGGCAGGCGGCTCATCCGGTTCATCAGACAGTTCATCACGGCACCACCAAACGGCTAGCCAAGACAACCACGCCGGGCAGCAATCTGACGGGGCGCATCAAGGATCTGGGCGCCGATTTCGATCGCACCGAGCTGGATATGCTGCGCGATCGCAAAACGATCGCCGCCATGCATCGCACGCTTCTTACTACTGCGACGCTACTGGTAGCGTTGCTTGCCGGTGCGCTCGGTTTCGTGATCGCTTTGAAAGCGCGCCGCTATACCAATGACATGCGCAACAAAAACCAGGCATTGCGCGAAGAAATCGCGCAGCGAGAAGCGGCCGAGCTGCAGTTGCGACAGTCTCAGAAGATGGAGGCGCTGGGTCAACTCACCGGCGGTGTGGCGCACGATTTCAACAATATGTTGGCGGTTATCGTTGGCAATCTGGAGATGTTGATCAGGCGCTTGCCGGAAACAGAACGTCGTAACCGCACGTTCGCCAGCAATGCCCTCACCGGTGCGCAGCGTGCAGCAGAACTCACCAAGCGGTTGCTGGCGTTTTCGCGCCAGCAACCGCTGCAGCCCAAACGGGTCGATGTCAATCAGTGCGTGCACGATGTCTCGGTGATGTTGCGCCGTTCGCTAGGCGAAAACATCCAGATCGAAATCGTGCAGGGCAGTGGCTTGTGGCGTGCCTTCGTCGATCGGCCGCAGTTGGAGAGCGCCATTCTCAATCTGGCGGTGAACGCGCGTGACGCCATGAAAGGCGTAGGCAAGCTCACCATCGAAACGGCCAATGTGCTTCTGGATAGTACCTATGCCGATGCGCATGATGGTGTGGAACCGGGTCATTACGTGATGGTCGCCATCACCGACACCGGCAGCGGCATGCCCGAGGAGGTGCTGAATCGTGCGTTCGATCCATTTTTCACCACCAAGGAAGTAGGGCAGGGTACCGGTCTTGGACTAAGCCAGGTACATGGCTTCGCCAAGCAATCGCATGGGCACGTGAGGATCTACAGCGAGCTGGATGTAGGGACGACCGTAAAGCTCTATTTGCCGATGGACAGTTCCAACGAAGAAGAAAAACCAGCACGGCCGACGGTTGTGCCAATGCCCAGCGTGCCGCAACGCAAAGTGCTGGTGGTGGAAGACGATGCCGACGTGCGGACGTTCGTGGTATCCGTGCTGAAAGACCTTGGCTACGAAGCGATCGCCGCCGACAACGCCGAATCGGCGCGTAAAGTGCTGGATGGCGATCGGAAGATCAACGTGATGCTGACCGACGTGGTAATGCCGGGCGCCAATGGCCGGCAGCTGTACGACGACGTTCGCGGCGAGCGGCCCGATATGACGGTGTTGTTCATGACCGGATATTCGCGCAACGCCATCGTCCATAACGGTGTGCTGGATGCGGGCGTGCGGCTCATTTCCAAACCTTTCACCATCGATGAACTATCGCGCGAGCTGCATGCGGCGATCGTTGCGAACGGTTCCTTGCATTAGACACCGCCGCATTGCAAATACGCAGGCTGAACGTGTTTGCGGAGTCATGATTCACGGCTCGCATTCGGCGCAAGATAATGCGGTTCCTTCATGCGAAAAACAGGTGGTGTCTATGAACATGCGAGTGCCGGCAAGTCTGGGATTGATCAGTTGGCTGATGTTGTCGGGTATCGGCACTGCCGTAGCGCAGGAACATAGCGGGACATCCACCCATGAGGTATGCCGTCGGGTCAAGGTGCAAGACAAGCCGAAGGACAGCCATCAGATAGCGGGTACCTTGGTCGGCGCCGCAGCGGGCGGCTTGCTCGGCAATCAGTTTGGCGGCGGCAAGGGCAAGGTGTTGACGACGGCGGGTGGCGTGGTCGCCGGCGGTTATGCGGGCAAGAAAGTGCAGGAAGCCCACCAGAGGAATAATGCGACGTATCACTACGAGGAGCGTTGCTACCGGCAGTAGACGGGTGCGCAACCACTTCCCATATGGTTCCCTCAGCAGGCGATCACCGTGACGCCGGGCTGCGCTAACAAGCTGGCTCTCAATGGAGAGACATTGGTCTTTTAGCAGGTGTCATGAGTCAGTGTAGTTTGTTCCAAATAGACTGCCACATCAGAATTTTCAGGCAAAAAAAACCGCCCCTTTTTACAGGGCGGTTTTCCGTACTTTTTCCGTACTTGGCGTTTCAAGGCTGAACTGAAAATGCCTAAGTAGCTGGATTCATTGGTGGGCGGTACAAGGATCGAACTTGTGACACCTGCCGTGTGAAGGCAGTGCTCTACCGCTGAGCTAACCGCCCGCCGGGAACGCGAAACTATACGGGCCAGGCGGCGGGACGTCAACAGCCGGCGGGTTGGCGCGTTCTTCTGGGCTAAAACGCCAGGGCAGCTAAAATGCCCCGTTCCCCATTGCCAGGCGGCCGTGTCCCATGCATTTCGATCTCACGCACATCCTGCAATCCCTGCAGAACTTCCACGTAACGCCGTGGAAGGTTATCGGCTACCTGGGCACGCTGATGTTCACAGGCCGCTGGTTCGTGCAGTTGTACTACACGCGCAAGTACAAACGCGTGGTGATGCCGTTGTCGTTCTGGTGGATGTCGGTGACGGGCAGCGCGTTGTTGCTGGCGTACTTTGTATTCGGCAAGAACGATTCGGTGGGCATTCTTTCCAACTTCTTCCCGGTGTTCGTATCGGTTTACAACCTGGTGACGCATTTGCGGCATCACGGGAGGGATGAAGTGGGGGGCGAGGTGTAATGGTTTTGCTCCCTCTCCTGCGTGCAGGGGAGGGAGCAGATGTTGCTCACTCCGGATCGTAATCGAGGTTGGGTGCCAACCAACGTTCCGCTTCTTCGCGCGTCCAGCCCTTGCGCTTGGCGTAATCGTCCACTTGCTCGCGCGTAACGCGGCCCACCACGAAGTACTGACTGTCCGGGTGCGAGAAATACCAGCCGGAAACAGCTGCGGTGGGATACATCGCAAAGCCATCGGTCAATTGGATGCCAGCGTTGTGGGTGGCGTCGAGCAACTCGAACAGCGCTGCCTTCTCGGTGTGATCGGGACAGGCGGGATAACCAGGAGCCGGGCGGATGCCGCAATATTGCTCGTCGATCAGCGCTTCGTTATTCAACTTCTCGTCGGGCTGATAACCCCAGAACTCGCGACGTACGCGTTCGTGCATGCGCTCGGCGAAAGCTTCGGCGAGGCGATCGGCAAGGGCTTTCAGCAGGATGGCGGAGTAATCGTCATGGTCCGCTTCGAAGCGCGTCACGTGTTGTTCGATGCCGATGCCTGCTGTCACGGCGAACCCGCCAATCCAGTCCTGCTTGCCGGCCTCTTTCGGCGCAATGAAATCGGCCAGACAGAAGTCCGGACGCTCGACGGGTTTCTCGGCTTGCTGCCGCAGGTGATGAAGCCGCCGCGTTTCTTCCGGCAACCGGATTTCGACATCGTCGCCAATGCTGCAAGCAGGCCAGAACCCGATCACTGCGCGCGCCGTCAACCAGTGCTCGGCAATGATCTTGTCGAGCATCGCCTGGGCATCGGCGAACAGTTCGCTGGCCTGCTTGCCAACTACCTCATCCTTGAGAATGGCGGGGTAGCGACCGGCCAGTTCCCACGCCTGGAAGAACGGCGTCCAATCGATATACGTGCGCAATTCGGCTAAATCATAGCTGTCGAAAACGGTGATGCCGGGTTTGTTCGGCTGTGGTGGCGTGTAATTCGCCCAGTCACAGGTGAAGCGCTGTTTGCGCGCGTGCTCCAGTGGCACCAGCGTCTTGGCCGCGCCACGCTGCTTGTGGCGTTCCCGGATGTCGGCGTATTCGGCGCGGATCTTGGCCATGAAGCTATCGACCAGTTCCTTGCTCACCAGCGATTGCGCTACGCCCACTGCGCGCGAGGCATCCTTTACCCACACGGTTGGCGCTTTGTAGTGCGGCTCTATCTTCAATGCCGTATGCGCGCGCGACGTCGTGGCGCCGCCGATCAGCAATGGAATATGGAACTGCTGCCGCTGCATTTCACGTGCAACCTGGCTCATTTCTTCCAGCGATGGCGTAATCAGGCCGGACAGACCGATGATGTCGGCGTTATGTTCGCGTGCGGTATCCAGGATCTTCTGCGCCGGAACCATCACGCCCAGGTCGATCACTTCGAAGTTGTTGCAGCGGAGCACGACGCCAACGATGTTCTTGCCGATGTCGTGTACGTCGCCTTTCACTGTGGCCATCACGATAGTGCCGTTGTTCTTGCCGACGTCGCCGGTGCGCAGCTTTTCCTCTTCGATATACGGCAGCAGATAAGCCACCGCCTTCTTCATGACGCGCGCGGATTTCACTACCTGCGGCAGAAACATTTTGCCGGCGCCGAACAGATCGCCGACGATGTTCATGCCGGCCATCAACGGGCCTTCGATCACGTCGAGCGGGCGGGTGGATAGTTGGCGTGCTTCCTCGGTGTCTTCGTCGACGAACTGGTCGATGCCGTGTACCAGGGCATGAGCCAGGCGTTCGTGCACCGCCTTTTCGCGCCAGGCGAGGTTTTCAACTACGGTCTCGCCTTTCTTGGCTTTGAAGCGATCGGCAATTTCCAACAGACGTTCCGTGGCATCCGGGCGGCGATTGAGCACCACGTCCTCGACGCGCTCGCGCAATTCATCGGGCACGTCGTCGTAAATCATCAACGCGCCGGCGTTGACGATGCCCATGTCCATGCCCGCCTTGATCGCGTGGTACAGGAATACGGAGTGGATCGCCTCGCGCACGGTGTTGTTGCCGCGGAACGAGAACGATACGTTGGACACGCCACCGGACACATGGCTGAGCGGGAAGCGCTTCTTCAACTCATGCGTGGCTTCGATGAAATCCACCGCGTAGTTGTTGTGCTCTTCGATGCCGGTGGCGATGGCAAAGATGTTGGGGTCGAAGATGATGTCTTCCGGCGGAAAGTCCAACTTCTCTGTGAGCAGCTTGTAGGCGCGCGAGCAGATTTCCACCTTGCGTTCGCACGTATCGGCCTGGCCTTGTTCGTCGAACGCCATCACCACGACGGCGGCGCCGTATTCGAGCACCTTGCGCGCGTGTTCGAGGAAAATGTCCTCGCCTTCCTTCATGGAGATGGAGTTGACGACGCCCTTGCCCTGCAAGCAACGCAGGCCGGCTTCGATCACGCTCCATTTGGACGAATCCACCATCACCGGCACGCGTGCGATATCCGGCTCGGCAGCGATCAGGTTGAGGAAGCGCGTCATCGCGGCTTCCGAATCGATCAAGCCTTCGTCCATGTTTACGTCGATGATCTGCGCGCCGTTAGCGACCTGTTGACGTGCGACTTCCACGGCTTCTTCGTAGCGATCTTCCTTGATCAGCTTCTTGAATTGTGCCGAGCCGGTGACGTTGGTGCGTTCGCCGACGTTGACGAAGAGCAGGTCCGGGGTGATGACCAGGGGCTCGAGGCCGGAGAGGCGGGTGTGGCGAATGATGTTCATTAATTGTGTTCTTGCAGCTGATCATTCCCTCTTCCCTGTCTCTGATCAAAGAAGGGGAGGGCTAGGGTGAGAGGGATTTCAGCGAGAGGTGCGATCGTTACGCAGCCTCTTTCTCTTCACTGGGCAATGCACGCGGCACACAACGACTCACCGCCTCCGCAATCGCCTTGATATGCGCCGGCGTCGTTCCACAACACCCGCCGACCATATTGAGCAAACCCTCCCGGGCAAAACCTCCAATTACGGCCGCCATCTGCGCCGGCGTTTCGTCGTACTCGCCGAACGCGTTCGGCAGGCCCGCATTCGGATGCGTGCTGATGTAGCAGTCGGAAACATGGGCCAGTGTCTGCACGTGCGGACGCAGATCGGCCGCACCCAACGCGCAGTTCAAACCGACCGACAGCGGACGGATGTGCTTGACCGAGTAGTAGAACGCTTCGGCCGTTTGTCCCGACAGCGTGCGGCCGGAGCGATCGGTGATGGTGCCGGAGATCATCACCGGCACGCGGTTGCCGCGCGCGCGGAACAGTTCGCTCAGCGCGAACAGCGCCGCTTTGGCATTGAGCGTGTCGAAGATGGTCTCCACCATGATGACGTCCGCGCCACCGTCGAGCAGTCCGCTGGCGGCTTCGTTGTAGTTGTCGACCAGTTCTTCGAACGTGACGTTGCGGAAGCCCGGATCGTTGACGTCGGGCGACAGCGAAGCGGTGCGGCTGGTGGGGCCAAGAATGCCGATGGTGAAGCGCGGCTTGGCCGGATTTTTCGCGGTATAGGCATCACAGGCGGTGCGTGCGAGCTTGGCGCCTTCGCGGTTCAATTCGTAGGCGAGATGCTGCAGGTGGTAATCGGCCTGGCTGATGCGCGTGGAGTTGAAGGTGTTGGTCTCGACCAGATCGGCGCCGGCTTCAAGATACGCTTCGTGCACACCTTGGATGATCTCCGGTTTGGTGAGCGTGAGCAGATCGTTGTTGCCTTTCAGATCGCAGCTGCCGGGATGATCGTGCGCATGCGTGTGCTGGCGGTCGCGGCCTTCCACGAAGCGGTCGCCGCGAAAACCGGCTTCGTCCAACTGATGACCTTGCAGCATGGTGCCCATGCCACCGTCGAGAATCAGAATGCGTTCGCTCAGCGCAGCTTCCAGCGCAGCAACGCGATCGGGATGACGCCAGGGTAGGGTGCTCATGCGGTACTCCTTAAGGTTTGCGCGCCAGCAAACTGATTACTTCGAAATGCGGCGCCTTGCGTTCGCGGCTGATGCGGTTGCAACTGATCACATCGAGCTTGGCCTGCGAGGCCAGCTTGCGCAGGTCCTGCTCGGTGAAGCCGAGATTGCGGTGGTCGAATGGTTCCACCACGGCGCGGTGATCGTGTTTGCCCAGCGTCACGGCAAGCAGCTTTCCGCCACGGCGCAATACGCGCGCCGCTTCGGTCACGGCCTTGATCGGGTGTTCGGAATAGGTAAGCGCATGCAGCATCAACACGAGGTCGAAGCGTCCGGCTTCCAGATTGAGGGCATGCATGTCGCCGGCACGTACTTCCACGTTGCGGAACGGAGCGAGGCGCTTGGCCGCGGCTTCCACTACGCGTTCGCTGGCATCCACGCAGACGATCGAGCGTGCGTGCGGTGCCAACAATTCAGCAGTGACGCCATCGCCTGACGCGATATCCAGCACGTCACCGGTTTCCAGCAACTGCAGCAGCGAGCGTGTGAGTGTTTCCCAGGTGCGCCCGGGCGAGTAGTGGCGCTCCATGTCCCCGGCCACCGTGTCGGCCCAACCATGTTGATTGGCGCGCTGGGCCAGCACAGCTGTCAGGCGTGCCGCGTCTTCGCGCAGCAGGGCATCGTCGATGCTCTCTCGCAACGAGCGGATCAGGGCGTGCTGACGTTCGTCGCCTTCGCTGTTGGCGCGGTAATACGCCGAAACGCCGGCACGCCGGTCGCGCACCAGCTCGGCCTCTTTCAGCTTGGCCAAATGCGTGGACACGCGCGGTTGCGCCAGATGCAGCACCGCCGCCAGCTCGGCCACGGTCAGCTCCTCACGCTCAAGCAGGGCCAGCAACCGCACGCGCGTCGGGTCGGCTAACAGGCGCAAGACGCTGGAGGCGGTGGCCAGATCCATCCTGCATCCTTATATCGCGATAAAGAGATGAGTAAGAGTAGGGCGGGAGGGTGAGCGCGTCAAGGTGAGGAGGCCCGGGGAAAATTAAGCAGTAAGGAAATATGAAGAACGCCTCGCTTCGTCGTCCGGCGAAAGCGAGGGTCCAGTGACTGGTGCGAAATCAAAGTCACTGGGTCCCGGCCTTCGCCGGGACGACGGGTTATGGTTTTCTTGCAAACGCTGTAGCGTCGATGTGCTACACGCGATATGGGCCAATTTGTTGGACAAGTTGATACACCCGACTGTGCCTCCCTGCTGCCCCGCAGCAAGGTCATTACGCCTCCCACAGCTAAAATAAGCGGCTTTCCCCACCTCTTTCCCCCGGAGCCGCTCATGGATTTCCGTTTCACCGAAGACCAGTTGTCCATCCAGTCCATCGCCCGCGATTTCGCACAGAAGCGCATCGTGCCGGTGGCGGCCGAACTCGATGCCAAGGGCGAGTTTCCACTGGACAACATCCGCGAGATGGGACAGCTCGGCCTGATGGGTATCGAAGTGCCGCATGAATACGGCGGTGCGGGGCTGGACCCGGTCGGTTATGTGCTGGCGATGATCGAGATCGCCGCGGCGGACGCTGCTACATCCACCATCATGTCTGTAAACAATTCGCTGTTCTGCAACGGCATCCTCAAGCACGGCACGGAAGAGCAAAAGCAAAAGTACGTGCGCGCGATCGCACAAGGTGAGGGGATTGGCGCGTACGCACTGACGGAACCACAATCGGGTTCGGATGCTTCCGCTATGCACACGCGCGCGTCGAAGAATGCCAATGGCGATTGGGTGATCAACGGCAAGAAGAGCTGGATCACTTCCGGTCCGGTGGCGCGCTACATCGTGTTGTTCGCCATCACCACGCCGGGCATCGGTGCGAAGGGCGTGTCCGCTTTCATCATCGATACGCAGCGCTCCGGTTTCCATGCAGGCAAGACCGAGCCAAAGCTTGGCATTCGCGCATCGGCCACCTGCGAAATCGAACTCAACGACTACCTCTGCCCGAAGGAAGATCTGCTGGGTGAAGAGGGCAAGGGCTTCTCGATTGCCATGGGTGTGCTCGATGCGGGCCGCATCGGTATCGCATCGCAAGCTGTGGGCATCGCTCGCGCAGCGTACGAAGCGACGTTGCAGTGGTCGCGCGATCGCAAGGCATTCGGTCACCCGATTGGCACGTTCCAGATGACGCAGGCCAAGATCGCCGACATGAAGTGCAAACTTGACGCAGCCACGCTGCTCACCTTGCGTGCTGCATGGGCGAAGGGTGAGGCGGAGAAGAACGGCGGACGTTTCGGTACCGAAGCATCGATCGCCAAGCTGGTGGCATCGGAAGCGGCGATGTGGATTTCGCATCAGGCCGTGCAGATCCACGGCGGCATGGGCTATTCGAAGGAGATGCCGCTGGAGCGTTATTTCCGCGACGCGAAGATCACCGAGATTTACGAAGGTACGAGCGAGATCCAGCGGCTTGTCATTGCGCGCGCGGAAACCGGCCTGCGCTGACCGCGTAAAACGACATGGCCATCATTTCCGCGAAAGCGGGAATGACGGCCATATGGAATATGCAGAAGACGGGAAAAGAAAAAGCCCCGGCATGTACCGGGGCTTTTTGTTGACGCTGCAACTTCCGCTTCAATGCCCGCGATTCGGATCCGAATCGAACGGTTGCTGATGATCATGGCGAGCCAGCTTGTGCGTGGCTTGATCCATCTTGTCGCCAAGCATGCGGCGCACGCTCACGTAGAACACCGGAATCAGCAGCAGACCCAAGAAGGTGGCGAACAGCATGCCGCCGATTACGCCGGTGCCGATTTCGTGACGGGAGTTGGCGCCGGCACCGGAGGACGTCACCAGCGGCAGCACGCCGAGGATGAACGCCATCGAGGTCATCAGGATCGGGCGAAGTCGCAGCCGGGCCGCAGTGACCACGGCGTTGAACAACGTCTGGCCTGCGGCCTGCTGTTCCACTGCGAATTCCACGATCAGGATCGCGTTCTTCGCGGCAAGGCCAATCACCGTCACCATGCCGATCTTGAAGTACATGTCGTTCGGGAAGCCGCGCAACATGGACGCAAGCACCATGCCCAGCAGGCCCAACGGAACCACCAACAGCACGGCCACAGGGATCGACCAGCTTTCATACAGGGCCGACAAGCACAGGAACACGATGAAGATCGAAAGGATCATCAGCAGCGTGGCCGAGTTGCCAGCGAGGAGTTCCTGGTACGACTGGCCCGTCCAGTCCGCGCCGAAGCCGTGGGGCAGGTCGTTGGTCACGATGCCTTGCAGGGTCGACATGGCCTGGCCGGTGGAGTAGCCCTTGTTGGAATCGCCCACAATTTCAATGGCCGGGTAGCCGTTGTAGCGCGTGAGCGAGGGTGCCGCCATGCTCCAGGTGGAATGCACCACGCTGGACAGCGGGATCATGTTGTACGGACCGTATGGCGAACCCGTACCGCTCGTCGATGTGGTCGACGTGCTTGGCGTGGTGCCGGTGCTTAGCGAGCTGGGCGTATAGATATGGCTGAGCGCATTCGTATCCATGCGATACGCTGCATCAGCCTGCACCATCACGCGCTTCACGCGGTCTTCGTAGATGAAGTTGTTGATGTACACCGGCGCCAGCATCAACTGGATGGCGGTGTACACGTCACTCACCGACAGCCCCAGTGCTCCGGCCTGCACGCGATCCACGGTGAGGTTGTACTGCGGTGCATCCGGCAGGATGTTCGGGCGGGTGCCAAACAGCACGGGGCTCTGGGTCGCCTTGCCCAGCAGCATACCCATCGCCTGGCCGAGCTCGGCGCGTGACTGGCCGTTGCGCGCCTGGAGGTACATATCCAGGCCGCCGAATTGGCTGAGGCCGCGGATGGTCGGCAGGTTCACCACGAAGATCATCGCGTCGCGAATGCCAAAATGCAGCACGCCGTTGGCCTGACGGATGAAATCATCCGCGGTAATCGAGCGTTCGCTCCAGTCCTTGAGCTTGATGAACACCATGCCGGCGTTTTCGCTGCGGCCCACGAAGCTGAAGCCGCTGATCTGGTACATGCCCACGTAGTCATCTTTCAGCGGGCTATGGTCCAGCGTGTCCTTGACCTCTTTCATGACCTGTTCGGAGCGTGCGAGGGACGCGCCGGGCGGCAGGCTGACGATGGCCAGCGCAAAGCCCTGGTCTTCGCTCGGCACGAAGCCGGTGGGCAGCTTGGTGTAGAGGAAGCCGGCCAGCATGGTGATCAGCGCGAACACGATCATCCAGCGCGGCGCATGGCGGACTGCACTGCCGATGTGGCCTTGATAGGTGTGCGTGACCCAGTCGAAGGTCTTGTTGAACCAGCGATAGACGAAGTTCTTCTTTTCCTCATGCGTGGGCTTGAGGATGGTCGCGCACAGTGCCGGTGTGAACGACAGCGCGAGGAACGCGGAGAAGCCCATCGACACCGCGATGGTCAGCGCGAACTGCTTGTAGATCACGCCGGTGGCGCCTGGCTGCAGTGCAGACGGCACGAACACCGCCGCAAGCACCACCGTGATGGCCACAATGGCGCCGGTGATCTGGCTCATCGCTTTGCGCGTGGCTTCCTTCGGCGGCAGGTTTTCCTCGGTCATGATGCGTTCGACGTTCTCGATCACCACGATCGCGTCGTCCACCACGATACCGATGGCCAGCACCATGCCGAACAGGGTGAGCTGGTTGATGGTGAAGCCCATCGGCGCCAGGCCGATGAAGGTACCGAGCAGAGCAACCGGAATCACCAGTGTGGGAATGACCGTGGCGCGGAAGTTCTGCAGGAAGATCAGCATCACGAAGAAGACGAGGATGATCGCCTCGACCAGCGTGTGCACCACTTCATTGATCGACACGCGCACGAACGGCGTACTGTCGTAGGGCGCGAACCAGGTGACGCCTTGCGGGAAATCTTTGGAAAGTTCGTCCATCTTCGCGCGCACGGCTTCGGCCACCTGCAACGCGTTCGCACCCGGCAGCAACTGCACGCCGAAACCACCCACCGGCTGGCCGCTCCAGGTGGAGGCGAAGCCGTAGGATTGCGAACCCAGCTGGATGCGCGCGATATCCTTCATGCGCACCACGGTGCCGTCCGAATTGGCACGCAAGATGATGTTGCCGAACTCCTCGGGCGTGCGGAACAGACCTTCGGCCGACACGGTGGCGGTGAAGCTCTGTCCATTGGGGGCGGGATCGGAGCCCAGCGAACCGGCAGCGAACTGCACGTTCTGGGCGGAGATCGCGCTTTGCACCTGCGAGGCGGAAAGGCCGTAACCCTGCATCTTGTCCGGGTTCAGCCACACACGCATGCCGTACTCGGAGCCCACCTGGAAGGTGCTGCCCACGCCGGGAATGCGGCCGACCTGGTTGATCACCTGTGAACCGACGATGTCGCTGAGGCGGCCGCTATCGACTTCCGGATTGTTGGAGATCAGGCCCACGAACATCAGGAAGTCCGGGTTGGCCTTGGCCACCACTACGCCCTGTTGCGTTACTGCGGCAGGCAACTGCGGCTGGGCCAGCGACACTTTGTTCTGCACCTGTACCTGAGCAATGTCGGGGTTGGTGCCGGTAGCGAAGCTAAGCGTGATCGTGGCCGTGCCGTTCGAGTTCGAGGCCGAACTGAAGTACAGCAGGTTGTCGACACCGGTGAGCTGCTGCTCGATCACTTTCGTGACGGTGTCTTCCATGGTCTGGGCGCTGGCGCCCGGGAAGGTAGCCGTCACCGTGACCTGCGGTGGCGCAATGTTGGGGTAGGACTCCACACCCATGCCCAGCACCGAGATGATGCCAACCAGGGTGATCAGAATGGCGACCACCCACGCAAAAATGGGGCGGTCGATAAAGAAACTCGGCATCAGTGCTCTCCTTACTGATGGCCAGCGGCAGCAGGGCCCTGGCCGGCCGGCGCCTGGTCAGGCTTCCACGGGGTTGCCTTGGCAGGCGCACCCGGCTTGACACCCTGGACGCCCGACACGATCACCTGGTCACCCGAGTCGAGGCCATTGCTGACGATCCAGTCATGGCCAAGCATGGTGTCAGCGGTTACGCGCTTCTGCGCTACGTTGCCATCCTTTCCGACCACCAGTGCGAAAGCACCACCGGGGTCGCGCTGGATGCCGGCCTGCGGAATCAGGAACACCTTGCTTAGCTCGCCCATATTGGCGGTGAGGGTGACGTACATCCCCGGCAGCAGGCGGCGGTCGGCGTTTGGCACCACAGCGCGCAGATTGATGGCGCCGGTGGTCGGGTTGACCGAGGTGTCAGAGAAGTTGAGCGTGCCCGGTTTGTCGTACTTGGCGCCGCTAGGCAGGGTGATTTGGACGGTGGTTTTGTCCTGCTGGGCCAATTGCACATTGCCCTTGGCCTGCGCGTGGCGCAGCGCGTCGAGGTCGGCGGCGCCAAGGGTGAAGTTCACGTACAGCGGATCGAGCTGCGACACCGTCGTCAGCAAGGTGGCGCTGGCACCCGTATCGGCTGTGCTGTTGCCGACGATTGCGCCTTCCGTCACCTGCTGCTCGCCGGCACGGCCGTCGATCGGTGAGGTCACGTCGGTGTAGCCAAGATTGACGCGTGCGGTCTGCACGTTCGCTTCGGCCTGTCTGACCGCCGCTTGCGCCGAGCGCTCATCAGCCTCATCGCTGTCCAACTGCTGACGCGAGATGTAGCCCTGCGGCACCAACTGGCGATCGCGATTGGCTTTGATGTGGGCATTGGTATAGGTGGCTTGGGAAGAAGCCAGTGCTGCCTGTGCGTTGGCGAGGTTGGCCTTATAGGTCGTCGGATCGATCTGGAACAGCAACTGCCCCTGCTTTACGTCCGTACCTTCCGTATACACGCGCTTGAGCAGCACGCCCGATACGCGGGCACGCACGTCGGCGCTGCGATAGGCGGAAAGTCGTCCCACCAGATCTTTGGTCAGTGGCACGGTCTGCGGCTGGGCTTCAATAACCCCGACCGTCGGCGTCGGCATCTGGGGCGGACCTTGTGTCTTGCTGCTGCAGGCGGCCAGTGCCAGCAGGCTCAGGCACAGCACCGGTGTGCGCATTGGCGTCGACTTCATGAGAACTCCATGACTTGCGTAATCGGGGGTAGTGGGCGGGCGGGCTTTGCCCAGTGCCCGGCGGGTCAGGCAGGAAACGCTTACCTTTATCGGATTCCGGTTTATTTTTCCTGTGTCGTTCGTCCCGCTGAGCGGAATCCGAACAAGACTATACCGGTCAGTTTACAATTTATTCTTCACGGGAATCCAGCCTTTCGCGAGGATGACTTGCGACACGGGCATCGATGGGCAGGGTTGTGAACAAAGCGAAGGCGGCGGGGCAGGGGCGCACCAGCTGGTGCGGCGCGCGGTGAAATTTCCGTGGTCGTGATCCCGTGGAAGCGAGTGTATGGAGGTGGCCGGCTTTGAGGGACGAGGAGTTCCTTGTCGCCCTTTCGATGAAAAGAAAGATGGATTGACCAACCTCGCTGCTGCAAGGCCCCTTCGCCTCTGCGGAACGATGCACAGCAGTGCCATCGCACCAAGAAATGTCGCCGATCAAAAATATTTGTACGACGTATGTTGCTGCGCTGCCGATAGATTCGATGCAGCACGAAGCGTATCCTTTCAAGGCTTTCTGCTCCACATACCCCATCATCTCCACTTCTTAAGTAGAAGCCATGAATGCGATCCGTGCGGCCAACGACATTCCCCTCGTGTCTGTCGTGTTCGAAGAATTGAAGAAAAGCGGTTACCCGACCAAGCGCCTTGATGAGGCGCAATTTTTTATCGGCGCCTTTTTCGCGCGCATCGCCAGCACCGATGTCGATCTGCACACGCCCGCCGAATGGGCTCAGGTCGTAGCCGGCTTGCTCGATTTTCTGCAACAGCGCATACCCCAGCGTGCCTCGGTGCGCGTGACCAGTGCGGCGCATGCAGCGCGCACTGCGGTTGAAATCATCACTGATGACATGCAGTTCCTGGTCGACACGACCAGCATGATCCTGTCCGAGTACTCGCCCATCCATCTGGTGCTGCATCCGGTAGTGAAGGTTAGCCGCGATGCGAACGGCCAGCTGCAAGCCATCGGCGACGAAAACAGCGCATCCGAATCGGTGATGCATTTCGAAGTGGACAGCATCCTGGACGAATCCATCCAGGCGCAGCTCAAGACGCGTATCGAAGATGCGTTGGAAGATGTGCGCGCGGCCGTGCGCGACTGGCGCGCCATGCGTGACAAGGCGCTGTCGATTGCGGCGGATTTGCCCCAGCGCAAGCAGCCGCTCGATGCGGTATCGATGCAAGAGGCGGGTGAATTCCTGCGCTGGTTGGCCGACGACAACTTCACCTTCCTGGGCTATCGCGAATACGAAGTGGCGAAGGCCGGTGATGATGAAGTGCTGCGTCCGATCGAGGAGTCGGGCCTGGGCATTCTGCACAAGAGCGAGCGTTCGGTGGCGCTGCGTTCCCTGCGCTCGCTCGCGGCGCACGATCTGCCGCAGTCCGGTTCGTATGACGCCATCATCCTCACCAAGACCAATGCGCGCTCGCATGTGCATCGCGCCGGCAACATGGATTACGTGGGCGTGCTGAAGTTCGACGCCTATGGCACCCCGGTTTCCGAGCAACGTTTCCTCGGCCTGTTCACCTCCAACGCATACATGACTCGCACGCAGGACATGCCGCTGGTACGTCAGCGCGTGGAAGCAGTGATGGCGCGTTCGGGCTTGAAGCGCGATGCGTATTCCGGCAAGGCGCTGCGCCATATCCTTGAAACGCTGCCGCCGGAAGAACTGTTTCAGAGCACGGAAGACGAGCTGTTCGCCACCGCCACCGGCATCCTGGAGTTGCAGCAGCGTGCCCGCACGCGGCTGTTCGTGCGCCGCGATCGCTACGGTCGCTTCTTCACCTGCCTGGCATTCGTGCCGCGCGAACGTTTCAACACGTCGGTGCGCGAACGCATCGAAGCCATGCTGCGCGAGGTGTTTCACGGCGAGAGCCTGGATTCCAACGTGCTGATGGGCGAATCCGCCTTGGCGCGCTTGCACGTTACCGTACGCCCGCACCTGGGCGATCATCCAAAGTTCAATGTGCAGGAGCTGGAAACACGTTTGCTGCACATCGTGCGTAACTGGCACGATGGCCTGCGCGACAGTTTGATCGGTCACGCTGGCGCCGCGCACGGTGTGGCGCTGTTCAATCGCTTCGACAAACTGATGCCCGCCGGCTACATCGAAGACGTGGCGCCGGAACAGGCCGCGCTCGACGTGACTGCGCTTGCCACACTCAAGAGCGACGACTCGATCCACCTGCATCTCTATGAGGACGCACGCGACCAGAGCCTGCGCTTCAAGGTTATTCACGTCGGCGCACCGATCTCGCTGTCCGAAGCACTTCCGATGCTGGAAAACATGGGTGTGCGCATGCTCGCCGAGCATGTCTACACCCTGGAAAGCGACGATCGCACGCTGACCATTCACGACTTCGAGCTGAAGGCGAAGCAGTCGCTGAAGTTCGATCTGGCGCATCTGCGTGACCGTTTCGAGCGCGGCTTCGAAGCGCTGTGGCGCGGCGAGGCCGAAAGCGACGGCTTCAACAATCTTGTGCTGTTGGCGCAGGCAGATTGGCGCCAGGTCGCGATGCTGCGTGGCTACTGCAAATATCTGCAGCAGGTGGGTATCGCGTTCTCGCAGAGCTATATGGAGGAAACGCTCAATCGTTATCCGGCGATCGCGGGACTCTTGATTGAGCTGTTCAGTGCGAAGTTCGATCCGCGTCGCGAGCTGCTTTCCGCTTCGGAACTGGAAAAAGCCCAGGCCGATCTGCGCCGCGAAATGCAGGCGCTGATTCCGGCCGAGACGCAGAAAGCCAAGCCGGAACTGATCGACGAAATCGTCAACGCGCTGGCCGAGAAACGCGATCAGCAAATCCACGTGCTGTGGCAGTCGCTGAAATCGTTGCTGGACGACGTTGCCAGCCTGGACGACGAGCGCATCGTGCTCAGCTTCATGAATACGATCCGCGCAACGCTGCGCACCAGCTTCTATCAGAAGTGGGATGATGCGCATCGCCACTACATCAGCTTCAAGTTTGATTCGAAGCAGGTGCCGGACGCACCCAAGCCGGTGCCGTATCGCGAAATCTTCGTGTATGCGCCGCGTGTGGAAGGTGTGCACTTGCGCTTCGGGCCGGTCGCGCGCGGTGGCTTGCGCTGGTCGGATCGCCGCGAAGACTTCCGCACCGAAGTGCTTGGCCTGGTGAAGGCGCAGATGGTGAAGAACACCGTGATCGTGCCGGTAGGCTCGAAGGGTGGTTTCTTCGTCAAGCATCCGCCGGTCGGCGGCGATCGCGATGCGCAATTGGCCGAAGGCATTGCCTGCTATCGCCTGTTCATCAACGGCCTGCTCGACATCACTGACAATCTCGTCGAAGGCAAGGTCGTGCCGCCGCACGATGTAGTGCGCCACGATGATGACGATCCGTACCTGGTGGTGGCCGCCGACAAGGGCACAGCCACCTTCTCCGACATCGCTAATGCGATCTCGATCGAACATGGCTTCTGGTTGGGCGACGCGTTCGCATCCGGCGGTTCCAACGGTTACGACCATAAGGGCATGGGCATCACCGCCAAGGGTGCGTGGGAATCGGTGAAACGCCATTTCCGTGCATTGGGCCGCGATTGCCAGAGCGAAGATTTCACCTGCGTGGGCATCGGCGACATGTCCGGCGACGTGTTCGGCAACGGCATGCTGTTGTCGCGGCACATTCGCTTGCTGGCCGCGTTCGACCATCGCCACATCTTCCTCGATCCCCATCCGGATACGGCCAAGTCCTTCGCGGAGCGCGAACGCATGTTCAAGCTGCCGCGTTCAAGCTGGGACGACTATGACAAGTCGTTGATTTCCTCCGGCGGCGGGGTGTGGCCGCGCAGCGTGAAGTCGATTCCGATCTCGCCGGAGGTGCGCACCGTGCTGGGCTTGCGTGCCGATGTGCAGCATTTGGCGCCGAACGAATTGATGAGCGCGATTCTCAAGGCGCCGGTGGATCTGTTGTGGAACGGCGGCATCGGCACCTATGTGAAGGCGACCAGCGAAACGCATGGCGACGTCGGCGATCGCGCCAACAACGCATTGCGCATCAACGGCGCCGAATTGCGCTGCAAGATGGTGGGCGAGGGCGGCAATCTTGGTTGCACGCAGAAGGGTCGTATCGAGGCGGCGCAGCATGGCGTGCTGCTCAATACCGACTTCATCGACAACTCCGCCGGCGTGGATACCTCCGACCACGAGGTGAATATCAAGATTCTGCTGGACGACGCTGTTCAGCGCAGCGAAATGACCACCGAGGGTCGCAATAGCCTGCTTGCCACGATGACCGATGAAGTCGGCGAACTGGTGCTGTGGGACAACTATCGCCAAAACCAGGCCATCACCCTGATGGAACGTCAGTCGGTGAAGCGCATCGGCTCGATGGCGCATTTCATTCGCACACTGGAAAGCGAAGGCCTGCTCGACCGTCAGGTGGAAAACCTGCCCAGCGAAACCGAACTTGGCGATCGCAAAACGCGCGGTCAAGGCATGACGCGCCCGGAACTCTCGGTGCTGTTGTCGTACGACAAGATTCGCCTGTACCAGCAATTGCTGGATTCGGATGTGCCGGAAGATCCGTACCTTTCGAAGGAACTGGTGCGCTACTTCCCGCGTCCGTTGCACGAAAAGTACGCCGCGCACATGCAGCGTCACCGCCTGAAGCGCGAGATCATCGCCACCGCGGTGACCAACTCCACGCTCAACCGCATGGGCGCCACCTTCATGATGCGCATGCAGGAAGACACGGGGCAGGGACCGGCAGCCGTCGCCAAGGCATACACCGCGGCGCGCGAAATTCTCGGTGCGCGTGACTTGTGGGCGGACATCGAAGCACAGGACAGCAAGGTGGCCGAGAACACCCAGGTGGACGCAGTGATGCAGATCTGGTCGCTGTTGCGCCACCTCACGCGTTGGTTGCTCAACCGTCCGGGCGGCACGTTGGACATTGCCGCGAACGTGGAGCGTTACCAGTCTGCCGTGGCCGAACTCAGCGCCACGGTTCCCGACACATTGACGCCGGCCGGCAAGGCTGATTTCGCCACCAGCCAGGAGAAGTGGGAAGGCCTGGGATTGCCCACGGACCTTGCACTGCGCTTGGCCAAACTGCCCGAATTGCGCGCCATGCTCGACGTAGTGGAAGTGGCACAGCAAACCGGCCAGCCGATCGCTCGGGTCGCCAGCGTGTTTTTCGAATTGGGGCATGCGTTGGACCTGGAATGGCTGCGCGGCCAGATCGAAGCGTTGCCGGTGGACGGCCATTGGCACGCACAGGCACGCGGTTCGCTGCTGGATGAGCTCAACCATCAGCATCGCGCGCTGGCCATCCAGGTACTGGCGTTGAACGGCGGCGGCAACGATGTATCGCCGGTGCAGGCTTGGCTCAACCGCGACGACGCCACGTTGAAGTACACCCGCAGCATGCTGTCGGAGATCCTCACGCAGAATGCGGATTACCCGATTGCTTCGGTGGCGGTGCGTCGTCTGGCGCAGTTGGCGCAGGTGCCAATGTAATTCACGCTCGACGGAAATACCTCCCTCCCCTGCGTGTAGCAGGGGAGGGTTGGGGTGGGGTGAGGCAACCTCGCGGTAAGTTCAAGTAACGCGGCAAGCTCCAACAACCCACCCCGACCCTCCCGGCATGCAGGGGAGGGAGCCACGGTTGTGGCAGACATAGTCAGCTCACGCCACCTGTCGTAAGCTCGGTCGCCCAAGCACTCAGATGGATCTCACGCCATGCGTCTTGCGTTCGTCGCCAGCGAAACCAGCATTGCCCAACAGGCTCGGCGCAAACTCGTGGAACGCTATGGCGACACACCGGCAACCGAAGCCTCGGTGATTGTTGCGTTGGGCGGTGACGGCTTCATGCTTCGCACCCTGCATGCTCATCGCGCCGTCGGCATACCCGTATACGGCATGAAACTTGGCCGCGTCGGTTTTCTGATGAATAAGCATCATCTGGATGAGCTGCCCGAACGTATCGAACGCGCGCACGCCGCGGAACTGTTTCCCCTGGAGATGGAAGCGATCGACGGCGATGGTCAGACGCGTACCGCATTGGCTTTCAACGAAGTATCGCTGCTGCGGCAGACCAACCAGGCCGCGCACGTTGAAGTAAAGCTCAATGGCATCGTCAAACTGCAGAACCTGATCTGCGACGGCATCCTCGTCTCCACGCCGGCCGGCTCCACCGCCTACAACCTTTCCGCCCACGGTCCGATTCTTCCGCTGGATGCCAACGTGCTGGCGCTTACGCCGATCAGCCCGTTCCGTCCGCGGCGCTGGCGCGGTGCGATTCTGCCGCACCGTACGCTGGTGAGTTTGCGCGTGCTCGATCCGGGCAAGCGGCCAGTGAGTGCCACTGCTGATTTTCTGGAAGTGCGCAATGTGCGTACGGTGGAAGTGCGCCAATCGCGCGAGCAGGGCGTGCGGCTGTTGTTCGATCCGGAGCACAATCTGGAACAGCGCATTCTGGACGAGCAGTTCGCCGCGGATTGAGTGGGTTGGGTTAGCTCTGGCTTGATCCGGGGGTAACCCAGCCATTTCGCACGTCACTGTTGGATTACGCTGCGCTAACCCAGCCTACGCCGATCGCGCTAGATTGACCTCATGACCCGCCCCACCAAAACCGCCCACGATCCCAGCGCCACTGGCGACAACAGGCTGGTCGTCGCCATCTCGTCGCGCGCATTGTTCGATCTTGGCGACAGTCATGCCTTATTTGAGCGGGATGGGCTGGATGCCTACCGTGGCTTCCAGATCGAGCATGAGGACGAGATCCTGCAACCCGGTGTGGCGTTTCCGCTGGTGCAAAAACTGCTGGGCCTCAACAAGCTTGCGGGCGATGTGCCACCGGTCGAGGTCATCCTGCTGTCGCGCAACTCGGGCGACACCGGTCTGCGCATTTTCAATTCCATCCAGCATTACGGGTTGGAAATCAGCCGCGCCGCCTTTACCAGCGGTGCGCCGACCTCCGATTACATCGCCCCGTTCAAGGCCGATCTTTTTCTTTCCGCCAACGCTGAAGACGTCGGTCGCGCGTTGAAAGCCGGCGTAGCCGCAGCAACGATTCTGCCTTCCACCGCACCGCCACGCGCCAGCGAGCAATTGCGCATCGCCTTCGACGGCGATGCGGTGATCTTTGGCGATGAAGGTGAACGCGTATCGCGCGAAGAAGGGCTGGAAGCTTTCCACCGCAACGAAACCGAGCTTGCCGAGCAGCCACTCTCCGTCGGCCCATTCCGCGGTTTCCTCAAAGCCGTGCACCGCTTGCAGGCAGCATTTCCCGCCGAAAACTCACCCATCCGTACGGCGCTGGTGACTGCACGTTCCGCGCCTGCGCATAAGCGCGTCATTCTCACTTTGCGCCGCTGGGGTGTGCGTATCGACGAAGCACTGTTCCTCGGTGGCCGCGACAAAGGCCCGTTCCTGGATGCGTTTGGCGCGGATATCTTTTTCGACGACTCGCCGGCCAATGTGGAATCGGCCCGCAAGCATGTGGCGACGGGTCATGTGCCGCATGGAGTAAGCAATCCGTGATCTACATGGCCTTCATTCCCGCTTTCGCGGGAATGAAGGCCATGTAGATCACGGATTTCAGGGTACTGAATGTCCTTTGCTTGCGGTCCAGATCGCATACCAATCTTCGGTATCAAGCTGCACGTTCAAGGCAGCGACTGCATCGCGTAAACCATCCATGCGCCTCGTGCCCGTAATCGGACAAGGTCGTGACGGATGTCGAAGCACCCATGCGAAAGCCAGCGTAGTCAGCGAGATACCATAACGCGCAGCGATCGCAGTCATCTCCGTGCGCACCCGTTGCGTCTGCTCATCGTCACCATTGAACAAACGTCCGCCGGCAAGCGGCGACCAGATCATCGGCCGCAAACCAAGTTGTTGCGCCTGATCAAGCGTGCCGTCGTCCAACGCCCCCATTTGCAGTGGTGACAGTTCAACCTGGTTGGTGACCAATGGATGGTGCTGATGCAGCAGTGCGAATTGCGTGGTGCTGTGATTGGAAACGCCCCAATGCGCCACCTTGCCTTCGCGAGTAAGTGTGGCGAAGGTTTCTGCTAGAGCTGAAGCATCCATCAGATAGTCGGGGCGGTGGATCAGCACGAGGTCCAATTGCTCGGTGTGCAGATTGCGCAGCGATTGCTCTACTTCGGCTCTTACGTATGCGGCATGGGTGTCGTAGTAATTGATGCGATACGGCTTCTTTGAAGAACGCAGGCGGACGCCGCACTTGGTGACCAGTTGCATGCGCCCGCGCAGATCGGGCGACGCTTTCAACGCTTCGCCGAATAGCGACTCGGCACGGTAGTCGCCGTAGATGTCCGCGTGATCAAACGATGTGATACCCAATTCCAGCGCCTGCTCGATCCAGTGCACGCGTTCCTGCACGCTCAAATGCCATTCGGTGAGCCGCCAGAGGCCCGCGATGATGGTGGAGAGTTCGAAGCGATAGGCGCGAGTATCGATGGGCATATGGATAAAGTTTCAGCGTTTGGCGGTGGAAGGTTGCGAGGCATTGAGTTGGTCTGCAGACCAGCCGCCGCCCATGTCGCCGATCAACGATACCGTATCGAGCAGGCGTTGTTGGGTAATGCTCAGTGCACTTTGCTGGGCGCTCAGTTGCGTGGCCTGTGCAATGGCGGCGGTGGTGTAGTCCACCGTGCCGGCCTGGTACTCGTTGATGGCAATCTGCGCCCCCTGTGTTGCGTCATGCACCACGGCGTCCTGCACCTCCGCTTGCTGCGAGAGAATGCGCAGATTGGATAGATCATTCTCCACATCCTGCAAGGCGGTCAGTACGTTACCGCGATAGTTGGCGACCGCGGCTTCATAGGCCGCCTTGGCAGCGGCCACCTGACCGTGCCGCGCACCGAAGTCGAGCACGGTCTCGCTCACATCCGCGCCCAGCGACCATACGTGATTCGCTACATGCAGCAATCCGGCCAGCGGCGTTTGCGAGAAACCGTCCGAGGCGGACAGCGTCAGGTTCGGATAGTACGCAGCGATCGCGACACCGACCGCTGCGTTCTGTGCGGCCATGTCGCGTTCCGCCACCGCGACGTCGGGGCGCCGCTGCAACAGCGTCGAGGGTACTCCGGTCGGAATCGTCGGCAATGTTGGGAAGACGGCGCTGTGTGGAATATCCAGGTCTTCCGGATTCCTGCCGACCAGCACGGCGATCGCATGCGCGTATTGCGCGCGCGCAATGCCCAGTGCGATCAAGCTGGCTTTTGCGCTCTCTAACTGTGTGCGTGCCGTGATCACGTCGGACGGCGGGATTGTCCCCGCAGCGCCTTGGTTTTCGACCACACGCAGCGATTCGGTATAAGTGTCGACCGTTTTCTGCAGCAAGTCAGTGTCGGCATCGGTGATGCGCAGCTCGATCACCGCATTGGCGAGCGCAACCTGCTCGGATAGCGTGGCGTTGGCCAGTGTCGCCTGGCTGGCTTGCGCAGTGGCTTTGCTTTCTTCCACTGTGCGCCGCACTTTGCCCCAGAGATCAGGCGCCCAACTCACGCTGCCTTCCAGTGAGCCGGATGTGTTCAGTGGGCGCCGCGATGAGGCCGTGGAAAGCGAACTGCTGCCGTTGTGTTGTTTGGTCGCTGAACCGGTGATGCCCAGCGTAGGAAACAAGGACGCACGCGCAACCTGCACCTCCGCCAGCGCCTGCTGATAGTTGGCATACGCTTGCTGCACGCTCTGGTTGGACACTGACACCATCGGCTCAAGCTGATTGAGCAGTGGATCGTTGAACGCGATCCACCAATCGCCCTTGGGTGTTTCGTCCGCTTCCAGTGAAGCGGTAGTCCAGCCGGGCAGCTCCTTATATTGCGCAGGCATGGGCACCTGCGGGCGGTGATAGTCCGGGCCGACCATGCAGCCGCTAAGAACTATCGCCAACGAAGCGGCCAGAGTTGTATGCAACATCTTCATAGTCATGCACTCGCATCCGATCGGTTCCACGGCAACGTGGCCGACCAACGGGCCAAACGTGCGCGCAGACGATCAAGGTAGAGATAGATCACCGGTGTGGTGTACAGCGTAAACACCTGACTGAGAATCAAGCCGCCCATCACCGTGATGCCGAGCGGCTGACGCAACGATGCGCCCTGGCCGATACCCACGGCTAGCGGGACTGCACCAAGTACCGCGGCAGCGGTGGTCATCATGATCGGGCGCAGGCGCACTACCGCGGCATCGTGGATGGCCTTGACGGGATCGTAGCCTTCATCGCGCTGCAAATGGATGGCTACGTCGATCATCATGATCGCGTTCTTCTTCACGATGCCGATCAACAGGATGATGCCGATCATGGCAATCACCGAGAATGGCGTGCCGAAGATCAACAGCGCGAGCGTTGCGCCAATGCCGGCAGACGGCAGCGTGGAAAGAATGGTGATCGGATGCACGGTGTTTTCGTACAGAATGCCAAGCACGATGTACACGGCACCGAGCGCAGCCAGAATCAGCAGTGGCATGGTCGACATCGATTGCGAATACACCTGCGCCGCACCGGCCGTGGCGCCATGGATGGACGCGGGCATACCCATTTCGCGCATGGCTTGCTGGATTGCCGACAAAGCAATACCCAATGAACCACCCGGTGGCAGATTGAAGGAAATGGTGCCGGCCACCAGTCCGCCCTGGTGATTCACCTGCGTAGCGGTGTGGTTGTTGGTGTAACTCAGCATCGCGGAGAACGGCACCATGGTTTCCGCTGCGGTGCTGTCCGCACTGCCGCTGGAGGTGCCGCCCCTGGAATTGGAAATGGCGTTGGTTAGCTGGTTAGCCTGGGCATCGGCGTTGCGTGAGCTGGTGGTTGATGCAGTGCTTGTCGATGCGCTCACTGCCGAATAGCTTGTCACGCCTTTGATCGTGCTCGACGGCATTTGCGTCTGCTGCGTGCCGGTGGGATTGCCGGCGGCCTTGCTGAAATACATGCGGTCGAGCATTTGCGGGTATTGCCAGTATTTCGGCGCGATCTCCATCACTACGTAATACTGGTTGAGCTGGTTGTAGACGGTGGATACGGTGCGCTGACCGAACGCGTCGTACAGCACGCTGTCGATCTGGTTGGGTGCAAAGCCGTAGCGCGCCATGGTGGAGCGATCGAAGTTCACGAACGTCTGCAAGCCGTTTTGCTGCAGATCGGAGTTCACATCGATCAGCTGGCTGCGGTATTTACCCAGCTCTGTTATCAGCTTGGGTATCCACGTGTACAACGCGTTGGGATCGTCGCTGGTCAACGTGTATTGATACTCGGAGGCCGATTGGCGGCCGCCGATATGAAGATCCTGCGCAGCCTGCAGGAACAATTTCGCGCCGGAAATCGCATTGAGCTTCGGCCGCAGGCGTTCCACCACCTGTGCTGCGGAAAGCCTGCGTTCGGCCAGCGGTTTCAATTCAACGAACAGGTTGGCGGTGTTCAACGCGCGGCCACCGGTGAAGCCAGCCACCGATGCCACGGCGGAATCTTTCTGGACGATCGCTTGCAGTTGCGCCAGCTTCTTTTCCATCGCCTGGAAGGAGATGCTCTGATCGGCAATGATCTGGCCCATCAGGATGCCGTTGTCCTGTTCGGGGAAGAACGTAGTCGGCAGCAGCTTGAACAGGAACACGTTGAGCACCAGCAACCCGATCAGCGTCAGGCCGACAAGCCATGCGTTGTCGAGCACGGAAGTCAGCGAACGCGAATACGCCTGCTTGAAGCGTTCGAACTGCTGCTCGTACCACACCGCCCAGCGTGCTTTGGAATGCATCGCGGCGCCCGGTCGCAGCAGATAGGCAGCCATGGTGGGCGTGACAGTCAGCGATATCACCATCGACAGCAGGATGGCGATCGACAATGTCACCGCGAACTCGTGGAAGAGCAGACCGATGATGCCGGGCATCAGCAGAATGGGTGTGAACACGGCAATCAACGATAGGCTCATCGAGATCACCGTGAAGCCGACCTCGCCGCTGCCTTTCAGCGCCGCCTCGCGTACGTCCATGCCCGCTTCCACATGGCGAACGATGTTCTCCAGCACGACCACCGCATCGTCCACGACGAAGCCTGTGCCAATGGTGAGCGCCATGAGCGAAAGATTGTCGATGCTGTAGCCCATCAAATACATCGGCCCGAACGTGCCGACGATCGAGAGCGGCAACGCCACCGATGGAATCAACGTGGCGCGCGGCGATTGCAGAAACACGAACACCACGCCGATCACCAGCAGCACGGCCATGAACAGCGAACGTTCTGTGTCGCCCACCGCGGCATTGACCGATTGCGAGCGATCGATCGCCACGCCAATCTTGATGCTGCTGGGCAGCGTGGCTTCTACCGCGGGCAACACCTGGTGGATTTGCGCCACCGTCTTAACGATGTTGCTGCCAGGCGTGGGGTAAACGATCACCAGTACTGCCGGCTTGCCGTTATACAGGCCCATGTTGCGGAGGTTTTCCGCCGAGTCCTGCACATCGGCCACATCGCGCAACTGCACCGGCGAGCCATTGCGATAGGCGACGATCAGATCGCGATAGGGCGCGGCTTTCCTGATCTGATCGTTGGATGTGACCTCGTAGCGCAGGCCGTCCTGATCGATATGGCCCTTCGCGCTATTGGCATTGGCGGCGCTGACCGCTGCGCGCACATCTTCCAGGCCGATGCCGTAGCTGTTCAATTTGTTCGGCTCCAGCTCCACGCGCACGGCCGGCAGGGCACTGCCGCCCAGCGTGATCTGGCCGACGCCATCGACTTGCGACAGCTGCTGCTGGATCACCGAATTGGCCGAATCGTAAAGCTGCGCACGGGTGAGCGTGTCGGAGGTGAGCGCCAGCACCATGATCGGTGAATCGGCCGGGTTGTATTCGCGATAGGTGGGGTTGTTGCGCAAGGTGCTCGGCAGATCGGCGCGGGAGGCTTGAATGGCCGCCTGCACGTCGCGCGCGGCGCCATTGATGTCGCGATTGAGGCCGAACTGCACCACGATCTGTGCCGAGCCGACGAAGCTGGTCGAGGTGAGTTCGCTGACATCGGCAATCGCGCCGAGGCGTTTTTCGAGCGGCTCGGCCACGGTGGCCGCCATGATCTCCGGACTTGCGCCGGCCATGTTTGCTTGCACCACGATCACGGGATAAGTGACGTTGGGCAGCGGCGCCACCGGCAGGCGGAAATAGGCAAGCGTGCCCGATAGCAGGATGGCGATCGCCAGCAAGGTGGTGGCGACGGGGCGGCGGATGAAGAGGGCGGAGATATTCATGACGCCACTCGACGGTATTCAAGCCAATGCGAAACGCGGCCCTCTCCGCTGCTTGCAGGGGAGGGCTGGGGTGGGGTTGCACGCGCGTGCCATGCAAATCGGACTTGCCACGAGGCTGGGGGCTTCGCCCCATCCCAACCCTCCCCTGCTGCACGTAGGGGAGGGCGCAATTGAAGGCAAGAAACGAAATGCGCGTTGACATTCATGGCGCACGATCCCCGGCCGCCAACGGCGGCTTGCGTTGGAACCGTTGCGCCAAACGATCGAAGAACAGATAAATCACCGGCGTGGTGAAGAGCGTCAGCAATTGACTGAGCGTCAAACCACCGATGATCGCCAAGCCCAGCGGTCGACGCAGCTCCGAACCTGTGCCGGTGCCGAGCAACATCGGCAATGCACCAAGCATCGCCGCCAGCGTGGTCATCAGAATCGGCCGGAAGCGCAGCAGCGAAGCTTCGAAGATCGCTTCAGCCGGCGGCTTGCCATGATCGCGTTCGGCTTCCAACGCAAAGTCCACGATCATGATCGCGTTTTTCTTCACGATGCCGATCAAGAGCACGATGCCGATGATGCCGATGATGTCCAGATCTGCACCGGCAACCATCAACGCCAGCAGTGCACCGATACCGGCCGATGGCAGCGTCGAGAGGATCGTTACCGGGTGGATGAAGCTTTCGTACAGCACGCCGAGCACGATGTAGACGGCTACCAGCGCAGCGATCAGCAGATACACCTCGCTGGACAGCGAATCCTGGAACGCTTGCGCCGCACCTTGAAACGAAGAGGTGATCGAGGGCGGCAGATTCACCGCCTGCTCGGCCTGATTCACTTCGGTGACGGCTTTGCTGAGCGACGCGCCGCTGGCCAGGTTGAAGGAAATCGTCACCGACGGGAACTGAGCAAGATGGCTGATCACCAGTGGTGACTTGGTCACCTCGATCTTTGCGATTGCTTTCAGCGGCACCTGGCCGCTGCTGGCGGTTTGGCTGGGCAGATACAAATCACCCAGCGATTCCAGCGTCGGCAGTTTTTCCGGCTTGGCGACCAGGATTACCCGATACTGGTTCGATTGGTTGAAGATGGTCGATACGATGCGCTGACCCAAGGCGTCGTACAGCGCGTTGTCGATGGTTGCAGGTGTAATGCCGAAGCGTGCCGCCAACTGACGATTCACGTTGACGTTGACGCTAAGGCCTTCGTTATTCAGATCGCTGGTGACGTCGGTGATCGACTTGATCTGCTTCATGCGCTCGATCAGCGCCGGCACGTATTGCTGGAAAGCCTGCAGGCTCGGGCCGCGCAGCACGAATTGGTATTGGTTCGGCGAGACGGTGGTGTCGAGCGTGAGGTCTTGCTCCGGCTGCAGATACAGCCTGATGCCCGGCACGTGCGATACCTCGCCTTGGATACGGCGCGCGATGTCCTCAGCGGTTTCCGAACGGTCGTCGCGCGGCTTCAGGTTGATCAGGAAGCGGCCATTGTTGAGCGTGGTGTTGCTGCCGTCGATGCCAACGTACGAGGTCAGGTTGGTGACGTCCTGGTCTTTGAGAATCGCTTCGGCCAATTGCGCCTGGCGATCCACCATGGTGCTGTAGGAGACGGAGTTGTCCGCAATGCTGATGCCTTGCAGCACACCGACGTCTTGCACCGGGAACAGGCCCTTCGGGATCACCACGTACAGAATCACAGTGATGGCCAGCGTTACCATGAAGGTGACCAGCGTTACCGTTTGATGTTCCATGACCCAGCGCAAGCCGCGTTCGTACGAATGCAGCAACTTGTTGAACAAACCCTCACTGATTCGTTCGAAGCGGCTGGGGTGACGCTCAGCCTGTGCTCGCAGAATGCGCGCACATAGCATCGGCACCAGCGTGAGCGAAACCACGCCGGAGATCACGATGGTGATGGCCAGTGTCACTGCAAACTCGCTGAACAAGCGCCCGATCACCCCGCCCATGAAAAGCAGCGGAATCAGCACCGCGATCAGCGATATGGTCAGCGACAGAATCGTGAAACCGATCTGTCCGGCGCCGATCAATGCCGCATTCAACGGTGTTTCGCCTTCTTCCAGATAACGCACGATGTTCTCGATCATCACGATCGAGTCGTCCACCACGAAACCAGTGGCGATGATCAGCGCCATCAGCGAGAGGTTGTCGATGGAGTAGTTGAGCTCGTACATCATTGCCAGGGTGCCGATCAGCGATACCGGCACGGAGATACTGGGGATGATGGTGGCGGGCAGGTTGCGCAGAAAAACGAAGATCACCAGCACCACCAGCACCACGGCCAGGATCAACTCGAACGCCGCATCGGAGACCGAAGCGCGAATCACGCCCGTACTATCGTTGACAATGTCCACGTGCATGCCGGCCGGCAAGGTGGATTCGAGCTGCGGCAGGATGCGCTTGATCTGATCGACTGTGGCGATCACGTTTGCACCGGGCTGGCGCTGCACGTTCAAGATGATCGCCGGTGTCTTGTTGTACCACGCGCCTTGTTCGACGTTCTGTGCGGATTGCGTAACGCGCGCGACATCGCGCAGATAGACCGGCGCACCATTCTGGTAGGAAACCACCGTGTCCAGATAATCCTTCGGATCCTGGATCTGGTCGTTGCCATTGATGGTGTAGTTGAGTTGAGGGCCGTCGAAATTGCCCTTCGGCTGGCTCACGTTGACGTTGGCAAGCAGTGAGCGCAAATCGTCGATGTTGAGCCCGTAGGAAGCGAGTTTCTGCGGATCAGCTTCTACGCGCACGGCCGGTACGTTGCCGCCGGAAGGCGTTACCAGGCCCACGCCCGACACTTCGGAGATCTTGGTGCCGAGGCGATTGTTCGCTACGTCCTGCAATTGCGTCAGCGACATCGATTTCGACGTGACGGCCAGCGTGAGGATCGGCTGATCGGCCGGATTCACCTTTGCGTAAGTCGGCGGCGCGGGCAAGCCGCTAGGCAGCAGACTGTTGGCTGCGTTGAGCGCCTCCTGCACGTTCTGCTCTGCGATATCGAGATTGAGCGAGAGATCGAACTGCAAGGTGATGATCGATGCGCCGGCCGAGCTGCTCGACGTCATCTGCTGCAGGCCGGGAATTTGTCCAAGCTGCACTTCCAGCGGCGCGGTGACCGTGGTGGCCATCACGTCCGGGCTTGCGCCGGGGTAGAACGTTTGTATCTGGATGGTCGGGTAATCGACGCTGGGCAGAGACGATACGGGCAGAAAGCGCATCGCCACCAGACCCACCAGCACCAGGGCGATCATCAGCAGCGATGTCGCCACGGGCCTGAGGACGAACAGGCGGGAGATATTCATCGGTTCACACGCTGCTCGTTACGACGCGGAGTTGGAGCCGGCATCCGAGCCAGCGGCGTGCTTCTTTCTTCCATTGCCATGCCATGCACCGCTAGACGGAGACGTTGCTGGCGCATCTGCGCTGCCTGCACTAGCGGGGCGAGCTTGTGCAATACGTATCTTCGCACCGTCGCTCAAACGGTCCGTGCCATCCGTCACCACGGTTTGGCCGGGGGAAAGGCCGGCGAGAATGGCGGTGTATTTGCCATCGCTTGGGCCTAGCGTCACCTTGCGCACCGACACCGAATCGTCGGCATTCACCAGAAACACGTAATCGCCCGGCGCACCGGTTTGCACGGCGGGCGTCGGCACCAACACGGCGCTGTGCAGCGTATCCACCAGTAACTGCACGTTGACGAATTCGTTCGGATAAAGCTTTTCGTCTTCGTTGGGAAAGCTTGCGCGCAGCGTAACCGTGCCGGTGCTGGTGGTCATCTGGTTGCTGATGGCATACAGCGTGCCTGTAGCGAGCTGTTTAGTATTGTCGCTGTTGTACAAAGCGACCGGCAGTTTCGCGCCGCTGTTGGTGCGATCCAGCACTTTGCTCAGCGCATTCTGCGGCACGGTGAACTGTACGGTGGTGGGCTTCATCGTGGTGATCACCACGATGCCGGTGGAGCTGGATGGTGTGACGTAGTTGCCCGGATCTACTAAACGCAAACCGACGCGGCCATCGACCGGCGCAGTGATACGGCAATAGGCGAGATCCAGGTCAAATTGCGCGATGCTGGCCTTGTCCGCCTTCACTGCGGCTTCGGTCTGTTGAACCAGAAATTTCTGGTCCATGTAGGTTTGCTCGGCAATCGATTTTTTCTGGTAGAGCTGCGTATAGCGGCCAAGATCGGTGCGTGCCTGATCGAGCGTAGCTTGATCTTTAGCCAGTTGCGCTTCGGCTTGCTGCTTGCTGATCTGGTACTGGCGCGGATCGATCTGGGCCAGGAACTGCCCTTTCTTCACATCCTGGCCTTCCTGGTAGCCCACGTCAGTGAGGTAGCCGCTCAACTGTGGCAATACCGTGACGGTGGCCAGGGGGGTGACCGTGCCGAGCGAATTCTGGATCTCTGGCATGTCGCCCTGGTGTGCGGCAGCAACGCTCACCACTTGTGCGGGCGCGCCGGCCCTGGCCGGTTTCCTGTTGAGAAGGTGGAACACCACGAGGGCGATGACCGCCACCACGATCGCCACTGCGATCCATAGGCCGCGGCTGCGGCGGGAGTATCCGGCTGTTCGCGGGCTGTCCGCATTCATGACCATCTCCAAATACCCGCTCCTGAGTCTACAAGAGCGCTCTTCAATAATCGAAACGCATCGCGATCCAGGCGATCGGTGTCCGTCAACGCGACGGTCGGAGTCTGCTTTAACGGCCCGTCGCGCACATGGTTGACAGATGTTGACGCAGCCTGGCAACTGCCAACGTATTAGTGAGTTAACGCAAAGCAGCCTTTTGGGTCTGTTGATCGTCTCGGCGTTGTGATAAGGCGCTCGCGCATATGGGGTGTGAAAATTACGCATGGCTGCGTAGGACAGGATGCGAATCCCAGTATCGGTATGCTTGGGGATGATTTGAGAAGAGCAGCCTTAACCGATATTTGGCAAGGCGAGCATCGATTCGTGTCGATTTAGCCACCCCCCGTTCGTTGCATGGATGGGAGCGCGGGCAGCTTAGGTGTGCAACACAGCAAAAAGTGAGCGGCCATAGGACCTGTGACAGCTACTCTCCACGTTGTCAGAACGGATAGAGACCTTTCAACTTAGACGGAATGACTTGTCATGAACAACACGATCCAAACAGCTTTTCGTTGGTTTGCAGCAAGTTCGGTCGCCATATTGTTTGGTATGTATGGCACATGGTCCCGCGCCGCAGACTCATCCGCACCGCCAACGATGCCCCCAGTGACTGCGCCACCCGCAGGCGTGTATCAAATCGACAAGTCCCACGCGAGCCTGCAACTTCGCATAAGTCACATGGGATTTTCGACTTACACCACGCGGTTTAGCCGCTTCGATGCAACCTTGACGTTCGACCCAGGCAACATTCCATCATCCAAGCTTGTGGCCACGGTCGACACCACGTCGTTTCAAATGGATGAGGCGCCGAAGATGTGTATGGATATCGTGCAAGGACCTCAGTTACTCGACACCAAAAAATATCCCAAGATGGTTTTTCGCTCGGAGAAAATTCGAATGACTGGCGCCAAGTCGTTTGAAATCTTGGGCACCCTGGAACTGCACGGCGTCACTCGGCCGCTGGTTCTAACCGGCACATATAACGGCGGATATGCAGGCATGGCGGAGATGGATCCGCATGCGCGCATCGGATTTTCTGCGCATGGATCCTTCAAGCGTTCCGATTTCGGTATGACTTATGGCGTACCCGCGCCGGGCACAACCATGGGTGTAGGCGACTCGATCGACGTGTCGATTGAGGTCGAGTTCTCTGGGCCGCCGTTGGCGAATGCTGCCGGCAAATCACACTGATGCGAGTGACAAAAAATGGAGGTTGAAGCCTCCTTTTTTTGCGACGTTCTGCGATACCTCACCGCCATTCCGGCCTTCGCCGGAATGGCGGCGGGTTTCTTTATCCTTATTGGTTAATGTGCAGTCTTTTTCGCTGGCACTTGTTGTGCGTGTGCGGCGGCTCTGCGCAACAGGGAAGTCACTACCTCAAGGGAGCAAAGCCCTTGGTTGCCGACCGAGCAGTCAGTCGGATGCAGCGCCACGGTAGCAGGTGGTAACGGCTCTCCATTCGGTTGTAGGGCGCGTAGCTGTTCCAAATTCTGTGCCTGATAAAACACTCGCACATAACGCCTTCCGTCAGCAGAATCCCGCCACAGCTCGATACCAAGTGCCCCGCCTATCGGCGGATCATCTTCGGCATAACCCGGCATTTTGAAATGCAAGCCAAGCACGGAGGCAAGCGCGACGATATTGTTGTCGCTGCCTACGAACACGCTCAGCTTGGGCGCACGTTCGTCCTGCAAGAGATGGATGATGCGTTGACTCATGACCGAAGCGACACGTTCGGCCATGTAGTCGGGACGCGCATAGATGTCGAACAAGAGTGCATGCAACTGTGAAAGTTGTTCCAGCTGCGCAGGCGTGACGCGGCCCCAACCGACATCGCGCATCGGGCGGCCTTCTGCGTAAGCCATCAAGATGACTTCGGCGGTGCCGGAGGTGGTGGCGATGGGGCCGCTCAGCACCATGTGTTGTGCGTCAGACGAGATGGTGAGGCTGCCGTGCCAATGATCTGAATGGCACCAATCAGGATCGCGATTCGAGCCACAGCCCATCACTTTTGCAAACGTGGCGAGTGCGAGGGTATGTGGGCCGATCAGTGCGTCCGGGCCGCCGGTGCTGCTTGTTATCGACGCCACCGAGTCCTGCGCATTCCAGGCGGTAGCGCCTGCTTCGATAGGATGAAAGAGCGGGTCTTCGCTGCCTTGGGGCAAGTGTCCGATGTGGATATGGCAACCGGACGCGAATCCTTCAGCCAGGGCCTGGGCGCTGGCGATGGTGCGCTGGTCCGTGTTGGCCCAGAACCCTAGTTGCGAGGAGCCGGGACAACCGCGTACGGAAAACAATTTCGCTGTCGCAAGGCGTTGCCGATCATAGCGGCCCATCAGCCGAGCGCCGGCCGCGCCGTGCGGTGTCAGCTCGCTGGGTGGCTGCGCCCATGTCGGCCAGGGTTTGCCGGTGACTTCGTTGAGTTGAATTTCGCCTGGCAACGGTGTGCGTACGCCATGCCGGTAGAGCAGTACGACACGCTCCAGTTGCAAACTGTCCGCAGCATGAGCTTTTGTTGCGGCGATCGTTACGGCAAGCGCCGCAACCAGAAGCTTGCCGCATGTCTTGAATCGAATAGCCATGCCAGCTCAGGGAGAAAGATCGGCGTCGGTGCAATGCGTTTGCGTAAACAACGGATTGCAACGCGCATGCAGGTGACCGGGGAAACTCACCACATAACCGGAAGCGGCGGGTTCGCCATCCGGGTAATCGGTGCTCAGTATCTGCGCACCGCTGGCCAGCATGGCATCACGACGCGTGGTGTCGTTGTGAGCGGGTTCCTTGAGGTCGGCATCGGTGCGGGTGCGTACCAGATAACCTTGTTTGACCAGCTTGGTGATGCTGGCAGCGTCGCCATCGTTTAGCTCGGTGAATGCGGCATCTTCAGTATCGGGTGCAGCATTGGTGAATAGCACGCGGCCGCGTAATGAAGGGTGTCCTTGCAGATAGATCGGCCCTGCCCAGCGTTGATCGAGCAGGAAGATCGCCTTGCCACGCGCGCTAGCCAGTGTGGGCCAGCCTTGTTTGCGGATGGCCTGGTTGAGCGTGGCAAAACGGCCGCGTACATCGTCCGCGCTGATGTATTCGCTGCGCGTGAATACGGAGCGGATCTCTGCATCCAGCGCATCGAACGTTTTACTGTCGAAAGGCTCCGGATGCACAGTAGGGAAGGGCGCCTGCATATCGGAGCGTTTGGTTTCAACCAGGATAAAAAGCGGCAGATGCCTGGGGTGTGCTTTCGACCATGCGTGGATTTCGGTAAGGCAAGCGATAAAGGGCTGGCAATTGCTGCGCTGGTCGAGGTCCTGGATGTGCATGACCTTGAAGCCCGGGCGTTGCATGACCGCGGGATCGGCGAAGGGCGGGTCCGCTGGTAATTCCGCTTTGCGCACTTGCTCGACGATGGCCGGATGTCCGTAGAGGCCGCCTTTGGGGTCGTTGAAGACATCCAGCTCGAGTTGGCGCACGCCGTCGTCAAGTTGGCGGGTTAGTGCGGGATGGGCGTAGTCGATCGTGGCGAAGGTGGCGGGGTCGGTGCGTTTCCACAGTGCGGCTTCGCTGGGGGCGAGGCCTGCGTGATAGCTGTTGTGGCTGCCGACATATTGAAGTTGGTTGAGGCGCACTGAGTCTGATTGCGCGAAGGCGGCATGCGGCGCGGCTAAAGCGAGTGCTGCGCCAAGGATGCTTGTGGTGATGGGCGCGTACTTTGCGCGCTGAAGTCCGCGTGAGGGCAACTTATGCTGCTTGTCCATCGTGGCGTTTCCCGGTTGGTGTTGAGCTTCAGCTTGCCATTCTCTGCGCCATTTCATGCGCCAGGGTGTGGTTATCTGCCTGTCTTGCCGTAAGGCCAATTCAACCTCATCGTCATTCCTGCGAAAGCGAAAATCCATGTTGCCCTGATGCAAAACACAGACGAATTCGCGCTTTCGCGGGAATGGCGTCCTGCAAGGCATGCATGGACGAGAGGATGGCTTGGTCGTTTTAAAAATTCAATCGATCTATATAGGGCATTTTTTGTATATCTACCTTGCATCCATGTGACACATCGATGAAACGCACCCATCATCATTTAGACGTCTAAATAAAAGTACGCGAAGACACGCAAATGAGTGACGCAGTTCCATGGGCGCATGATTTTTCATATCACTGCCATCGAAAGTTCATGCGCGCCCTTTAGGTTTGCCGGCTTTCGCTTGTCCTCCTGTGAGTGATGAGTGGTCGGGTTCACTACTGGAGCATGTTGAGATGTATAAAGCGAAACGACGTTTGCTGGCTTATTCAATCCTGGCTGCGATGAGTGGTCTTGTTCCGGCGGTGCATGCCGGTGACGTTACGGGTGTACTTGCCGATCCGTCATCGGGCAAGCCGTTGGCCGGTGTCACGGTATCCATCGCGGCTACCGGACAGACCGCAACGACGGATGCTGCCGGTTATTTTGCGCTGACAAACCTGTCGGCAGGTCATTACACGCTGACGGCTGCGGCATCTCATACGCTTTCCGCCACGGTGGACGTACCGGAGCAGGGCACGGTGAAGGCAGCGTTCAATAGTGTTGCTTCGCTAACGAAGATCACTGTGGCGGCCAATCGCTATGACGCCAGCCAGATCCAGATGGACGCGACCAATACGGTCAACGTGCTGTCGGCGGACGACTTGAAATACACCGCCGTGCACAACGTGGCCGAGGCGCTTGGTCTATTGCCCGGCGTGAACGTGTTCAACACTGGGCAATCCTATTTCGGCGGCATCGACGGTGCCTCGCGCGGTGAGGGCATGTTTACCTCGGTGCGTGGCTTGAATGCCGAATACAACATCAATCTGATCAATGGCGTGAACGTGGCCCAAGGCATGGCTTACAGCCGCGGCGTGCAGCTCAGCTTGCTGCCGCCTTCCGGCTTGCAGACCATCGTGCTCAACAAGACATCCACTGCGGACATGGACGGCGATGCGATCGGCGGCACCATCGATTTCCGCACGCCGACCGCGTTCGATTTCAGCGCACCGACCAGCGGCAGCATCACTGCCAGCGGTCGGGTGGAAAGCCGTGCGCGCGATTATGGCGATAACGGGCTGGGCGGTGGACTGGCTGGCGAGTTCCAGACCAAGTTTGGCGCGGCGCATCAGTTCGGCATTTACACCAGCGCTTATTACGATAGCCGCAACTATGTAAACAGCGAGGTTGCCGGTGCCACGGCGGCACACGGCGATGGTGCATGGCGGTTCGCGCGCACTACGGCGACAGGCGCCAGTGCGCCGGATGTCGATCCGGAACGGAATCTGGAAAGCACCGGCACGTACCTGGGTACTTCTTCGGGTGATACCCATCGCTACGGTGGCAACGTGTCGTTCGATTGGAAGGTGGACGACACGCTTGCCACCTATGCGCGCATGACGTATGCGTATGCCAAGACGTCGCAGAACACCACGTATCTGCAGTTGATTCCCGCCAACGTGAGCTATAGCCAGATCGGCACCACGGGCATTTATCAACCGGTGATCGGGCGCATTGCCACGCGTTTCTGGTACGAAACGAATCCCGAAAAGGCCGACCTTGGCACTTTCCAGCTCGGTGCGGACAAGAACGTGGGCGGCTGGACCTTGTCACCGAATCTGTTCTACAGCTGGGGCCACAATGATCGTCCGGACCACGTGGAAATCTCCGCGCGCAACGATGAATATTCTTCCGCCAATTTCCCCTATGGCGCCAGCACGGTCATGAGCTACGGCTCCAATGGCTTTGCATATCCCATGCTGACGCCGGCGATGACGGCGCAGCTTAATAGCGTGTCCACGCTGTATGCGCGTCGCGCCGGTGAATTGACCGAGTCGTATAGCGGCCAGGAGAAGGGCGGCGCCAAGTTCGATGCACGCTACGATTTCAACGATGGTGCACTTACGTCAATACAGATGGGCGTGAAATACGTCGACAGCCATCGCGAGTTCACTAATCGCGACTGGACCACGCCCAAATTCACAGACGGGCGCAGCTTCGGTTCGCTGGGCTTGATCGATGGTTATTACTCATCGGTTTTCCCGGGCGTCTACAACTATGACGTTCCGACCATCGACCAGGCGGCATTGAAGCGCCTGATCTCCGCCCACGTGGTGCCGGCGGACCTGGACACCTGCAGCGATCTCTACATCAATAACTGGAACTGCAATACGCAGCGCGCGAACGAAGCGGTGGCTTCAGCGTATGCCATGGCAACGTTGAAGTGGGGCGATCTGGAAGTGATTCCCGGCTTGCGCTTTGAGCACACCGACATCCGCAACACGTTCTGGGTGATTCCGCAGGATGCGTCGGGCAATGAAATTCCCGGCTATTTCGCCAACAACTACACGCATTACAACGAGCCGCTGCCCAGCGTGTTCGTGAACTATCGTCCCAATGAGAATACGGTTTATCGCGGCTCGATCTGGACCAGCTACACCCGTCCGGCGTTTGTGCAGTTGGGCGGTGGCTCGCAGGTGAGTGTTTCGGCGGATGGCTTGACCACCATTACCGAAGGTAATCCGGACCTGAAGCCGATCGAGTCGCTCAACATCGATCTCTCCGGCGAATGGAGCAACCAGCGCGGCGGTCACGCGATGTTGGCGGGCTTCTACAAGAAGCTGTCCAACTACATTTACGAAGCCGGCAGCGACCCGGTTAATGCCGCAACGGTCGATGCGGGATCGATCCAGTACATCAGGCCGACCAACGGTGGCAACGGCAAGGTGTATGGCATCGAAGCGGCCGTGCGTCAGAAATTCCAGGATATGCCGGCACCGCTGGACGGTTTCGGTGTGGGTTTCAACATGACCGGGCAGCGCACCTCGGTGGATCTTGGCATGACCGGTTTCCACAACGAGCGGATTCAGAACGCACCGAACCTGATGGCCAATGGCGAATTGTTCTATGAAAAGAACGGATTTTCGGTGAACCTGAGCTACCACTACGCCGGTTCGTACCTCGCCACTTACGATTATCTCGGTAAAGGCGCGCCCTGGGATGATTTGTGGGTGCGGCCAATCACACGTGTCGATCTGCATGCCGGTTATGCGTTCCACAACGGAATTCAGCTGGATCTGTCAATTTCCAACCTGACCAAGAATTACTCGTATTGGTCGCACGTGGGCAAGAACAGCCTTGCGCTTTCCGATGTGGTGGATTCGGGGATGACGACGCTGGTGACGGCGAAGTATTCGTTCTGATGGGATTTGTCGTAGGTTGGGTTAGTGCAGCCTACGATTGCGGCGAAATAAAAAGGCGCGGGAAAACCGCGCCTTTTTATTTCTAAATATCGAGCAAGGTTACTTCCTCACCCAACCCTGTCCCCAGCGGGAAGAGGGCTCAATGGAGCACCTATCAGCGACGCTTGATCCTGCGACGGGTCGCTTTCTTGGCAGCCTTTTTAGACGTTGCCTTGCCCTTGCCGGCAGAAGCTCCGCCGATCAGCAGGCTATCCAGCGTAACGCCGCGACGCTTCAGTGCGGCCACCACCCACAACGGACGCTTGCCGCGACCAGACCAGGTCTGCGAGGCATCGTCCGGGTTGCGGTACTTGGGCGCCACGATGGCGCGCTTGCCCACCTTGCCGGCTTTGCCGCCGCGGGTGGGATATACGTCGGCCAATGCCAAGCCGGCGTTGTTGAGCAGCGTGTCTATTTTCTTGCGGATTTCCTGCACCTGGGTGCTTTTTGCTTCCTGCATGTGTGCTTCCGCATTGGCAATGAGCGATTGGAGTTCTTTCGGTGAAAGGGCTTTCAGGTCGATGGCCATGTGTGGTCCTTATAGTGGATATTTATGGACGATGCCGGCGATCAAATTAATCAAGATGAACGGATTTTGCAAATCGTCTTAGCCGGACCGGGCAAATGGGTCTGTTTAATGGGTTTTCTTGCGGCATAGACAAAATACGATACGTTTTTCTATCGATTTAGGCCTGACAGGACAAGGGGTTTATCGGCGGCGAAAAAGGAGGGCGAGTGCTCCATTTTCATAACCTGGCCTTTGGCCCCTCATAATCCATGAAGAGGCCCGGATAAAAGGCATTTGCACGTTTTACACACACACCGGTGTTACAGTCCGCCAAGCCATTCATGCTGCACTCTGGACAAATAGGGGGTCTCTATGTTCCGTAAACCATCCGGTTTTGCTTTGCGCGCGGGCGCTGTTTCGACATTGTTCGCAGCGCTACTGTCCACTTCGGCTTTTGCCTATCAGGCTCCCGCTACGGGCCTGGGACAGGCGTGGCCGAATGCCACGGATGTCAGTGTCAGTCCGCATTATCACGTGTACGTATTCGTGCGCGATGGCATTCGCTATATCCAGGTCAACGATTTGAATGGCACGGTGCGCGGTGCAGTAGCCATAGCCGATCGCGTGGTGCTGGTGTTGCCGGTGGGTGTGGATGCGCCGTATGTCACTACCCAGCATGCGCAAGTGCCAGTGGCAGCGGCGAATGCCGAGACGGTTTATCGTGATAGCGGTGCGCGTGTTACGGCTACACCGACCAGCACGGGGGCAGTGCAATTGGATGTTGTTACGCAGTCAGCCGACGCACCCACCACTATCTGCACGAATCCGGCGAATTGCCAGAACGTCGCTCCCAGCAGTGGGACAGGCGGTTGATAACAGCGAAACAGCAGATCAGCGAATGTACAACTCAAGCGAGGCAGCGGGTGTCGTCTGTGGTTCCTGCGCGCGCTGATTGATGTCGTGCATCAGTGTGGTGACACGGAACGAGTCCGGCCTGGTAAAGGTGTGCAGTTCGCCGCTGTATAGGCGGGCGTAATCTCTCAACGCGATTATGCCCAGGTTATTGGCCCCCAATTTGGTGGCCAGGTGCTGGCTTTCCAGTTTGCCATGAGTGGATGTCGCATTTACTGCGTGGTCGGCTTTTCCTTCGATGCGCAGCGTCGCCCAGCGCTGGCCATGCGTAAGCCCACCACGCAGCGAGATAGTGATGGTTGACCATGCCTGCCGTGTGAACACATACACCACAGCTTCGCAGGCGAGACGATAGATCGCCGCGTGCACACCGGGAGATAGCTGACTCAGGCCCCGGCCTTTCAACTCGAAGCGGTAGGCGATACCGGCTTCATCCAACGAACGCCCGATGGTTTCGCGCAAGGCAGCTGGCAGACCACGTTCACGCCAAGCTGTGGGGTGCATAGATTCCACCAGCTGATAAACCTGGCTTTGCGTGTTGGCCATCTCTTTGTAGTAAGTCTGTCCTTCCATCGGCGGAATCATGTGCTTGAAGCGATTAAGCAACCGTGTCTGCGTCAATTGCAGAGAACCGGCGACCTTTTCGAGCGTCTGTGAAGCCTGACGCATCCGCAGCTCGCACATGTAGAGGCCTTGCTGTGCAAGCTTGACGGCTGCCTTTGCATCGGTGCGTTCTTGTTCCTCCATGGCATTATGCACACTAACGCGAACGCCAAGGGCAAACAGGCATGTGACGGAGAAAGCAATGAAGGCTTGTGCTCCGATCACATCCAGATCGCCAACGCGCGATTCCATGTTCATGAAAATGCAAGTGATCGCCGCCATGGTGCCGATGGCGGTGGCTCGCCAACCATGTTTCATGGTGAGCCATGCCGCAGGGAGCAGCATGGTCATGCGTATCACTGGCTTCATGCTCGCTGGCGCATGTAGATTCAGCCAATAAAGTACGGCAAGTGTTGGGAGAAGTAAGATCAAGGATTCCGGCAGCAGCGGGTTTCTGATCCAGTTAAAGAAGCGATCGCGCCAGGGTTGAGGTCTTTGGAGTTTGAGTGCCAAAGCAATGGGTAAAACAGTGAGTATTCCTGCATACCTTCCCAGAAGCAGTTGCACGAGCTGTATGCTTTCGAATTGGTAGGGATTCGGAGTCCCGTGGGGTTGCACCACAGCGAGGAGCAGGAGTGCTCCAATGGCCGTCCAGACAGCCGCTGACAGCGCAATGCATACAAGCAACGCTTTGGCTTTGATCAAATGCTTGGAGGGGAACAGGCCTAGTCTACGTTTGCACCAAGCCACGACTGGCATGGCGTACAAGATGGCCGGGATCGAACTGCCGATTTCCCATGCAAGACCAAACGGCGCCTGCTCTGGCAAAGCGTAATAGATGGACGGACCGAGTTCGGCCAACGCAAGAGTCGGCCAATAGCGATAGGGCAACAGGAGCAAGCAGCTCAGTCGCAAGCCGCTGACGATATGCCAAATACCGACCGAATACGGTCGCAACAACGCGTAGCTAATTCCGTACGCGACGAACACCGCCACTTGCCGCAGCCACTTGTTTTCAGTCATTGATTTCAGCATCGGTGCACCCCTGAGCCGTCGATAGCCGTGTCCTGCCGTCCGTGTGCGGTATGACATCCGATGGTGCAAGACAAGCGAAGCAATGCGAAGACCGTGCCATGCGAGCCGACGCGCCTCAGTCTTGAGGTTCCCCATTGCGGCATAGATGGCGCTGGCGGCCATGATACGGAGCGCCATGCTTGGGAACGTGAAGGCCTGGGGGCAGAACCAGGAGCTACATCACGCTTTCGTGTCTTGCCAATAAAAATGTTTATGGGCCATATCCAAATGTGCCCGGTGCCGGTGCGCAACAGGTCCTCGCGGTCTGCAAGGACAAACCGTTTTTTCCTCATCCCTTTGCTAGCGCCTGAAAAGGCGAATTTTGCGGAAGAAAGTCGGTGGATGGTTTTGTGGTGTATGAGATAATCATGGGTCCCGTAGCACACCTGGTTCCCATGACCCTCCCGAAAGATGCCTTCCGCCGCTTCCAGGAAGAACTCGCGGCTCTCGACAAGGAGATAGAACAGCGTGCGCCTGCGCCGAAACCCAAAAAGCTGACGGCCAAACAGGCCGCCATCTCGGCTATGGAGAAGGCGAAAGAGGAGTTTCTGGCGCTGCGTGCACGCCATAATCTGACCGTGGCGGACGTAGTGGCCTTTTTCCCGGAAGAAGAGGGCATTGCCTACCTGCAAAGCCTGATCGTGCAAGCTAAGGCCCAGGATAAGCCGCGTCGCGGTCGCAAACCCAAGCCTAAGGATGGCGAGGTATAGGGCGTCGTATCCCCTGTGCACAGGGGAGGGAGCCAACCTCGGTAACAACTTGCCCCTCAGGGCACAATGACGACGCGACCGGGCGTGCCTTTGGACACCGCCTCGTAAGCCGCCCGCCCTTGGGATAGGGGGTACCGGTGTGCAATCACCGGCGCATCGAACTTGCCGTGATCGAACCCTCTTGCCACGGCTTGCATCAGCCTTGCGGATGCCACCACGCTCAGTTTGGCGCTGTCCGCGCCCAGCAATTGGGTTTCGTTGTGATAGAAGTCGATCAGGTCGAAATCCACCCGGCGACGCCCGGTGGCGCTGATTTCCACCACGCGCCCGCGGCGCTTGGCCAGTCCGAGCGCCGTTTCGAAAGCGACCCCGCCGACGCTGTCGAACACCACGTCCACGCCCTGTGCCAAACCTTTCAAACTGCGCACGGCGGCGACGGTATGTTCGTCGAACGGCACGAAGGCATGAATACGTTTTCCTGCCGGCGAGCTGGCATCCACCGGGTGTCGATCGATACCGATAATGCGGCAACCCATGGCTTTGGCGATTTGCGTGACCGCACCGCCGACACCGCCACCCGCGCCGATCACGGCAATCGTTTCGCCCTCGCGCAGTTGCGCGTAATCCATGGCGCCCAGCCAGGCCACCACAAAGTTGACGCCGATCGCCGATGCTTGCGCGTGATCCAGCCCGGCAGGTTTGCGCACCAGGGCGGCAATCGGCACGCGGATGTATTGGGCATGCGTACCGTCGCGGCTGAAGCCGATGTCGCCGCCGGTTCCCCACACTTCCAGCCCGCGCCAGGCGAGCGGCCCTTGTTCCACGACACCGCTGAAATCCCGACCGGGAATGCGCGGCAGCGTGGTTTGCGAGAAATGGCCGGCTACGTTCTTGACGTCGCTGGGATTGACCGAGGCGCCAAGTACCCGCACCAGCGCGCTATCCGCGTCGATCTCCGGAGGCGCGACGTCGGCATACTCCAGCACATCGGGTGCACCGTAGCGGCTGAATCGCAGGGCTTTCATGCACGTCTCCCGGCTATGGGGTGCGAGCGGATAGCGGGCTATCGTCCGGCCGACACCGGTAAGACCGCCCTAAGCTAATCTGCGCAAAATGAGCGCTTGGGACAATACCGTACGGACCGCAGGAAGAAGGTAAACGCGGCATGCACATCATTCTGGTCGAAGACGACCTGCAATTGGGCGAGGCCATCCGGCAAGCGCTGGAGCGTCTTTCCTATGCGGTGACCTGGCTGCGTGACGGGCGCGAGGCGCTGACGGCCATGCGCGATCAGACTGCCGACCTGGTGCTGTTGGACTTAGGGCTGCCGCATAAGGATGGCCTGGACGTGTTGGCCGAAGCTCGGCGTTCGCAGGTCAATACGCCCGTGATCGTGATGACGGCGCGCGATGGGTTAGAGGCACGTGTGCGCGGCCTGGATGCCGGCGCGGACGATTATCTGGTCAAGCCTTTCCACGTCGAAGAATTGAGCGCGCGCATCCGCTCGCTGACGCGTCGCGCACAAGGGCTTGCCGCCAATCGCATCGACGTGGGCGTGATCAGCTTGGACATCGGCACGTGCGAAGCCGAATACCGCGGTAAGCGCATCGAACTTACCCGCCGTGAATTTTCATTGCTGCGTATTTTGATGGAGCGCGCCGGCCGCATCGTGCGCCGCGAACATCTGGAGAATTCGCTGTACGGACTAGATAACGCGGTGGGCAGCAGTGCGCTCGAAGTGCAGATTCATGCTTTGCGCCGCAAGCTCAGTTTCGACGCTATCCGCACTATTCGCGGTGTGGGTTACATGATTCCACGGGATCCTACGTGATGCGCATGAGTCTGCGCGGTCGACTGCTGTGGATGATCATCGCTGTACTGATTGCCGTGCTGTTGCCGCTCGGCTTGTACAGCTATCACCGTGCGCTGAAGGAAACGCGGGAGTTGCTGGATGGCCGTTTGGCTCAATCGGCACGCACGTTGGACGTGCTGATTCAACACGCAGGGCTCGATGCCTTGCGCAGGCAGGAACTGGGCTCGCTGGTGGTGCCGATTCTGGGGCGCAAGGCGGAAGAGCAGCTGATGCATACGCGCACCTACGAAGCCGAGGTGGGCTATCAGGTGTTGGACATGCATAACCACTTGCATCTGACCACCGCGAACTTTGCGCAACTGCAACTGCCGTCGACGCCGGTTTCCGGGTTTGAAGATCATTTCTTCGAAGGTTACGGTTGGCGCGTTTTCACGTTGGTCGATGATGTCAACAATGTAGTGATCCGCGTGGGGGAGCGCGATGACAGCCGTCGCGATATCAATCACGCCTTAGGCTTGGATCTGGCGTTGCCGCAATTCGTCGGCTTGCCTTTGCTGGCGCTGCTAGTGGGATGGGCCGTGCGGCGTGGTTTGCGTCCATTGGAGCGGTTGCGACAAGCCCTTGCCGCGCGTGCCCCCGGCAGCCGCCAACCGATTCAATTGGAAAACGCGCCGCGTGAATTGCAACCCGTAGTGGATGCGTTGAATACGCAATTGGAACGCCTGGAAGATGCGCTGGAGCGCGAGCGGCGTTTCAGTGCGGATGTGGCGCACGAACTACGTACACCGTTGGCGTCCACCATCATCCATTTGGACAGCGCCATGACGGCCAGCTTGCCGGCCGATGCAACCGCTGCATTGGTCAGTGCACAGTCCGGTCTTGCGCGATTGACGCGACGCATCGAACAGCTGCTGGCGCTTGCGCGATTGGAAGCCGGCGCGGCTTCCGGACAACACGGTGAGGTTGATCTGATCGCTGTGGCGATGAATGTGATCGATGAACTGGCGCCGCTGCTCGGCGAAAGCGGGGTGGATTTCGCGTTTGCCGCGCATGATGACAGCTTGAAGATTCAGGGCTACGAAGCGGCTATCGCTGCGTTGCTGCGTAACCTGATCGAGAATGCCATGCACCATGTGCCTACCGGCGGACAGGTGCAATTGTCGTTGCAACGCTCGCTGGAAGGCACGGTGATCGAAGTGGTCGACAACGGCCCCGGTATCCCACCTGAGCGGCGCGCTAGCGTGTTTGCGCGCTTCCATCGCGAATCCGGCGCGGGTGACGGATATGGATTGGGGCTTTCGATCGTGCAGCGCGCGGCGCAATTGCACAACGCCACGATCGAATTGCTTGATGCGCCTTCAGGGCATGGCTTGCGTGTGCGAGTGGCGATTCCGCAAGCTTGAACCTACGCATCCGAGGAACACTGCGCGACAAGGTTGCTACTTGCCGCATCGTCATTCCTGCGCTGGCCGGAATCCAGTCCACATATGCGTCCGAAGGGCACACTTTTGATTGTGAGTGCTTCGCACGACGTACTTAAACTGGATTCCGGCCTTCGTGCGCCGGAATGACGATGAGGAATCTTTGCGTTCCGCCGCGAGCTCATGCAATTCCACCCTCCCCCTGCAGGCAGGGGAGGGACTGAGCTGCAACAACTACGGCTTGCCCACCGTCAAAATCGTAAAGCTGTCCGGTAGGGCCTGCTTGCGTCCGTGCTCATCTTTCTTGTCGCTGAGCGTCGCGGACGACAGATATACATGATGCTTCAGTGGATCCAGCGCCAGCGTGCGTGCGCTTTCCTTCGTGGGTACGTTGGCGACGACTTTGTAATGGTCGGGATTGTCTTCATGCACCACGGTCAAGGTGCCGCTTTCGCCGTTGGAACTGTAGATCATGCCGTCGCCGTCATCGAAGCTCACCGCATCCGGACCGTCGCCGATCGGCACGGTCGCCACGCGATGGCCGTCGTGCGCATCCAGCACCGTCATCAACTGGTTGTCGCATACCGAGAATAGACGGCTATGCGCCACATCCATCGCCAAACCGCTGGGCGATTCGCAAGGAGCGAGCGACCAACTGTTCAATACCTTGTTGGTGCTGCTGTCTATTTCCATCAGCACGGATTTGTCTTCGATATTCACGTAGATATGGCCGCTGCCGTCCGTTGCTGCAAATTCCGGCTTGCCGGGCAGGGCGATGGTGGCGATCACGGCGTTCTTGTCGAGATCGATCACGCTGGCATTGTTGCTCTTGCCGTTGAAGGTGAAAACGTGATGCGAAGTTTCGTCATACAAAATGGCATCGGGTTTGTCGCCGGTGCCCTTGATGGTGCCGACTGTCTTGAGCGTATCCAGATCGAACACGGTCACCGAATCGGCTTTGCCGTTGCTGGTGAAACCGCGATGCAGATTCTGCGCAATGGCAATGCCGTGTACGCCATCGGTATGGGGAACAGTGCCGATCTGCTTGTCGTGATCCACGTCGATCACCAGCACGTGATCGCCGCGGCTTACGAACAGATGGCGGCGCTGCGCATCAAAGTTAAGGTAATCCCAGCCGCCGGTGCCGCCGAGCTTGAGGCGGTGGATGACCCTGATCGAAGGTTGCGCGGCATCGGCCGCCACGGATGGCAAGGCAGCCAGGGTCGCCAGGGATGCGAGGACAGCGGTAACTAGAGGCCGGTACATGGGGCATGCTCGCTAGAGAAGGGAGTTCCAAGCTTGCGCCGGCTTACTTATGGCTTCCTTAGGTGGGTAACGCATGGCGGGATCGTCGGGTAGCGATGCCTGCGGTTTCTAGGAGTCCTCTGATGCTCAAAGCTGGAAGGTGCCCCTAGGATCCGCCAACGCTTGCCAGTAACGTCTTAACGTCCCTTGTGATCAGAAGGGAAACTTATGCGTCCCAAGCTTGTTGCGCACATCGATTGTTATATATCTCAAGCACCTGATTGATCAGATCAAGTAGCTCTCGCGAAGGATGTACTTCTTCATCAGCCTGCTCAATTTCTTGAATTTGCTGATGCATTGCCTTGCGAATGAAGTGCGCGGCTGCACTAACCAATTCCACAAGCCTCCTGTCTTCGTCCTGTCTAGCAGCTTGCTTTAAAAGTTACTGGATGGCCCAGCAAAGATGCGAAAGCGAAAGTCCTTCAAAAAGGGCTTTTCATACTAGGACTGTGGGAGCGTAGGTGGCCATTTCAGGCAAAGGCCGCACCTCAGACTTAGGCAAACGGCAAACATACGGCAAGTAAAATGGATTCCGTTTGTTGTTCCAATCGCCGCACGTATGTAGGTTATGGTTTTTTTATTGGTGCCCGGAGCCGGAATCGAACCGGCATGACCTTGCGGTCGAGAGATTTTAAGTCTCTTGCGTCTACCTGTTTCGCCATCCGGGCTGGAAGGAGCTGCCGAATGACCGGCCGCAGGCGCGCGGATCGTAACATGCGCCCGGGTGTGAACGGAGCAAGTAGTGCGCTCCGTTCTGGGTGGAACGATGTCAGGCCACCGCGCTTTCTTGGATCGCCTCTCCCGGCCGCGCGTATTGCGCCAAACGGATGGTTGAGGCGGGGCCGGGCATTTCCACGCAGGTGCTGCGCCCCGAGCGATTGTGCTCGTCGCGAGCGGCTTCGCGCGCCAGTTGGATGGCGGGGCCTAGCCGCAGTTGGCTAAACAGGGTGGCCGATTCCCGGCGAATACTCCAATGTCCGTCAAGCGATTGCCTGAGCGAGTAGATCACCATCGGTACGCTCCATTGGGTTAGTGCGAACTAGCCTTGCAGGGATGTAACGGGACGCGTGACTTACAACTGTCATTCAGTAAATCATGGCATCAAAATTAGGATGTGTATGTAGGCAAATTCCTACGCAACATGTGCGTATCGGCGCTATATGGAAAATCCTTGCGAAACCAGGGGTTACACACTTGCAATGTGTCACCGACCCGCCTACTTTGCTGAGGCACAGTTCCTAACCAGGGAGGGCATAAGATGATCGACGTTATACTCGTGGACGACCACGAGCTGGTAAGAACCGGCTTCAGAATGATCCTACAGCAGCCGGATGTCCGCATTTGCGGTGAAGCGGGCACGGCCGAAGAAGGGTTGCGCCTGATCCGGGCGACCAAGCCGCACATCGCGCTGGTCGACGTACACATGCCTGGCATGAGCGGTATCGAGCTGACTGAGCGCATTGTGCGGGCCAATCTGCCCACGCACGTGATCGTGGTGACGGTGGTGGAGGATGCCCGCTTTCCGAAGCGTCTGCTGGACGCCGGCGCGCACGGTTACCTCACTAAGAGCTGTGCCGCCGAAGAGCTGCTCAACGCGGTGCGGCAGGTGGCCGGTGGCCGTCGTTATCTAGCTCCAGCCGTGGCGCAGCAGTTGGCGCTGGCCACACTTGATGGTGAAGGCTCCCCGTTCGACCAGCTATCCAGCCGCGAGCTGGAAGTTGCGATGATGCTGGTGCGTGGCAAGGCGCTGACGGCCATCGGCGAACAGCTCAACCTGAGTCCGAAAACAGTGTCGACCTATAAGCAACGCCTGATGGAAAAGCTGCAGGTGGATCACGTGATCAGTCTGGCGCATCTGATGACTGTGCACGGCTTGCTGGATACGCACAACAACCAAGTCGGAAACTGAAGGTTTAGCAGGCTTCGAAAACAAAGGGCCGGACAATGTCCGGCCCTTTGTTTGTGCGTGCGATAGAAACGCGGCGTCAGGAAAGCCTGTTGTCGCGCTGTTGGCCAAGGTGCAGGTTTTCTTCTTTTTCCGGCAGATCGGCTTCTTCGTGATCGCTCGGTGCATGCTGATGCAGCGGCGTGGAGAGCAGATCACCTTGTTCCGGCTGATGGATGATCGGTGCGGGTGCCACGGTTATCGGAGCTACCGATGTTTGGACGATCGCGGGCTCGACGAGCACTGGTTCATCGGCGTGTTTGACCTCAGTGGCGACGAACGACTCGACCACGGCGGCTTCTTTTGCTGTGGGCGCCGGCTCATGCGGCACGGAAACGGTGACTACTTCGGTCTGCGCTTTCGGCGCTTCGTCATGTGCATGATATGCATGCGCTGTGAGTACTTCTTCCGAAGCAGTAATTTCCGACGCCGGCTCGCGCACCGGAATCGGTGGCAATACGGGCAGGTTGAATGATGACGGTACCGGTGCTGGCGTAATGATCAGCGGTGCAGTGGCGTGTTGTTCCTGAGCAGCAAAGGGATCTGCTGCAGGTTCGACGGGAGAGTTTGAATCCGCGACGACTGGTTTCGCCATTTCCTGCTCGCGGATTTCGACGTGAGGAGCTTCCGCATGCGCGACAGCGTGGTCGGCCGCCGGTGCTGGGGCCGTTGCAACAGGACGCGGTGCGGCGAGCGTTGCCGGTTCAGTCGTCGCCTGCACATCCGCCTCTAGTTCCGACGGATCGTCGCGATCCTCATCGTCGAGATCCTGCGTGGTGAGCTGATCGTTCTGCATTGCGCCGGCAACCGCGCCTTCATGACGACGACGGCGACGGCCGCCACGACGACCTCGACGACGGCGCGATTGACCGGTGCCTTCCGCTGAAGCAGCGGCTTCGGCCGCCATGGCATTTTCCGCAGCAACCGCTACGGGTGCAGCAGCTTCAACAGCCGGTTTCGGCGCTTCCATGGGCTTGGGATTGGGGGCCGCCGCACTGACCTGGGTCTGTTGCTGTTGCGCGCGCTCTGGCTGCGACTGACGCTGCGGGCGTTCCTGCTGCGCTTGCTTAGCCGCTTCAGCATTCTGTTGCTGCTTGTTGCGTTGTTCTGCTGCGGCAGCTTCGTTTGCAGTGGTTTGCTTCTGCTGGCGTTGCTGCTGCTCCTGCTTGTTGCGTTCTTGCTGTTGCTGGCGCGCCTGCGCTGGCTGTTCGTTCCGCTGGCGCTGTACTTGATTCTTGCCTTGCTGCTGTGGTTGCTGACCGCCACGGTTGTCGCGTTGCTGACCTTGGCGTTGCTGCTGCTCGCCACGCGGGCGCTGTTGTTCGTTGCGGCGATTGTCCTGCGGTCTGCCACGAGAGGGTTCCTGACGCGGAGTGGCAACAGGGGCAGGGGCTGGCGTCGGTGCGGCAGCACTGGGACGGAACAAGCCGAACAGCTTGGACAGGAAGCCACCCTGCGAAGCAGCCGGAGCGGGGGCAGGTGCCGGGGCGGCCTGACGCTGCTGCTTCGCAACCGGGGCTACCGGAGTGGCTGGCTCTTCTTCGCGAACCGGAGCGGGGCTGCTCGGCAAGATGCCGGTTACGGCGGGCTGCTCGCTGCTGCCCAGCATCTGGCCCATCTTGCGTACCACGTTGGCTTCTTCCGCAGTGAGACGCTCGTAGCTGGGCTTGCTGTGCTCGCCCATATCCGATTCGCGGATGCGCTGGATTTCGATGTGCGGCGTATCGAGCTTGTCGTCCGCCACGATCACCACATGCACTTTGTTGCGCAGCTCGATCTCGACCACGCTGGCGCGCTTTTCATTGAGCATGTAGTTGGCCACGCTCGACGGGGCCTGCACCAGCACTTGGCCAGTGTTGTCCTTCATTGCGTGCTCTTCGATCAGGCGCAGTGTGGACAGCGCCAGCGATTCCACACTGCGAATATGGCCATGGCCTTCGCAACGCGGGCAGACAATCTGAGTGGCTTCGCCCAGTGACGGGCGCAGGCGCTGGCGCGACATCTCCAGCAAGCCGAAGCGCGAAATGCGGCCGATTTGGATCCGCGCACGGTCGAGCTTGGCGGCTTCCTTTAGGCGCTCTTCGACTTCTCGCTGGTGCTTGGGGCTGTCCATGTCGATGAAGTCGATGACGATCAGGCCGCCGGCGTCGCGGATGCGCAGTTGGCGGGCTATCTCGGTCGCCGCTTCCAGGTTGGTGTTGAACGCCGTCTCCTCGATATCGCCACCCTTGGTGGCCTTCGAGGAGTTGATATCGATGGCGGTCAGCGCCTCGGTCTGGTCGATCACGATCGAGCCGCCGGAGGGTAAACGAACAGTACGGTCGAACGCGCTCTCGATCTGGGTTTCGATCTGATAGCGCGAGAACAGGGGCGTGTCGTCCTTGTACAGTTTCAGCTTGCGCAGGGCGTTTGGCATCACCTGCTGCATGAAGTCGCGCGCGTCCTGATACAGCGATTCCTCGTCGATCAGGATCTCGCCGATGTCATTGCGCAGGTAGTCGCGCAGGGCGCGGATGAACAGCTTCGATTCCTGATAAATCAGGAACGGCGCCTTCTGGGCGCTGGCGGCCTGGGAGATGGCTTTCCAAGTAGCCAGCAGGTAATCCAGATCCCATTGGAGCTCTTCGGCGTCACGGCCCATTCCGGCGGTACGCACGATGAGTCCCACGTCATCGGGAACGGTGAGATGTTCCAGGGCTTCTTTCAGCGCCTGCCGGTCTTCGCCCTCGATGCGACGCGAGACACCACCCGCCTTCGGGTTGTTCGGCATCAGCACCATGTAGCGGCCGGCCAGGCTGATGAAGGTGGTCAGCGCAGCGCCCTTGTTGCCGCGCTCTTCCTTCTCCACCTGCACGGCCACTTCCTGACCTTCGCGGAGCAGGTCGCGGATGTTGGACTTGTAAGGGTCAAGGCCCGGCGCGAAGTACTCGCGGGCGATTTCCTTCAGGGGGAGGAAGCCGTGGCGTTCGGCGCCATAGTCGACAAAGCAGGCTTCGAGGGACGGTTCGACGCGAGTGATGCGGCCTTTGTAAATATTGGCTTTTTTCTGCTCGCGTGAGGGTATTTCGATATCAAGATCGTATAAGGTCTGGCCATCCACGATAGCCACACGCAACTCTTCACGCTGAGTCGCGTTGATCAACATTCTTTTCATTGTGATTCCTCGGCTTGGCCGCGCGTCGCGCGCCGCGGTGGCGCCTGGTGTGGCGGCCTTTCCGGGGATCGCGCCGCTGCGGTAAAGCGGCAAAATAAACGGTAACGTTCCCGATACCGGGGTGATTCTTGTCACGCACGCCGCGCTGCCTGATCAAGCAAAACCGGACAAGCGGCTACCCGAACCGTTACGATGAAAGGGTGTTTGCAACCGGCTGCAAGTGTCAGCGACCGGCGCAAACCTCGCCTGCGTAACGGGCGGGCGCCAGGTCCTTGACGGATGTCGGTAGACCCGGCTAAGCGCTGTGCGAGTATCCTCTCAACCCAGGTTTTTTTCAATGCAGACGGTAACTTCCCCCGATGTACCTCAAGGGGTGCGTCAAGTAGAGATTGGTCCCGAGCGCGACGGTCAGCGCATCGACAACGCTCTGGTGACCCTGCTCAAGGGAGTGCCCAAGAGCATGATTTACCGGCTGCTGCGCACCGGCCAAGTGCGCGTGAACGGCAAGCGCGCCAAACCGGATACGCGTCTCAGCCAGGGCGATATGCTGCGCATCCCGCCGGTGCGCGTGGCGGAGCGCCCCGTGGAAGAGGGGGCCCCCCAGGCAGCCATCGCGGCGGCGGCCCAGGCGGTGATCTTCGAGGACAAGCACTTCCTGGTCATGGACAAGCCGGCCGGCATGGCCAGCCACGGCGGTAGCGGAGTGAGCTTCGGAGCAATCGAGCTGCTGCGACAGGCCAGGCCAAAAGAACATTTGGAACTGGTCCATCGACTGGATCGCGATACCAGCGGTGTGCTGGTGTTTGCCCGCACCCGCGCCGGGCTAACAGGGTTGCAGGCGGCGATCCGTGCCGGCGAAGTCACCAAGCAGTACCTCTGCCTGATGGTCGGGCACCCGCAGAAAGCCAAGTTCGACGTCAACGCACCGTTGAAGAAGTTCGTCCTGCAAGGTGGCGAGCGGATGGTTCGAGTGGCGGACGACGGTAAACCCTCGCTCACCTTCTTCCGTGAGATGGAGCAATACGCCGGCGCACGCCTGATGCAGGCGACTCTCGGCACCGGCCGCACGCACCAGATCCGCGTCCATGCCGCGCATATCGGCCATCCGCTGGCCGGCGATGCCAAGTACGGCGACAAGGAGGCGAACAAGCGCTTTCGCGAGCGTGGGCTCAACCGGCTGTTCCTGCATGCCTCACATATGTCGTTCGAGCTGGATGGGCGGGCCTATGACTTCTCTGCGCCATTGCCTGATGACCTGAAGTCCGTGTTGGATGGGCTGTCCACGAAAGGGAAAAGCACGCGCCGGCCGTGGGTTGGGTAAACCCAGCGTTGTCATCTCACTGGCGGGCAGAGTTCCCCAACCTACAAAAAGAAGCGGGCGCTCACTTCGAGCGAACGCAGTAGCCCACCTGTCAGGCCAGATTCCACCAGCAGGGCACAGGTCGCATGTGCCAGCGCGATCGGCAGCACGCTGCGTGAGCGTAAGAAGCACCACGCCCACCACAGCTCGCCGACCAGGCACAACTGCATCAACATTCCGTTGGGTGTGTGTAGTAATGCAAAGACCAGCGCCACCAGCACGATGGCCCAGTCTGGCCGATGAAGAATCTGCTCAAAGCGCCTCAGCAGCACGATCAGCATCAGCCACTGCTGCAACCAAGCCCATGCGAAATAGACGATGACGTGCCCCAACAGCAGCGGGCGCAGTTCATGACCATGGACGAAGATCAGCAGCGCTGTAACCGGCAGCATGGCTAGCGGCCACAGCCAATCGCGTCCAGCGGCAGGCCAGCGCCATAGCCGTGGCAAATGATGTCGCTCGATGGCCAAGGCGTAAGCCAGGCCACCTCCGAACGCTGCAACGCCCAGTGGAGTGGGGCGCAAACCCCAATTCAAACCCATCACGAGCCACAACGGCCCTGCAAGGCAGCCGGCCACTTCGATCCAGGGACGCAGTGGACCTTGCACGAGTCGCAATGCCAGCCAAGTGAGGATGAGCAGATAAATCCCGCAGGCAATCCATGCCGTTGCGGGATGAGATGACGCCACTGCTTGCGCTTCCGGCGGCGCACCCGCCGGTACGATCAACGCAGCCGGCCAGCGGGTACGCAATTGATCGCGCAGTGCCAGCATCGTTTCCGCACTGGCGCCATCCGGCAGACGAAAGAGCGGCATCGGCCAGTCCCGCGCCTGTTCCGCGATGTGTTCGACATCTTTGCCTGCTGCATTTTTAGGCAGGTCGATCGACACAACTTGCAGATGTGGCATCGGCTCGGTCGTCCGCAGCTCTGCCGAAGCGATACGCAAACTAGCGCCCTGCGGAAGCTGAATCCGCAAGCGCAACATCTGAGCAGTGCCCAGCGAGGCGCAGCCGCTTTGGCCCGCGCCTTTCCTGTCGAGGCTGCGCAAGTCGATGCGTAACTCGCGCATGTCGGGTGTCAGCGCATGTGCAGCAGGCACCAGGCATGCGGGCGCTTGATTGCCTTGCCAGACCAGGCCAAGTGTGCCCGTGGCGCTGGTTTGCAGTTGCAATTGCAGAACAGGCCAATGGCGCAAATCCAGCGACCACGCGATCGGCAGTCCCAGCTCAAAAGGGCTACCGTCCTCGCTCGTGATAAGCAATGCACCGTCGTCGCGCATGACCGTTGCATGGCCGAAAGCATGTCCAGCGACCAGGTCATGTGGTTTGCGCAGAGGCCATCGCCACAATGGTTGGCCGGTTTCCACGCGTGCCAACTGCTGTTGAGCTTGATCGAGCAATTGCGCGGCGGTGATCCGCGCAGCCATCCAGCCAAGCGCTAGGCAAGCAACAATGGCGACCAGTACATAGCTGGTAAAAAACCACAGAGTGCGGATGCGCGACGCTTCGCTCAACGTTCGAGCAGGGCGTCAACGCGCGCGGCGCAAACGAAATCGTTGAGCGACAAACCGCCCACGTCATGCGTGGACCAACGCAGCTTGCAATGGCCGTAGCCTGCCTCGATATCCGGATGGTGATCCTCGTGGTTGGCCATGAAGCCCACCGCGTTGATGAAACCCAGTGTGTGATGGAAGTTCTCGAAGCGGAAGTCTTTCACCAGCGCATCGCCTTGCGCACTGACTTTCCAACCAGGCAGCAGCGGCAGCAACGCCGAAATGGCCGCCTCGTCCAATGCGTGTTCTTTGCCTTTGCGTGGCTGGCAGTGCTGGGCGGATAGCGGAAGGGCAGTCATGGCGATCTCCATCGTTCGCTCAAACGCCGAAAGGTTACGCGAAAACGATCCATTCGGACATTCGCGCGAAACAGGACTAAAATGGTGCGGTATGGGGCTGCCTCTTGCGGGCCGTCAAATGAGTAGTTGTGGAGCAGGCATGATCGAGATTTCCGAACGCGCGCAGCAGCATTTTCTGCGTTTACTCGCCCAGCAAGGCATCGACGGGCTGGGCATCCGGGTGCGTGTCACTTCCCCCGGCACGCCGGCTGCCGATTGCGAACTGGAATTCTGCGAGCCGCCGGAACTCACCGGCAACGAATGGACGGTCGAGTGCCAAGGCTTCAACTTCTATATCGAAGGCGATAGCGCCCGTTGGCTGGAAAACGCCACCATCGATTACGAACCCAACCAGACCGGCGGCCAGCTCAATATTCGTGCCCCGAAGATCAAGGGTGACTTGCCGGGCATGGATGCCGGCTTGGTAGAGCGTGTGCGTTACGTGCTCGAAGCGGAGGTGAATCCGCGCATTGCCGCACACGGCGGTCGCGTGAGTCTGCTCGAAGTGGATGCCGATGGGGTGGTCGTGCTGCAGTTCGGCGGCGGTTGCCATGGTTGCGGCATGGTCGATGTCACGCTCAAGCATGGCGTGGAAAAAACGCTGCGCGAACGTGTGCCGGAAATCACCGCGGTGCGCGATGCGACCGATCACAAAGGTGGATCGAATCCGTATTACAGCAAGAAGGAAGGGCAGTCCGCGATGGGTTGATGCGGTAAAGCATTCATCTCTCACCCCTAAAGGTCGTTATTCCTGATTTCGCGGGAATGACGACTCTGAAGTGCGGCAGATCAATCGCCCTGCACGTGCCCTTGCAACGTATCCAACTTCGTCGGCAATGACGAGTAATACGCGGCAATATCCTGGATATCCTGATCCGACAGGGTCGCGGTAAATCCTTTCATGATCGGATTGTTGCGACGACCGTCCTTGTATTCGTGCAGCACTTGCTGGATGTAGCTGTTGTACTGGCCAGCCAGGCGCGGGTATTGCGGATCGACGGCATTCCCGTCGGCACCGTGACAAGCAAAGCAGGCAGCGGCCTTGGTCTTGCCGTTGGCGGCATTGCCGGAAGAAGCCAGCAGCGGCATCGAAGCCAGCGCAAGAGCCATACCGAACGAGAGCAGCGTATGCGTGCGTTTCATGCAGTTGGAATCCTTGGCCGTTACTTCGAGGCAATGCTGGAAAGATAGGCGGCAATGTCCTGGATCTCCTGGTCGGAGAGGCTCTGCGCCTGCGCCATCATGGTCGGATGCGTGCGATCGCCCGCCTTGTAACCATGCAGCGCGTTGATCAGATATTGCTCATTCTGCCCGGCGATTTTCGGCACGGGATACTGCGGATAGGCATTGTTGGTGCCAGGAACACCATGGCAACCATTGCAGGTATAGACGAGGGTACGGCCGTTGGCTTTATCCCCTGTCGCGTGAGCCGGGCTGGAACACATCAAGAGTGCCGCGGCGGTCGCCAGGCCAAACAATTGCAATCGAATCATCAAAAGGATCCCCAAGGTTCCAGCGGATGCGCGCAACTACTCGGTCGAGTATAGAGGTTGCTCACGAACTGTCACAACGGGAGAGAGGGAGCGACAAAAAGCCGCGCTCCATCCTTCCGCAGTGCGGCAAATTCAGAACAGGCTTTTGATGATGTGAATGCCCGCCGTGTACTCGCCGACGATGGTGCCCACACTGACCAAGAAAAAGTTGAGCAGCGTGCGCGCCACGCGGTTGGTCCACCAGCCGCTCCAATGCACGATGTCGTCACGAAGGCTTTCGAAATCCGCCACGCGTGGCCGGCGCACCCACACCTCCGCCATCGCGCTGATGCCGCCGGCAGGAATGCCAGGGCGGAACGGCTTGATCGGTGCGGCGATGAATGCCGCGAGAATGCTCAACGGGTGCGCACGCGCCAAAAGTGCGCCCAATGCGGCGAAGCTACCAGTGAACAGCACCCAGTCGCGCAGGGCTTGTGCGCCGAGTGTGGTGTTGCGATGGAAGGCGTAGCCGATTGCGGCGAATACCAGCAGCACCAAGCCAACGGCAAGCCATTTCGGCCACCGCGCTTTCGGCGGGGTTTGCGCCAGTTCCGAAACTGTCACGCTCGGGTCTGCCTGTTGAATGCGCAAGTGCTCGCACAGGCCCTTCAAGTGGCCGGCGCCGATCACCACCAATACCTTGCAAGGATTGGCGGTGACCGAGCGTCCCGCTTCTTCGCGCAGGCGGGCTGCCATGTAAGCGTCACGCTCGGCGATCAGGCTCCGATACAGCGGCGCCGATTCATTGGCGAACTCGCTGAAGGCGCTTTCCAGCATGTCGCCCTGCTTGAGTTTTTCGATTTCCTTTTCGTCGATCGTTTCGCGCTCGAACACGCTGGCCAGCAAGCCACCGAGCAAGCCGAAGCGCTGCCAAAAGCCCACGCTGTGCCAGGCGCGCTTGAGCGTGGTGCCCACTTCGCGATCGACCAGCCACAGCGGTACGTCGAGTTCGGCGGCGCCGTCCATCGCGGCTTTCATCTCCGCGCCCGGCTGGATGCCATATTGATCGGCCAGTCGCTTCTGGAAAGTGGAAAGCACCAGGCTGGCCGCCACCATGCCGGCCTTGCCTTCGCGGATCACACGGAACAGATCCATCTGCTTGAACGCTTCTGGGTCACGCATGCCTTGGGCACGGCTTTCACACAGTTCAACCGCGATGGCGTTGAAGGATTCGTTGGCAATCAGCGTCTGCACCGCCTCTACACTGGTGCGCGACACATGTGCGGTACCCAGCACCACGTATTCCACCCCATCGCGTTGTACGCGCTCGATCGGCTGGCCGTGGAGGTCTGGCGTGGGACGGAGACCGCTTTCGGGGACGCTCATGCAATGGGGTATGACGAAGGGGAGGACACCCAGCATGGAGATTTGCCGTGTCCAGTGCAAGCTTGCCTTTGAAAAGATGAGGAGCCCGCCGTTAATCGCGGAAACGGCGCAGCAGATCGCCGTAAGCATCAATGCGCCGATCACGCAGGAACGGCCAGATACGACGGACATGTTCGCTGCGAGCCATATCGATTTCAGCAATCAGCAATTCACGCTTGTCGTTGCCGGCCTGTGCAAGGAACTCGCCCTGCGGACCGGCCACAAAACTGTTGCCCCAGAACTGGATGCCCGCGCCCACACCGGCCGGGTCGGGCTCGAAACCCGCCCGATTGCACGCCAGCAGCGGCAAACCATTCGCCACCGCATGACCGCGCTGTATGGTGATCCACGCCTCGCGCTGGCGATCCTTTTCGTCTTGATCGTCATTCGGATCCCAGCCAATCGCAGTGGGATAAAGCAATAGCTCCGCGCCGGCCAGCGCCATCAGCCGCGCGGCTTCCGGATACCACTGATCCCAGCACACCAGCACGCCCAAGCGGCCCACCGAAGTGTCGATCGGCTCGAACCCCAGATCACCCGGCGTGAAGTAGAACTTCTCGTAGAAAGCGGGATCGTCCGGGATATGCATCTTGCGATATTTGCCGGCGATTGCGGCGGAGCGATCAAACACCACCGCGGTGTTGTGATACAGCCCGGCAGCGCGCTTCTCGAACAACGAAGACACCACCACCAGCTTCAACTCTTCTGCCAGCTTGCCGATGCGCGCCGTGCTGTGACCCGGAATGCTCTCAGCGGTGTCGAATTCGTCGACCGATTCGTGCTGGCAGAAATACGGACCGTTGTGCAGCTCCTGCAGCAGCACGAGCTCGGCACCCGCCGCGGCGGCTTCGCGCAGTCCGGTTTCGATGGCATCGAGATTGGCGTCGCGGCTGCCGCGGTGGGTTTCCTGCAGCAGCGCGACCTTCAGTGTTTTGCGGGTCATGCGGGGCGTTTCCTGATTCGCCATGCGGCGAGAAACGCATAGTTTAAGGGACAGGAAACAGGAATGCAGACTGCGAGGTGAAATGTCACCAAACCGTCACCCCGCGAGGATCGGGGCGACGAGCTGGGTTTTTTTTCACGAGCTTGCAGGAGCGGTGGAGCAGCTAGACATCACCGCCCGTAAGTCAACGTTTGCTCCGCCTTGGCAATCACATGCCCATGCACCATGAATCCGGCCAGCGCAGCCGTCGCATTGTCAGGCACCTCAATCTGCGGCACGTCCAGCGCGTACACCGTGAACACATAGCGATGCGGCTTGTCGCCAACAGGTGGGCAGGGACCGCCCCAGGTAGTGGTGCCGAAATCGTTGTGCACGCCGTGTGCACCAGTGGGCAAGGCACCGCCTTCCGGTAACGCACGCGCCGATGCCGGAACGTTGAGCACCATCCAGTGCCACCAGCCGCTGCCGGTCGGCGCATCGGGGTCATACACGGTCACAGCGAAACTGCGTGTGTTGGACGGTTGCCCCTGCCAGTGCATGGCCGGCGCAAGGTTCTGGCCCGTGCAGCCGAAACCGTTGAAGGTGTATTTCTGCGCAATATGTCCTGAGGCGTCGGCAGCATCGACGTGCAAGGAAAAATCACCCGCATGTACGGCAAAACTGCTGGCGGCGAACAGAACGACAATCGTACGGAGCATGCTGGGCACTCATCGGTGAAGATGCGCGCATGGTAGGCAGGCATACGAAACCCGCCTGCTACGTGGCGCGCAATCAATCGCCCGAAACGCTCACGTGTTCATTGCGTAGTGGAACACCTTTGCGCATCCGTGCATCCACCACCGTGGCCGACACGATGTCGCTGCCTACATTTACAGTGGTGCGCAACATGTCGAGAATGCGATCGACGCCGAGTACGATGCCGATGCCCTCCGGCGGTACGCCGAATGTCGCCAGCAGGCCGGCGATCAACGGCAGCGAGCCACCCGGAATCCCGGCCACCGCCACCGCACTCAACACCGACAACAGCATCAGCACAAACTGCTGGCTGAGCGACAGTTCTACACCGAAAGCCTGCGCAACAAACAACACCACGCACCCCTCGAACAGCGCCGTGCCGCTCATATTCATCGTGGCACCCAGCGGCAGCACGAAACCCGCAGTGCTCGGCGCGAGTTTCAATTCGTCGCGCGCCAAGGCCAGGGAGGCGGGTAGGGAGGCGCTACTGGAGCTGGTAGAAAACGCAGTGATAAGCAACGGCCGAATCTGCCTGAAATATTCCAGCGGCTTGCGACCGGTGAGCAGGCGCAACCACATCGACATCGTGCCGAACAACTGCAAGGCCAGCGCGATCGCACAGCCCAATACAAAGACGGAAAGCGTCAGCAAAATATCCGGCCCCACTTTTACGATCACGCCATAGATCATCGCGGGCACGGCATAAGGCGCAAGTTTCAGGGCGAAGCCGACGATGCGAGTCATCACGTTACCGATGAGATCCAATGCGCCTTGCAGCTTCAGCCGCTTTTCTTCGTCCAGTTGCGTAGCGCCAGCGCCGACCAGGATCGCGAACACGATCAACGGCAGCACATCACCGAGCGCGTTGCGGCTATTGCCGACGAAAGCGCCGAGCAGATTGCGTGGCATGAACATGTCCACCAGCGTGGCCAGCGTCATGCTCGGCTGCGCTTGCGAGCGCTCCACGGCTTGCTCCGCGCTGCCCCCGTATTCCTGCATCAGCAGATCCTTCGCCGCAGGGGCGAGGTGATGGCCGGGTTGCAGCACATTCATCATCACCAGGCCGATGGCAACGCCAATCAGCATATTGGCGGCGAACAAAGCAAACGTGCGCCATGCCAGCGGCCCCAGGCGGTCCAGCCGGCCCAGTTGCGCCACGCCCGAGGCGAGCGAGGCAAATACCAACGGAATCACCACAAAGAACAGCATGCGCAGGAAGAGTTGCCCGAACGGATCGAGCACGGCCGATGACACACGCTGTGCAGCTTTCAATGTGCCGGGATGAAATTCGCCGATACCCAGTGTGATGACGGCGGCCACGACGCCCATGATCAAACCCCAGAGAATGCGTGTGGCCAACGATTTTGAAACAGTGCTCATCCGGTGAGTTCTGGTTGCCTAAGCCGGTCGCTACCGTAGCATTTCTTGAACGCAGTGTCGGTCCGAGAATCCTTACATCGTAAGGTGGATTAGCGCAGCGTAACCCAGCCTATTCGCGCGGCATTGTTGGGTTGCGCCGTGCTAACCCAACCTACGGTCAATCGCGCAATTCGGAGGGAAGCGTGCCGAAGCGCATGCGAAAACGCGTGGCGAAACGCGAAGGGGAAAGATAGCCACACTCTTCGGCGATGCGCTTGAGCGGCTGCTCCGTGGTCTGAATCAAAGTAAGCGCGCGCGACAATCGCACTTCTTCCAGAATCGCACGGAAGCTGGTTTTCTCCGTGACCAACTTGCGGCGCAACGTGGCCACACTCATCGCCAGCTGTTCGGCGATCGGCTCCGCGCGCCATGCTCGTTGCGGAGCCCTGGCGAGCAGCATGCGCACACGTTCGGCGATGGTCGGTTCGTTCGCCAACACGGGGCGAAAACCGCTTAGCGCCAGCGCTTCCAATAGCTCGCGTACGCGATGTATGAGTACCGCTTGCGGCAATTGCTGCTGCAAACCCAATTCTGCGTGCGCGAAAGCCTGATCCAGTATCGGCGAGGGTGGCAGGACCGCCCAAGTGTTGGGCGTGGCATCAGCCGCCCACTTTTTTTCCAGCAGCAGTTCACGCGACACCGTCACGCAACTGGAAAGGTAGGGGCCATCGTTGGCCGGCAGATTTTCCACATTCAGCAACATGCCTGGCGTGACCGCCAGATAATGACCAGGGTCCACGGCCGCACGTTGCGCACCGTCCGCGAGCCGCTTCTGTCCGGCCCGGATGCGCGCCACGACGAAATCAGAGAATGGCACGGCAGCCATGCGCTGGCGGCGCCTGGCGTAGAAATGAAGCAGCGCGACGCTCATTCGTTGCCTTGAGGATTAACCCACCAATCCCGCCGGCAATTGCATGGTGATGCAATGCAGACTGCCGTTCTGCCAGATCAGCGGGCGGCAAGGAACCTGCACAACGGTGCGGCCAGGATGTGCTTCGCCAATGATGCGTGCAGCTTCATCATCGGCCGCATCCCCATAGGCAGGAACCAGCACGGCGCTGTTGACGATCAGGTAATTCGCGTAGGACGCAGCAAGCCGGCGACCCTCGTCGAGGATCGGCTTTGCCCACGGCAACGGATACAGCGTGTACGGCTTGCCACCGAGTGTGCGCAGTGCAGCCAGTTCTTCGCCCATGCGCTGTAGCTCAGCGTGGTGTACATCGCTTACGTCGGTACAGGCCTGATAGACGATGCGATCACCCGGCGCAAAGCGCGCCAAGGTATCGATATGCGCATCCGTGTCGTCACCTTCCAGATAACCGTAATCCAGCCATAGCACGCGCTTGGCGTGCAGGCCGTCGCGCAGGATGGCACTCATCTCTTCACGCGATTGTTCCGGATGACGTTGCACCAGGCAGCGCCACGTGGTGAGCACGGTGCCGACACCATCGCTTTCGATGCCGCCGCCTTCAAGCGCCCAGTCGATGCGTTTGTGCTCGGCAGAACCGAACACACCGGCTTGCACCAGTCCGGCGATCAGCGCGTCATCCTGTTCCGCCCCGAACTTGCCGCCCCAACCGGTGAAGCGAAAATCGGTGAGCTGGAAACGGTTGCCTTCGCCACGCAAGGTGATCGGGCCGGAGTCGCGCAACCACGTGTCGTCGTAAGGCAGTTCCACGAAGCGGATGCGGGAGAGATCGGCGTGGGTGCCTTGCAGCTTGGCAACGACATGCGCGCGCAACGCTGCATTCGCCACCACGATGATCAGTGATTGAAACCGCGTGACCGCCGCGGCGAGTGCGGTGTACGTGGTTTCTACCTGTTCGAGCCGTTCGGCCCAATCGGTGTCGGCATGCGGCCAGGCAATCAACACGGCGGCCTGCGGCTCCCATTCGGCCGGCAGGCGCAAGCTGGAATCAGTCATGGGGACGACACTCGCGCTAAGGGAAGTGCCTGGCGGCAGGCCAGGCAGGCAAGTGTGGAAGTTTACGATGCGGCTAGCGGTTGCGCGAGGCGGTTAGCACACGATGACGCTTACGCTTGCCCGTCGTCATTCCGGACTTGCCGGAATGACGAGCAAAACGATCAGTTCACCGCACCCGGGTCGCGGTTATTTCCCGCCGGCGTATTCAATACCGCGTGGATCACGTGGCTCTTCTCGAAGTACACGATGAAATTGGAGTACTCCCAGCGATTGATCGTGGGGTGATGGGCCGAATCGCCACCGCGCGGCGAGAGCTTGCGCACGGGCGCGCCGTACTTCTTCTCTACCTGTTCCATGCTCATGCCGCGTGCCGGCAGGTTCATGCCTTTCTCTTCCTGCACGCGCTGCTTCAGCGTTTCCTGGGCATGGGTGGCCTGCGACACACTCAGCCCGGCGCCGAGGGCCATGACTGCCAGCAAGGGCAGGGTGTAACGGTGCTTGAACATGATTCCCCTCTCCGCACAAAGCTTTGCTGCGCGTTGTAGCAGAACTGCTTGAGCCGCGCCACGAGCAAAAACGGCAGATGTGATGGAGGGCCGATCTGCTTCACTCTGCGCAGGCGTCACCACCCCTGTCTGTCCGCATATCTTCGGTCCATCGTCTCGACAGACGGCCAGTCTGCCTTCGCCGAGGGCCCTGTTATCTGCGAACAGACAAGGGCGGTGCCACCTGCGCAGAATGAACCAGAGCGGCCCTGACCGTTATCATGTCCGGCTTCGGGTGCTTCGCCCGGCCTTAGCCCAGATTCCCATGATTGCGTTCCGCCACTTCGCCCTGCGCCGCGGCAGCCGGTTGCTGCTTTCCGATATCGACCTTGTCATCCAGAGCGGCTGGCGCCTGGGCGTGGTCGGCCGCAATGGCTGCGGCAAATCGAGCCTGTTCGCGGCCCTGCAAGGCCAGTTGGAGGCCGACGCCGGCGAGCTGGATATGCCGGCCAAGCTGCGCCTTGCCTCGGTGGCGCAGGAAACGCCGTCCTTGCCGGACCCGGCCATCGAATATGTGATGGGCGGCGATGTGGAACTGGCGACCGCCCTGCGCGACGAATTGGACGCTCAGGCGCGTGGCGATACCGAAGCGATGGCGCTCGCCCATCACCGTATCGAAGAACTGCATGGCTACGACGCGCGTGCCCGCGCCGGTCGTCTGTTGCACGGTCTGGGCTTCAGCCCGGAAACGCACGAACGCGCGGTCAGTGAGTTCTCCGGCGGTTGGCGCGTGCGCTTGAACTTGGCCCGCGCGCTGATGGCGCCGTCCGACCTGCTGCTGCTCGACGAGCCGACCAACCACTTGGATCTCGATGCGGTGCTGTGGCTGGAAGAATGGCTGCGCCGCTATCAGGGCACCTTGCTGGTGATTTCGCACGATCGCGAATTCCTCGACGGCGTGATCACCCATACCCTGCATCTCAACGAAGGCAGGGCCAAGCTCTACACCGGCAACTACAGCGCGTTCGAACGCCAACGATCGGAGCAACTTCGCCTGCAGCAGATTGCACACGAACGCGAGCAGACTGAACGCGCGCATCTGCAGTCCTTTATCGATCGCTTCAAGGCCAAGGCCAGCAAGGCCAAGCAGGCGCAGTCGCGCATGAAGCGGCTGGAGAAAATGGCAGGCACGGAAGCGGTGCGCGCGGAGCGTCCGTTTCGTTTTCAATTTGCCGTACCGGACCGTTTGCCGGATTCGATGCTGCAATTGGAAGACATCGAAGCGGGCTACCCGGGTGAACCCGGTCAGCCGCCGGCGACCATCCTGCGCGATGTGCGTTTTCGTTTGGAAGCGGGCGAGCGCGTCGGCCTGCTAGGCCCCAACGGCGCCGGCAAATCGACCCTGGTGAAAACCCTTGTCGGCGAACTCGCTCCGTTGAGCGGCGAACGCAAAACGCACAAGGACCTGAAGATCGGCTACTTCGCGCAGCACACGGTGGAAAGCCTGCGCGAAGGTGCAAGCCCCTTCGACCATCTGCAGGACAAAGCGCCCGGCGTCGGCGCCCAGGTGCTGCGTGATTTCCTCGGCGGCTGGAATTTCGCGGGCGATCGCGCCTTCGAATCGGTGGATGGTTTTTCCGGTGGCGAACGCGCGCGCTTGGCGCTGGCGTTGATTGCCTGGGACAAACCCAACCTATTGCTGCTCGACGAACCGACCAACCACCTGGATCTCGACATGCGCGAGGCCTTGGCCGATGCGCTGGCTGATTTCGACGGTGCACTGGTGCTCGTTTCGCACGATCGCCACCTGCTCGGCATGGTCTGCGACAGCTTCTGGCGCGTGGCCGATCACAAAGTCGAATCGTTCGATGGCGATCTGGATGATTACGCCAAATGGCTTCGCGCACGCGGCAATGCGCCGAAGAAAATCGAAGCAGAGGCCAAGCCAGGGGAATCCGCGGCCGACCGCCGCCGGGCCGCTGCCGCACAACGCGAGAGCGAAAAGGTTTCACGCCAGCGCGTGAAGAAGATCGAAACGCGCGTCGCCGCCATCGACGAAGAGCTGACCAAGCTGGAACAGAAACTCGCCGATCCGGAAACCTACAACGGCCCAACCGCGGAGCTGATGAAGCTCGGTCAACGCCAGGCGGAACTGCGCAAAGAGAAGGAAACGCTCGAAGCCGAATGGCTGGAGCTGTACGAGCTGCTGGATGCCTGAGTCGACCATGGAGACCACCCCACGACATGTGGAATGTTGGCTGCCCGATCTGCAGCGTTTTGATTCAATGCATCCTGTTCGCGCTTTGTTGCGGCGGGGCGATCGCCTTCCTGATGGTGCGCAAGGCTACCTCGGCGGCCTGGCATCTTATTTTCAGTGTGAGGGTGAACTGCCCGCCGCTGCGTTGATCCGCAACCATCTCGTTGGCGATGCCGCCGATGCATGCTGGCTCAGCGCCGATCCAGCCTGGATACAACCGGATATGAGCGGTGCACGCTTGCTTGCCTGCGGCCAGCTGCCGTTGAGCATGGAAGAAGCGCAAGCCCTGGCGGAACCCTTGCAACCGGTTTTCGCCGAACAAGGCATCAAGCTGGTTATTTCATCGCCGCAACGCTGGCATTTGCGCATACCTGCGGACCTGCCTTTGCCCCCTTTCGCCGCGCCAGAGCAGGCGCTGGGTGAAGATCTGTACGAGCATCTTCCACAAGGACCCGAGGGTCGCCGTTGGCGCGTACTGTTCAACGAAGTGCAGGTGTTGTTGCACCAACATCCTGGCAACGTAGCGCGGCGCGAGCGTGGCTTGCCGCCGATCAATAGCTTGTGGTTCTGGGGCGGCGGCGTGCTGCCTTCGCGTATCGACACCGCTTTACGCGGTGTGATCGGAGAAGACTTGTTGCTACTTGCACTCGCCCATGGTGCTGGCATTCCGGCACAAAGACGTACGGCTTCCACGGTGGATGCCATACAAACCGGTTGGTTGCTCGATCTGCAGGATCAATCCGTGGATGTCATCGCAAGCGAGTGGTCATCGCCGCTGCAAAGGTTGAGCATGCGCGTGCCGCTGCTGCTGTCGTTCGCCAGCGGCGAGCGTTGGTTGCATCGTCCGTGGCACCGCTGGCGTTTCTGGCGTCGAGGCCAAGCGTGATGCGCCAGGTTCTGAAGCGACGTCCGCTGCTGGGCGAACCGGCAGGCTGGGGCGACACGGTGCCGGCCATCCTGCAGCATATTTATGCGGCGCGCGGCGTCTTGAGCCCGGCGCAAGCAGAGCATCGGCTGAACCGCTTGCTGGCCCCACAGCAGTTGAGCGGCATGCAGCAGGCCGTTTCCCTGCTTGCTGAGGCCATTGGCGACGATATCTCGATCGTGATCGCCGGCGATTACGACTGCGACGGCGCTACCGGGAGTGCGGTGGCCGTGCGCGGTCTGCGCTTGCTCGGTGCGAGACGTGTGGATTACGTAGTGCCCAATCGTTTTGTACACGGTTACGGACTGACGCCGGAGCTGGTAGCTTCACTGCCGGCCCATGCGCAACTGATCGTTACCGTCGATAACGGCATTGCAAGTGTAAGTGGCGTTGCGGCTGCGCGTGCACGCGGCATGCGTGTGATCGTTACCGATCATCATCTGCCCGGCGATCATTTGCCGGAGGCCGACGCCATCGTCAATCCCAACGTGCACGGCGACGGATTTCCCAGCAAGGCGTTGGCCGGCGTGGGCGTGATGTTCTACGTGCTGCTGGCTTTGCGTGCGCACTTGCGCGATTTGGGCTGGTTCGCAGAGAAGCCTGAGCCGGATCTTTCGGTACTGCTGGACCTGGTCGCACTGGGTACGGTTGCCGACCTCGTGCCGCTGGATTTCAACAACCGCGTGCTGGTCGAAGGTGGCATGAAACGCCTGCGCAACGGGCGTGGTTGCGCCGGCATCGTCGCCTTGATCGAGGCGAGCCAACGCAGCGTTGCTTCGCTGTGCGCTAGCGATTTTGCCTATGCGATCGGACCTCGCTTGAATGCCGCCGGCCGGCTGGAAGATATGCGTCTGGGCGTGGAATGCCTTCTTACCGACGATGCAACTCAGGCTCGCGGCTACGCGCAGCTGCTGAGTTCCATTAATCAGGAACGGCGCGATCTGCAGGCAGCGATGGTGGCGGAAGCCGAAGTAATGGTGGCCAGCGCGGCCCATGTCGATGCGCAGACGGTCGGCGTCACCTTGTTCGAACCAAGCTGGCATGCGGGCGTGGTGGGCTTGGTCGCATCCAAGTTGAAAGAGCGCCTGCATCGCCCCGTCATTGCCTTTGCGCCTGCGGGTGAAGACGATCCCGAGCACTTGCGCGGCTCTGCACGATCCATCGCCGGTTTTCATATTCGCGATGCGTTGGCAGTGGTGGATGCGCGTCATCCGGGATTGATCGAACGCTTCGGCGGCCATGCCATGGCTGCGGGCCTGAGTTTGGCCACGCAGCACTATCCGCGCTTCGCCGAAGCCTTTGATGCGGTGGCGCGTGAATGGTTGAGCGAGGAGCAACTGCAATCCGTGCTCTATACCGACGGCGAAATGCCTGCAGGCATGTTCACGCTGGAGATGGCGCGGATGCTGCGCTTCGCTGGTCCTTGGGGGCAGGCGTTTCCCGAGCCGGTGTTCGAAAATCGTTTCGAATGCTTTAGCTGGCGTCCGATGGGTGAACGTCATTTGCGCCTAAGCTTGCGTGACCCGCGCGACGACATCGTCCATGATGCGGTGATGTTCAATGCGTACGACGGCAAGCCGCCTCCGGCAATGATGCGCGCGGCTTATGAGCTCACCATCAATGATTGGCAGGGCAGGGAATCGCCGCGGCTGCTGCTGCGCTACATGGAGCCTGCGTAGGTAGGGGGGGGCGAACCTGCCGGGCTTCACTTGCACACTACGTCAAATAGCGCTTGTATAGCTCGCGGATGAAGCACCAAGGAGCATCGACATGATCGAACAACTCCCTTCGCTACCTGCAAGTGTCCTGGGTTTTCGCATGAGCGGCACGGTGACCGCGCAAGACTACGAAAACATCATGGTGCCGGACATCGAAGCGGCCTTCGCACTGAACAACAAGCTGCGCCTGGTCATCCATATCGATGACGACTTCACCGGCTTTGCGCCCGGCGCGATGTGGGACGACGTAAAGCTCGGCCTTCGCCACATCAGCGGCTGGCAACGCACGGCCCTGGTCACCGACGTAGGCTGGGTCCGTGCCATGTCGAGCGTGTTCGGCTTCGCCATGCCCACGCATTTTCGCCTGTTCTCCAACCTCGAACTGGACGAAGCCATCCGCTGGGCGGCTTCCCCGTAGGTGGGGGTGCTTGGAAAGGGGGCAAAGCCCTGGCCTCAACCTATGTAACAGTTGTAACCGTTGCGTGCGATTGAGGCTTGTGTTTAAGTCGGCCCCATGCACGCCTACCTCGCCAGCCACCTGACCCAGCTCGCCGCCTTCGCGGATGGCGCTGTCGTGGCTGCAACGGTCCTGAATAACAACGCCAATAACAATAACCGCAACTGCGGACGGGCCGGCGTGTAGACGAAAGAAACATCCAGACACACGCAAAAGGGCCCGCCAAGTGCGGGCCCTTTTGTTTTCAGCGTTTCACTCAACCAGCGAGCCAAAGGAAAATCCATCATGTGCGCCATCTTCGGAATGTTCGATCTTCAGCCAGGCGATGACCTGGCCGCGTTACGCCTGTTGGCGTTGGAACTGTCGCAGCGCCAGCGTCACCGCGGGCCGGATTGGAGCGGCGTATTCGTGGATACCGGCGTGATCCTGGTGCACGAGCGTCTGGCCATCGTCGACCCGGCCAGTGGCGCCCAGCCATTGCGGTCTCGCGATGGTCACTTGGCGCTGGCGGTGAACGGCGAGATCTACAACCATCGCGAGCTGCGCGCGCACAGCAGCTACGACTTCACCACTGGCTCCGACTGCGAAGTGATCAACGCGCTCTACCGCGAGCATGGCGCGGAATTCCTTACCAAGCTCAACGGCATCTTCGCGTTTGCGTTGTGGGACGGTGATGCAAGGCGTTACTTGATCGCGCGAGATCCCATCGGCGTATGCCCGTTGTACTGGGGCCATGATGCGCAAGGGCGCTTGTTGGTGGCGTCCGAAATGAAGGCGCTGGTCGGTGTATGCGCCGATGTCGCGCCGTTTCCGCCGGGTCATGTGTACGACAGCGCCACCGGCGAATTGCAGCGTTATTACCAGCGTCCGTGGCGCGATTACGAAGCCACCAAAGGCCACGGCCCAGGCGAACTGCGCACAGCGTTCGAGCAGGCTGTGCATCGCCAGCTGATGACGGACGTGCCGTATGGCGTGTTGTTGTCGGGTGGCCTGGATTCCTCGCTGGTTGCTGCTTGCGCCGCACGTTTCGCGCGTGAACGCGTGGAAGATGACGACCGTAGTGAAGCCTGGTGGCCCCGCCTGCATTCGTTCGCCATCGGCTTGGAAGGTTCGCCCGACCTGGCCGCAGCGAAAGTAGTCGCCGATGCACTTGGCACTGTGCATCACGGATTCGTCTACAACTTCTGGGAAGGCCTGGACGCGCTGCCGGAAGTGATTCGCCATATCGAAACCTACGACGTCACCACCATCCGCGCTTCCACGCCGATGTATTTGCTCGCACGTCGCATCAAGGCAATGGGTGTGAAGATGGTGCTGTCCGGCGAAGGCTCCGATGAAATCTTCGGCGGCTATCTGTATTTCCACAAAGCCCCCTCGGCCGAAGCCTTCCACGAAGAAACCGTGCGCAAGCTCGATGCATTGCACAGCTACGATTGCCTGCGCGCGAACAAGTCGATGATGGCCTGGGGCGTGGAAGCACGCGTGCCGTTCCTCGATCTGGAATTCATGGAGGTCGCGATGAGCATGGATGCCGCGCACAAGATGGCCGGCAAAGGGCGTATCGAAAAAGCCGTGTTGCGCGAAGCGTTCGCCGGTGCATTACCGGAATCGATTCTGTGGCGGCAGAAAGAGCAGTTCAGCGATGGTGTCGGCTACGGCTGGATCGATGGTTTGAAGGCTCACGCGGAGCAAGCAGTAAGCGATCGCGAATTCGCTGCGGCTGCGTCGCGTTATCCCTTCAACACGCCGGCTACGAAAGAGGCATACCTGTATCGTCGCATCTTCGAGAAGTTCTTCCCTGGCGAGGCATGTGCGGCGACCGTGCCGGGCGGCAAATCCATCGCATGTTCTTCTCCCGCAGCGTTGGCGTGGGACCCGGCGTTTGCCGCGATGGCCGATCCGTCCGGACGTGCTGTGCGTGACGTGCATGCGAATGCGCTGGAGGCTACGCCGTAAGCGTTCGCTTTTCTCTCCCCTCCAGGCTTGATTTAGGGGTTAAGTCTCAGCTCGCGAGTACCCGCTCCCTCCCCTGCGTGCAGGAGGGGAGGGGCGGGTGAAGCGGCTTCGTGATGACGTTCAATCGATGCCCAATGCAATTCCGGCGCAGCCGGACGCGAACCTTGCTCGCGTCACCCCAACCTAGCCCTCCCCGGCAAGCAGGGTAGGGAACTGCATCTTGCATAGCCGAGGATTGGCGCGAATCACGTCGGGAGCATCAGCGTCACGCCTATCGCCTTCAGCCCTCAGCTAGGCGCCTCCGCCCCCTGTTTGCTAGCATTGCTGTTTATCTCGCGCCCATCAGGCGCCAAGCCATCAGGTTTATTCCACATGATCGAGACCAATCCGATCCTTGCGCAGATCGCGGACCTCACGGCCCGTATCGAGTCGCTTAGGGGGTATCTTTGACTACGACGCCAAGCGTGAGCGTCTGGAAGAAGTAAGCCGCGAACTGGAAAGCCCCACTGTTTGGGACGATCCGCCCCGCGCACAGGAACTGGGCCGCGAACGCGCCCGCCTCGACACCATCGTCAGCGGCATCGACCGCATCACTTCCGGCCTTGCCGATGCCGGCGAACTGCTGGAAATGGCCGCGGCCGACGGCGACGAAGCTACGGTGCAATCCGTGCAGTCTGACGTCGGCAAGCTCGACGCCGAAGTGAGCAAGCTGGAATTCCAGCGCATGTTCTCCGGCAAGATGGATTCGGCCAACGCTTTCGTCGACATCCAGGCCGGCGCCGGCGGCACCGAAGCACAGGACTGGGCCGAAATGCTGCTGCGCATGTACCTGCGTTGGTGCGAATCGCGCGGTTGGAAAACCGAGCTGATGGAAGCCAGTGCGGGTGACGTGGCTGGCATCAAGTCCGCCACCTTCCGCGTGGAAGGCGACTACGCCTACGGCTGGCTGAAAACCGAAATCGGCGTGCACCGCCTGGTGCGCAAAAGCCCGTTCGATTCCGACAACCGTCGCCACACCAGCTTCACTTCGGTGTTCGTGTCGCCGGAAGTCGATGACGATATCGACATCGAGATCAACCCGGCCGACTTGAGGACGGACGTCTATCGTTCGTCCGGCGCCGGCGGTCAGCACGTGAACAAAACCGAATCGGCGGTGCGCATCACGCACGTGCCCAGCGGCGTGGTCGTGGCCTGCCAGACCGAACGCAGCCAGCATGCCAACCGCGATCGTGCTATGAAGATGCTGGCAGCCAAGCTGTACGAACTGGAGATGCAAAAGCGCAACGCCGAAAAGGATGCGCTGGAAGCGACCAAGTCCGACATCGGCTGGGGCAGCCAGATCCGCAACTACGTGTTGGATCAAAGCCGCATCAAAGATCTGCGCACTGGCATCGAGCGCACGGATACCCAAAAAGTGCTGGATGGCGACCTCGACGAATTCATCGAGGCAAGCCTGAAAGCAGGATTGGATGCCGGCGCCAAGCGCGTGGATGCCTGATCATCCGATCGAGGATTCGTAGCATGAACGGTAAGACGATCTCTTCAGTTCTGTTTGCATTCGCCAGTGTCGCGTTCTTCAGTCACGCTGCGAACGCTGCCGACCAGAGCGTCAAGCAGGATGCGAAAGACGCCGGGCACGCGGTGGGAAATGGCGCGCGCGACGTGGGTCACGCCACCGCGCACGTCGCCAAAACGATCGGTCACGGCGCCAAAGAAGCAGGCCAGGGCATCGGGCACGGTGCGAAGGAAGCCGGGCAGGGTATTGGTCATGGCGCGAAAAAGGGTTGGGACGCGACCAAACACGCGGTCAAGCACGTGTTCGGCAAAGACGATGGGCAATAACGACCCCAGTTGTTTGGCAATCAGCGATACATAAAAGAAGCGCTTGGCACTCCCTTTGAGCGCCGGCAGCAATGGAATCTTCATGACAGAACCAACCGATAACCTGCCCCCCGACGAGAACAAGCTGATCGCCGAGCGCCGCGAAAAGTTGAAGCTGCTGCGCGAGCAGGGCATCGCCTTCCCGAATGACTTCAAGGTGGACGCGTTTGCCGGCGATCTGCAAAACGAATTCGCCGACAAAGACCAGCACACCGCGGAAGCCATCGAGGCGCAGGCGCGCCGCGTCAAAGTCGCCGGCCGCATCGTGCTCAAGCGCGTGCAGGGCAAGGTCAGCTTCGTGCAGATGCAGGATTTCACCGGCCGCATCCAGCTCTTCATCCACCAGGGCACGGTAGGTGAGGCGGCGTATGAAGCGTTCAAGGGATGGGACGTGGGCGACGTCGTCGGCGCCGAAGGTGTGTTGATGCGCACCAAGACCGGCGAGCTGTCGGTGAAGGTGCAAACGCTGCGCCTGCTTACCAAGAGCCTGCGTCCGCTGCCGGACAAGTGGCATGGCCTGGCCGATGTGGAACAGCGCTATCGCCAGCGCTACGTGGATCTGATCGTTACGGAAGAAGCGCGTAGCGCCTTCATGGTGCGCTCGAAGGTCATCGGCTACATGCGCAAGTGGCTGGAAGCCGAGCCGTATCGCTTCATGGAAGTGGAAACGCCGATGATGCACGTCATCCCCGGCGGCGCCGTGGCGCGTCCGTTCATCACCCACCACAACGCATTGGACATCGATCTGTATCTGCGCGTGGCGCCGGAGCTTTTTCTGAAGCGCCTGGTGGTGGGCGGTTTCGATCGCGTCTATGAGATCAACCGCAACTTCCGCAACGAGGGTGTGTCCACGCGGCACAACCCCGAGTTCACCATGCTGGAGCTGTATCAGGCGTACGCCACCTATCACGAGATCATGGACCTTACGGAGTCGATGATCCGAGATACCGCCAAGAACGTGCTGGGCACTACCAAGCTCGCGTGGGAAGGCGCAGAAATCGACGTAGGTCCGGCCTTCCGCCGCTGGCGCATGGAAGATGCCGTGTTGGAACTCAACCCCGAAATCAAGCGCGAAGAACTGCGCAACCGCGACGCCATGGCCGCGCACGCCAAGCGCCTGGGCCTGCACGTAAAGCCGAATTACGGCTGGGGCAAGTTGCTGCTGGAAATCTTCGAGAAGACGGTGGAGCACACGCTGGTACAACCCACCTTCATCATCGACCACCCGGTGGAAGTGTCGCCGCTGGCGCGCGAGAACGATGTCGACAAGGGCATCACCGACCGCTTCGAGCTCTTCATCAACGGCAAGGAGCTCGCCAACGGCTTCTCCGAATTGAACGATCCGGAAGACCAGGCCGCACGCTTCCAGGCGCAGGTGGATGCGAAAGAATCCGGCGACGACGAAGCGATGCACTTCGATGCGGATTACATTCGAGCACTGGAAGTGGGCCTGCCGCCGACCGGAGGTCTTGGCGTGGGCATCGACCGCTTGGTGATGCTGTTCACCAACTCGTCGTCGATTCGCGATGTGTTGTTGTTCCCTTATATGCGCCCGGAGGCGTAATCCGTATTTACGCCCTCTCCCCTTCGGGGAGAGGGCAGGGGCGAGGTAGCAACAAGCCCACCTAAAACTCCAACTCCTGCGCCGCACACAAATAGTCAATCATCGGCGCCAACCGCTTGTAACTGGCCGCCATAAACGGCAACAACTCCGCCGAACACGCCAGCGCCTCATCAAACGGCTCACCCGCAGCAAAATCCTTGCGCTTCAGATCTTCGATCAACTCATGCTCCGGATCGAATCCGCGTGGCGGGCGCGTCAGTGATTCACCCCAAAACGTAAAGTGCTGCTGGAACGCCTTGCTATGCGTCGCGCGTTTCCACGCAGCAGGGTTGTCGGCAAGAAAAGCGCGCAGTCGCTTCAATGCATCCGGTTCCGGATGCCACATGCCGCCGCCGATGAAACAATCACCCGGCTGGATATGCAGATAGAACGACGGCGCCGGAATCTCGTGCCGACGCTCGTGAAAAAAACGCGCACTGGCCCAAGGCTTGTACGGTTCCTTGTCGTTCGAGAAGCGCGTGTCGCGATAGATGCGAAACAGCGAGCCACCCATCTTGCGCGGATCGGCCCGGAAATGCGCGCTGATCTTCGCCAGCGGCGCTTGCATGTCGCTGATCAGTTCCAGGAACGGATCGCGTACGTCGCGCTCGTATTCGGCCTTGTGCTTCTGAAACCATTCGCGATTGTTGTTGCGGGCCAGGCTTTTCAGAAAACGGAATGTCGCGGGCGAAAAATAAGCACGTGGCATGACGGTTCAATTCTCGAGTAGTTGGGGTGCGAACCCCAACAATGGTGGCATAGATGGTTGTTCGAGCAAGCCGATTGGGGATGCAGCAATGGTGACATACAAGGCGCGATCAGGCTCCCTTCCCTGCACGCAGGGGAGGGAGTGCTATGCAATCGCGACACCGACTTCGGCCGCAAGCTGCTCACCCCACACCTGCAACTGATCCAGCAATGCGCCCTTATCGCGCCCCAGCGGGTCATTGCGCAACTGCGCCAACCTGGCGAAATAATCAGGCAGCGTAAGCGTGGTGAGCGGCGTCGGGCGAGTCAGTCGTTCGGTGCGGAAACGCTCCCATCGCTCATGTTCTGCCGGCGTCAGCGTTTCCGGCCAATTGCGTGCACGATAGCGAAACAGCAATTCGGGATAGCGCGCATCGCGAAAATCGAACTTACGCGATCCTAGTTGCTCAGGCGGCGTGGCGCGCACATCACGCAGCAAACGCTTGTCCGAATCCGGCAGAAAACCGCCGTACAAGGCCAATTCCGGATCTTCCGGCGGCGGCAATTCCGCGGCTTGCTGGAAGATACGGCGCAGCTTGTCGCCCAGGCCTGTCGCGGCGCGCAAGATATCGGCATGCGCAAGGCAACGATCTACGTCCAGTTGCAGCCGTTGCAGATCCACACCTTTCAATACGGAAAGCGGTGCCAGCGCGGGTGAGCGATTGGCGTGCACGGTGCGCAAAGGAATGCGCTCCACGCCTTCGGGCAGATCTGCGTGCGGGGTAAACATACGGTCGGCGATGTCTTCGGCGTCCAGCGTCAGCAAATCGCTGGGGTCCTGCGAAAGATCGTAGACGATGATTTCCCCCGACCGGGCGGGGTGCACCGCCAACGGCACGATGATCGCCAGGCAGCAGCGGCTGGCCGGGTAGCGCGACGACACATGCACCAGCGGCGTCATCGTGTTGACATCAAGCAGCTCGAACACCCGCTGCTTGCGCCGCAGCCCGTAATGCCACTCCCATAGCCGCGGCTGTCGCACGCGAATCAAGCGCGCCAGATCGATCAGTGCTTCCACGTCCGACAGCGCATCATGCGCGCGCGTCTGCTGCAGATGATTAGCTGTGGCCAGGTGTTCCAGCTTGAAGCTCGGCGTGCCATCGTCATGCGTGGGCCACACGATGCCTTCGGGGCGCAAGGCCGCGCACATGCGCACCAGATCGATCAGATCCCAGCGCGAATTGCCGTTCTCCCACTCGCGCGCATAGGGCTCGAAGAAATTTCGGTACAACAGCTGGCGCGTGAACTCATCGTCAAAGCGCAGGGAGTTGTAGCCCACGCCACAGGTGCCTGGTGCTGCGAGTTGCTCGTGCACGCGTGCGGCGAAATCCGCTTCGATCACCCCCTCGCGTTCAGCCTGTTGTGGCGTGATGCTCGTGATCAAGCAGGATTCCGGAGAGGGCGGCATCTCGCGCGGCGGCTTGGCGAAGAACATCACCGGCTCGTCGATAATCTCCAGTTCCAAATTGGTGCGGATGCCGGCGAACTGGATAGGCCGGTCCCTGCGGGTATCGGTGCCGAAGGTTTCGTAGTCGTGCCAGAAGAGGGTATGCATGGGCGGATTCTACGGGAACCGTCCATCGTCAATGGTCGGACAGGACCCTGGCGCGCTTGTGGGTGACCGCTCTTGCGCCCCCAGCTAAACTCCCTGTTCAGGAGGGCGCATGAGCCAAGCGAACGAAGACAACCTCATCTGGATCGACCTCGAAATGACCGGTCTGGATACCGACAACGATTCGATCCTCGAAATCGCCACCATCGTCACCGATAAGGACCTGACCATTCTGGCCGAGGGTCCCGTCTTCGCGATCCGCCACAGCCTGGATCGACTGGAAGCGATGGATACCTGGAACCGCAACCAGCACCGCCGTTCCGGTCTGTGGGATCAAGTCGTGGCTTCCAACACCACGCATGCGGCGGCAGAGCAGGCAACGTTGAATTTCCTCAAGCAATGGGTGCTGCCGGGCAAATCGCCGATGTGCGGCAATTCCATCTGCCAGGACCGCCGCTTCATGCATAGGGAGATGCCGCAGTTGGAGCGTTTCTTCCATTACCGCAATCTCGACGTCTCCACCTTGAAGGAACTGGCGCGCCGCTGGGCCCCGACGATCGGTCGCGGCTTCGCCAAGGAATCCGCGCATACCGCGCTGTCGGATATCCGCGATTCCATCGACGAGCTGCGCTACTACCGCCAGTTCATGGGTGCGCTGAGCGGTATGGAGCAAAGTGCATGATCGACGAGATGTTCGCCACCGTGCTCGATTGCAACGGCCGCCCGTTGACCCTCGATCGTCCGCGCGTGGTGGGCATCATCAACGTCACGCCCGATTCGTTCTCCGACGGCGGCCAGTTCGTCAGCTTGAGTGACGCTGTGGCGCATGGCCTGCGCCTGGCGGAAGAGGGCGCGGACATGCTCGATGTTGGCGGCGAATCCACCCGGCCGGGCGCGGCCGATGTTTCCATCGAAGAAGAACTGCAGCGCGTCATTCCCGTCATCGAGCAACTGGTGGCGCGCACATCGCTGCCGATTGCGATCGACACCTCCAAGCCGGAGGTGATGCGCGCAGCCGTGGCGGCCGGTGCCGGCATGATCAATGACGTATACGCGCTGCGACGCGAAGGCGCGATGGACGCCGCGGCGGAACTGCGCGTGCCAATCTGCCTGATGCACATGCAAGGCGAACCACGCAGCATGCAGGACGAGCCGCATTACGACGACGTCGTGGGCGAAGTGCATCGCTTCCTGATGGATCGCTTGTTCTCCTGCGAAATGGCCGGCATCGATCGGCGCAGAGTGATGGTCGATCCTGGTTTCGGCTTTGGCAAAACGCTGGAACACAATCTAACTTTGCTGCGCAGGCTCGAGCGTTTTGCGGACCTGGGCAGTGGTGTCTACGCCGGCCTCTCGCGCAAAGCGATGATCGGCGCGCTTACCGGTCGCAAGGACCCGGCCGAGCGTGTTGCGGGTTCGGTGGCTGCTGCTTTGATTGCCGTGCAGCGTGGCGCGCGCATGGTGCGTGTACATGATGTGGCGCAAACGGTAGACGCCTTGAAGGTGTGGCATGGCGTGAAAGCCGGCGATACGCCGGAGCGGCACGATAAGCCCAAGGTGCCTAGCTGGCCGGATGATGAGTAGCCGCCACTGATTTCGCCCCCTCCCCTACGTGTGGTAGGGCTGGGCTGGGGTGAAGCAGTCTCGCCATGATCTCAAACATCGCCGCAAGCCCAACCGACCCCACCCCAACCCTCCCCCGCAAGCGGGGGAGGGAGCAAATATCCGCATAAATTCCAGCTAAAGACACAGGCCCCAAGCGGTGTAGCATTCACGCCCAACCGACGCCCTTGTCCTTATTTCCTAATCCCTGTCCCGCCAAGACTGAGCCCATGAATCAACGCAAATATTTCGGTACCGACGGCATTCGCGGCCGCGTGGGCGAATGGCCCATCAGCGCGGATTTCGTGCTGCGCCTGGGGCGCGCGCTTGGTGTCGTGCTGGGTCGGCATCGGAAAAAAACCTCGGGCCGTCCGCTGGTGCTGATCGGCAAGGACACCCGCGCTTCGGGCTACATGTTCGAATCTGCGCTGGAAGCCGGCCTCACCGCGGCAGGCGCAGATGTTCGCCTGTTCGGCCCGATGCCTACGCCGGCGGTGGCCTATCTCACCCGCAGTTTGCGCGCCGAAGCGGGCATCGTGATCAGTGCCTCGCACAACCCGCATTACGACAACGGCATCAAGTTCTTCTCCACCGATGGCGAAAAACTATCCGACGAGATCGAAGCGGAGATCGAGCAGGAAGTGGAAGCGCCGTTCACCACGGTGGAATCGCATCAGCTCGGCAAAGTCGTGCGCGTTACCGATGCGGTGACACGCTACGCCGAATTCTGCAAAGCCACCGTGCCGGAAGATTTCAGCCTGGCCGGCATGAAGATCGTGCTCGACTGCGCGCACGGCGCCACCTATCAAGTCGCACCGAAAGTGTTCGCCGAACTCGGCGCGGATGTGCATGTGATCGGCGACAAGCCGGATGGCTTCAACATCAACCACAACATCGGCTCCACGCATCCGCAGGCATTGCTGCATGCGGTGAAGGCGCACCACGCCGACATCGGGTTCGCTTTCGACGGCGATGGCGATCGCGTGCAAGTGGTGGATCGCAATGGTGTGCTCGGCGACGGTGATGACATGCTGTATGTGCTGGCGCGCAGCTGGCAAGCACGTGGCCTGCTCAAAGGCCCGGTGGTCGGCACGTTGATGAGCAATTACGGTTTGCAGAAAGCGCTTGCCGGACTGGGCGTGGAGTTGATCCGCGCCAACGTGGGCGACCGCTTCGTGCTGCAGAAGCTGAAAGAACACAGTGGCGTGCTCGGCGGCGAAACCTCCGGTCACCTGCTGTGCCTGGATCGCGCCACCACCGGCGACGGCATCGTCGCGGCGCTGGCTTTGCTCGAAGCGCTGAAATTCCTCGGCCAGGACATGGCCGAGGCACGGCAAGGCCTGACTAAGATGCCGCAGATCATGATCAACGTGCGCGCCGTCGGTGCACGTGAAGCGTTGAATACCGAAGCTGTGCGCAAAGCGCTGGCCGATACCGAGCAGGCGCTGCTCGGTCGCGGTCGCGTTGTGCTGCGTGCCTCCGGCACCGAGCCGCTGGTGCGCGTGACGGTGGAGGCTGCGGATGAAGCGGAAGTGCGAGAGATGGCCCAACGCCTCGCGGACGTCGTAAAATCCGCCGCTGAACGCTCGTGAACCAGTAGCGCCGCCCCTCGCGCGGCACTGCAAACAGGCTCCCAGGTCGCCATGGAATGGCCCGACGTGCACCGCCCCTGCGGTGGCGGAACACAAATAGACCGCACGCCAAACCTGGAAAAACGCATGGATACACTAGCCAAGAAGGTTCCCACCCTCGACATCCGCCGCTACGACACCGATCGTGCGGCCTTCGTTGCAGAACTCGGCGCGGCCTATCGCGAATTCGGCTTCTGTTGCATCAGCGGTCACGGCATTGCGCCGCCATTGATCGACGGCGCTTACGACGCGTTTCAACGTTTCTTCGCGCTACCCACGGAAACCAAGCTGAAATACCACGTGCCCGGTTCTGGCGGCGCACGCGGCTACACGCCCTTCAAGATCGAGACGGCCAAAGACAGTCGTTATCCGGATCTGAAAGAGTTCTGGCACATCGGCCGCGAGATCGACCGCAATTCGCGTTTCGCAGAGCTCATGCCGTCGAACCTGTGGCCGGCCGAAGTGCCCGGGTTTCGCGAGTACGCCTACGAGCTTTATCAGGCACTGGATCTGCTCGGCAGCCGCGTGCTGCGTGCGTTGGCGTTGCACATCGATCTGCCGGAGGATTACTTCGAAGACAAGATCGACCAGGGCAACTCCATCCTGCGCCCGATCCACTACCCGCCGATCACCGAAGAAAACATCCCCAACGTGCGTGCGGGTGCACACGAGGACATCAACTTCATCACCTTGCTGGTCGGCGCCAGTGCCGAAGGCCTGGAGGTGCTCACGCGCGAAGGCGAGTGGCTGCCCATCACCACCGAAGGCGATGCCATTGTGGTGAACATCGGCGACATGCTGCAGCGCCTGACCAACCACGTGTATCCCTCCACTACGCATCGCGTGGTGAATCCGCAGAACACAAACGCACGCAAGCCGCGTTATTCGGTGCCGTACTTCCTGCATCCGAATCCGGATGTGGTGCTCGATCCGCTGCCGCAATGCATTACGCCGGATAATCCGCGGCGTTACGACACGTCGATCAGTTCGCATGAGTACCTCTTGCAACGCTTGCGTGAGATCAAGCTGATCTGACGCGCGTCCTACACCCGATGAACTACTCCCTCCCCTGCGTAGTAGGGGAGGGCTTGGGTGGGGTAAAACGCTCTCGCGTTGAATTCAAACCGTGCGGCAAGCGCAAGCAACCCTTCCCTGCCAAGCAGGGAAGGGAGCACGTTTCGCAAGGCGATGTGCGAAAGCCAATACGTGTACTTCTCATTGCGCCGCACCGGCAAGCAACCGGCTAAAGTCCCCCAGCTATCTGGGAGCCCACCGCATGTCCGCCTCACATCGTCACTCGCATAAAGAAGGCCACTTCGCCGCCTCCGACACGGTCCGCGACATCGTGCTCGGCATGGCCGACGGCCTCACTGTACCCTTCGCGCTCGCTGCCGGCCTTTCCGCCGCCAACGTCGCCAGTCGTGTGGTCGTTGTAGCAGGCGTTGCAGAAATCGCCGCGGGTGCCATCGCCATGGGTCTCGGCGGTTATCTTGCCGCGCGCGGTGACATCGATCACTACCATTCCGAACGCAGCCGCGAATTTCGCGAAATCCGTGAACTGCAGCGCGAGGAGGAACGCGAGATCGTAGACATCTTCAAAAACTACGGCCTGGATCGCGCCGCCTGCGAACCGATCCTTACGCATTTCCGCAAAGACCACGAAGCCTGGGTCGATTTCATGATGCGCTTCGAATTGGGGTTGGAAACGCCAGATCCCCGTCGTGCTTTGCGCAGTGCCATCACCATTGGCGGCGCTTACATCGTTGGCGGTCTTGTACCGCTGGCGCCCTACATGCTGATTGCGCAGCTGAAGCCTGCGCTGCTGATATCCATCCTTTGTACCGGCATCGCGTTAGCGTTATTTGGTGCCGCAAAGAGCCGCTTTACCGGTGTGAGTCTATGGCGAAGCGCACTACAAACGCTTTTGATCGGCGGCCTCGCGTCAGCAACAGCATTCCTGCTCGCGCACTGGCTCGGCGGTTCGTAGATCGGGTTGGTTGGGGCAGGGTGAAGCAATCTCGCGACAATGCTTGCCGTCACCTCACCGTCATGCCGGCCTTCGCCGGAATGATGGTGAGGCAACAGTCATGTTGAGCGAAAAATCACTCCGCCTCCTGCGCCCGATACCGCTTCGACTGCTTCGCCGACATCTTCAAGGCCATCCGATCCGGCATCAGCTTGAACAAGCCCTTCACCGTGCGATTGAAGCGCCCTGTCACATGCACCGCTTCACCACGCTCCACCGCGTCGATCCCTTCCTGCACCACCGCTTCTGCACGCTGCCACATAAAGGCCGGCATCTTGCTCACCAGCGAGCGGGTGCCGGTCACATCGTGAAACTCTGAGAACGTAAAGCCAGGGCAAAGCGCGCACACATGCACGCCCGCGCCTAAATTTTCCAGCGCCAGCGATTGGGAAAACTTGATCATGTAAGCTTTGCTCGCCGCATACAGCGTATGTCCCGCCGAGCCCGGTACATGGCCGGCCAGCGATGCCACATTCACAATGCGCCCATAGCCGCGCTCACGCATGCTGCGAATTAAACGCCACGCCAGTTCCGTCGGTGCCGTTACCAATACACGCAGAAAATCCGCGTGCACCGGCCAATCGTTCTGATCGAATCGGCCAGGCACACCGTAGCCTGCGTTATTGATCAGCCAATCCACATGCAAGCCACGCTCGTCCAACGTTGCACACAGTTGCTCCACTGCATGCGGATCGGCCAGATCATTTGTCAGCACGGTGGTGTTTACACCGTGTTGACTATGCAGCTCGGCCGCCAGCGCATCCAGGCGATCCGTGCGCCGCGCCGTCAACACCACATCGTGTCCGCGTGCTGCGAGCGCACGGGCAAAGGCGGCGCCGATACCCGCGGAAGCACCGGTAATCAGGCTGAGTGGGCGAGCTTTCGTCATACAAATCGTTCCCTGGATCGATATAAATGAATACTCTTCAGCGCACGCGTTGCCGTGCCTGTGAGCGATGGCTAAGCTTGCCAGCTTTCGTTTGTAACGGATGCGGGCATGCGTAAAAAACTCGTCGCCGGTAACTGGAAAATGCACGGCAGCCGTTCGATGGCGGAAGGCTTGGTGGAAGACATCATCAAATCCGCGCCGCTTAACGATATGGATGTGCTGGTGCTTCCGCCTTACCCCTACCTCGCACCGCTCACAGACAAGTACGCCAGTTCAGGCGTTGGCTTTGGTGCGCAGGATGTCAGCGAGCATCAAGGGCAGGGCGCCTTCACCGGCGAAGTGTCCGCCACCATGGTTGCAGACCTCGGCTGTCGCTGGGCGTTGGTGGGCCACTCCGAGCGCCGTCATCACCACACCGAAAGCAACGAGAAGGTGGCGCGCAAGTTCGCTGCGGTACTCGCTGCGGGGCTTACGCCCATTCTGTGCGTGGGCGAGACCCTGCACCAGCGCGAAGCCGGGCAGACCATGGAAGTCATCCAGCAGCAGCTGTACGCCGTATTGGCATTGAACGGCATCGGCTGTTTCGACACTGCCGTGATCTCCTACGAACCGGTCTGGGCCATCGGCACCGGCAAAACCGCCACGCCCGAGCAGGCCCAGGAAGTGCACGCGTTCATCCGTAGCCAACTGGCGCGGGAGGATGCTATGATCGCCCGTCTGACCCGACTGCTTTACGGCGGCAGCGTCAAGGCGGCAAATGCGGCAGAACTTTTTGCGCAGCCAGACGTGGATGGGGGGTTGATCGGCGGCGCCTCGCTCGTGGCACCCGAATTTCTCGCCATCTGCAACGCAGCCCGTTAAGCGACACCGAACCCTACGCGAGACCTCATGTTCGTCATCTTCAGCGTGTTCTACATCCTGATCGCTGCAGCGATGATCGTGCTGATCCTCATGCAGCGCGGCGCGGGTGCCGATGCCGGTTCCGGCTTTGGTGCCGGCGCATCCGCCACGGTGTTCGGCGCTCGCGGCTCCGCCAACTTCCTGTCGCGTTCCACCGCCGTGCTCGCCGCGTTGTTCTTCGCGCTCAGCCTCGGCATGGGCATCTACTTGAAAGTCAACGGCGGCGCGATTCGCCAGCAGCAACAGCAGAACGATCTGGGCGTAATGGCAGGACTTGGCAACAAGCCCGCTAACCCGCAAAATGCGCAGCCCGCCGCTCCGGCCCAGCCGAAGGCAGCGGTGCCGGCACCGGCCGGCAACGGTGAAGTCCCCGCGGCCCAACCGGCACCGGCCAAGGCACAGCAGGGCGAAGTCCCCGCACCCACGGCACCGGCAGCAGCATCCACGAGCAAGAAGTAAAAATCGAAACACACCAGCCCAGGTGGCGGAATTGGTAGACGCACTACCTTGAGGTGGTAGCGACGCAAGTCGTGGGGGTTCGAGTCCCCCCTTGGGCACCAATTGTGAGTCTCAGGTCTTCTCACTGAGTCTCAAAACACCAAAGAAACCCGCCACTTAGGCGGGTTTTTTATTGGTCTGTGGTCTCAATTCTTCTCAGCATCTCTCAGGAAATCTCACGGTATCTGTCGGTACTTTTGACGGTATTTGTGTAACATGGGTTCGTACAAACTTACGAATACCGTCATACTGACCGATATCGCCCTCCGCAAAGCCAAGCCTGCAGCGAAACCTTTGAAGCTGTCCGACGGCCTTGGTATGTACTTATTGCTCAAACCGGACGGCAGCCGTTACTGGCGCATGGACTATCGGTTCGACGGCAAGCGAAAGACGCTGGCGCTTGGCGTGTAACCAGAGGTCTCGTATATGGACTCCTCCCCAATGCAAGCCTCCCGAGCTTTGGCGTCCGTGTCGACTGCACACGTATATCCGGCCTCTAACAACCGCACCGCGTTGCGGTGCTGGGCCATGATGGGCTAGTCGCGCGCCGGCTCCCAATCGCTTTCTCGTGCTTGAGTGCA